>Ga0209087_1001714_pt1 | contig 12775 bp, 12 predicted proteins | sample S_130805_EF_Meta_FD_187321 | JGI IMG/M metagenome (GOLD analysis project Ga0209087, IMG submission 187321) | Freshwater microbial communities from Lake Simoncouche, Canada to study carbon cycling - S_130805_EF_MetaG (SPAdes) (version 2) | ecosystem: Environmental > Aquatic > Freshwater > Lake ...
TTTATACTTTGTAAAAAAAATAGTTGTATTTAAATCTATCCCAAGTTCTGGAAAATTTTTATCAAAACCAAAATCTATACTTTTGCTTTTTTCTGGTTTTAGGGTTTTTTTATTTGAAACATTGATATCGTAATAATAGTCATTTAATGAGCCAAATCTAATTCCTGTTCCAATACTACTTCTTATTTTTGACAAATTATCTAATTTATATGCAAGTGTTAACCTACCGGTCTGAAAGTCTCTAGCGACTTCGTGATGATCGTTTCTCGCACCAAATGTTCCGTATAATTTCTCTAATGGTCTAAATTCAATATCAAAAAACTGAGAGTATATAGCGATGTCGGTAATCTTGTTTGTATTATTTGTTGTCCAAGTCTTGAAATTAGCTCTATCAAACTCATTTTCTAACCCAAAAATTATACGGTTATCATTATCAAAATTATATTCTGTCAAATAATTTATACTATCTCTTTCTCCGTAATACGTGTCTTTAGTTGTGTTATTAAAATTTGAGACTTGCCTTTCAATATAATATTTCCCGTAAATTAATTTATGATTAAAATTATCGATTTTATTAGCTAAGCTTAAATTATAGATGTATTCATCATTCTTGCTTTTATTATTGTCTGCTCTTCCTGAGGTTACTTCATCGTAATTTATTAAAGTATCAATATATCTTAATCCAGTTTGTAGTTTAAAGTTTTCTGAAAAATTATATCCATAATTTAAATATGCATTATTATTCTTATAACTATCTTTTTCAGAATTATCACTCATAGCAGAAATACCGTCCGTCAAATATTTATTAAGAGCAAAATAATATTCATGTTTATTATTCTTTGCTCCATATGATGCCTCGAGGTTTTTTGTACTATTAGAGCCATACGAAACTGCAAAATTATTTAAATCTTTGCTATTTGCATTTTTTGAGAAAATATTAATTACCCCTCCTACGGCACCACTTCCGTATAAAGAACTTTGGTTTCCTTTTAAAATCTCTACAGTATCAACGGATTGTGCGGTTAGACTGTTAAAATAAAAAGCATTGTCGGGAGATGATGGGTCAGAAAGTTTTATGCCATCAATATATACGGTAGAATATCTTTTTGGCAGTCCCCTTAATTGAATTAATGAGATTGTGCCTACTCCGCCTTGATTACTATAATTTGCACCACTTATGTTGTCCGCAATTATATCGCCTAATTGATTGCTATAGCCTGTTCCAATTAAAGTTTTAGAGTTTAATACTTCTATGTCTGAACCAACTGTGCCTTTTGATTGTGCCGCCTTACCAGCAGAAATAACAATTATAGGAATTTCTTCCGAAAAAGAAAAATTATAAAAAAAAATAAAATATAAAATTATACTTATTGCACATTTTTGCATAACAAAAGCATTTGTTTTTACTAAAAAAATTATTTAGTTTAGTAAAGTTATGCCTCTGTTAATTTTTCATAGTAGAACTAGGCTTTTCCTGGCCATCATTCGACAAAGGGCTTTGCTAGTTGGCACTCGGAGTCATTAAAAAAATATTTAATGTTACCGTTGCAGGAACACCTAATGAATTACACACTATTCCCCAACAAGATTTAGCATTGTATAAATATCATCAATAAAATTAAATTGTCAAATGAATCTAAAAAAAAGAACTGACAACCAAGAAGAAGTAGATAAGTTCTCAAAAATGGCTTCTGAATGGTGGGATCCAAATGGAAAATTTGCACCGCTTCATAAATTTAATCCAATTAGACAAGAATATTTAGTTGATAAAATTAAAAATTATTTTGGAATATTGCCGAATGGCTCTTATCCATTTAAAAACTTAAAATTATTAGATGTTGGTTGCGGAGGTGGATTGATTGCTGAGCCTATGACAAGACTTGGTGCAAAAGTAACAGGCATCGATGCTTCTGAAAAAAATATCAGGGTTGCAAAATTTCATGCTAAACAAATGAATTTAAAAATTAATTATTTAACAACAACTCCTGAAAATTTAAATGAAGAATTTGACGTTATTTTGTGTTTAGAAATTATTGAGCATGTTGCAGATGTAGATTTATTTATTAAATCTTGCTCTAAACTATTAAAAAAAAATGGGATTATATTTTTTGCAACACTCAACAGAACAGCTAAATCATTTTTATTTGCAATTGTAGGAGCTGAATACATATTAAATTGGCTACCCAAAGGAACGCATGATTGGAATAAATTTTTAAAACCTAGTGAAATCATTTCAACAGCTTTAAAATATCAATTGGAATTTAAAGAAAAAATAGGTTTTAAATTTAATATTTTTTCAAGAGAATGGCAAAAAAGCAAAGATATGGATGTTAACTACGCGGTAAATTTTAAAAAAAATTAAGCGTTTTCTTTTTGAACCCAAGGAATAGTTGCAACATCAATTCCTTCTTCTTGTAATTCTTTAGTCTCTTTTACCGTTGCATTGCCATAAATATTTCTTTTTTGCTTTTTATCATAATGAATGGACCTAACTTCAGATACAAACTTATCACCAACATACTCAGCATTTTTTGCAACATAATCATTTAATTCTTTAATTTTACTCTTAACATTTTTTAAAAATTCTTTTTTCTGCTCAGTATTTTTTTGAGTTACAGATGTTTTAGAAGTTGCAACGCTTGGAGCCATTATACTTTTTTTAACAGTTTTTGTGCTACCGCAAACGTAACAGTTAATTAAATTCTTCTTTAATAATTTTTCGTATTCATTTGAATTTTGAAACCAACTTTCAAAACTCTCTCCGCATGAACATTCAAGATTATATTTGATCATATCTCTAATGTAGGTACGTTCGAATAAATTTCAATATGTTAATTTTTATTAAAGAATAAAATTACTTTTCCAAGGGTAATTCCAAATTTGGACATGGTCGCAATATTCACTAAATAATTATTATCCTGTAAAAACATCCAATCATCAAAACTTACTTTATACTTACTGTTTCCGATTTGCAGGGCAAAATCATACTTCCAGTTAAAAGCATTGCCAGAAGTTGCCCCTGATGCAAGACCTATAACTCCATCTGCATACCCTTGATATTGATTGGTGCCAATTTTTTCTAACTTCCACTCACGGTATTCCTTAGTACCATCATCATAAATGAAATTTTCTTTCATCACCAAGTATTTTCCATCCCAGGTTCCCTCAATATCTACTTTAAAACTTTTTTTAATATTACCAAATCGATCTTCAAATACACCGCGTGCTACAGTTTTGCCTTTAAAATATTCCTCTAGTTTAAATACAGGTTTATTATTTTGAAATTGTTCTAATTTCATAGATGAAGAACATTGTGTTACAATAAAAAAGACAAAAAATATAAATAATATTTTAAGATTTTTATTTAAAAATTTTGTAATAATTTTCATAAATTCTATCAAAAACAATCTGACTTCCTGGTAAATATTTAAACTGTTTAATCTCTTTGCGATTTAACCAGCACAAATGTTGTTTTTCTTTAAGTCTAATCTTTCCTGTCCAAAATTCTACCAGATAAATCACCATTATAATTATATTAGTTTTATAACGATGAGTAACCAGGTCAAAATTGTTATATTCTTCTGTAATTGAATTGATTTATTGGATATTTTTTTACAAAAAGATTAAAGTCAAATAAATTATAAATATTCAATATCATTAATGACTAAACAATTAGTTTATATAGGCTTAACCGCTGACGCTATACATCATGGTCATATAAATTTAATTGAAAAAGGTAGAGAATATGGTGATGTAATTGTTGGATTATTAACCGACAAAGCTGTTTCAAACTACAAAAGAATTCCTTTACTAAATTTTGATCAAAGAAAAAAAATCTTAATAAATATAAAAGGTGTAAAAAAAGTTGTACCCCAAGATCAGTGGGATTACTCAATTAATATTAAAAAATATAAACCTAAATATATGATACATGGAACTGACTGGGCTTCTGGCCCCCAATTAAGATTAAGAAAAAATGCAATTAAAGAATTAAAAAAATATGGAGGTAGGTTAGTTGAAATCCCTTATACAAAAGGTGTTTCCTCTACTGCTTTGTCGATGGAACAAAATAAAAAATATACAACTTCTGAACTTAGACTAAAAAAACTTAGTAGAATTTTAGAAGCAAAAAATTTTTTGAGAATAATTGAAACACACAATCCTATATCAGCACTTATTGCAGAAAATATAAATCTTAATTTAAAAAATAAATTTAAAGAATTTGATGGATTTTGGTCTAGTTCCTTAACAGACTCAACAAGTATGGGTAAACCAGATATAGAAGCTTTGGATATATCAGAGCGGCTAAATAATATTAATAAAATTTTCGATGTAACTTCTAAGCCACTAATAATGGATATAGACACTGGAGGTAAAATAGAACACTTGAAATTAAACATAAGATCAATGGAAAGACTTGGAATATCAGCGGTAATTATGGAAGATAAAACTGGTTTAAAAAAAAACTCATTAAATGAAAAAACTTCAAATCAAGAGCAAGACTCAATTAAAAATTTTTCATTAAAAATAAGTGAGATAACTAACTCAAAATTAAATAATGAGTTCATGATAATTGCGAGAATAGAAAGTTTTATTTTAGGTAAAGGATTAAAAGATGCAATTTCACGTGCTCAAGCATATGTAGAAGCAGGTGCAAATGGAATTATGATACATAGCAAAGAGAGTACACCTAATCAAATTTTTACTTTTAGTGACAAATTTAGAAAATTATATCCTGAATTACCACTGGTTTGTGTACCATCAACTTATAATAGTGTTAAAGAGCAAGAATTAATTAGAAAAAAATTTAATATAGTTATATACGCCAATCATCTGCTAAGAGCAGCATATCCTGCTATGATAAATACAGCAAAATCTATACTTAAAAACAGCAGATCAAAAGAGTGTGATAAAAAAATGATAAGCATAAAAGAGATTTTAAAATTAATACCAGGCACAAGTTAATGATCAATCCAGATGTTTTTTGTAATTCATTAAAAAAAGCAGGATATACTTTTGTTACTGGAGTTCCTGACTCACTTCTTAAAGAAATTTCAAAAAATTTTATAAATAAACTTAAAAAAAAACATATAATTTCTACAAATGAAGGATCTGCGATTGGTTTGGCAATTGGACATTTTTTAGGAACAAATAATCCTGCGGTTGTTTATTTACAGAATTCTGGATTAGGGAATACTATTAATCCAATTGCATCTTTAGCAAATCCAAAAGTGTACGGTATACCCATGTTGCTAATAATTGGGTGGAGAGGAGAAATTAGAAAAAAAATTCAAATTAAAGACGAACCTCAACATAAATTCCAAGGACAAATTACTGAAAAGCAACTCAAACTAATGAATATTCCATACAAAATTATCGATTCAAAAATAAAAAATATTTATAAAACAATTCAAGATTTAAGAAAAAAATCTATTCAATTTCAATGTCCTGTTGCATTACTAGTAAGAAAAAATACTTTCTCTAAGTCAAAATATAATTTTATAGAAAAGAAAAAATATAACTTTGTAAGAGAGGACATCATAAAAGTTATTTTAAAAATTTGCCAAAACAAAAAAATTATAATCGTCTCAACTACTGGAATGGCCTCAAGGGAATTGTATGAATTAAGGAAAATTAATAATGATAATCATTTTAAAGATTTCTTAGCAGTGGGTGGAATGGGTCATGCTAATCAAATTGCCACGGGACTTTCGATGACTACAAAAAAAAAAATAATTTGTATTGATGGTGATGGATCGATTTTAATGCACACAGGGGCGATGGGAATTAGCTCTCAAATGAGTAATTTTTTGCATATAATTATAAATAATGGCTCTCATGATTCTGTTGGTGGACAACCTACTCTTGGTAAAAAGTTAGACCTTAAAAATATTACTAAGAATTTTGGATATAAATTAAACTATTCTGTTTCAAATATTAAAAGTTTAAGTAAAACTTTAAATAAATGTATCAGATCAAAAAAATCCTCTGCTGTAGTAATTAATTGCGATAAAGGATTTAGAAGTAATCTAGGGAGGCCAGAAAGAAATATGATTAAAAGAAAAAAGTTTTTTATGAAATTAGTTTAAAATTAATGGAAATTAAAAAAAAAATTTATATTGAAAATAACAAAAAGATTCTTTTTACAGCTGGACCAGCAAGCTTAACTGAAGAAAACATTGCGGGTTTAAAGCCTTGTTTTGGAAGGGGAGATAAAGAATATTCAAAAGTTGAAAACTTTGTTCTTTCAAAAATAAAAAAAATAAGTGGCCAAAAAAATATTGCAAGAATTCAGGGTGCAGGAAGCCTCGCTTTAGAATTGATGGTACTTAATTTTTTGTATGGAAAAATTTTAATTGTAAACACTGGTTATTATTCTGACAGAATTCAAATGATTTGTAATTATGCCAAATATAATTTTAAAAATATAAAAGTTATAAAAACAATAAATTGGAAAAATTTAAGTGATGCATCTGGTAGATATGATTGGATTATAGCTTGCCCAACAGAAACAAGTTGTGGATTAAAAATACCAATAAGTGATCTATATTTATTAAAAAAGAAATTAAAATCTAAACTTATGCTGGACGCAACTGCATCCATAGGTCTAGAAATTGATCATGAACTAGCTGATGTGTTGTCTTTTAGTTCTTGTAAAGGACTTTTTGGTTTAACTGGAGCTTGTTTTGTAGGTTTTAGTATTAAAATAAAAAATGATGTAAAATCTTTTTACATGAGATTATCAAATCACCTAAAAAAGAAAATGACAGGACCATATCATACAATATATTCTTTATATGAAACTCTAAAAAATCATAATAATTTCAAATATTCAGTCATTATTAATAAAAAAAAATTTTTAAAAAAAATGCAAAATCATTTGAGCTTACCTTTAAGAAATCAACCTTTGTTATGTACGCACATAAAGAGAAATATTTATACCAAAAACAAAAAAATTATCTTATACGAACCAAGAAATAATTTAAAGGGAAGCATTGTTTGTCATTTAGGAGAAGCTCATTTAAAAAATAAATCGAAGGGAAAAATTCTTGATGAGCTTAAAATCGTAGATGCCTAAAAAAAAAATATTAATTGATATGTCTGCAACTATAATACATTATGGTCATGTTAGACTTATAAACAAAGCAAAAAAATTCGGAAAAGTCGTAATAGCACTTACACAAGATAAGGAGATAAAAAAATATAAAGGATATTTACCTGAAATTAGATTTAATCAAAGAAAAGAAATTTTAAATAATTTTAAAAATGTTCACAAAGTAATTCCAAGCAAATTCCATATTACTGAAGACTATTTAAAAAAAAATAAAATTGATTTTCTTGTTCATGGTAATGATAATCAAAATAATATAAAAAAAAATAAACTTATAATTTTTAAAAGAACAAAAGGAATTAGTTCAACAATTATAAGAGAAAAAGCTTCAAAAATTCTTAAATTAATTTATGAAAATAAAATTAAAAAAAAATAAAGGTGTTGTATTTTGGATTGAAGGATTTTCTGGTTCAGGAAAAACGACTGTTTCAAAAATTATTCACAAACCTATAAATAAAAAATTTGGAAAAACAATTCTTTTGAGCGGTGATCAGTTAAGGAAATTATTCTCAAGAAATAAATATACAAAAAAAGAAAGAATAAAAAACTCTTATATTTTTAGTGAATTTTTAAAATTTTTAACTGACCAGAAAATTAATGTTATATATAGTGTTGTATGCCTAAATGATAAAGCTAGAAAAATTTATAAAAAAAAATTAAGAAACTTTGTTACAATTTATATTAAAGCAGATATAAATAATATAATTAAATTGAGGAGAAAAAGCAAAATCTATAACAAGAAAAAAAATATTCTTGGAATAGATATAAAGCCCGAGTACCCAAAAAAACCTAATATTACAATATTTAATGATCTATCAAAAAATAATTTTAAAAAAATTACAAATGATCTTATTAAAAATATATATAAAGTTGTAAATTAAAAAAATGAAAAAAGCTAAAGTACTATTAATAACTCCGAATCTTAAAGGTATCGCTGATGGTGTTAATAGAATTCAACCATCTTTAGGATTAATGTTAATTGCTCCAGTTTTAGAAAAAAATGGACATCAGGTTAAGATTTATGATGCAGCCCTAGATGGATGGGATAATAGAAAAATAATAGATCCAAAAAATAATCTCGTAATAATTGGACAGTCTGATCACAAGATAGCCAAAGTGATTAGCGATTTTTCTCCTGATATTGTTGCAATATCAGTTTTATTTTCAAATCTTCTTGAGTCTGCACACAACATTGCAAAAATAGTAAAAAAAGTAAAAAAAAATACTATTGTTGTCTTGGGTGGTAATCATATCTCTAGTGCTGTTACTGATTATCAAATTGGTCAAATAGACAAAAATTCTGGACTTCCTGATTATATTAAAGATTTGGAAAATGATAATTTTGATCTTGCGATGATTGGTGAAGGTGAATTTTCATTTTCAGAGTTAGTTTCAAAAATTATAAATAATGAAGATTTTTCTAAAGTGCCAGGGCTTGTAAAAAAAGTAAAATCAAAAGAATATATAATTAACCCTTCAATAAGAATTCATAATTTAAATTTATTACCAAGGCCTGCAAGACACTTAGTTGATATGGAAGCATATTTTAAAATTGGTGCTTTCCACTCAGCTAAATCAAGATCTAAAAGAGTTTTGAGCGTTATGTGCTCTAGGGGTTGTCCTGAAAAATGTACATTTTGCTCAACGCCTCAAATGTGGGGAAATAATATCAGGTGGAGAACTACTGATCACATCATGGATGAAATAGATAATGACGCTAAAGACTTTAATATCGGTGAAATTCAATTTGATGACGATACTATTACTGTAGATAAAAAAAATTTATTTTCTCTTTGTGATAAATTAGAAAAACTAGGCTTACCATGGTGTACACCGAATGGCACAAAAGTAAATTATCATTTTAACAAACAAGTAGAAATGTACAAAATTATGCATAATTCTGGCTGTTACCAAATTACATTAGCATGTGAGAGTGGCGTTCAAAGAGTTTTGGATGACATTATTCATAAACGACTACCTCTTGAAACAATCTATCCATCTATAGAAAATGCCAAAAAAGCTGGAATGCTAGTACATACTTTTTGGATTGTAGGTTACCCAGGAGAAACCTATGAAGAAATTAATAAGACTATAAATTTTGCAATGAATAGTGGGGCTGATAGTTTTTCATTTGCTATTTTGAGCCCGTTACCCGGAACACCTATTTATAGAAAAGTTATTAAAGAAAACTTATGGTGGGAAGGAAAAAGTTTAGATGACATGCTGTTCAGATCTTCATTGGTTAAAGTTGATGGTTTTAATGGCCCTGAAGAATTTGAAAATTATGTAAACGAAGCAAATAAAAAAGCAAATTTGATTTTAAAAAGTAGAGATCCTAAGAGATTTGAGTATAAATATGGCAAAAACTCTGAAGAAAACGCATTGTTAAAACAAACTTAATTATGAAGTTGCATTACAAGATAAATAAAGATCATATAAAAAAATATAAAAAAGATGGATATATCATATGTAGAAATCTATTTGATAAGAAGACTATTCAAAAAATAATAAACTCAATAAATGAAATTGAAAACTATAAAGATACCAAAGGTAAATGGATGAAATATTATGATTTTTCATTAAGAAATAAAAAAAAAAAGATACTTAATAGAATTGAAAATTTTTATGACTACAATAAAAGTCTTAGAGAAATTTTATCAAATAAGTCATTAAAATCGCAATTAAAAAAAATTATTGGAGAGGAAGTGGTGCTTTTTAAGGATAAAATTAATTTTAAAAATCCTGGAGCAGAAGGTTTTAAACCACACCAAGACGCTACGATATGGAAAGATATGTATGGTATAAAATCATTTATAAGTTTCGCAATCGCAATTGACAAGGCAACAACAGAGAATGGATGTTTAGAATTTTCAAAACTTGGTAAAAAAATACTTTTAAGCAAACCATGGAAAGAAATTGATAAGAAAAAAGAAAAAAAGATGTTTTGGGAAAAAGTTGAAATGAACCCTGGTGATACAGCTATTTTTCATGATTATTGTCCCCACAGATCCTCTGCAAATTTATCAAATAAAAAGAGAAGAATGTTGTTTCTTACATATAATCCAAAAAAATTTGGAGATTTTAGAAAAAAACATTTTAAAGACAAAAGAAAGAATTTTCCTCCAAATGTAGAAAGACAAAGTGGAAAAAAATATGTTTATCATGTTTAATAATGTATGATTTATTTTCACTTTTTTTAAAGTCATTAATTAATTTAATATTCATAAATTTAAAAAGCAAAAAAAATTCTAAGACAAAAATAATATTTTTTTATTTTCCTAGAAATGATCTCACATTAAAAGATGTTCTATATATTGAACATCTTTTTAAGAAATTACATAAAAAATTCATAATAATATTTGGTCACAACTTAAAAGGTCTTAAAAAAAAAAATTATTATTTTATTAAAGAAGATTTTGTTCCTTTTCTAAACAATATAGATATTTTTATTAGTAATTATATTTGTTACAAATTTCCAAAAAAATCAAAGAAAATTTATCTTCACCACTGTATATATGATACTCCACTTACTGGCAAAGATAGAGAGAGAGAAACTTTTAAGTCATTGCTTAAATATGATTATATTTTTTTGTCTTCACAAAAAATGATATCAAGTTTTAATAAATATTTTAATTTAAATAAAAATCAAAAAGTTAAATTTCTATCAAGCGGCTACCCAAGATTAGATTACTTAAAAAAAACTTCTCAAACAAAAAAAAACTCGATTATAATAGCAATTGCAAATAGCATTGCTTATCCCAATTATAGTATAATTAACAATATCTTATCAATAATAAGGGTAATAAACCAAAACTTTCAATATAAAATAATAATAAGACCACATCCTGCAAATAGAAAAAATTTTAATAAAGATAATTTTCCTGAAATTTTTGAGGAAATCGAAAATAATAATACTATAGAAGTTGATTTCAGTGATAATTATTTAAATTCATATAATAAATCTTTGTTAATGATAACAGATATATCTGGCACAGCTTATACTTTTAGTTTTCTAACCAATTCTCCTGTTATATTTTTTTCAATTAATGAAAGGAAAGCTTTAAAGGAATATGTATCGCTAAACCATTTTATAGATAGAAAAAAAATAGGAGATGTAATTACAAATATTAAAAATTTAAAAAAAACAATAAATCAATTAATTAAAAATAGAGCTATGTACAAAAAAAAAATAAATTTATTAAAAAAGAATAAACTCGACTATATTGGCAAAACACAAGATAGATTTTCTTATTTAATTAATTTTATTCTAAAAAATAGTTAAAAATTTAGGTTTTTAGATAATAATTTTTTTATTTCACTAACGCTTATTTGTTCTTTTTTTAATCTACTATTGTAACTAAATGAATTATTCAATTTTTTATGATTTTTATTTAAAAATTTTGTAATAATTTTCATAAATTCTATCAAAAACAAGCTGACTACCTGGTAAATATTTAAACTGTTTAATCTCTTTGCGATTTAACCAGCACAAATGTTGTTTTTCTTTAAGTCTAATCTTTCCTGTCCAAAATTCTACCAGATAAATCACCATTATAATTATATTAGTTTTATAACGATGAGTAACCAGGTCAATATTATCCAAATTTTCCTTTTCTATTATAACACCTATTTCCTCATATAATTCTCTCACCGCACAATCTTCAAAAGACTCTTGAGTTAATAATTTTCCCCCTGGTAGTTCCCAGTATCCACTTAAAAATTTACCTTCAGGTCTGCTAGCAATTAAAATCTTATTAGATTTTTTAAGCAAACAACATGAGACAAAAGTTTTTTTTATAAATATGCAATTATAACAAAATTGACATTCCTCACTATGCTACTTATATAACATTTCAATCTAACAAAAACATATGCCAACAATCTTTGATAATTTAAAAATAGGCAATCTAACACTTCCAAATAGAATTATTATGGCTCCGCTTACTCGGATGCGAAGCAAACAACCAGGTAATATCCCTTGGGAACTAAATGCAACTTATTATGCACAACGAGCATCGGCAGGATTTATTTTAACGGAAGCAACACAAGTTTCTCAACAAGGTCAGGGTTACCCTGGAACTCCTGGAATTCACAGTAAAGAACAAGTGCAAGGATGGAAATTAATTACTGATGCCGTGCACAAAAACGGTGGTCATATTTTTTTACAATTATGGCACGTTGGTAGAATTTCTCATTCATCTCATCAACCAAATAATAGTTTGCCTGTTGCGCCATCAGCTATTCCCGCAAAAAATTCTGGAACATATACTGCTGATTGGAAGCCAACTCCTATTTTAACTCCAAGAGCATTAGAAGCATCAGAGCTTCCTGGAATTGTTCAAGATTATGTTAACGCTGCAAAAAATGCAAAAGAAGCTGACTTTGATGGCGTTGAAGTTCATATGGCAAATGGATATTTGCTCGATGAATTTTTACAAGATGGAAGCAATAAAAGAATGGATGAGTTTGGTGGCTCTATAGAGAATAGAGTTAAATTTCCTATGCAAGCATTAGATGCTGTCATCGGTGTTTTTGGGAAAGATAGAGTTGGCGTGAGACTTTCTCCTTATGGAACATTCAATGATATGAGCGACTCTAATCCTGTGGAATTATTCAATTATGTAATAGATCAATTAAATCAAAGACAAATTGCATTCCTAGATA
>Ga0209087_1001717_pt1 | contig 12763 bp, 10 predicted proteins | sample S_130805_EF_Meta_FD_187321 | JGI IMG/M metagenome (GOLD analysis project Ga0209087, IMG submission 187321) | Freshwater microbial communities from Lake Simoncouche, Canada to study carbon cycling - S_130805_EF_MetaG (SPAdes) (version 2) | ecosystem: Environmental > Aquatic > Freshwater > Lake ...
TCGTGTTCGACCAGTCGTTCGCCCAGCTCGCTGGCCAGCTCGGGCTGCGCTACTACCCCAAGCTCGTGGGGATGAGTCCCCTCAGCCCGGTGGAGGGCTATCGCTTCCTGATCGCCCCCGGCGAAAACGAAGCTGCCATCACCGCTCTGCTGCTCGAGCTGATCGATGGGTTTTGCCACGAGAACGGGCTGCTCAGCTGCAATTTTCTCTATGTGGATCCCCGCTGGCGGCCCCTGGCTGAGGCGGCCGGCTGCAGCGCTTGGATCAACCAGCAGGGCTGCTGGAGCAACCCCGGCTTTGGCGATTTCGAGGCCTATCTGGCCGGCTTCAATGCCAACCAGCGCCGCAACGTGCGCCGCGAGCGCGCCGCCGTGGCCGCCGCTGGCCTCACGGTGACGCCGGTGGTGGGGGATGAGATTCCGCAGGCCCTGCTGGAGCGGATGCACCACTTCTATGCCCAGCACTGCGCCCGCTGGGGTCCCTGGGGCAGCAAGTACCTCACGCAGGCCTTCTTTCAAGCTGCCGGAGACCTGCGCTCTGATCTGGTGCTGTTCAGTGCCCATGGCGGCGATCCCGCCGATCCGCTGGCGATGTCGCTGTGCGTGCACGATGGGCAGGGGCTCTGGGGTCGCTACTGGGGTAGTGATGTGGATCTGGAGAACCTGCACTTCGAGGTTTGTTACTACGCCCCGATCGCCTGGGCGATCGAGCGCGGCATCCGCCGCTTTGATCCCGGCGCCGGCGGCAGCCACAAGCGGCGTCGTGGCTTCATGGCCGAACCCCGCGTCAGCCTGCACCGCTGGAGTGATCCTCGCTTCGCCACGATCCTGGGGCGCTGGCTGCCCGAGGCCAATGGGGCCCAGCTGGAGGAGATCGAGGCCGTGAATGCCGAACTGCCCTTCCGCGGCGGGGTGCCTCCCCTGCCGGGGCTGGAGGGGGGGGGCGGAGTCGGCCGATAGCATCGCCAAATGGATGTTCCTGCTTCGCATCTCGCGGCGGCCACCGCCCTCGATGAAGGGCTTTCCCTGCGCACGATCAGCCTCGACCCGGCCGGCTATTTCCTGATCCTGGTGGATCTGGAAGCCTCGGAATTGGTGGCCGAGCATTACGGCAACGGCATCGATGAGCGGGGTTTGGCCACTGATCCCGAAACCGGCGAGGTGCTCTCCTGCCGCAACGCCGGACCCCGCACCCCTCTGGCCGTGTTCCGGGGGCGGACCGCCAAGGAACTGGGCATTGCCCTCACCGAGGGCGCTGGCCCCCATCCCCTCAGCCGCCTCGACCACGCCCTTTACCTGGGCCGCGAGCTTCAGAAGGCCGAGGCCGCACTGCTGGCTGGGCAGCCCTACGTGCAGGACTGAACCACGACCCGGCGGTGGGCCGCAGTCGTCAGGCCGGCTGGAGTTCGCGGCTGGGCTGAACCGATGCCGTGGGCGGTTCGGGGGGCAGGGCGGCCAGCTGGTCCTGGATCTCGCGGGTCACGATGCCCCGGTATTCGAGGAAATGCTCGTTGTGGGCGAGTGTCACCAGGAACTGCTCGAGGGTTTTGGGGTTGCGGCGGGCCACGGTGACCAGAGAGTTCCAGAAGCGCCAGCGGGTGTCGCGCAGGATTCCTTGGCGCCACATCACGATCGCCAGGGCGCGGATCTCACGCAGGGGCGGCAGGGAGGGCTTGTCGGACATTTCGGCGCGGTAGAAGGCCTTCCAGCGCGGTTCGCCCATCTTGAGGTAGTAATGCTTCACCCGATCGATGTAGGCGTTGGGTTCGTAGAGGCGGCAGAAGGCATCCACGTATTCGTTGGCGATATCGCGGATCGGCCGCGTGGGTACGAAATTGAGCAGGTTGGTCTGGTTCACGCCCTTGGCGTCGGCCTGCTCCTGGATCAGCCGACCTTCCTTCTCGAGGCGGTGCCAGAGACCCGTGTTGGGCAAGGCCTGCAACATGCCCATCATGGCCGCGGGGATGCCGGTGCGGCTCACGAAACGCACGATGCGGTCGCCGGCGCCGGTCTTCTCGCCATCGAAGCCAATGATGAAACCCGCCATCACCCGGATCCCATAAGAGGTGATCCGATCCACCGATTCCTCTAGCGAACTGCGGGTGTTCTGGTGCTTGCCGGCCACCGAGAGGCTGGCCTCATCGGGGGTTTCGATGCCGAGGAACACCGCTTCAAAACGGGCCTCGCCCATCATCCGCATCATCTCGTCGTCGGAGGCGAGATCCACCGATGCTTCGGTGGTGAAGGTGAAGGGATAGCCCCGCTCGATTTGCCATTCCTTGATCGCCGGCAGCAGCAATTTGGCGTTGCGTTTGTTGCCGATGAAGTTGTCGTCCACCAGGAAGATGGCGCGGCGCCAGCCCAGGTCGTAGAGGCGCTGCAGCTCGGCCACCAGCTGCTCGGGACTCTTGGTGCGGGGCTTGCGCCCATACAGCACGATGATGTCGCAGAACTCGCACTGGAACGGGCAGCCCCTTGAGAACTGCACGCTCATCGAGTCGTAGGCGTCGAGTTCGAGCAGGTCGAAGCGGGGAATCGGGGTGCCCGTGACATCCGGCTTTTCGCCATTGGAGCTGAAGCGGCCTGAGCGCTCGCCCCGCTCGATCGCCTCGATGAACAGGGGCAGGGTGATCTCCCCCTCATCAAGCACCTTGAAGTCGGCCAGGGAAATTTCGGGGGCATCGGGGGTGGAGCTGGCGAAGGGCCCCCCCACGGCCACCTGCAGGCCACGCTCCTTGGCCTTGGCGATCTGCGCGGCCATGTCGGCCTTCTGCACGATCATCCCGGAGATCACCACCAGCTCGGCCCAGCCCCATTCCGCTTCGGTGACCTCGCGCACGTTGCGGTCGACCAGCTTCATCTCCCAGGTCTGGGGCAGCAGGGCCGCCACGGTCACCAGCCCGAGGGGGGGCAACAGCACCTTGCGGTTGACCAGTTCAAGGATCTTCTCGTAGCTCCAGAAGGTCTTCGGGAACTCGGGATAGATGAAGAGGGTGCGCATGGGTGTAGCCGCCCCGCAGTGGCTGCAACCTTAGAGGGTTTCCGGTCTCCCCGTCCCTTCGGGTGGGCCGATCGCGGCTCTGCATGGGGGCGCCCCGGTTGGCGGACAGCACGGGTGCGCGCCGGCTCTGGGGCAGCGCTTCTCCCCTCACCCGCTTCGGGAACCCCGCCCCGTCCGCGCCCGGGGATTCCCTTTCTTCGGTAGGTCCAGCTGTATGCCGGATCCTCCGATCGGCTGCTCTTTGCGGCTGATCAGCCTGCGATTGCGGCAGTGCCTACACCCCTTGCGACCAGCGCGGCCTCCGGGCTCCGGGTTGCAATGCGCCACGGCCGGAGCTGCCGGCCACCGGCGAACCCGTCCGTTCTGCTGTAATGGCCAAGTTCTGTAGCAGTGGTCCGATGGGCGCCGCGATCTATCTGGCTCTGGTGGGTGGTGGACTCACCGCAGCCTTCCTCCTCACCGTGCTGCTGCGTGGGATTCGTCTGATCTGAGGTTTGAGGGCGACACCAGCCTGAGCCGGGCCTGCAGCACGAGCTCGCCGAGCCCCAGCACGAAGCCGATGGCACCGAGCAGTGCAAAGGTGCCACCCAAGCCGATCCTCGCGCTGAGCAGGGCCGCGGCGATGCCACTCAGGCCTCCGCCCCCTAGGAAGGCGATCTGACCCAGGCCTGCCATGCGACCCCGCAAGGCCATTGGAGCTCCCACCTGGCCTATCAGGTTCGTACCCGCCAGCAGGCAGGCGGTGCCTGCACCGATCAGGAAGGTCATCACCAGTTCAATGGCGAGGTGGCCAGCACCGGTGGCCATCCCCAGCTGGGCCAGGGCCGTCAGCAGGGTGCAGGTGCCCAGCAGCAGTCCCGGCCGCGCCGTGAGCCAGGCGCTGTTGCGCTGCAGTGCCATGCCCCCGCAGATGCTCCCGGCCGCCAGCACACTCGTGAAGATGCCCAGGGCCTGGGGCGAGGGCCCGAGCACCTGGCGGGCGATCAGCGGGGCCAGGCCTTGATGGAAGAAGCCCACCAGGGTGGCGATAGCCGTGAAGCGCAACACATGGCGCAGCACCGGGCCGCACTCGCGCCAGGCGGTGCCCAGGGAGGCGGAGCGCCCAGGCGCGCTGCGCTGCTCTGCTGAGCGGATCGGATGCAGCAGCCCCATCACCGTGGCGATTGGCAGCAGGTAGGTGGACGCATCCAGGACCAAGGCCGTGGTGGGCCCCCCGATGGCCAGCAACCAGCCTCCCAGCGGTGGGCCGATCAGCTTGCCCACGTTGAACACCACCGAAAAACTGGCGATGTAGCGGCCGAGTTGCTCCTGATCCTCCACCAGCAGCGCGCTGTACTTGTTGCGGGCGGTGAGCTCGTAGCTACTGGCCACACCCACCAACAGGGTGCTCAGCAGCAGCATCGCCATCTGGAGCTGCCCCTGCAGTAGCGGGATCGCCAGGGCCCCGAGTAGGGCGGCCCCGAACAGTCCCCATTGGGAGCGGATCAGCACCTTCTCGCAGCCCAGCCGGTCCGTTGCTACCCCGGCGGGGCCGCTCACCACCAAGCTGGGCAGCGCCAGGCAGCCGAAGTGCAGGGCGACGATCAGGGCGTTGCCGCTGTTGTGCAGCAGGATCCAGCTCTTGGCGGTGAGGCCCGCGAAGGATCCGGCTGTGCTCATGCCGGAGGCCAGCAGAAAAAGCTGGCGCTGGCTGGCCAGGCTGAGGCGGTTTCCCCGTCGCCCGAGGCCTCCAAGGCGCTCGGCTGGGTCGGGTTGGTTTGGAGGCTGCTCCGGTTCCGATGGGGTGCCGGCTGACCCCGAACCCGACTCCCGCCCGGGGGCCTGGTCCGGCGTCGTCCCGGCCCGCGAGCCCGGGCTCAAGGAGCCGGCGGGCGGGCGGCGAGAGCATCGCCCACCATCGCCTTCACCCCCACCACCTCGCCGATCAGGTCGTAGGTGTCGGCGGCGGTGATGCGGACCGGCACCAGGGTGCCGGGGGCGGCGCAGAGCCCCCCTTCGCCGGGCATCACCCGCACCTCACCATCCACCTCCGGAGCGAAGCGGGCGCAGCGGCCGAGCATCTCGCCGGTGCTGGGGTTCTCCTGCTCGACCAGCACATCCACGATGCGGCCCACCCAAGCGGCATTGCGCGCGGCGGCGATGGGCTGCTGCAGGGCCATCAGCCGGTCTTTGCGGGCGGCGGCCACTTCAGGGGGCACCTGATCGGGGAGTTCCGCGGCCGGGGTGCCCTCCTCCGGCGAGAAGGTGAACACGCCCACGTGATCGAAACGCTGCTCGGCCACGAACGCGAGCAGGTGCTCGAAGTGCTCCTCGGTTTCGCCGGGGAAGCCCACGATGAAGGTGGTGCGCAGCACCGCCTCCGGCAGCTCCTCGCGGATCCTCTCCAGCAGGCCACCGGTCACGCCGGCCTGCCAGGGGCGGTTCATCGCCCGCAGCACATCGGGGTGGCTGTGCTGCAGGGGAAGGTCCAGGTAGGGCAGCACGTTGGGCACCTCCCGGTAGGCGGCCAGCACCTCGGAGGTGAGGCCGGTGGGGTAGGCGTAGTGCACCCGGATCCAGGGGATCTCCACCTCGCCAAGGGCCCGCAGCAGCTCGGCGAGCTGGGGCTTGCCATAGAGGTCAAGGCCGTAGTTGGTGGTGATCTGGCTGATCAGCACCAGCTCCTGCACCCCTTGGGCGGCCAGTTGGCGCGCCTCGGCCACGATGCTCTCGATCGGCCGCGAGCGCTGGTCACCGCGCAGATGGGGAATGATGCAGAAGGCGCAGCGGTAGTCGCAGCCCTCGGCCACCTTGAGATAGGCCACCGCCTCACTGGTGGTGCGGTAGCGGGGCAGGTGCTCATCGGCCACGAAGGTGGGCACGGCACTCACCTGGTTCACCCGCTCGCCGGCCTCCACCCGCTCCAGCACGCTCACGATGTGCTGGTAGTCGCCAGTGCCCACAATCGCCTTGGCCTCCGGCAGGCTCTCGAGCAGTTCCTCCTGGAAGTGCTGGGCCAGGCAGCCGGCGATGATCAATTCCTTGCCCTGCTCGGCCAGTTCCACCAGGGTGCGCACCGATTCCTCGCGGGCGTCCTGGATGAAGCTGCAGGTGTTCACCACCACCACGGCGGCCTCGCCTTCGTCGGCGGTCACCCCGTAGCCGGCCTGGGCCAGCAGGCCGAGCATGTGCTCGGTGTCGACCCGGTTCTTCTCGCAGCCCAGGTGGGCGAAGGCCACGGTGGCTCGGCTTGGCCGACCAGCGGCCATCCCGGCCGGATCCAATCCGCCCGCGGCACTGGAGATGCCCACAGGCCCGGCGGGGGCGGGGCGTTGGTTCGCCGATGGACTGGAGGCTGAAGTCATGCTGGGCTGGCGGCTCGGGCCGTTCTGCCACCCTATGGAAGCGCCGGGCCCACCGGGTCGGCCCTGCCCTTCCAGAGCGGCCACGGCGGCCATCCGGGCCGAAATCCCGCGCGGCTGCGAGAATGGCGCCATCGCTTCCGCCGCCTTGACCACCACCCAACTGGCCAGTCGCCTCAGCCAGCGCCGTCGCACCGATCCCGGCCGCCGCTGGATCTGGGTGGTGATGTCGGTTCTGGCCACCATCGGTGCCATCGACACCGGTGCCATCACCCTCAAGCGCTGGGGGGTGCTGGGTCCCCTGATCTGCCCCGGTGGAGCCGAAGCCTGCGACAAGGTGCTCAACAGTGCCTGGGGCTCTCTCTTCGGCCAGCCCCTGTCCCTGTTCGGCTTCCTGGCCTACGCCGCCGTGCTGGTGCTTTCCCTGCTCCCCCTGGTGCTCCAGGGGGACGCGCGCCGTGAACTGCTCTCCCGCAGCCGTTGGGCCCTCTTCCTGCTCACTGCCGGCATGGCCGTGTTCAGCCTGGTGCTGATGGCGGTGATGCTGTTCAAGATCAAGGCCATCTGCGCCTTCTGCATTCTCTCCGCCCTGCTCAGTCTCTCCCTGCTCGTGCTGAGCCTGGTGGCGGGCGATTGGGAGGATAAGGGTCAGCTCATTTTCCGGGGCGTGATCACGGCCCTGCTGGTGGGCATCACCGGCATCGGCTGGGCCAGTGCCATGGATCGGCCCGAGGTGGTCACCGGTCCGGGCATGCCCATTCCTGTTACCTCCACCACACGCCCCGGGGTCATGGCCCTGGCGGAACATCTCACCGCCAAGGGCGCCGTGATGTACTCCGCCTACTGGTGCCCCCATTGCCACGAACAGAAGGAGCTGTTTGGCAAAGAGGCCACCGCCAAGCTCAAGATCGTGGAGTGCGCCCCCGATGGCCGCAACAACCAGGCCGCTCTCTGCAAGAGCAAGAACATTCAGGGATACCCCTCCTGGGAGATCAACGGCACGGTGGATTCCGGCGTGAAGCTCCTCCCGAAGCTTGCCGAGCTGAGTGGCTACAAGGGGCCGGTTCCCAGCCCATGATCCACCGGTCCGGTGTGGATCCGCTTCCCCCTTCGCTGGATGCTGTGGCGGAGCCAGAAGGGCTGGGGTGCCGGGGCATCGGTGCGAAAATGGCCTCCCCGGCTTTCGCTTCGGAAGCACGCCGCCTCGATCAGGAGGTCCGCCAGCACCAATCGTTGGCGCAGGTCGTGGAGCAGCCTTGACCCGTTTGCGGTCGCTGCACTGAGTTCCAGGGTCTGTCCAGGCGCGTGCCCCTGGATGGTGCGCAGCAGGGGTTCGGCCTCCAGCGCACTGCGCCGGCGCCGCACCTCCCCCAAGGCGTCGTTGAGCATCCGGCCCTGGCGTTCCACCCCCGCCACCTGCCAGCAGAGTTGCCTCAGGCTGGCGATCTCCCGCATCATCCACTCCGGTTCAGGGATGGGAGGATCCGCCAGGGGAAGGACTGGAGCTTTCTGGGCATCGCTGGAGAAGGGCTCGCCCAGGCGAATGTTTCGGATGCGTCGGGCGAACACCAGGCACTCCATCAGGGAGTTGCTGGCCAGTCGGTTGGCGCCGTGCACGCCGGTGCAGGCCACCTCCCCCACGGCATAGAGCCCCGGCAGGCTGGTGGCCGCCTCCAGGTCGGTGGCCACCCCGCCCATCCAGTAGTGGGCGGCCGGGGCCACCGGAATCGGCGCGCCGGTGGGGTCGAGGCCCAGGGCCCGGCAGCGCCCCAGGATCGTGGGGAACTGGCTTTCCAGCCGCGCCTGGCCCACGGGCCTGAGGTCGAGCCAGAGGTTGTCCACTGCCAACTCCTGCATGCGTCGCGCCAGGGCGCGGCTCACCTGGTCGCGGGGGGCCAGATCACCGCCGGCCAACTGGGTCACCGGGCTGTTCCCGGCGGTATCGCAGAGGCGGGCTCCCTCCCCCCGCACCGCCTCGCTGATCAGGAAGTGGGGGGCGCCGGGGAGCATGAGCGCCGTGGGGTGGAACTGCACGAATTCGAGATCGCGCACCGCCGCACCGGCGCTCCAGGCCATCGCCACCCCGTCGCCGCTGGCCTGGGCCGGGTTGGTGGTGTGGGCGAAGAGATGGCCACCGCCACCGCAGGCCAGAACCACCGCCCTTGCCCGCAGCCAGCGCAGCCTGTGCCCATCGAGAACCTGCAGACCCATGCAGCGGCCTCCTTCCACCCACAGCTGCAGGGCCGGAACGCCCTTGTGTTGCTCCAGTCCCTCCCGCCGCAGCACCTCCCGTTCCAAGGCATCCACCAGGGCACCCCCGGTCCGGTCCTGGGCGTGCAGCACCCTCCGGTGGCTGTGGGCCGCCTCCAGGGTGGTGCTCAGCTGGTCGGCCTCCCGGTCGAAGGCCATCCCCAACTCCAGCAGTCGCGCCACACAGTCCGGGGCATCGCGCACCAAGAGTTCCACCGCCTCGAGGTCGCAGAGGCCGGCGCCGGCCTTCAGGGTGTCGTGGATGTGGCTCTCGAAGCTGTCTTCGGGCCTAGTCACCGCAGCAATCCCGCCCTGGGCCCAGCGGCTGGCGGAGGGTGGGCCATCCTGCTTGCTGAGAAGCAGCACCCTCAGGCCGGCTGGCAGTTCCAGGCAGGTCATGAGGCCGGCGGCCCCGCTGCCCACCACCACCACATCCCAGTCGGCGGCCAGATCCGGATGCTGCATCGCCAAGCCCCGCTTCAGGGAGCCTATGGGAGCGCCGCGGTCCGCCGGTTCAGGCAGAACAGACCCATAAAAAAACCGCCGGTGTTCCCGCGGTTCAGGAGCTAGGTGGGGTGCCCCCGCATGATTCAGGCAGGCTGATGGTCAGCGGTAGACACCATCGTTGATGCGATCGAAGCCTTCATTCAGGGCGATCGAAGGAGGCGTCACGGTGAAGTTGACCTTGTACTTATCGAAGAGCTCCTTCTGACGGGGTGTCAGGTCGAGCTTGAGAACGTCATCAACGCTCTGGTAAGGGCCACCCAGCACGATCTTGCCGGCCAGGGTGGGATACATGCCGGGGTACTGCTGGAACCGACGCACCGAAGAGTTGTTGAGATCCACCTTGCCGGCGCTCTCAGCGATCTTGTCGTCGGCCACATTGCGCCGGTCGTCAGCCAAGGCGGGGCCCGGCAGCAGCAGGGTGACAAGCAGCCCGGCGAGCACAACACCACTCATGAGCCAGGCAAGCAGCCGCTTCATCACGACACTCCGTTGCGTAGGGGAACAGGGGAACGGGCCGTCAGGGAGCCTAGGCCTCGATCAACGTTACCGAACATCGGCCCGGGTACCCCTGGACGGTTTCCCGGTTTTCGCAGATCTTCAGATCGGATCGTCGAGCCGGGGGCTCAGATCAAGCCGCTCCATTGGGGCGCCAGCAGGGCGGCCGCTAGGAACAAACCATCCACCGCCAGGGTGGTGGCCAGGGTGGCGGCACTGACCCTGGCCATGCCCCCCCGTTTCCAGAGGTGCGCGCATGCGGCGAGGAGCAGGGCGGCCATGGCCGTCACCAGGGTGATGTTGGCTGGTGCCAGCACCGTTTCACCGGCCTGCCGAAGTAGCGCGGGCGCCTCGCTCAGGGGAGCGGCGAGTACGTCCGGCCAGAGCGGCATCAGGCCAGTCAGGGCGATCGCGGTGTCGGTGGCTGCCGTTCCCAGCAGGGAGGCGAGGTAGAAGGCCCCCGCCAGCCGCCAGCGCCCCCCCAGGCCAGCCACGGCCAGCGGCAGGGCAAAGGCCTCGATCGGCAGGTGGAGGAGGGGATGCAGGCGGAACCATCCCCAGAACAGGCATCCCGCCAACCAGCTGCCGCTGAAACCCACCAGCAGGGGGCCGAGCTGCTGCCAGGGGCCGCGGCCGTTGCGCTCGAGCAGCACAGCACCGCCCAGCAGGGGCAGGGTGAGCAAGGCCGCCGCCATGGGTGCCTCGCGCACCAGGGGGGCCTGGAGGAACACCGGCCCCGCCACCAGCAGAACGGCGGTGAGCGGAAGCAAGATTTCGCCCGAAAGGTTCAGTCCGGCGGTGGGGAGCGATCGGGAACTGAGGGCAGCTGGGGTCCCGATCACAGGCTCTGATTGAGAGTCGGCCAACGTTAAGGGTTGTGGGGGTTGGCCCGCGTCCCCCGGCCGCCATAGGGTTCGATTCACTTCTGCCTGCCCGATGCCGTTCCTTGCCATCGCTGAGGCCCCTTCCCTCGGCGTCGCCTGCTGGCATGCCCTAGTGCTGGGCGTGGTTCAGGGGCTCACGGAGTTTTTGCCGATCAGCAGCACCGCCCATCTGAAGGTGGTGCCGCTGCTGCTGGGTTGGGGTGATCCCGGCGTGGCCTTCACTGCTGTGATCCAGCTGGGCAGCATCCTGGCCGTGCTGGCCTATTTCCGCCTCGATCTGCTGGAGGTGGCGCGGGGAATCAGCCGGGCCCTGCGGGATGGTCGCTGGAGTGATCCTTCCGCCCGGCTCGGGGTTGCGATTGCCCTGGGCACCCTGCCGATTGTGCTGGCTGGCATGGCGCTCAAGCTCGGCTTCCCGGGGTACGAACACTCCCCCCTCCGCAGCGTCACCTCGATCGCGGTGGTCTCGATTGTGATGGCTCTCCTGCTGGGCCTAGCCGAACTGGTGGGGCGCCGTCGCCGGCACCTCGACGGTGTGATGCCTCGCGACGGTCTGCTGGTGGGGCTGGCCCAGGCCCTGGCCCTGGTACCGGGTGTGTCCCGCTCCGGCAGCACCCTCACCGCGTCTCTGTTCGATGGCTGGGAGCGGGCTTCGGCCGCCCGCTTCTCCTTCCTGCTCGGCATCCCCGCTATCACCCTGGCCGGCCTGGTGGAACTGAAAGACGCCCTCCATGAGTCAGCCAACGGCGGTCTGCTTCCCACCCTGGTGGGGGTGTTGGCGGCCACGGTGGTGTCCTGGCTGGCGATCGCCTGGCTTCTGCGGTTCCTGCAGCGCAACAGCACCTGGATCTTCGTGGCCTACCGCCTGCTGTTCGGGGTGGTGCTGCTGCTCTGGTTCCGCGGTCTCGATGGCGTCCATCCTTGAGGTCGGCGCCATCCCTGGTCGGCGCCAGCGCCGCCTTGGTTCCAGACTGACGGCAAATCGGAGCCGCTGCGGTGTGGAAGGAGCCTTCGGCCGGGATCGCCGCCCAGACCCAAGCCACCGCCGTTGACGGCGCCAGCGCAGCGGCACCACGGCCAGCCCGGCTCCCGGATCCCGCCGTGGTGGCCAGCGTTGAACCCGGTTCAATCGGCGAGGAACTGGGGTTCCAGCCTGGTGATCGCCTGATCCGCATCAATGGCGTCGCCCCAAGAGATCTGATTGATGTGCAGGTCCTTCAGGGGGAGGAGGACCTGATCCTTGAGGTGGAGGATCCCAATGGCACGCTCCACGTGGTGGAACTGGAGAAGGATGCGGATGAGGGGCTCGGGCTCGCCTTCACCGAAGCGCTCTTTGATGGCCTGCGCCAATGCAATAACCACTGTCCCTTTTGCTTCATCGATCAGCAGCCCCCCGGCCGTCGCGCCAGCCTCTACCTCAAGGACGACGACTACCGCCTGAGCTTTCTCTACGGCTCCTATCTCACCCTCACCAACCTCAGCGCTGGCGACTGGCAGCGGATTGAGGAGCAGCGGCTCTCTCCCCTCTATGTCTCCGTGCATGCCACCGCTCCGGAGCTGCGCAGCCGTTTGTTGGTCAATCCCCGGGCTGCCCTGCTGACCGATCAGCTCACTTGGTTCGCCCAGCGGCGTTTGCAGATCCATGCCCAGGTGGTGGTCTGCCCGGATCTCAACGATGGCGAGGCCCTGGAGCAAACCCTCCGGGATCTGGCGGCGTTCGGCGCTGGCGACTGGCCGGCAGTGTTGTCCGCGGCGGTGGTGCCGGTTGGTCTCACTCGCTTTCGCCCCCCTGGTGATGGGCTGCGGGCGGTCACCCCGGCCGATGCGGTGGCGGTGATCGAGCGGGTCGAACCCCTGCAGAGGGAGTTCCAGGCCACCATCGGCAGCCGATTTGCCTGGCTCTCGGATGAGTGGTATCTCATGGCCGGCCTCCCCCTCCCACCCCGCTCCAGCTACGAAGACCTCCCCCAGCGCGAGAATGGGGTGGGCAGCATCCGCGGTTTTCTCGAGGAGCTCGAGGCAGCCACCCGAACCCTGCCGAATTGCGTTGAGCCTCCGCGGCGGCTGAGCTGGGTGGTGGGTCAGCTGGTGGCGGGAGCCCTCCAGCCGGTGCTGGAGCGCCTCAACCGGGTGGAGGGACTGGAGCTCCTGCTCCATGGACTGCCCAGTCCCTACTGGGGCCAGGATCAGGTGGTCACAGGGTTGCTGACCGGCGCGGATCTGCTCCAGGGTCTGGCGGAGCGCGATCTGGGGGGGCTATTGCTGCTTCCCAAGGTGATGCTTCGG
>Ga0209087_1001719_pt1 | contig 12761 bp, 3 predicted proteins | sample S_130805_EF_Meta_FD_187321 | JGI IMG/M metagenome (GOLD analysis project Ga0209087, IMG submission 187321) | Freshwater microbial communities from Lake Simoncouche, Canada to study carbon cycling - S_130805_EF_MetaG (SPAdes) (version 2) | ecosystem: Environmental > Aquatic > Freshwater > Lake ...
ACTTGAAGCGCAGAAACAGCGCTTTATGGAGCAAGGTAGATCGGAAGAAGACGCCACCCGCGATGCTATGGGGCAGTCTACAGGAAATTTAAAGCGCGATTACCAGCAAATGACACGCGATGTGGTCGGAGAAAAAGCTGGGTTTTATGCTGCGGAACGCGCTAAAGAACTTGAGAACGCCGACTTCTTGGACCGAGTTGGTGCTGGAGTTCGTTCACAATATACAAAATCGGGTCTAGGTTTATTAAGTGCTTACGCTGACTTAACTGGCGACAAACAGTTCAGTAAAGACTTGATGGGTGCACGCCGCATTGAGGATGCTCGTGAAGGTGCTATCCCACAGGGTAAGAGTATTTTTGAGAAGTCGGCTCAGGGAGCGATGACTAGTTTGGCTTCCCAAGCGCCATTCATAGCCATGACTGCAATGACTGGAGGCTCAGCGCCTTTATTAGCCCAAGCAGCCATTCAACAATTTGGCGACTCTTATAGCGAAGGCCGTTCCGCTGGTTTATCTGGTCAAGCTGCCGCTACGCGAGCAGTGGCTATGGCTACTGCCGAGGTGTTCTTTGAGCGTTTCGGTATGACTAAAGCCCTTGCAGGGTTGAAAGCGCACATTGCTAAGTATGGTGTAGATAGTGTTCCAAAGTATTTAGCCAGAGCTATTGCTACAGAAATTCCACCTGAATTAGCTACCACTGCTACGCAATACCTTACTGATATGGCCCCCAAGATTGGCCTCAATAAGAACCCAAGCCTTGCCGACTTCTACAAACAGATGGAAGAAACTGTACGCCAGACGGTGCTACAGGCTGGTGTTACTGCTGGTGGAACTGTCGCTCTTACTAAAGGCGCTCAAAAAGCAGGTGAAGCACTATCTAAGATTGGTGCCCCCCGTGAAGGCGCATATCAACGTGACTCAAGTTACGAAGGCTTGTCTGAACTAATTGCTAGGCAAAAAGGATTCTTGACTCCGCAAGATCAGCAACAGCGCCAGCGACAACAAGAAGAACAGCAACAAGAAGAACAGCAACAAGAACAAGCCGCGCCACCTGATACTAGCCTAGGTGAATTAGGAGAAGTGCGCCCAAGCACAGACTTACAACAGCCAGCACCACTTGCCGTAGCACCAGAAGCAAGGGAAGCTACGATTGCTCAGTTAGCCACAGAGATTGCCGAGACACAAGGCGTCCCTGATGAAGACGCACGTCGTATGGCTGAGGCTAGGATTACTGCGCAAGAGCAACAACAAAAGCGCGACACCGCCAAACTTGCAACTAAACCACAAGACGACAGAATTAGAGCCAGAGCGCAGGAGTTACTGTCAGAAGGCTATGTGCAAGACGCTCAAGAAGCTATTGATACAGCAAAAACTCAAATACAAGACGAAGATGAAGCCGATGCACTTGCCGAAAGTGAAGCTAAAGGAGAAGCAAATGTTGGACAACCTAACGCAGCCCCAAGTGGAGCAGGCGCTCAAGTGGCTAGCGCAGCCAATCAAAAACCCACCGCCACAGGAGTTGGAGGAGGTGAACGACCTAGAGTGGTTCCTACTAAACCGGATGCTACTAGCGCTGATGGAAGAGAAACTCCAAAGCCCGCTCCAATAACAAAAGCCGACCAAGAGGCTTACGATAAAGCTCGCAATCCCAATAGTGGGATGATGCCTATCCAAGATACTTACGGTAACTATGCAGTTCCCTTAAGCATTTTTAAGGACATACCATCTAATCAACCTTTACCTTTGTTTGCTGGTCAAACTTTGGGAACTGTAATTAACAGGGGTGGAATTGGTGCAAACGAAGCGGTTGCTTTGTTAGAAGGTCTGCCAGAAGCTCCTAGCGGGACAGCGAAAGATTTAGCCCCAAAATATGCGGCTAAATACCCAGAGTTGTTTAGAGTAACCCCCGCGCCCGCTGCAGGGAAACGTGGGCCAAAAGGTCCTCGGTTAGCCGCAGAAGAAAAAGAAAAGAAGGCGGTAGAAAAGAAAGCCACCGATGCTTTGATTGGCAGAGCACGCCGTGCGCTTACTAGTATTACAAAACTATTTGAGGAACTGCCTAAGCAGTTAGCCGAAGGCAAAACTAACGATGCCGCTGCGCGTGCAAAGATAACTACTGAGGTTACGAAACTACTTAAAAACCAACAAGAGCTACGCGATGCTGGGTTGGCTGGTTCAGCAGAAGGCAAACGCATCAAAAAGTTTTTAGAAGCCAACGCACGCGAAGTTTCAGCCGTACAAGCCAACTTAGCCGCTCAAGAAGAAAGCTTAACCGCTCAAGAATCTGGTGAAGAGGAAACTGGTGCATCTTCAACAATCAACAAAGAACCCGCCGACGAAAGAATAAGTAAGTTCACGACTGGCGCTCAAGCTGTAACGCATGTCATCAAGACAGGCTCGCCATTCCAAGCTCGGTTGGCTAAGCGCCTTCGCAGTTTTGTGCAGGGTGTTAAGTTTGTTGTATTGGAGGAAGGTCAAGAAGTACCTGAGCAACTCAAGACTCCTAGAAATGCTAAGGCGTGGGATCGTTCGATTGCGCTCTATATTGAGAACTACAAGACAGGTGACCGCGTTATCTATGTGCGTGGTGCGTCATTCGGCAATTCTCAAGGTATCAACAACACCACTATTTTGCATGAGCTCTTGCACGCTGCGACTAACCGCAAGTTGGCTATTGCATTTGAGTACATCAAAAAGGGTGTCTACCTAAACACTCCGGCAGTCAGAGCAGCACAAGATTTGATCCGCATCATGAACAGTGCGGCTCGTACATACGAAGACCTAGCTAAGCAGAAGAAGCTGTCGATGGATATGGTTGCTCTTCGCTATGACGGAGACATCTTTAATGATCCTCGTGAGTTTGTATCCTATGGTCTGACCGACCCACAGATGCAGAACTTCTTGATGCAGGCGCACGGCTACGAGGCAGACACACCGTTCTTTACCCGTTTTGTTTCTGCACTGCGTGATCTGCTTGGTATGAAAGATACCGACACTAACGCACTGACTGATCTTATCGTTGCAACCGACAACATTTTGAAAGCAAGGGTCCCCGGAGTTCAAATCAACGGGCAATCCGTCAGTAGCATGTTTGGATTTGGCAAAGGTAAGGATACGGAAGCTGACAGTACGTTTTCTATCAGTGGAGAAACAGTAAGTGCTAAACCAAGTGCTAACGTCCAACGTCTTGCAAAAATGCTTGGTACTAAGTTATATGGCACACCCGAAGACATTACTACGGTATCGGTCAAAGAGCTGTTTCAAAACTCTTTTGATGCTATTAAAGAAGCTATTGAAAACGGTCAGGTTAAAAACGGTAAGGTTGCAATTAAGTTAGATAAAGATAAACGGACTATCAACATTACTGACAACGGCCTCGGTATGCCCACTAGTGTGATGGGTAATCAGTTCTTGCAGATTGCTGGTACTGTAAAAGGTACATCCCGTGCGTCAGGTGGTCTTGGTGTTGCCAAGATGTTGTTCTTGTTTGAGAACAAAAAATTAGAAGTTGTTTCTTTACGCGATGGCAAACTGTCTCGATTGATTACTACGGGCGACGAATTAAAAGCTGCTATGGCGGCAAACCCAGCTACTCTTTTAGAACAACTAAAAGATTTTCTTTCCCCGGAAGACATTCAAATTATTGCGCCCGCAATACAGGCAGCTATTACTCGTATGCGGGAAAATGGAGAAGTTGTACCCGAAATAAAAATTGAAACTTCTTCTGATTCAAAAGAGATTGAAAAATACAAAAACATATTCCCTGATGGGCATGGCACGTCTGTAACTGTTCAGATTCCTGAGACGTATGTTGACTCTTCCAGTGGCGACGAAAAGGATATTAAATTCCCCATTTCAGCTCATTACTATCCTGTGTTGGGGAAAAGCCCTTTATTTGACGACATAGAAGTTACGTTTGATAGAGGCTATGGTCCAGATAAATTGTCTCTTGGTAAAAATTTTCCAATTGATGATTTCACACCTTTTGCAAATGTAAATTTTGCTTGGGGCACTGCGCGTGTCTATGTATCTAAAAAGATAGAAAGAAATTATGGTGATAACACCCATGTACTATCTAATGGTTTATGGCAGTTTGATAGAACTATTTCAGATCGTCCCGGATTTGGTGGTAAGGCAATTCAACGCGATTTTTATATTGATGTATCTCCTTCTCCAGACGTTAAGCCTGAAGATGCTGGCTATCCGTTTGAATTAAACCGCCAAGGATTTTCAAAACAAGCCAATTCCGACTTTGAAAAAATCTTTAATTACATCACTGCAATCTATAGCCAACTAGATTTGGCCGCAGGTATTAAAAACTTTGGCACAGTTCAGTATGTCAATCTAGACGGTAGCCTGACTACCGCAGAAATCCTTGAACCTAAAACGCCAGTATCTGATAACGCTTTTACTCTGATTAAACCCGGAGATAGCGTAGAAGTTCGTGAAGGAATTTTGTATGTCAACAATAGAAAGTTGCCGGAGCTTACTGCCGATGACTTGAAGAATACTGCGGTGCGCATTGATGAGTTGACTATTCCACAGAAAGATATCAACCCAAAGAAGGTCATGATTCATGACAACACTCGGTTCGAGATAGACGATAAAGTTTTAACGCAGCAGGGCTGGGATGTAGTAGTAATAGACAACGCATGGGTCGCTGTTAAAAACGGTAAAAAATACACTGAACCCGGTACGATGGAAGAGTTAGTAGCTCAGATGGAAGCTGACGGGGCAATAAAAACCGAATCTCTTTCTGACCGTGCTCGTGAAAAGTTTGGCGCTCGGTACGACAAATATCTTGCTGAGATAGGCCAAACATTCCAATTACTTCGTGGTGCTCTAGTAGCCGGTGGCCGTGGCGAATATGGTGATTTAGCAAGCCAAGCAATCGGTACAAGTATTGACAACGAGTATTACGGTGTTAGTATCATGGTCCCATTCAAGGGTATGTTCATCAATCCGACGACGACCGACATGCGCGGCAGTCCTGAGGAAATTGCCATATCAATGATTGGTACAATGATCCACGAATTGGCTCACTTTAAAGCACGCAATCACGGTGCCGAGTTTGCTAGTGAGATGCAGAGGGTAATGACCTTATTGAAGGTCTACCCTGCTATTGATTTAGACCAAGTCGAGAAAAACTTAACTAAGCATGTCGCTAAGAACAAAGACATTTTTGACTTTTTAGATAAGGAGTTCCGTAGTGGAAATCTCAAACCTCGTGGAAACCGCTTCAAAGACGCTGGCGGGTACCAGCAAATTGAAAATGAAGGCTCTACTGAGTCAGTGGAAGGCACTAGCGGAGCAGGAGAAGGGTGGAGACCCAGCCTATCCCAAATCGCTGGGCCTAGCGATCAGAACGCTGGACAAATCGGCATCGGTGAAGGACTTGATAACGAAGCTCAAGAAGTCGGAGAGGCAGTAAGAAGTCAAAAGGCTATTGAGCGTGAGGCTCAGATAGTCGGTGAAAAGTTCAATGAGTCCGTAAAAGGCTACGAGTTTGGCAAAGCTGCAACGGCTTTGCAGATGGCACAGGACCCCCGTAAAGTTATACCTGCTTTAGCAGCGCTATGGAAGAGAGCAAATGCGGCCCAACGTAGAGCTTTAGTAGCTGCACCTACTACAGAATTCCTAGCTGATTGGGCTGGCAATAACGTCCCGCAACTAAAGACGGTTTCCAATCTGCTTCAACGCATGAACGGCATGACGCTGCAACTGTTGAAGTCGGCTGGCGAATTAACAAACGAAATTGAGCGGGCATTCCGCGCAGACAAAACCTTGCGGGCTAAGCTGGACAAGATTGCGTTCATGTCTACTTTGATGGAGATTGATCCGTCCAACCCCAATGCAAAAGAACGTAGTCTTAACTTAGACAAAATGTACGCTGAACTTGGCACAGACGGCCAACGCGTATACAAGCGCATCAAGAATCATTTTGAAGTCCTGTCTGAGTACATGTCCCGTTTGTTGGATGATCAGATTACAAACTCTAAGTTGCCGATTGCTGAGCAAGCTAACTTGATGAAAAAAATCAGGGCAATTTACGAGACGGGGTCAAAGATTAGCCCGTACTTCCCGCTGGTGCGTGAAGGTGATTACTGGCTGTCTATCGGCTCAGGGAAAACCCGTAAGTTCTTTATGTACGAAACGGAAGCCCAGCGTGATGAGGCTATGCAGCAGTTTGCCGACGAGCGAGTCAAGAAGAAGCCAAACGAAACTAATGAACAGTTTGAAAAGCGTAGGGCTGAAAACTTAGAAGAACTAATCGGCGACCAAGAGTACAACTTTGGTAACGACATCAGCACTCTGCGCAGGGCCTCTGGTAATACAAGCGTGTTACTTCGTGACATCTTTGTAACGATTGACGGTGCAAGTCTAGGTGACAGTGAGGCAAAAGAACGCTTGAAGGATGCTGTGTATCAGGTGTATCTACAGTCCATGCCTGAGCAAAGTTTCCGTCGGCAGTTCATCCACCGCAAGGGAACAACTGGATTCCGTCCTGACCTTTTGCGTAACGTAGCACACACATCTACAAAGATGGCTACTCAGCTTGCCCGTATTAAGTACGCTCCGCTATTGCGTAATGCTTTATCTGCTGCGCAGGATTCGATTGCTAACCGACCAAGTATGCAACCGTTCGTGACTGAGATGCGGGGCCGGGTTGACTCTTCTCTTTCTCCTGTTAAAGAAGGCGTAGCAGCCAGCATAGTTGGTGGTATCACTAAAGCCTCCTACATCTACTATTTGGGTGGCGCATCTTCTGCTTTGCTACAACCCTTAAGTATTTTTCAGACTGGCCTGCCTGTGCTGTCTCGCTACGGCGCGTTCAATGCTACCCGTGAATTGGGCACTATGCTAAAGGTATGGCAGCAGTACGGCGCGTACAAAACCAACAAAGACGGAACTAAATCATGGGTCGCGCCTTCCATTGAACACGCTAAGGATTTAACTCCATTAGAGCGTAAGGCTATACGTGAGATGCTGGCGCGTGATGTGACTACTTCTACTTATGCAAGCGCAGTGTTTGACTATAAGAAGACGCCGACCGAGAACTTAAGCTCGCCTATCACAAACTTTGGCAAAGGTACCGTGGACTTGTTGGTGCTTGGTGGCTTGATGCACTCGACCGAGCGCTTGTCTCGTGAGATCATGTTCATGAGCTCGTTCCGGTTGAATATAAAAGAAGGCAAGTCTTTTGAAGAAGCCGTAGACCAAGCGACCTACGATACCAACGAAGCTCTGGGCAACTATGGCGAGTACAACCGACCCACATTCATGAAGGGTTTGGGCGGCAAGTTACTGACTCAGTTCATGATGTATCCGTTGCATGTAACGCTGTTCTTGCTCAAAAACTTTAAAGAGATGATTAAGCCGATGGACGGACGCACCCGTGTTGAGGCAGTGCAGAAGTTCTTTGGTACTCTAGGTACAACTTACATCCTCGGCGGCTACGTTGCTCTACCAATGTTTAGCACCATCATGGGCTTGCTTGGCTGGGCATGGGAAGCATTGAAAGATAAAGATTGGCCTGAGGACTTACGGTCTATGAGCTTTGAGTTCTGGTTCCGCACTGTCTGGATGCCTAAGCAACTTGGAGAAACTGAAATTGGTGGCAAGAAGCTGTCCGACATCCTTGAGCGCGGCCCTGTTAACGCATTGACTGGGCTTGATATTTCTGGCCGTACCAGCCTCAACAACCTATGGTTGCGGGATACTAAAGAAGCCAAGACAATCAAAGAAGAGGTCATGAACATGATGCTCGAGAAGTCTGGTGCTGGCGTGAACATGATGGTGTCTATAGCTGAAGGGCTTTCTGCTCTGGCGCATGGGGACACGGCCAAAGGTGTGAAAAAACTACTGCCCGCTGGCTTTAGAAACTTTGTCACTGCAAATGAGTATTGGAAAGAAGGCGCTAAGGACAACAAAGGCACTCGGATTCTGTCTAAGGATGCGTTTACTACTGGTCAAATAATTGGTCAGGCTGTCGGCTTCCGTTCTGATTTACTGGCTAACACGCAATACGTAAACTTCAAGGCGATCGGTATTCAGCAACGCATTCTCAATGAACGTCAGGCATTGCTAAACAATCTTGATCGTGAGTTTAGAAACAAAAACATGGCGAAGTTTGGTACCTACATGAAGGACATGAACGAGTTCAATCGTAAGTTCCCAACATACCAAATCAGTGGTGACAACCTTTCAGATGCGCTCGAAGGTAATGCCGAGAAACGCGCAAAGGCTTTACGTGGATTTGAGCTCAACGAGAAGAACATGCCTCTACTCGGTACTGCACTTGCCCCATCTCGTAAAGCGGCTAGGACGGCAGAAGCTAAAGGTCGCGTAGAAAATACAAGAGAAGTCTCTGGCCGACTAGAACGGCAATAAAAAATCCCCGCACTAGGCGGGGACAAAGGAGGGATGGAGCTAACATCCTAGACAACTGACGGGTGGATTTTACATTAGGTTCGCCAGACTCGAAGCCCTTTGATACCATCTAGCAACACTACTTTCGTAACAATATCCATCTTCAATCTTTTAGCCACACGGTTTAGTTCTTCCCGTGCGGCCTTCTCGTCTATGCAGGGTACAAAAAAGCTATACCCCTTGCGGAACTTCTTCCACTCAATCTGATACGACACTGTCTCGATTTGCATCTGCGGTCAATGTATCAAGTTGTAGATATTCAGACTTACCTGCGTCAAACTTTAATGTCCGTACTACTGGTGACGACAACTTCATGCCCTTAGACATACGCTTGTTGACGGTTTCCAATAGGATTTGCTGGTCGGTCATGGTTTTAAGCAGGCTTTTGTAGTTGATCTGCTGTTTGACGCAAAACTCTTTGAACTGCTTTGCAGCTACGTATAGATGTTTGGTATCTGGCTCGTAGCGTATCAGTAACTCCCCACGCGGTTCCATACCCGGCATCGCCTGCATGTTTGTCCGTGCATCAACTTCACCGTTAACCACCAATGTGTTCATTGCTAAGTGAGCGTTCACAAACTCACCGAGGGCTGTAACTGGAGAATCTGTCGGTGGCTTAACGTCAAGGCGCATCTCAGACAACATGCCTTTCATCCACTTATAGATTTCTTTCATGTCATAGTTATGCAGACCAAGTTCTTTGGCTATCAAACCGCCAGTAATGATGGTGGCACATACGGCTGACCAAAAGCGTTCGCGTGATGTGAACTGGACTTCCTTGTCAATCTTGGCTTGAATCTGCTTGTATGTATTCTTGGCTTCTTCAAGGTTGTTAACTAACCAAGTAATGTAGATTTCCCCTGCGTGGCCGTAGTTCTCGTTGAGTTGGTGGTCAAACATCTCCTTGCCGTAAGCCATACCGATGATGTCGTTAGGTTCAATCTTGTACTCTAGTAGACGCACCGACTCACCATCCGGAGCGCTCTTTAGCATCAGTAGCTTTTCATGGAAGCTGGCGTTAGCCGATGCCAGAGTCATGTTCTGCCAAGAAGTATTGTTAACGCGCAGTGCGTTCTCTGAACCTTTGACTCGGTGTTTGCCTCTACCTTGACTGATGCCGTATGCCAAGTCGGAGAACTCCTTAGGCAACATGTTGGTGATCTCGTCAATCGTATTGGGTAGGTTGTTCATCACACCCAGTTGTTGCATCTTGGCGTTGAGCGTATCTTTCTCAATCGCCATCATTTCGTACGGCATCCCGTACACGCTGTTGCACATGCGCAGAATCGTGGATTTTCCTGATCCAGCCTGCTCGTAGATCACGTTAATGATTGCACCCTTCAAGCCTGTGAACTTGAACAACGGGGCACCGAATGCCGTAAGAGCGGCAAACGCATGGGGCTCCATGCCCGGTTTTGCGTACAGGTTGAATACTTCTTTCCACTTCTCCATATCGCCTTTGGTGTGAATCTTTTCTGCGAAGAAGTCTGTTGTTGATGACGGCGGGCTATAGAACGTCCCGTCTTTGGTGATCTCTTTGTCACCCATAATAAATTTGCTGTCTCCATCTACCCATCCGAATTGTGTTCTCATTAGCTCTGCTTTCTTTGTGTACTGTAAGTTTTTGACTGATGTAACGACATACGTGGCAAGGTTTTCATACTGCTTGTGGTGTGCCATTACTCCCTGTTGTGCAAGATGCTTGCGCAGCTCGTCTTTAGAAGATATAGCTGCTGTAGTAATAGCAAACTCTTTCATACCGTCGTGCGGTAGGTGATGCCTAAACAGCGCCATCTCTCCTAACTCTTTGTCCCGCATACGCTTAATCACATACAGATCATGTTCATAGACTAGCTTTGGCTCGCCCTCTTCATCATCTTGTTGTGGTCTGACGTAGATGCCACCTTTTTTCCCACGAAAAAATGGGAATGGGTACTCAGGTATTTGGTGCTTGACTACACCTTGTTTGGTTTCAACTTCAACTTCGTTGTCTTCTTCGGTGGCTTGCTCAATCTCCACACCCAAAACAATGGGTGACTTGAACTTACCTCGGTGTGGGCAACCCTCACAACCTCCGGGATTTCGCTCCTCAAATGTGTCGCAGTGGTGTGGCCCACCGTTCTTTCTTATATTTCTCAATTTGCCGTTGACCTCTGCTGGGTCATACTCGGGGTGCTTCTCTGACATTTTGTGGGCAGCTTTGTCTCCATCTACGCAGAAAGCGGGAATAGATAACGCAGACATCCACAGTGGTTCGCTAAGTTCAGCTTGATTCTCATAGCAGTAGTTGAGTTGGGCGCAACCCTTCTCGCCTAGCATCATGATCGTCTTGAACTTCTTAACCTTATTGCCCATCAATGCTTCCATCATTGGGCTCATTGCCGCAGGTACAAAGTCTGGCTGTTCTTCCACGGGCTCAGGAGCACCGAGTAGTTCTTTGAAGGCTTCGTACGATAGCGGTTTGGTGTGCTCGTTCCAAACTGTGACGGGCTTGGGCTCATCTTTGTTTTTGAAGTTAGCCGAGTTCATTGGGCGCAAGATACGTGAGGCTTCGAAGACATGGGGGTCAACAATTAGTCCGTGCTCTTTGCACAATGCTTTTAGTTGCTTAGCCAATGGCGTCCACTCTTGACGAGTGAGCGTGCGGTCAAACAACCAGTAGGCGTGAATCCCGTTGCCGGAGTTCACCAGTATGGGTCTATGCAGTCCAACGGTTTTGCAAAACTTTTGTAGTTCCGCTATTCCAATTTGTTGATCTAGATAGCCCTCAATAATTCCTCTGTCATTAGGTACGCCCTTGGTGGGGCCGCAATCAATATCCATCCACAATGCGCGGAAGTATTGAGCGTTACCGTGAGTCCTGTCATTTGCGGGTCCAAATTTAGCGCATCCAAAGAACGCATCAATTTTCTTACCTACAAACTCTTGAATTATTTCTTCAGCTTCTTCTCTAGTATCTACAAACCTTTGATCTGGAAACGTGCCACCCCCGAATACACAGTACCGCCCCTCTGATGGGAGCACTGCATTGAGTAGGTCAAACATTGTTGTTTTTGTGCTTTAAGATTGCAGTGTATTTTTCAATTAGCTCACTGATTCGATTGTTTGGAGTTACCCGCCCTTCGAACCAGTTGTAAACAGTCTGACGACTGACGTTAAATTTCCCCGCAATTGAAGAAACGCTAACGCCAGCTTTGATACATTGCCTGCCTAAAGCTACACCTATATGTTTTCCGTCAGCGGCTTTATTCGCCAACATCAAATTTAAGCTGTAGCCTGACACGCTTACTCCTCGTCAGTCCAAGCGGCAACTACTGAGTCCAAGCTTTTCTTGGGTGTAGGTGTCGGTGCTTCGGCTTTCTTAGACTCACGCTTCTTTGGCTCCTCGACTGCATCGTCCTCAGTAAAAGGAACTGCTTCAAGGTCTCCGTAAGTATTGGCTGGTCGCTTGCCTAGGCTTGCCGTCACTACGGGCTTGGGTGCCTCAAGTTTAGGTCTGCCCGAAACGTCGGCTTGGTATGGTGTCATAACTACCATCTTCTGCACTTCGGGTTTGGCCGCAACTTTGCTAGTCACTGCGTACTCACCTTTGTTGATGAAGCGAGTCGGCGTAAACAAAATAGACTGGTTGTCGTTGTCTTCGTTGAAGCTCAACTGTGTAACGACGTAGTCCAAACTCTTGCCGTTGTTAGCCAAGTACTTGGTGTAACTCTCGAATGGGTGAGTGTTGTCGCCAACGCTTTCACCAAACAAAGACTTAGATGCCAAGTTCATTTGATAGACCTCGCCTTCTAAGGAAGAACCAAAGTCCTCTTCCAATACCACGGCAATACGACGTGAGTAACGGCAAGCCTTAGAGTTACCTTGGCCTGAGCCCTTGATGTTTTGTTGACATGAATCGCAACGCTCTGCTTGCGGACTTGCTGAACTTTCATCAGGTGCTTGACCATTGTTTGAGAAACAGTCTGGTGCAGATGGCTCTGCCTCGGGTGTCCACTGCTTAGCGTAGAAGATACGACCAACTTTAGGAGACGCACTTACAACGATAACATTGAGGTTACCCTTGACCTTGCCCATATCTTCACCACCAACCGTCTTACGGAAGATTCCGTTCTTCGGCACGATGCGCTTGACGCCAGCGGTTTTACGGCCAGCTAATTGTTTTGTAAGCTCGCTGACTCCTGCTGTTTGCAAAAAGTCTGGGAGGTCTTGGTTTAAAAGTGTTAAGTCACTCATCTCATTTTTCCTTTGAACGTCTAACTACCACGGTAAATTCGTTTTCAACATTAAGTCCTTTCGGGTAAATGTCTGGATTCTCTGCAAGAAACTCTTT
>Ga0209087_1001720_pt1 | contig 12753 bp, 13 predicted proteins | sample S_130805_EF_Meta_FD_187321 | JGI IMG/M metagenome (GOLD analysis project Ga0209087, IMG submission 187321) | Freshwater microbial communities from Lake Simoncouche, Canada to study carbon cycling - S_130805_EF_MetaG (SPAdes) (version 2) | ecosystem: Environmental > Aquatic > Freshwater > Lake ...
AAACCGCAAGAGGTTTTTAAGCGTCATCTAGATCAATCAATCTCATCAATCAAACCAAACGAGGTTGAATTAATTATTTGGCCAGAAAATGCAGTGGATGTAGATGTGAATACAAATCCGCAAGTAAATGATTCAATCAAGAATTTATCTACGCTGTTAAATACTCCTATTTTAATCGGAGCTGTTACCAAATCGATAGACGGGCCAAAAAATCAATCAATCCTATATAACTCAGATAAAGGACAGATATATACCAAGCGATACCTGACTCCATTTGGTGAGTATCTACCGCTGAGATCAGTCGCCGAAAAGGTTTCAAAATATTCATCTCAGATAACAGATTTTAAAGCAGGGGAGCAAAATACAGTTTTTGATGTTGATGGAAGTAGATTTAACACTTTAATTTGCTACGAATTGATTAATGATATTTTTGTTCCAGAAGTCAAAAATGACTTCCTTGTTATACAAACAAACAATGCTACCTTTGGTGATACGAATCAATTAGATCAACAACTAAATATTGCCAGAGTTCGGGCCTTGGAATCTGCTAGAGATATTGCCTATGTGTCTACTACTGGTACGACCTCTTTCATATCATCTCAAGGAAAAATCCTGAGCAGTTTAGATAAGTTCAAACCAGCAACACTTAAGAGCGAAATTAGTGCTACTCAAGGCCTAACATACCGTCAATTTTTTGGTCATCTTGTAGAGCCATTGGCTATGATTGTTTTACTAGTTTTGTGTTTAATTAGAGTTGGGAGAAGATCTTGGTCTCAGTACTAGTTGTTGTTCCAACCTATAACGAGTCTGAAAGTATTAGATCTCTACTAGTCCGATTAGATGCGGCTAGGAAGTTAATTTCTCAGAAGTTTGATGTAGATATCTTGCTAGTTGATGATGATTCACCAGATAGAACAGCTGATATTGCTAAATCACTGAATTTGTCCGGTTTTTCGATACTTAATCGCAAAGTTAAATCAGGATTAGGACCGGCTTATTTAGCGGGTTTTGAACAAGGTTTAACTGGCAGTTACCAGTATTTTGTTGAAATGGATGCGGATTTAAGTCATCAACCCGAGCAATTAGTGGATCTACTTAAAGCCGCAACGCAGGAAACATTGGTTATTGGAACAAGATGGATTCCAGGTGGTTCGGTGGTTAACTGGCCAAAACAACGACGGTGGATTTCAAAAATGGGTACGGGGTATGCAGCATTCGCGTTGAAATTACCTTATAAGGATCTAACCTCTGGATACCGAGTTATTCCTAGAACATTTTTGGAGAAACTTAATTTTAAGGAGATTGAAACACGAGGCTATGGTTTTCAAATAGAGATGGCTTTAAAAGCTATTACTGCTGGATTTAAAATTAAGCAGATACCGATTACCTTCGTGGAACGTGAGAATGGGTATTCAAAGATGAGTATTGCAATCATTTGGGAGGCATGGTCGATGGTCACGATCTGGGCTATTCGACGCTTGATTAATCGCCGATAATCTACATTATGTAAAGTAATAAAGATTTAGTTCGAAGCCAACTCCTCGATCGGTAAACAACTACACACTAGGTTTCGATCCCCGTAAACACCATCTATGCGACCAACTGTTGGTAAATACTTACCGCCTCTTCCAATTCCAAAACCTTCACCAGTTGGGAACGCACCTGTTTGTCTTGAATACTTCCGGTCCCAATCATCTCTTACTAGATCACCCATTGTGTGCGGTGCATGGCGCAAAGGTGACTCTTCAATAGTTATTGAACCAGATTCAATCTGAGCTATCTCAGCTCTAATACTCTCCATCGCAGCCAAGAAGCGATCTAATTCTCTAACATCTTCAGATTCAGTCGGTTCAATCATCATTGTTCCGGCGACTGGGAAACTTACTGTTGGCGCGTGGAAACCATGATCCATTAAACGTTTTGCTACATCATCAACAGTCACACCAGTTTTCTTTGTTAGTTCGCGCATATCAATTATGCATTCATGAGCTATATGACCATTTTGCCCTCTGTAAAGTACTGGGAAAAGCGGATCTAACTTCTTAGCTAAATAATTGGCAGATAAAATCGCAACCTCTGTTGCTTTAGTTAATCCCGCGCCTCCCATCATTCGGATATACATCCAAGAAATTGGCAGAATTGAAGCTGACCCAAAAGGAGCACTAGATACTGGTCCAGGACCTGTGGCAGGTCCTGCTAATTTGTTTGCAGGATGGTTTGGAAGAAATGGTGCAAGGTGAGAGCGAGCAATTACTGGTCCTACTCCAGGTCCCCCGCCACCATGAGGAATACAAAAAGTTTTATGTAAATTTAAATGCGAAACATCGGCACCAAATTTTCCTGGCTTTGCAACTCCAACAAGAGCATTTAAGTTTGCGCCATCAACATATACCTGACCGCCTGCATCGTGAATCATCTGGCATATCTGAGAAATTGCTGATTCAAATACCCCATGAGTAGAAGGATAAGTAACCATCAAGGCAGCTAATGTTTCCTTGTACTGCTCAATTTTAAGTTTTAGATCATCAATACTTACATTTCCATTTTCATCGCAGGCGATCACAATCACTTTCATGCCAGCCATTACTGCACTAGCTGCATTTGTGCCGTGAGCACTTGATGGAATCAAACAAATATCTCTTGCTTGCTCGCCTTTGCTATCAAGATAATTCCTAATTGCTAATAAACCAGCAAACTCCCCTTGTGATCCAGCATTTGGTTGCAATGAAACGGCGTCATATCCAGTCACTGAAACCAACCACTTACTTAGCGACTCAATAAGAGTTGTGTATCCAGTCGATTGTTCAGCTGGAGCGAAAGGATGAATTGAGTTGAAGGCAGGCCAAGTGATTGGGATCATCTCTGCCGTAGCATTCAATTTCATCGTGCAAGAGCCAAGTGGAATCATGGTTCGATCAAGAGCCAGATCGCGATCTGACAGAGTTCTGATATATCTAAGAATCGCAGTTTCTGAGTGATAAGTATTAAAGATTGGATGTGTTAAAAACTCACCACTGCGAGTTAATACCGAATTAATTTTTCCAATTGGATTAGGTTTAGCTTTGAAAAGTTTCCAAAGATCATTTAAATCAGTTGATGTGCTTTGTTCATCAAAACTAATCACCAGATTATCTTTATCAATCAATCTTAAATTAATCCCCTGATTTAATGCTGCCTCATAAATTTGAGTTGCTTCTTTAGTATTAACTAAGACAGTATCGAAAATTTCATGTGAACCAACTGAGTAATTAGATTCTTGCAAAGAATTTCTAAAATCATATGCCATCTTTTGAATGCTGGTTGCAATTGATTTCAAGCCTGATGGACCATGCCACATGGCATAAAATGCTGATATCACTGCTAGTAGAACTTGCGCGGTGCAAATATTTGATGTCGCCTTATCGCGACGAATATGTTGTTCTCGGGTTTGCAAAGCTAATCTGAAAGCTAAATTGCCATGAGAATCTACTGATTGGCCGACTAATCGACCTGGTAGAGACCTTTCTAATCCATTTCTTACCGCCATAAAGCCCGCGTGTGGTCCACCAAATCCAACTGGCACACCAAAGCGTTGGGCTGAGCCAATAGCAATATCAGCACCACACTCCCCTGGTGATTTAAAGAGGGTTAAAGCTAATAAATCACAATCGACAATCGCCAAGGCATTTCTAGATTGAATTTTTTCAATGATTGGTTTTATATTTTTAATTTCGCCAGTGGAGTTCGGATATGCGATTACGGCTGCGAATATTTCTGCTTCAACTTCGGATTTGAAATCACTCTCAATTACATTGATTTTCAATGGTTTAGCTCTTGTTTCAATGACCGCTTTTACATGTGGATGTAGGTTGGAATCAATTACAAATGCTGCATCATCACTGCCCTGCCAAACACGACGAGCTAATGTCATAGCTTCTGCAGCAGCTGTTGCTTCATCGAGCATTGAAGCATTTGCAATTGCAAGCCCAGTTAAATCAGTAACTGCAGTTTGAAATGCAAAAATTGCTTCCAATCTGCCCTGACTTATCTCAGGTTGATATGGCGTGTAAGCGGTATACCAACCAGGATTTTCTAAAACATTTCTTAAAATAACATTTGGGGTGATTGTTCCGTAGTAACCAGCGCCAATAAAGTTTTTCATTACTTTGTTCTGGGAGGCGATCTCTTTGATTTCAGCTAATGCATCAACTTCAGAAATACCATTAGGTAAAGATTTTTCAATCTCACCTTTAATATGAATATTTGCTGGAACTACTGATTGAATAAATGAATCTAAATCCTTAAAACCGAGTTCAAGGAGCATGGTTTGTATCTGATATTGGTTTGGACCAATATGACGATCAACAAAATCTGATCGATGACTCATCACTCCCCCTTGGCTTTATCTTGCGGGAAGTAATTTTAGTAGTTTTAGGCGCCTTTAAGCTTTCTGCGCTGAGCTAACTCATCGTTAGATTCACCACTTACAACCAAAGAACCATCTTCCAAACTCTCACCTTGCAAGTTTGATAGAGAGCCTTCAACCTCACTCCATACCTTGCCGATCGCAATTCCAAAGACTCCTTGACCGCCTTGAAGTAAGTCCACAATTTCGTCTGGACTTGTACATTCATAAATAGAGGCGCCATCACTCATAAGTGTGATTGATTCAAGATCTAAAACACCTCGAGAGCGCAAATGTTCAACAGCCGTTCTTATGTTTTGTAGAGAAACACCTGTATCTAGTAATCGTTTAACGATTTTTAAAACCAAAATATCGCGAAAGCTATAAAGTCTTTGTGAGCCAGAACCAGCTGCACCTCTAACACCTGGTTCAACTAAACCAGTGCGTGCCCAATAATCTAATTGACGATATGAAATTCCGGCAGCAACACATGCAGTTGCGCCTCGGTAGCCGATATCAGAAGAGAAGTTCATGGGGACTCAATTCTATGGGGAGAGCTTAATTGTAGAAGAGGTACCTCTGCTGGCAGATGATCGACACGAGGAAATTCAACCCCAGGTTTAGGGTTGGACTTATCCGAGGAAATCTTCTGGATTGATCTGGTCCAAGAACTCCTTAAACCGTTCAACCTCATCCTCTGCTTGATCAGGGATCTCAATTCCAGCATCTATCAACAGTTGCTCACTGGCCAAAATAGGAACTCCTACCCGAAGAGCTAATGCAATCGCATCACTGGGTCTGGCAGAGACATTTGGTCCATCCTGGAAATTCAACTGAGCATAAAAAATCCCATCTTTTAACTCAGTGAGATAAACCGTGTTTAATTTTGCTCCTAATTCATTTAAAACATCCTTAAAGAGATCATGAGTTAAAGGTCTTGGCGGCTTAACCTCTTGCTGAGCAAAAGCTATTGCGGTTGCTTCAACAGCACCCAACCAAATTGGTAAATATCTAACGCCATCCAACTCTTTTAACAACACGATTGGTTGATTGGAAGGCATCTCAACTCGAACGCCCATAACCTCAACCGGATGGTAATTGCTCATTTTAAGAAATTGAGATTACTTTGCGCGGTGCAGGCCAGCGCGAACTAACGAAGCATGCAAGCGAATGGAAAGTGAAGCCAACTCGCGTTCTACCTCTTCCGCTCTTGCTTTAGCTTCTGTTCCTTTTTGTCGAAGCAGTGGTGTTGTAACTTGCTCAACTAAACCTATTTCACGATCTGCTGCGGTTTTAAATGCGCGAAGATGACGAGCTCCGATTCCGAAAGTAGATATCTCAGCAACTGCTTTTGCAACCGCCAGTGCATCTGAATCAAAATGACGACCACGAATAGCAATCAAGCCATATGACTCGATCTCAGTTAGCTGCTCATCAGTTAGATTTGATGCTGATAGCAGCTCTGCTCTTGTCAGCCTTAAATCATTATCACTTGCAAACTGATCAGCTGTTAGAACTCCATCATTTGATGCAAGTCTAGGTGAGGCAACTCCCCCAACAACCTTTGCTGGAGTTAATCCTCGATCCATTGCATCTAAATTCTCTTTAATAACTTTTAGCGGTAGATATTGATCTCGTTGTGCGAGTAAAACAAATCGAAGTCTTTCTAAATCATTGGTTGTAAATTTACGGTAACCGCTGGGTGTTCGTTGCGGTTCAATTAAACCTTCAGATTCTAAGAATCGAATTTTTGAAATCGTGATATCCGAAAATTCTGTTCGTAAGCGAGATAAAACCTCACCAATGCTTAAGTAGGCTCGTGCTGGAACGCTCATTATTTATCTCCAATAAACAAAGTCAAATGATACTTACCGATTTGAATTTCATCTCCGGCATTTACTTGGGTATCTCGTACAACGATGGCATTTAGATATGTACCGTTCAAACTGCCTAAATCCTTGATGTGATAACCATCTTTTTTACTGATCATCGCATGTGAACGTGAAACTGTAATGTCATCCAATTGAATCTCATTTGTAGTATCTCTGCCGATTTTGGTTTCAGCTGCATCTAATAAGAATCTTGCGCCAACACCAGCACCTTTTAGCACCAACAAAATTCCTGCGCCTTTAGGTAAGTTTGATACAACATTTTTCTGCTCAATCGTTAATGATTTAAGTAGATCTTCAGAGAGTCCAGCCTGCGGAATTGATCTTAATTGACGTAAATTTAAGGTAGAGGTTAGATCTTTTGGCGGTGTTGCTTTATCTGCCATATCTCCCCCAAACCGGAATTACCGTCAACTAGAGGCTCACACTATTGGTTTGGATAAAGGCGGTCAAGCGGTCAAACTTTGATATTCCTGAGCCGAAAGTAGAACTTCTTGCAAGGAATCAGTGGATATTTCAATCTCCGCAATCCAACCTGCGCCGTATGGATCGGCATTAATTATCTCTGGATTACTTTCTAGCTTGTCGTTAACTAAAACCACCTTGCCGGTAATTGGCGCATATATTTCTGATACTGATTTAGTAGATTCCACTTCACCGCAAACGCTGTTCGCATTAACAGATGATCCGTTTTTAGGAAGTTGAATATAAACAATGTCACCTAAAGCTGATTGAGCGTAATCCGTAATTCCGATCCTAAATTTAGTAGCGGACATCTCTTGAATCCATTCATGCTCTTTGGTGTATCTAAGTTCAGCTGGTACCGATGACATTTGCTTCCTATCTATCTACTGGTCGTTTTAAACCTTTTACAAAGTACTGAATACCTGTGTAAAAGTACAGGCTGATTCCCCAGATAGCAAAGGCCCAGCCGGCCCGATAACACCAAATTCCGATTACATCGATATCAGCGAGCAAAAGGAAAGGAAAAGCGTATAAAAGATTAAATGTTGCAGCCTTACCAAGGAAGCTCACCTCTAAATATGCGATACCTCTTAAGCGTTGACTAACAACAACGAGAGCGAGAACTAAATCTCTAGCAATAATCGAAATAACCAACCACCAAGGAAGATAATCCTTGATTGCAAAGGCGACAATCACCGCTGCTATATAAAGACGATCAACTGTTGGATCAAACCTTGCTCCAAAATCTGAAGTTTGATTCAAAGCTCTAGCTATTTTGCCATCTAAATAATCAGTAATTGCGCCAATAGTTATCACTAGAAAACTTGCTACCGGCTGTTCTACCACTAGGAATAAATAGAGAAATAGCGGAACCCCAAGAGCGCGCAATAGAGTGAGGGCATTTGGAATATTAAGCATCATCACGCTCCTTCAACTTAACGGCAACCTCAATCGGAGTTCCATCAAAACCGAAAACCTCTCTGAGTCTGCGTTCAATAAATCGCCGGTAAGCACTTTCCAAGAAGCCATTTGCAAAAACCACAAATTTCGGTGGGCAGGTACCTGCCTGAGTGGCAAATTTAATTTTCGGCTGCTTTCCTCCCCGCACCGGTGGTGGGTTGGCGGCGACCAACTCCCCTAAGAAAGCATTTAACTTTGCAGTTGGAATTCGCTTCTCCCAGTTAGTTAGCGCAGTTCGCAAAGCTGGCGCTAAACGATCTCGATGCCAACCAGTTTTAGCAGAAAGGTTCACCCGCTGTGCCCATGGATACCGCTCCAGTTGTCTTTCAATCTCTCGATCTAAAACCAGTTGGCGTTCTTCATCCACTAAATCCCATTTATTCATAACAATTACCAAAGCCTTACCTGCTTCATCAGCCATCGAAACTATTCGTATATCTTGCTCAGTTAAAATCTGGGATGCATCAAAGATAACCAATGCAACTTCGGCACGATCTAACGCTATTGCAGTTCGAAGTGAGGCGTAATAATCGGTGCCACTTGCTTGATGAGCTCTTCGTCTTATTCCAGCTGTGTCGATAAATCTCCAAGTTGATCCACCAAAATCAATTAATTCATCTACTGCATCCCGGGTTGTTCCTTCAGCATCATCTACTAAAACTCTTGGTGAACCTGCTAAAACATTTAACAAACTTGATTTACCAACATTTGGTCGGCCAACTAATGCAACCCTGCGATACCCATCATCTACTTGAGCGGTACCAACCTCTGGTAACTGTGCGATTAAGAGATCTAGTAGATCTCCACTTCCTCTGCCATGTAGGGCTGAAACAAATCTTGGCTCACCTAATCCCAGATTCCAAAGCGCATAGCCATCTGCTTCATCCTCTGCGTTATCAATTTTATTTCCAACTAAAATTACTTTCTTTCCACTCTTGCGAAGTAGATCAACTAAAGATTGATCCTCATCCAATGCTCCTACTTGAGCATCAACTACAAACATAACAAGATCTGCTTCTCTAATTGCCGCCTCTGCACCGGCTGTAATTTTCTCTGAAATACCTTCTGGCTTAACCTCCCAGCCCCCAGTATCAATTAAGAAAAATCTTCGTCCATTCCATTCAGCTTCATACTTAACACGATCTCGCGTAACACCAGGAGTGTCCTCCACGATCGCTTCGCGCCGACCAATCATTCGATTCACCAATGTAGATTTTCCAACATTAGGTCGACCGATTACTGCAATAGTTGGTAATCCCAACAGATTACGTTGCTTTAACCATTTCCAAACTTGATCAACAACTTCCTGAAGCGACAATCTAGTTGAATCAATTACCGCAGCATCCTCTGCTTGCGTTAGAGGGGAAACCGCTCTAGTTGAGTCGACCTCATCCCTACTAGCTAGTGATTTTCCAACCTCATTTCGATCAATACTTTCAACCATTTCATTCTCACGGCGTTGGGCTCGTGCATCAATGTCAGCATGTAAATAGATCTTTAATTGCGCATGGGGTGCCACAACCGTTCCGATATCTCGTCCTTCAACCACTATGCCAATTGGCGCATCTGCAATATATTTTCTTTGAAGCTCCAGCAATGTCTTTCTAACTGTTGGCATCGCACTAATTTTGCTAACAAAATCATTGATTCGTTGCAATCGGATCTCACTAGAAACATCTTTATCGTTAATAAATATTTTAGGATCTGCTGGATTGGTATCAAAAACTATGGCACTTGAATCTAAACAATTGACGATTTCATCTTCTGCTTCAATCTTATTTTCTAGAGCTAAATATGTAACTGCTCGGTACAAAGCGCCGGTATCTAGATAACTCCAGTTAGCACGTAGTGCTATCGCTTTGGCAGTTGATGATTTTCCAGAGCCACTTGGTCCATCTATTGCTAATACAAGATTGGGCATGAACGAAGTCTATCTTTAGTAATTAAAGATATTTATCGATTTTTGGCTGGATGAACCTTAAAACCTAGATTTTCTAAGTGATTTGAAAGTTTGATGCAATCACTACTTGATAGCGCAAGCGTGATTAATCCTGTTTCTTGTCCAGGCGAATGCTCGATGCTTAAATCTTCGATATTGACCGAAACCGTTGCGCATTCATTAAATATTCTCGCTAATTCACCTGGTTTATCATCGATAACTATTGGTAGATATGAATAATCTCTGTTCTTAGCTCCGTGCTTACCAGGAATTTTACTCTTTCCAGTATTTCCTTTATTGAAAAAATCATTTAATTCAGATGCATTTCTATTAACGATACTTTGCTTAACATTCTTTAAATTATTGATAATCGAGTCAATTACTGGTGCGATCGAGGCATGATTTTCTGCCAATATTTGGCTCCACAAAGCAGCATCTGCACTAGCTAATCTTGTTAAATCTCTAAGACCTTGTCCTGCTAAGTTCAAATTTTCAGTAGATAAACTCTCTAATGAGCCAGCAATAAGAGAACTTAAAATTTGTGGAATATGGGAAATCTTTGCAACCAATTCATCATGTTCTTTTGAAGTTAGCCAGTAAAGAGTGCCTCCACACATTTGCACTAAATTTTGTGCAATTTCCTTCTTTTTTGCATCTTTAAATGAATCAGAAATACCTATCCATGCTCGTCCTTCAAATAGATCGGCTCGAGCATTTTCAGCCCCATTAATTTCACGCCCTGCCATTGGATGCAGTGAGAAGAAATTTTCGGGGTTTGCTGATAATTCTTGAACCTTAAGTAGAAGATCAGACTTAACGCTGGCAAAATCACAAACTACCGATCTGGAATTGTTTTTTAGTTGATTAATTACCATTTCGGTATTAGCTGAGATGGGAACGGTAACGATGATCAGATCAGGTTCAGTAATCGATTCACTTTTCACTAAATCTGCGGCTAATTTCATCGCGTTAGGATCAATGTCGATAATTTCAACAGCAGATCCTGCTGCTTTTAAACGTAATCCGACTGAGGTGCCGATTAAACCGGCTCCAACAATGCGAATCTTCTTGATCATTGTGCTAAATCTTTGCGTAAAACAGTCGCTCCCCGCAGGTAAATATGCTTCACATCGGCCAATGGGCGATCTAATTGAGCATGTAACAAGATTCGAACAACCTTTGGCAATGCTTGGGGAACATCGATCTCAACTGAGCACAACAGAGGCACATTTCCTAAACCGATTTTTCGAGCTGCCACGGCTGGAAACTCAGAGGTTAAATCAGGGGTTGCGGTAAAGATTATTGAGATCAGATCCTCAGTTTCTAGTTGATTGGCAGAAAGCATCTGGCTTAGTAACTCTGAGACTGCTAAAACCATCTCATCTGGGGTATCCGTATCTAATTGGATTGCTCCCCTGATACCTCTAATTCGCATTTGATAATAGTATCGAGAACACTTACTGAGATGATTGAGGTTAAAGAGATTTAAATAGATGTCGGTTTATTGCTTAACCTTGATATGTGATGACGGTTTATCGATAAACCAGTTTTTGAGATCTTTCATCAATATCGATAAAACGATATATGGACACAGCACCACGCTGCGTTTTATCGACAAAACGTCTTTGTTGTAACTAGCGAACATCTATAAATCTATTTATCTGTTTGAATAATATCGATTTAAGGTTTTATATTTAACAAGTTAAATAAATTAGTTAATTCTTGGGAATTCAACACTCGATGCCGCCCAGCTTTCATATCCCCTAGAGATATCGGGCCGAACTCTAATCGGATTAAACGAAGCACTTTCATTCCGAGGCTTTCAATCAACCTGCGGATAATGTGATAACGGCCTTCGTGAATTGTGATCTCCACCCAATGATGATTTTTGCTCACCGCTCTAACATGCACTACCTTCAAAGCTCGAGCCAATCCATCCTCAAGTTTGACACCCTGGAGTAATTGATCAGAAAGAGCCTTATTAAACTCCCCTTCGATCTCAACTAAGTATTTCTTTTCCAGACCGTATGAGGGATGAGTGGCTCGATGGGCTAACTCCCCATCATTGGTCAAGAGAATTACCCCTTCAGAATCCTTATCTAATCGGCCAACGTGATACAAACGATCTTTTCGATCTGCAAAATAGTCACCTAAGTTAGCGCGACCTTCTGGGTCTGACATGGTGGAAATAACTCCAGTTGGTTTATGAAATGCAAGGTAAGTCTTAGACTTATTTATCTTTAAACTCTCACCATCTACTTCAATGTCATGAATTTCCGGATCATATTTACCGCCAAGTTCAATTACAGTCTCACCGTCAACACTCACCCGGCCATCAAGAATTAATTGATCTGCTGCGCGACGACTTGCTATGCCAGCATCAGCAATAATTTTGTTTAAACGCGTTAAAGCCATGCACTAGTTTACCGCGCTTGTCTTGAGCGCTTAACCGAAAGATTAATTAATCAGTTAAAGTTGAAAGCAGCTCATCTAAACCATCGATATCAGGCAAGAAAGGTGCCAATGCAGGTAGATCTGCGATCGAGTTAAGTCCTAACTTCTCCAGGAAGAATGAGGTTGTCTGATAAAGGACAGCGCCCGATTCACCCTCTACTCCAGCCTCCTCAACCAGACCGCGGTTTACCAATGTCTTCATTACTGCTTCAACATTTACCCCGCGAATAGCAGATACCCGAGCTCTAGAAACTGGCTGGCGATAGGCGATAACCGCCAATGTTTCAAGTGCGGCTTGAGTTAACCGGGCTTGCTGGCCATCTAAAACAAATTTTTCAACCAGTGGCGCCATCTCAGGGTGGCTGTAATAACGCCAACCGCCTGATACCTGGCGCAATTCAAATCCTCTTTGCTCATTTTCGTACTTAGCCGCAAGTGAGGTTAAAGCTGCGCTTATCTCCTCCGTTGGAGCTTCAATAATTTGAGCCAAAACAAGCTCAGAAACAGGCTCATCAACCACCATCAGGATCGCTTCAAGACAACGTTGTAGTTCAACTTCAGACATTATCGGCCTCATCTACTGTTTGAACGGGTAAATCAAACTCATCGCTAACTCTAATCTCACCAGAAGCAGTTCCAATCCAGGTTATCTGCAATTCACC
>Ga0209087_1001725_pt1 | contig 12738 bp, 12 predicted proteins | sample S_130805_EF_Meta_FD_187321 | JGI IMG/M metagenome (GOLD analysis project Ga0209087, IMG submission 187321) | Freshwater microbial communities from Lake Simoncouche, Canada to study carbon cycling - S_130805_EF_MetaG (SPAdes) (version 2) | ecosystem: Environmental > Aquatic > Freshwater > Lake ...
CGTATTCAATGCCATTATGAACAGTTTTGACGAAGTGACCCGCACCTCCAGGACCGATGTACGTAACGCAGGGGCCATCTTCCACTTTCGCTGCCATCTTCCCAACTAACGCAGCAATAGCGTCGTATGCGGATCGGGTTCCCCCTGGCATCATGCTGGGACCCTCAAGGGCGCCCTTAGCACCACCAGACACTCCCATTCCAATGTAGCCAAAGCTTTTGCTTTCTAAATCGGCAACTCGGCGCTCTGTATCAGTATAAAGGGAGTTACCTCCATCGATCAATAAATCTCCATCCTCTAGTAGGGGAGAGATTGTTGCTATGAGATCATCGATTGGCTGACCAGCCTTGACCATCATCAAAATCCGACGTGGTCTTTCGAGGAGGGCTACAAAATCCTCTAAGGTTTCGGCACCAACGATCTGCTTGCCCGCTCCGCGTCCCAAAAGGAATTCCGTGGTTTTGGCGTAGGTTCGATTGTAAACCGCACTGGAAAAACCGTTGCGCTCAGCGTTCAGTACAAGGTTTTCACCCATCACGCCTAAGCCGATCAGCCCGAAATGTGCGTTGCCCATGGATCGGTCGAATTGGTGGATCTGGTTCCAGTGTGGCCCTTGATGGGCGCGATGGCAGGTGCTGAAGGCTCTGGTGTTTTCAAAAAGTGGGTTATGTCAGCAAATCCAGTTTAAAAGTAGGTTCATCAGGGCTTGCCTCAACGCCAAAAAAAGCCAACCCTGGGTGACCAAGACTGGCTGGGGAAAGAAATTAGATCACCGAGCCATCAGCGATGGTTCCATTCTTAACAACAACGATGATACCATTACGAATATAGAAATTAAGTTCTGGGCGATCGGCCTCCTCGACCCGATCCTTATTGATAATAGTTACGTCTTGCCCAATTCGTGCGTTCTTGTCAAGGATTGCCCGCTTAACAGTGGTCCCTTTTCCTACACCAATTGGAATCCCTCCACGTTCACGAAGAACGAGGCGCTCTTCCATTGATTCGAAGTAGTCAGCCCCCATCACCAATGAATCTTGGAGAACCACCTCATCCTCAATACGGCTTCGCACTCCCAAGACGCAATGATGGATACTGCAGGCCTTAAGCAATGAACCTTCGCCAATGATTGATTCTGTGACCTGGGCGTCTTGCAATTTGCTTGGGGGCAGATAGCGTGGACGGGTATAAATTGGGAATTTTTCGTCGTAAAAAGAAAATGCTGGATTCGGTTGCTCAGTAAGTGCCAGGTTGGCCTCGTAAAAAGCGCCAATCGTTCCGATATCCTCCCAATAATCATTGAATAGAAAACTCTGAAGTTTATCACCACGCTCCAGAGCAGCTGGTATGATCTCCTTACCAAAATCAGTGGCAGTGGGGTTTCCAGATAATAAATTGAATAATGTTTCACGACTAAATACATAGATGCCCATGGAGGCTAGGTAGGGCCTTTGTGAGGCATCTTCAGGACTGAGTCCTAGGCCTTGGGTATCCACCCACATAGCCTTCAAATCGGAACCCTTAGGCTTCTCCTTGAATTCCTGAATCTGTCCACCGCTGTTGGTCCGCATCAAACCGAAACCTTCAGCTTGGAGGGCGTCTACAGGCAATGCTCCGACAGTAAGATCGGCGCCATGATTAACATGATGCTGAACAAATTTACCATAATCCATGCGATAGAGTTGATCGCCTGAAAGAATTAGGTAATGATCGACATCCCACTCCTGGAACAGCCATTGATATTTGCGTACGGCATCAGCTGTGCCTTCGAACCAGCTTGGACTATCAGGAGTCTGCTGGGCAGCAAGCACCTCGACGAAACCCTGACCGAATCCAGCGGAAAGGTTATAGGTCATTGTCAGGTGACGATTCAACGATGCGCTGTTGAATTGTGTTAAGACATAAATCTTATTAATTTGAGAATTGATGCAATTACTGATCGGAATATCGATGAGTCGATACTTGCCAGCCAAGGGAACAGCTGGTTTGGCTCTGGTTTTGGTGAGGGGATAAAGGCGTGTCCCCGCTCCTCCGCCAAGAATGATTGCCAGAACGCGTTTCATCAGCTCTGTCCTCTCGTCTTGATGGTGAAGACCGTACAGGACGGTCGGTAAGGCTTGGGAGTGGAAGCGACATATTGTTGCCAAAACTGGTGTTTCAGACAACCTTGGACTGTGTCAGTCGCCCTGGTGGGGGAATGTCACATCATCGCTCCTGATCAGTTTCACTGAGGGCGAACAGCTCTTGCAGTACTCGCAGTGCTTGTTGGCGCTGTGGACGTGGCTGAGGGGCCCTGAGATTAGTTACAGGGGTATGGAGAATTTTATTGATAATTCCTTTGCTAAGAGCCTCAACCACTTTGCGTTCGCGCGGTGAGAGGTCTGGTCCCATTCGACTCAGGGCTTTTTGGAGTTCCTGCTCTCGAATGTCCTCCAACTGATTACGTAGACGGTTGACCAATGGTACCGCTTCAAGTCCATCCCACCAATCCAGGAAAAGTTGAGCTTCGCCCTGTAACAAACCCTCGGCTTCTGCAGCTATTTCGCGACGGGCTTCATGATTACGAGCCACGACTTCCTGCAGGTCATCAACATCAAAAGCATCTACCCCGGGAAGCTGACCTGCATCGTGACTAATGTTACGTGGAACGCCAATATCAATCAACATCAGACTCGATCGCCGATTTAGTCCTTCTAATCGGGTGCCAGTAATAATAGGTTCTTCTGCAGCCGTACTTGTAAACACCAAGGAACAGGTACTCAAACAATGGTCAAGATCACTCAAGGGACGGCATTGGGCGGGCAGCTCGGGGAAGTCCGCCACCAAACTCTCGGCTCTGGCGACGGTGCGATTGAGCAGAACAACGCCGCGACAACCCTTGGACTGAAGATGTTGCAGAAGCAACCGGGCCATCCGCCCGGCGCCGACCACAGCCACCTGCTCCTGATCCAGGGAGACCAGCTCATCCACCCCGCGAGATTGACCCAGCTTGAGCTGGGCCAGTTCGACGGCGGCGGAACTAATTGAGACAGCACCTGTACCTAGATTGGTTTCGGTGCGAACTCGCTTTCCAGTGCTGACCGCTTGAGTGAGAAGGCGATTGAGGATTGGACCAATTGATCGATAGTCCTGTCCAAGGCGGACCATTTTCTTCACCTGGGAGAGAATTTGACCCTCTCCCAGTACCAAGCTGTCGAGACCGGAGGCTACCCTTAACAGGTGAGCTACGGCCTCAGCATGGTGATAAATGAAGAGATGGGGCTGGAGATCCTCAACATCGAGGCCTGAAACTTCACTGAGAAAGGACGCCACCGCATCAATTCCCTGGTCGGGATGTCGAAGGAGGGTATAAATCTCCAGTCGGTTACAGGTACTGAGTATCGAGGCCTCAAGGACCTGCTCATCAGAGCGCAACTGCTGGAGGGACGCCTCCATGGTTTGCTCAGGAATACTCAGCCGTTCTCGGATCTCAACGGGAGCCGTGTGATGACTGAGGCCGACGACGGCGATGTGCATGGAGACGGCCTACAGCCTGAAGGTCAGTCCTGGGTCAACGCAGGGCGATGCTCTGTGCGCCTGGCTTGATGTGCACCGTATTGGTGAAACGGGCAGTGTTATCGAGGGTGCTGATGACGAGGCTGCTGGTACGGGTGCAGTCTTTTTCGAACTTAACACCATGAAATAGCAGGCCATCGGTGATGCCACTGCCGGCAAAAACCACATTTTCCCCGGAGGCCAACTCATCCGCCTCGTAGATTTTGTCAGGATCGGTGATTCCCATCTCGGCAAGGCGAGCCAGATTGCCCTCTCTCGTGAGTCCCTCCCATTCCTTGGTCTGAGCCACGGCAGGGTCATACACCAGCTGACCCTGGAAATGGCCACCAAGGGCACGAAGAGCTGCTGCTGAGATCACTCCTTCGGGGGCAGCACCGATCCCCATCAAGCAGTGGGTTCCTGTGCCGGCGAAGCCACAGGCAATGGCGGCTTGGACGTCACCGTCGGAGATAGGTTGAACGCGGGCGCCGGTGGCTCGGATTTCACTAATCAGATCCTTGTGCCGAGCGCGATCCATGACCACAATGACAAGCTCGGAAGCGGCAAGCCCTAGGCACTCGCTAAGGATGGAAATGTTTTCGGTCGCCGATTTACTAATATCCACTTTCCCCTTGGCCGCGGGAGGCGCCGCTAACTTCTTCATGTAGAAGTCCGGGGCGTTAAATAAGCCGCCCCGGTCCGAAGCTGCCAGTACTGCCATCGAGCCGCGCTGGCTGTTGGCACAGAGATTGGTCCCTTCGCAGGGATCCACGGCGAAATCGACGCCTGGGCCAGTGCCGCTGCCTACTTCCTCGCCGATGTAGAGCATGGGCGCCTCGTCACGTTCGCCTTCGCCGATCACGATGCGACCTTGCATCTGGATCTGGCCCATGCGCTTGCGCATGGCTTCCACAGCAGCAGCGTCGGCTTCATCCTTCAGACCAAGCCCAGTGAGCTCGGCCGAGGCGATGGCCGCTTGCTCGACGACCTCGAGTATTTCCTGAATGAGGGTGCGATCCACAGGGATGTTGGCAGGGGACGGGGCCTCAGCGAGGGAGCCAACAGCCCAGCTGCGGCAGGGCCTCTCAGGCTTGAAGCTGGGCTATCGTATCAGTGAGGTCCCCACGGTAGCGACAAGAGGCCGCCCGTACTGGACCCAGCGCAAACGGTTCAAGCTCTTTGGTCGTCCAAGGACAGGTCAGGGTTGACCCGGGCCCAAGGCGGTCCCGAGGACAGGGACCAGGGGCGGGTGGGGGGTAGGGTCCTTACAATTGTCAAGCTCTTCGCTCCGGTGGCCCGCCCATGAGCACCAAGCCCCTGGTGGTCTCTCCATCCATCTTGTCTGCTGACTTCTCCCGCTTGGGAGATCAGGTCCGAGCGATTGATGAGGCCGGCGCCGACTGGATCCATGTGGATGTGATGGACGGACGATTCGTTCCTAATATCACCATTGGCCCCCTGATTGTGGAGGCTCTTCGGCCAGTCACGGACAAGCCCCTCGACGTTCATCTGATGATCGTCGAGCCGGAGAAGTTTGTTCCAGACTTTGCCAAGGCTGGAGCAGACATTATTTCGGTACAAGTGGAAGCATGCCCCCATTTGCACCGTAACCTTGGCCAAATCAAGGAACTGGGTAAGCAGGCTGGGGCCGTGCTCAATCCCAGCACCCCGATCGATACCCTTGAATATTGCCTTGAACTCTGCGATCTGATCTTGATCATGAGTGTGAACCCTGGCTTTGGAGGGCAGAGTTTTATCGAGAATCAGGTTCAGAAAATTCGTGATCTGCGTCGTCTGTGTGACGAAAGGGGTTTGGACCCTTGGATTGAAGTTGACGGAGGGATCAAGCCAGCAAATGCCTGGAAGGTAATTGAAGCGGGTGCCAACGCCATCGTCAGCGGATCGGGAGTGTTTGGAGCGGCGGACTATGCTGAAGCGATTAACGGGATTCGTAACAGCTCACGTCCAGAACCAGCTGTCGTGGCCTGATTTCGATCCACTTGGGTTCTCTAAGAATGATCACAGTCGAACCGGATTTAAATCCGGTTCTTTTTTATTTGTATTGACCTTAGCGATCATGATCCTTTCATCACCTTTGCGTTGAGTCGCCGACGAAGTTGTCTGGCGTGGAAAAAACCCATAGCTAAACCCCCAAACGGCAGTGGGGAAGGAACTGCGGCTACGCTAACATTGTCCACATACCAATACGACGACGAATCGTATCCAGTAAATGACACAGTAGTGACTGGCGATGTCGCCACAAACACGAAGCTGAAGGCATCCATTCCTTCCGTCTCAGGGGAGCTACCCGGAACACCAATCACTGAACCCCCAAAACCGACTAACAATGAATCGAACAACGCTTGTGTATTGATCAAGTCAAAACGAAGCACATACGATCCACCTGCAATTGTCGAAACATCCTCCAAAGAATCGCGGAAGATGGAGCTGCATTTCCATTTCGATACATTTGATAACTACCGATGTAATAAAAGCCAGTATAGTTTGGGTCCGCTCCATCAAGACTCCAAGCGGGTAGACAATTATTTGAACCGAGACATTGATCAAAACCGGGATCGGTGATTAGGTTTTGTGCCTTGGCGCCATCGTGATGTGTGGCACACAGCAAAATTGGTGCCAACAGAGACGCGAAGACGGTTCTGAGGGGGGGCACGTCAAAGGAGTCCAAAATTCCTTGGAATCCTACTGCAGATCGCTGAGCAAATGGTGAAATTGGCCTGCATGAGAAGAATCTAGTTCATAGTGGAAATCAGTCAATGATCTTTTCAATCAAAAAACCATCCGTAACTATGCAAACCAATACCTAGCAAATTGACACCGATATAGCAAATGGCAATCACCACGAGACCAGCTGAAGCAACCAGCGCAGGCTTGCGCCCTTGCCAACCGCGGATCAGGCGAGTGTGGAGGTAAGCCGCGTACACAAGCCAGCAAATGAGCGCCCAGGTTTCCTTGGGATCCCAACTCCACCAACTTCCCCAAGCTTCATTGGCCCACACAGCACCGCTCACTAACCCCACGGACAAGAGCAAGAAGCCTACGGTGATGGTGCGATAACTGAGACTGTCGAGTTGCTCGCTGATCTGAAACTGGGAACTGGACAACCGCATGGTCTCCGACCCATCACCAGAGAGAAGGGCTTGGCGGAATCCGCCACTCCCAATTGAATTACTGCGCAATTCCAGGGCCGTGTCTCGATCGGTGAACAAGACCGCCACGCTCAGGAGTGAGCCCACCAGAAGCGCGGCATAGCTCACCATGATCACACTGACGTGCATCACAAGCCAGCTTGATCGCAGGGCCGGCACCAGCGGAGAAGCGTCCTGGAGCTGATTAGGCAAGGCGAAACTGGCGAAGGCCACACAGCCGAGGGCCATCGGCGTGGCAGCCGCTGGAACCAGGGGATTGGGCCAGGAACGCTCCACCAGCAATTGGGTCATGGTGCAAGCCCAAGCCAGAAAACAGAGGGATTCGTAAAGATTGCTGATCGGGAAGTGTCCCGAATCCCACCATCGCAAGACCAACTGGGCTGTGAGGGCAAGATTGGCGGCGGCAATCAGCATGCGTACCACCCCACTGGATCGGCCTCCACTCAGAGACCAAAAGGCAAGGGGTAGCACCAACAACAGCAGGGCAAAGGCCGCAAGACCAAGGCCGAGCACAGGATCGTCAAGAAAGCCGTTCACCAGCAAGAAAAAAGGTGGATCTACAGTCTGACAAGTCATGGGCCCTTTCAGGGGCCCATGGGTCAGCGGCTGGCCTCTCGCAAGAGCCACAGGCCGCAGCTGAGTCCAATTATGACAGGTATCCAGGCTGCAAGAAATGGAACCAATGCTCCAGTGATTCCAAGGGAACTAAATATGAATGACATTAAATAGTAGCCGAAAATTAGTAATACACTAATACCAAAACCTTGACTTCGACTTGTGCGTGAATTGGGGCGAACACCGATGCTACTACCGATCAGCCCAAAAACAAGGCAAATGGCCGGAAAGGCAAATTTCTCCTGGATCCGTACTCTAAGTCGTCTTGCCTCTTTAGCGTTGCCTGATTGCTTAAGCAGGCGCTCGGCTCGTCGTGCTTGCCCTACCGTCATGATACTTGCATCCGTGGGCAGCTTCGCAACCTCCATCGGATCCTTTGTTAGCGGATACAAATAGCGATCAAAATTTGCCGACGTTGTTGTTCCAGTACTTTCATCAAGATTTACAATTCGACCATCGTTAAATTCCCACATGGCCTCTGCTTCGTTCCATCGCCCCTGCTTTGCATAAAGCATTTGGCGATTTCCATCACGAGAAAAATCTAAAAGAGTAACATCTATCATTTGCCCATTTCTGAATTTTCTTGCATAAAAAATATGTGTCAGCTGTTTAACATCCTCGCCATTCTCTTGCTTGACCCGACCAAACCTAGAGTAGAGCGTATTGTCGCCAGATTCTGTAGAAATTGCTTTGCCAAGAGCCTGCTCAAGTGTTGTGGTAGCCATCAGATTGGCTCTGGGCACGATCACGTCATTAAATATGAATGTCACCAGACTCATGGCGAGTGCCAAGATTAGGGCAGGATGCACCATGCGACGCGTCGTCACCCCCACGCTCCGCAATGCCGTCAACTCGCTGCTTCCAGAAAGCCGGCTATAGGCAAGCAGGGTGGCCATGAGCGTGGCCATCGGGAAGGACAGGACTAAAAAACCAGGCACTCGGAGCAGGAGGATTTGAAGTGCCACGATTAAAGGCAATCCTGATTCCGCAACACGCCGAACTAGTTCAAACACGACCCCAACGGAAAGAGAGACAGCGGTGAATGCCGCGATCCCAAAGAAAAGGGGGGCGAGCAATTCCTGTAACAGCCATCGATCGATCAGCGGTACCTGCCGCCAGCGCAACAATCGAAAGTTCAAAGCTGAAAATCCTCGCCTAAATAATGACGACGAACCAAAGGATCATTCGCCATCGCTTCGGAGCTGCCAGAGGCGAGAATTTTACCTTCAGTCAGGATGTAAGCGCGATTGGTAATCGCCAATGTCTCGCGGACATTATGATCGGTAATTAATAGGCCCATGCCTCTTACGCGCAGACTTTCAATGAGTGCCTGCAGATCTGCTACCGCGAGTGGATCTACCCCTGCAAACGGTTCATCCAGAAGCAGATAGCGCGGTCCTTTCTCTCCTACCGCTAAGGCTCTGGCCACCTCACAACGCCGTCGTTCACCACCAGAAAGTTGAAATCCCTTACGATTTTGAAAGGATACCAAGTGAAAATCAACAATCAATTGTTCAAGACGTTCCTTGCGAATCGCTACCGGAGTATCACTGACTTGCAGAGCCAGGCGCAGGTTGTCACGCACCGTGAGATTACGAAAAACACTGGCTTCCTGGGGAAGATATCCAATACCCAGTCGCGCTCTCCGTGGCATCGGCAAGTTCGCAACCGATCGGCCATCAAGTAGGACTTCACCTTGATCCGGTCGTAGGAGTCCCGTGACCAGATTGAACGTGGTAGTTTTCCCGGCACCATTGGGGCCAAGCAATCCGACAACTTCCCCAGGGTGAAGCTCAAGACTGACTTCCTTGACTAAAGGTCGTCCAGCGATGCTGATCGCGACTCGATCGAGAGCCAAGCTCATGGCACCAGTGGTGCGACCGCCGCTCCAGAGGACTGTTGGGGCTTGAGCTTCAAGGTACTGATCACCTGGGTGCCTTGCGCCGGATCGGCCTGAACACGTTCACTATCGAGTCGATAGGTGAGTCGCTCAGCACGGATCCGTTGTCCATCTGCGTCGATCACATCCACGTCGCCGCTGAGCACAAGCCTGCCTTCCTTGCTGAAGTACTGGGCTTGGCGAGACGTGGCGACCATTTTGCGGTCAGGATACACAATACGCACATTGCCTAGGGCGGTAACAATTCCGGTGCGATTGTCGGCCTGCTGACGGTCAGCCTCGATCGTGACGAGCCCATTGGAGGCGTTGGAGGCTGGGGGAGAGGTGGGAGGCGTCTGCAGGGAGGCCCCCTCCGTCGACCCTTGCGACACTTGAGCCACGGCTCGACCAAGGGTCAACACCATGGCCACGACACTAAGGATGGCGAGCGGACGAACCGTCAAAGGCAAGGGAAGAAGGACCAAGGGAATGAACCGACCTAATGTACTGACCCTGGCACAGCATTTTGCAGCAGCTGGGGCAGCGGCAGAACTGACGGATCCCGCCCTGACTGGAGGGCTTTTAGACGAGCCAGAACCTGTAGACGTAAAGCGTTCAGATTCACTCCCAAGGTCGAGGGACCTAGGCCATCCAACCGCCCAAGGCCTTCTCCCATCAGGATCATGGCACCGTTGACGTTGCCCCGTTCAAGGTGAAGATGGGCAACCGCAATCTGCAAAAGTCCTTGAAGCGGTCGCCGAAGGGGATCCTGGGTCTCATGCCACAGATCCTCAAAGGAATCGTGGCATGCATACCAGGAAGCGGAATTGAACTGATCCAAGGCCAACTGGAAACGGGGGTCCGCCATCAGCCTTTGTTCAGTACCTTGCTCAGACTCCGCCATTTCCAGCAAGGGAATCAGCGTTTTGCTGGCTTCTTCATCGCCAACTTACGCAAGCGAATAGATTCCGGGGTCACCTCCAGCATTTCATCGGGGCCGATGTATTCCAGAGCCCGTTCTAGGGTCATTTGCATGGGGGCCTGTAGCGTGTCGAGTTCTTCTGCGCCAGCTGAGCGCATGTTGGTGAGTTGCTTGGCCTTGCAGATGTTGAGCTCCAGATCTTGGGGACGAGTATTTTCGCCCACAATCATACCCTTATAGACTTTAGTTCCAGGAGTGATAAAGAATTGACCACGATCTTCAGCATTCTTAAGGGCGTAGAATGTCGCCGTTCCCTCTTCGAACGCAATCAGAACTCCATTGCGACGGGTTTCAAAATCACCTTGCATGGTGCGGTAATCAAGGAAGGAATGGCTCATGATTCCTTCGCCACGGGTGGCTCGGATGAATTCACCCCTAAATCCGATAAGACCGCGGGCCGGAACCACAAATTCTAGCTGGGTACGACCATCATTACTATTTTCCATATTTTGCATCTCGCCTTTTCTGATGCCAAGTTTCTCGATGCATGCTCCCACTGCTTCTTCGGGCACATCCATGACCAGAGTTTCAAAGGGCTCATGGGGTGTGCCATCGATTGTGCGGAAGATCACCTGGGGCTGACTCACTTGAAATTCGAAGCCCTCGCGGCGCATGGTTTCGATGAGAATTCCCAGGTGCAACTCACCCCTACCACTGACGGACCATCGATCCGGTGAATCGGTGTCCTCAACTCTTAGGGCAACGTTGGTGAGGAGTTCCTTTTGCAATCGATCACGAATCTGTCGGCTGGTGACGAACTTGCCCTCTTTGCCAGCAAAAGGTGAATCGTTAACAACAAATGTCATCTGTAAGGTTGGCTCATCAACCTTGATCAGAGGCAGGGCCTCGGGATTTTCGGGACAAGCAATCGTTTCACCGATATTGACCTCATCAAACCCTGCGACTGCGACGAGGTCCCCAGCGCTGGCCTCTTGAATCTCGATTCTCTGAAGTCCTTGGAAGCCCAGCAGCTTTGAAATACGACCGCGTTTAATACTGCCATCATCGCGGATCAGCGCCGCTGGCTGACCGGCTTTAATGCGTCCGTTGTGGATTCGGCCGATCATGATTCGTCCAAGAAAGTCACTATAATCAAGCGTAGTGACTTGAAGTTGGAGGGGTTTTTCCGGATCACCAACCGGGGGTGGAACGTGGCGAAGTATGGCGTCAAACAAAGGCTTCATATTATCGCTCTCCGTAGCCATATCAGGCTTGGCATAACCGCTCATTCCACTACCAAAAAGATAGGGAAAATCACACTGATCATCATCAGCTCCCAACTCCAGAAATAGGTCGAGGACCTTATCTACAGCTTGCTCTGGATCGACGCGTGCCCGATCAATTTTATTGACAAAGACAATGGGTCTCAATCCTTTTTCAAGTGCTTTTTTAAGTACAAATCGGGTCTGGGGCATGGGCCCTTCGTTGGCGTCGACAATTAGGAGACAGCCATCCACCATTCCTAGGACCCGTTCGACTTCTCCTCCAAAGTCAGCGTGGCCAGGGGTATCGACGATATTAATGCGAATACCGTTGTAATCAACGGCGGTGTTTTTGGAGAGGATTGTGATGCCACGCTCCCGCTCTAAATCGTTAGAGTCAAGGATGCAGGTGGGAACCGCCTCCCCCTCCCGAAAGATCCCAGACTGGTTGAGCAGTGCGTCCACAAGCGTGGTCTTGCCGTGGTCGACGTGAGCAATGATCGCAATATTGCGAATCTTGGCGCCTTTGGCTTCGCCGCTCATGGAGCTGGTGTCCTGCAATGAAGGTGGATCGCTTGGCCGATCGTGAAGGGCCCTGCCCTAGGACCAGTCTGGATGACAGACACTCTGACGACGAAAATCTCTGCCCCAGGAAGGGGGAGTTTCGTCGGGCTCAGTTGCCAGCCGAAGCCGGCTAAGTCGGCGGGATGGGGCCGATGGGTCGTCTGTCATGGCTTTCCGCATGGTTGAGGCCCCCAACGGAAACCCTGGAATGGGTTCGCGTTCTCCCAAAAAAACCAAGCTGTTGCCCGGGATCATCAGGACCGGCGCGTTGACCGCGCACAGAGGGGTAACGGGGGACGGAACCAGGTCGGGACTAGTGGCCCGAAATGAAACCGGCGAAAAGCAATGATCTGCTGAAGCGATTCTTCATCCTATCCCAGTAGGGTCCCGCTTAACCGGCATCCAGACGCTGAGCTGGTTCAAACAGCTTCAAGGCATCGGTCGAGCCTTCGAAGCGCCAATGCCAAGGTTCGTAGCTCACCCCCTGGCGATTGCCCGGGGGGAAGGAGAGGACAAAGTGATATCGCGCTGCATTGGCCTCCAGCCACTGGAAAGCGGCGGTTTGATCGAAGCTTGGCGAGAGGTTGGTCTGGGGAGCCCGGCCATCCCCCACGTCGATGGCAAACCCAGTGCTGTGCTCGGAAAACCCTGGCGGAGCGCTGACCCTGGCCCGGTCCTTAGAGGTTTGATTCCTCGCTGCCATGACGTCGAAAAACAAACGGCGTTGAAGACTGACCGGACGGAACGCGCTCAGAACCACGAGATCGATGCCGTCAGCCGCAGCGGCGTGCTGCA
>Ga0209087_1001726_pt1 | contig 12734 bp, 13 predicted proteins | sample S_130805_EF_Meta_FD_187321 | JGI IMG/M metagenome (GOLD analysis project Ga0209087, IMG submission 187321) | Freshwater microbial communities from Lake Simoncouche, Canada to study carbon cycling - S_130805_EF_MetaG (SPAdes) (version 2) | ecosystem: Environmental > Aquatic > Freshwater > Lake ...
GCTGAATGTGGTGCTGGGATCGGCTTCGTAGTCCCTGTAAATCGTGCCGACCTTGTACAGGCCCGGCGGTGTGTCGCTGCTGCGGGAGCGCCAATCGGTTTCGGATGATTGGCCCCTGGCCAGGGCCTCCACGGTCCAGAGCCGCTCACCTTTGTGATCAAACGCGACCACAGTCTCGGCCTTGTCGTCCACCACCAGGTGGTGATCGCCGGGCTTCAGGTCGGGTCGCCGCTTGGGGCCGACCAGCCCAAGGCGCTGGGGTTCAGGCGCGGGCGCCGCCGGACTTCCAACAGCCCTCCAGTCAGCCGTGAAGACCTGGCGTTGCTCAGGCGTCAAAGCCTGATCCAACGCAGACAAAGCCGCCAGCTGGTGGGGCAGGATCCCGCCACGCTTGGCGATCTCCTGGGCGGCGTCGCGGACTGAGGCGGTGGTGGGAGTCATTGATCCGCTTCTTCGGGGGCGTTGCCTTCGGCGACCCATTCCAGGTAGACCTGGTAGTCAATGTTGCGGTCGTCAAATGGGATCGTGGCCTGATCTTCCAGGCGGATCACGCTGTTGTAGCCGGTCAGCTTGTAGGACATGATCAGAGTTCTGCGGTGAGGGATACGCGGAAGCCGACGGTCTGGACTGTCCCGACGGCGGTGCCGCCAGCCAGAACCAGTGTTCCGCCGTATGGAGTGGCGCGAGCGGCGTAAGCGCCCAATACATTGAGCTGCGACTGGGTTTGGTTCGGGTCTGCCTGAAGTGCGCCCAGAGTTGGCGTTGCTCGCATTTCGGCCCAACCAATTGCAGTCTCAATAAATTGCGATGAGGCGGTTTGCGTATAAGACAAGCCGTATGGCACCCACTGAAAATACCTCTTACACATCGCCAGCTCCAGCGCAATGGGCCTGCGCTCAAACGCAGTGGCAACGGGGCCGGGCTCCAGTTGAGGGTTTGAGACGGTGCCGCTGTTGAAGTGAACGGCGGTGCTGACGTTCCCAGGGATTGTCACACTGCTGCCGTTTGATACGGTCGTAAATCCGGTTGATGCCTGATAGATGTAGCCGGTTGCGGTGCCGCTCCAGCTCAGGGTGTATGTCTGCGTCCCAGGGAAGGCGGACGGTTCAAAGAATTGGAAGATGCCACTCGCTGGGCATGTCACAGTGCGAACACCTACGCTATCGGTCCACGTAAGCGATTGCCCAATCGTGGGGACAAACCAACGATCAAGGACGTATTGGTTGCCAACCGTCGTCGCCGTCCCCGAGACATACCCCCGCTGGTTAATCGTGAAGCCGGGGTTAATCAGCAGGTTGCGCATGCCCGAACTGGCCGCCGGGACCAGGCCCAGGTTGGTGGCGCCCAGCGTGCCGATGGTCAGCCATGCCGAGTTGGCGGCATTGCGCATCTTGAGCAGGCCTGCGGTGGTGTCCGCCCAGATCTGATGCGCGTAGGTGGTGCTCGGTGCCGTGTTGCCGCTGTTGTTGCTGACAATCGCAGCCAGGGCAGTGTTGATGTCAGCCCGGAAATTGGCCGCTGACTGGTTGTCAATGATGTAATCGTGTTGAGCCATTAGGTCAGGCCTCCATCGTGTTCAGTCTAGGCTTGGGAGTCTGATCAGGTTTTGATGCAGTACAGCAGGGCCACGTTGCGCGGGCGTGTCTCGGCTCCACCGGCAGCAGCGGTGCCGGTGATGCCGGTTGCCGCCCCGTAGATCGTGATGTTGGCGTAGCCGGTGCTGGTTGCAGTGCCGAAGGTGCCCGAGTTGCTTTGGGCAGCCGTGCCACCGGCGGCGGCCTGGTTGTTGGTGCTGCTGGTGGTGTACCAGTGGTCGTGGCCAGAGTCGGCGGCGCCGTGAGCGTGGCCAGGGTCGGAGATCCCGTGCGCGTGGCTCAAATAGCTCTCGCCCTGCGCGCTGCCGATCGCCCTGGTGGCGTCAACGCCACGGGCGTCGTCCCAGCCGCGCACAAATTCACCGCGCAGATCCGGCACGTTGAAGGTCGAGGTGCCGTTGCCAGCCCCGTAGGTGCTGCCGACCACGGCGAACAGCGCGGAGTAGGTCGAGCGGCTGATCGCGGCGCCGTTGCACTTCAGCCAGCCAGCGGGAGCGGTGTTCCCCGCGTAGGTGATGACCGACCCAGCGGGCACCGCCAGGCCTGCGGCTGTGGTCACAAATGCCGTGGTGGCCAGCTGGGTTGAGTTGGTGCCAGCGGAAGCAGTCGGCCCGCTCGGCGTGCCGGTGAACGCTGGTGACGCCAGCGGCGCCAGGCCCAGGTTGGCGGTGTTCAACGCGCCAATGGTCAGCCATGCCGAGTTGGCCCCGTTGCGCTGCTTCCAGAGCCCTGCGGTGGTGTCCGCCCAGAACTGGTAGGCGTAGGTAGGGGACGGCTCTGTACTGCCGCTGTTGTTGGTGGCGATGGCCTGCATCGCGCCATTGAGATCGGCGCGGAAGCTAGGCCCTGATTGGTTCTCCAGGATGTAGTCGTGTTGCGCCATGGTTATGCAACTTGCCTGCCGAAGCCAACCGCAGTGTAGGTAAAACTTCTGCCTGAGATGGCAGTGCCTGCTGAGTTGCGGAAGATGACGCTAAACCCGGTTCGCGTGACGGCTGAAATAACGAAATAGTCACCCGTAGCCATTCCGTAGGCGGTAATCCCGACGGCTGGCGCAACGCTGAATGCATTGGCAAAAGTAAGGCTGTAAGTCGTGTTGGTTGTTGCGATGGGACCTGCCGACTCGGTTCGCTGCTGGATCTCAATATCAACGCCAAGCTCATGGATGAAGATGTTTTGAAGCGGGTCGCTGCTTGTGGCGACAGCCTTGAACTGAAAGGATCGTCCCCTAACGATCGCGTTGGCAAATTCGCGCCAAGGCCCCCAGACCGTGCTACCAGTTGGCACTTCATTGGCGGAGCGAACGTAGGTAGTCGCGTTCACTCGGTCCCCAACGACGCCTTCGACGCTTCCCCATGTATCAATCAGGGTCGCGTTGTTATCCCAAAGGTTGCCAGGGGTAAATGGAAACATTGAAACCTTGCGCTTAAAGTTCACATCAAACACCCCATCCATTGTGTAGGATTCGCTAAAGGCATAAGTGCCTTCTGGCGGGTTGGTTGACATGGCGTCAATCAAGCCAGGCAGGAGATCCCACTGGGGCGAAGCGCAAAGAGAATCCACATAGACGCCACCGGCAAGCATGATTCCCGTCCGGTTGTCAAAGTCTGGCGCATTGGTCTGCTTGTGCATATTGGTGTACGTTCCCCTGAACTTCACAAGCCCACCAGACAGGGTGTCTTGCTCAGCAATGGACTGGGTCAGCAGGCGCGGCTGAGGCGCCGGGAGATCCGCCACGACCGCTGCAGCAGCGGCGCTGCGGCTCCCGCTGTCGTCTTCGAACTTCAGCAGATAGGTTCCCTCCAGCAAAGGCACCTGTTTCTGGGTCTGGCTGCCGCCCGCTGCGGCCACGATCTCTTGCGCCTGCTCCCACGTTGCGCCAACCAAGGCGCGGTGGTGACGAATCAGCACCTTGCCGCCCAGCAGCACATCCAGCTCAGTGGAGCGGTCCCAAGACAGAATGGCGCTGGCGTCGTCAATCGGAATGATGGAGATCCCTGAGACGTCGGTGGGCGCCGCTGTCTTGCCAAAGGCGGTCACGCTGAGCGCGGTGGGTTTGCTCACCTGGAGGCCAACACCGACCGATGACACCAGCGCTTCATAGGTGGTGGCCTTTGTTTCCAGGATCTCGAAGGCGCTGACCTTTGATGTTTGGGTGGACCAGTTGCCGTCTTTCTCCCTGAATGACACCCGGTAGCTGCTGGCCCCTGGGACCAGGCTCCAGCTCAGCTGGACCTTTGCCGCCGCCCGGCCGCCGGCGTCGTACAGCACTTCGGTAGAGCTCAGGTTCTGCGGCGGATCGGGGATGATGTTCAGGTCGGTGATGTCCCGCTGGGTCAGCGCCAGGCCTTGCTCGACGAAGTCGTACTTGCTGGCGTTGTGGGCCAGGGCCGTGATGGCATAGCCAACGCCATCGCGCTCCTCCACCGCCAGCACGCGCCACAGCGATGCCTGAATGTTGGAGCTCTCAAAGATCCAGACCGAATTGGGCTGGGGGATGGAGCCGTAGGCCGTCGCCACCCTGACGACGTTGCCGGTGATCGATGCCACCGCCCGGGCCTGCACCGTGCCATCGGCGAGCATCACCGACAGGATGGGACTGTTGGCCATCGTCAGACCGGTGGCATCGTCCAGGGCAATCGCGGTGGTGCTGGATCCGGTGATGCCATCAATCACCGGCAGCCCGTCCCAGTTGCCATCAATGGCCAGCGCATCGATCAGCAGTCCGGTGTTGATCAGGCCGCCGCGGCGGACACCAGCCCGCAGGGGATCGGCGACCTCGATGATCATGCCCGGCCGCACCGTGACACCAGCCGCCAGGCTGGAGGTGAACGAGACGGTGTTGCCTTCGTTCTGCTCGGCGTAGAGCAACCACTTGCCGAGCCGCTGCGCCTGGCCCCGGCTGGTGCAGGCGAAGGCGTCGATCTCGGCCTTCACCACCCCATACCGGGCGATGCCGCCGGCGTCCTCGACCACCTCGTAGGCCGCGTCTGCCAGGTCGAGATCCTGGTAGCGCACCACCGCCACGGTCGGCCTGGACTTGATGCTGCTGCCGGAATAGTTGAAGCCTTCGGGCCCAACGTTGGCCCGGGTGAACAGGAACGCCGGATCACTGGGACGGTCCTGGCTGATCGTCAGCGCACCGGCGGCCCAGTAGGGCATCACCCGCATCGTGGATGCCAGATCGTTGATCAGCCGGTAGGCATCGTCAGCGGTCTGAATGTTGGCGTTGCAGCTGAAGCGGGGTTCGTAGCCCCCGAAGCCGTTAGGCACCAGGGTGGAGGCGTACTGGCTGGCGGAATAGAAGGCGAACTTGTCGAGCTTGCTGGCGTCCAGGTGATTGCCGAACCCATAGCGGACCGATGTGAGCAGATCCCACAGGCACCAGGCGGGGTCGCTGGTCCATTGCGCTGCACCGAAGGCGCCATTCCACACGCCGGAATAGACCAGCCGGCCATTGTTCCCGTCCACCGTGGCGTTGCTGGGGATGGCCACCTTCAGGCCGCGGATCCGGTAGCTGCGCGATGGAATCGAGCTGAACTGCTCAGCGTCAACACGCAGCGCGACCAGCGCCGAGTTGGGATAGCTGAGCTTGGCGTAGGTGATGCTGCTGAAGCTGGCCCAGCTAAAAGCATTGGCCAGCTTCGAGCTGGTGCTGTCAGGGGTCACCCGGCTCACTCGGATGTCCACGGGGAACGGGCCAGCCAGGCCGATCCGGTACTGCCGCTGGTATTGCTGGGAGGTGCGACCGCTGATCGTGTCGTCCACCACGACGCTGTAGCCGCCGCCGTTGTACTGCACGGCCACCTGCAGTTGCACGCTGGTGCCCAGGATGTCGCCCTTGTCGGTGTATTCCTGCAGCGCCGGCAGGGTCACGACCACCCGAGCCGCGTCGGCTGTCGCGCTGATCGTGCGAACGACGGGGCTGGCCGCCGTGACCACTACGCCTACGCCCGTCTCACTGGCGACTTCATCAAAGCCGCCGATATAGCCCTGCGACTGCGTGCCGTAGCGGGCATCCGCCGAGACGCCGTTGAAGTTCAAGGTGCCATCAGGGTTTTGGATCGGGGTATTGCCCAGGAATATCCCCTGCAAGCCGCCGAAGATCCCGGCGATCTCGCCTTCCCCGATCAGATCCAGGATCTTGGCGTAGCTGGTCGAGAAGAGATTGTTGGTGGATTCGGTGGGGACGTACTGCTGCGGCTGAGCGGCGACAGGCTGGGCCTGGGCCTGGGCCTGCTGCCTGCTGCGCCCACCACCACCAGAGCCGCCGATCATGCCGCCACCTGATCCACGTCAATGCCAGCGGAGATCACCACGGATCCCACGATCACCTCGCCATAGATCACCGGCACCGGCACCCCCTGGCGGCTGGTGTTCTGGATGCCGGAGAAGCTGTAGTTTTTGCGCGGGTCGTTGTCGTCGGCGGACTTGACGGCGCTCGATCCGCCCATGGCTACGGCAGCGCCAGCACCGGCCATGCGCGGCACTGGGGTGAGCAACTGCGCCACGCCACCGAGGGCCAGGCTGGCGCCGACGCCGGTGATCAGGGAAAAGGCGAGCGGTCCCAGCCAAGGCTGGCCGATGACAAACGCAGCCGCCACCAACGCCACCCCAGCCACGATCCGGCCCACCGCGCCAGCGCCGCCGATCACCGGCACGATTGCGATGTCTGAGCCGCCGGCTGGTTCGTGGAGGTGATCAGCATCAATAGCCCGATCCCCGACGCTGACGCGGTAATGCTGATCCGCCATGTGCCGCTCGACCTGGGGGAAGTTGGCCAGCAGGAATCGCACCGCTTCGGCGGCGCTGCTCACCTCAGCCAGGAAAGCGCGGCGACCCAGGAACCGGGCCAGGCGGCCATAGACGCGGATCGTCCTCATGGCTTCAGTCTGCCGACCCAGCCGGTGCATTTCTGCAGCCAGCCGCCATAGATGTCCCGGCTGGAAAGCCTGCCGCGCAGGTGGTGAAGCATCATCTGATCGCCGACGTACACGCCGACGTGGTTCAGGTTGGCATTGCTGATTGCCATCAGCACGGCATCGCCTTCCTGCATGTCGGCCGGATCGATCTGCTCAAACCCAGCTTCTTCCCATAGACCGGCGAACATCGGCGCCGCTTCGAAATCATCAGGCCGGTCCGGCCGCTGCCAGTCCGGCAGGGCGGTGCCCTGCTCGGCGTACCAGTCGCGCACCAGCGACCAGCAGTCCTGCACGCCCCAGACCCATTCGCGGCCGATCAGCGGGGCCTTGTAGCCGGACGGCTCCAGCTCGGACCAGGCTTGCGTCTTGGGGTTGACGATCAGCCACGGCAGGCCCGACGCCTCGCACGCCGCCAGATCAGCAGGGGATGGCTCTGGTGGGGTGATCGGATGGCTGTGGATCACGGCCAGCACCTCGCCCTGGTCTTCGGCCGTGCGGTAGTCGTCGGGGTCGATGGTGAACAGATCGCCGGGATCTTCGGCGATGTTCCGGCACGGCACGTAGGTCTGTTTGCCGCTGATGACCACCACCAGGCCACACGCCTCGCGGGGGTCATCCTGCTGGGCATGGGCCAGCGCTTGCGCCTTGGCGGTGTCGTCAATCATGAGAAGTAAGAACCAGCTCCAGGGAAGCCGCCAAAGGGCAGCTGGGCACCGCTGCCGAAGTGGTTACGGCAGTCGGCCAGGCTCTTGGCGCAGCTGGGCAGGGCGCCGGTGTAGCTGCACTCCGCCGAGCGGTAGACCCACGGGCAGATCGTGGCGATCACCTGCCGCTTGGGGGCGCGCACGCCGGCCAGGTCGAATGCCGCGGCGAGCTCAAACTCCACCATCTCGGTAGATTCGCTCTTGCGCCGGTCAATGTAGTAGACCTCCCGGGGATACTCGGCGGTGGGGTCTGGCGTGCCCAGCGGGTTGACGTTGCCCGGGAAGTTGACGGCATCCAGGTAGCGGGCATGGGTGCGGATGCGTGTCACCTTGGCGCCCTCCAGGCCCGCCGGCAGGCCCAGCAGCAGCGCTGAGATCGTGCTCATCACGTTGGCCACCTTCAGCGATGGCCGGGGTAGCTGGTCGTTGCCGGAGTAGCTGAACCCATCGGCGACAATCGGGAAGGCCAGGTAGCTGTTGCCTGCCCACACGATGTCGCCGGTCCCATTGGCATTGATGCCGGCATGGAAGCGGTACAGGGTGCTGGCGCCATGGATGGCGGTGATCAGCTGCAGCTCAAACAGCTCGATCAGCGCCGAGGGGGCCGGTAGCTGAGCCTCGGAGAACGGGACGGCCATCAGTACTCAAAGACCTGCCGGAACTTGGCGCGAATCTGGTTGTTGTTGCAGTTGGTGGGGTCAATGCTCCACTCGTCGCAGACCCACTTCCTGCCGGTCTGGTTCCAGGGTGTCGTCCAGTCGAACGCTTCGGCGCCGGCGCGGGCCTCGAGGAAGGTGCGGATCTGATCGCGCTCGGTGTCGTCGCGGTTGTTGAACTGCAGATCCCAGGTCTTGGCGTCTGAGTTCAGGCCCATCCTGATCCGCTGCTCTGCGCCATCGCCAAGCGCGGTCTTGATGACCCGCGGCTGGCTGGACTCTGCCGAGCCGAAGGATGGGGTCCAGGTGAAGGTGGCCATGATCAGGCAGCGAGGAGTCCGCCAGGGCGGCGGTGGTGAATCAGGCGGTCATCAACCACCCGGGCCAGGTCGCGGGCCAGGGCGGCGCCGGTGCCGGCATTGCCTTCGGCCTTCGTGCCGGAGGCGTCCACGTTGATGGTGATGGCGTTGCCGCCAGCGGCGCCAGCGGCTGCGACGCGGGGCGTGCCTCTGGTGTGATCGATCACAGTCTCCCGGGGGTGCAGCATCGCCATGAAGCCGCCTTGGCCGTCGAGGCCGCCGGAGCGTGCGCCATCGCCGGTGTAGCCGCCACCGGCATAACTGCCCAGCGATCGGGGCGACGCGAAGCCATAGCCCCCTTGGGAGGGGGTGAGGATGCCGCCGATCGCCTGCATGATCGTCCCGAGCACCACCTGCCGGATGATCATGCGACTGGTCTCTTGCAAGACCGATGCAGCGAATGCCTTGAAGTTGGTGGTGCCGGTGGTGGCGAGTTCGGTGAGGCTGTCCTCAAGGCCGCCAATGGATTTGGTGGTGAGTTGGCCCACGGCGTCGCGCATGTTGCCAATCTCATCGACATAGCCCTGCAGTCCCTGCTTGAAGCCCGCCCCGGCGCTGCTGCGGCTGGTGAACTCCTCCAGCCGCGCCATGGATTCGGCCAGTGCATCCGCCCCCTCGCGCTCTGCGGCGATCCGCTGGGTAGTGATGTCCTTGAGCTTTTCCTGGTAGCCGATCTCGGCCCTGCGGATGTCAGCGACTTGAGCTGCCACCAAGGTCTCCCGCTCCAGGTCGCTGCGAGCGCCCTGCAGCTTGTCGGCATAGTCGCCCATGCGGCGTGCCCGTTCCTGGTCATACTCAGCGCTGAGCCTTTGGAGCGGGGTGGTCGCCTCAGCAACACGCAGGGCCGCTTCGTTGGTGGTCAACAGATCGCGTGCGGCGGTGAGCTGCTTTGCGGTTTGTGTGGCCGCCTCTTTCTCCTTCTGCTTGCGCTCTTCCTCGTCCTTTTTTGCCTTCGCTTCGGCGTCGGCTATTGAGTCTCTCCAGGCCATCTGGCCGTCAATCCCGCCACCGCGCTGCAGCTGCGATTTACCGACCTGGCCCGTGCTGATGCCTGCAAGATGGCCCAGCTCAAACACGCCGCCAGGGCCGCTAACCCTCATGCCGCGGCCTAGTGCCCCCAGCACCCCCATGTCGGTCCCGGTCCAGCCGGGGCGCAACTTGAACGGCGTTCCCTGCGGGGTGCCGTAGTCGTTGCCCCGGTAGCCGTCGTGGTAACCAGGGCGGCGGCGCTCGCCATAGATGGGATCTAAAGCGGTCCGGCCGCCTGGAAGCTCAAGGGCGGCGGCAACCATCTGGTTGACCCCGGCGCCAGATACTCGCTGAGCGTGAAGATGCGGGCCGGATGACCGGCCACGGCTTGGCCCAGATTGGCCGCCGCCCGTAAAGCCGCCAGTGATGATGGTGATCTTTGTTTCACCACCACCACCACCACCGCCAGCCGCCCGGGTGCCACTGGTCAAAGGCGGCACCACCAACGGGGCGACCCTGCCACCGGTCCCAGTCGGAGATCGGAACTCCGGCTGCTGCTGGAGGAGCTTCAGGAACTTGCCCTGATCCATCATTCCCAGGAAGCCAGCGGACTGGCCCTGCAGCGCCTTGCGCCGCTGCTCGCCGATCAGCTTGTCCACGCCGGCCGTGCCAAACGGCAGCTGCCCTGCGTTCACCTGGGCGATGGTGTCGGCGTTCTGCGGGCCCAGTAGCGCCGCACGCATCGCCCGGTTGATTGTGTCCACCGTGTTGGTGGCGATCAGCAGGATGCGGCTCAGCGCGGGCTCAAGCACCCCGCCAATCGTCTGCGAAAGGCTCGTCACCGTGTCGCGCAGCGTGCTCAGCCGCCCATTCAGCGTGTCGCTCTGAGCGATGGCGCCATTGGCGTACTTGCCGCCCTTGTCGGTCAATCGAACAATGGCCTGCTCAAACGCTTCCGAGCTGACCCGGCCATCGGAAAGGGCCTTCTGCAGCTCCTGGCCGCTGAGGTTGTACATCCTCTGCAGCTCGCCCTGAATGCCAACGCCACGCTCCTGGAACTGCAGCAGCTCTTCGGTCTGCAGGCGGCCCTTTGAGACCACCTGCCCGTAGGCAGTGGCCAGCTCGCCCAGGTTGGAGCCGGTGGCGCCAGCGACGTCGCCGAGGCGCTTGGTCACCTCCACCACCCGCTGGCCGGCGATGCCAAAGGCACCAAGCCGCTTGGCAGTCTCAATCAGCTCGGTGGACTCAAACGGCGTGACCGATCCGTAGGCCTGCAGCTCCTTGACGATCTGGCTGGCCTTGGCAGCGCTGCCCAGTAGCACCTCGAGCGAGCGAGTCTGGGTCTGAAGCGTTGCCGTGTCGCCAAAAATCTTGCCCAGGATCGTGGCACCACCAGCCAGGCCCAGCACACCACCCAGCGAGACCTGAAGGCCACGCATCGCCACACTCGCCCCAGCCGCCGTGCGCTCGACACCCTGCAGGCCACGATTCAGCGCGACGATCTGATTCGCGCCTTGAACGTCGGTCTTGATTCTCAGCAGCGCGTCGAGGTTCGCCATCAGGCCGCGAGCTCCGCCAGCTTGGCCAGTGCCGCGTCTTCCATCACCTGAACGTCCTCCAGCACTTCGGTTGGGTTGGGCTCTTGCTCCAGGCTAAGAACAGCCAGCACGACGCCATAATCCAGGCCGATCCGCTGGCCATCGCTGACGCGCCATTGGGTGCAGCACTTCAGGAACATTCGGATTCCCTTCTCTGCGTCTGGGTGGATATCGAAGATCTGCACCTCAGGCTCGGGCACGATCACCCCCAGCGCTGCCGCTTCCGCTGGGTCTGGGCCTTCCTGCCGGCCGCCGGTCACCCATAACTCGGCGGCCTCAATCAGTTTTTTCGCTTGCCCTTCGCCAGCGATTCAAGCCAGGCCGCCACGATGGCCGACGCCACCAGGGGGACATTCAGGATCCGCTGGCGGCTGGCCTCAGAGAACGGCACCTCGGCGCCGGACTCGTCGAGGATGCCGGCCCAGCCGGTCAGCACCTGATCCAGCAGCTCCAGATCAGAGATGGCGCCACCTTCGATCTTCTCGCCGATCTCGCGAAGGCGATCCTGCGGAAGCCGCTTGAACTCGGCATCAAACGTTTCCTTGTCGAACTTGCCGCCGTCAACCGGGAACTCAACGACGACGGGCCAGCGGTAGCTGGGGGATTGGCTGCGGAGCTGGAGGGGCATGGGTGGCGGTGTGGTGGTTCAGGCTTGGAAGCCTGATCAGGTCAGGGCCAGTGAGAACTCGTTGTTGCCGGCCGTGGTGGGCAGGAACACGCAGGGGAGGTTCAGCATGATCACGCCGTTCATGTCCCCGTAGCTCGGGTTCGTGATGTCGGTCTGAGCGCCAGTGAACACCGCGCGGTTCCCGGCGGTGGTGCCGTGCGTGAGGGTCAGGTTGCCAGTGGTGGTGCCGGTGGCAATGCTGAAGAAGTCCTTGGTGGCAATGGGCACCGACTCGATCATCACCTGGCCGCTGGGTTTGCGGTCGGTGATGAGCACTTCCTTGGTGCAGCCGATCAACTCGCGATATTGGATCTCGTTGTTCATGGCGAAAGAGAACGACGACAGGCAACCGGAATGGCCAAACAGGCTGAACGCCGTGGTGTTGCCGCTGGTAAATACCAATGGATCGGCCTGATTTCCGTAGGTCACTGCGCCCACCGTTGCGTCCGTGGGTGTGCTGTAAACGCCCGTGCCGCTGAATGTGATCGTCGGGATCTGGCCCAAATCGCCCTTGATCTCAAAGGTGCCGCGCCAGCCGGTCACAGCGTGCCGGATGCCGTCGGCAAAGTAATAGATGGTGGCGCTGCCGAAGCTGGCGCTTACCGGGGCGTAGGTCACGGAGGTGGACGCAACGGTTGTGGCTGCCGTTCCGCAAGCCAGCATGGCGGGGCCCCAGCGGGGAGCGGTGCCGGCGGTGCCGCTGCCGGCAAGCTCCACCTCAAAATTGCATTGCACCTTCACATTGGCCAGCAGCTGGGTGCTGTTGCCCAGGTATGAGCGGATCAAGTCACGGCTCACCACGTCCGCGTCAATCGGCGACACGTCAATGCTTCGGACGGTCAGGGCATCAGTTGCTCCGGTCGGCACCGAATCAGTGCCGTAGACGGACTCAGCCTTGATCAGGATCGTCCGCTTGCGTGTCAGGAAGGGCATCGGTCAGCTCGTTGGGGTTGGGAGCGGGAGCGGTGCGGGCGATCAGGGTCCGCCGGCCGGTCTTCGGGTCGAGCAGGTATTCCCCGCCCTGGCCGTCGAACTCATCTGTACTCAGGCTAGGGACTGTCTTCATTGGGTCAGATCAGCGGTGAGAGTGCGGAACGGGATCCGATAGCTCAGGCTAAGGATGCCGATCTCCCCTGGCTCGCCCTTCCATTCGCTGGGGCCTGGGTCAACCGAATGGGTCAGGCCACCGAGGGTGCGATCAGCCATCAGGCGGCTGTGAAGGTTGACGCGGATCGGATCGGCCAGAGCGCTCAGCGGCGAGCCG
>Ga0209087_1001731_pt1 | contig 12717 bp, 8 predicted proteins | sample S_130805_EF_Meta_FD_187321 | JGI IMG/M metagenome (GOLD analysis project Ga0209087, IMG submission 187321) | Freshwater microbial communities from Lake Simoncouche, Canada to study carbon cycling - S_130805_EF_MetaG (SPAdes) (version 2) | ecosystem: Environmental > Aquatic > Freshwater > Lake ...
CAGCTTTAATTACTAAAGAAAATGTGCCAACTGATTCACCGCTTTCTGCTGAAGCAAGGCATAGACTTAGAAATGAAATTTATACAGACATCCACCAACTTCAGGTAAAAGTTCAATTACTTGAAGAGAGAGAAAAATACGGGAAAAAATAATGGATACTTTAATTTCAATACTTAAAGGCGTTGCACCTATTCTTGCTACTGCGGTGGCTGGACCTGCTGGCGGGGCTGCTGTGGGTTGGATTGCTTCTAAACTGGGTATTGACGATGCTACTGTAGAAGGTGTTACAGCTGCTTTAACTGGTAATCCTGAGATGACTATGAAGCTCAAAGAGCTAGACTTAGAGTACGCTAAATTAGAAGTTGCAGACCGTGATTCAGCCCGTCAAGCCTATGCTTCAGTTGCTACTTCCCAGTACGCTACCAAATATGAAAAAGCAGTAGCGCCTACTCTAGCGTTGGGTACTGTAGGTCTAGCGTTCCTATTTATTGGCTTTTTAATGTTAAAAGACATTCCTAATGACCAACAGCAAATTATTATTTTTGCGTTAGGTTTTATTACTAGCTCGGCTGGTCAAGTGCTTTCGTTCTATTTTGGTTCAAGCCAAGGTAGTAAAGACAAAACAAAAGAGATTGAAGGGTTGATGAAAAAATGACCAAACTAACTGAACACTTTACCTTTGAAGAACTAACCCATACTGACCATCGGGAATTTGACAATACACCTAACGAAGCTGAGACTGCCAACCTTCAACGTTTGGCTTTGTTTTTAGAAGAAGTTAAAACCGTATTAGGTGGTAAACCCATTATGGTGAACTCGGCTTTCCGTTGCAAACAAGTGAATGATGCTGTTGGAAGCAAAGACTCCAGCCAACACCGTATGGCTTGCGCTGCCGATATTAGAGTACCAGGCATGACACCAGATGAAGTTGTTAAAGCAGTAATTGCTTCTGGTATTGGGTATGACCAAATTATTCGTGAGTTTGACCGATGGACACATATCTCAGTTCCTAACACAAAAGACATGACACCAAGACGGCAAGCCCTTATCATTGACAAATTAGGAACACGTCAATACGTCTAAGGGTAAACCCGTATGCCATTACAAAAACTACAATTTAGACCAGGACTTAACCGAGAAGGTACTGATTACGCTAACGAAGGCGGTTGGTATGACGGAGATAAAATCCGTTTCCGTTCTGGTTTTCCTGAAAAAATTGGTGGCTGGAGAAGGTATTCAACTAATCAGTTCTTAGGTCTTGCACGGGCTTTATGGAATTGGGTAACTACCAACGCTAATAACTACATGGGTGTTGGCACAAACGTCAAATACTATGTTGAGCTAGGTGGTTTTTATTTTGATGTAACCCCCATAGTCCATACCTCAGTTGACTTAGGCACAAGTGCTGGTCCGTTTACAGCAACGGCAAACTCTTCTTCTATTACTGTAGTAGATGCTTCTTACCATCCAAGCGTTGGGGACTATTTTGTTATTTCTGGCGCTACTAGTCTTGGTGGCAATGTAACTGCACCTGTGTTAAATGGCGAACATATAGTTACTTCTTTAGTTAACTCAACGGCTTATACTTTTAGCGTAGCCCCTGTGGTTGCCAGTGCAGGAGATACAAGTAATGGTGGTGCAACTGTTACTGTGGAATATGAGTACCCACCAGGGTTAGATGTTGCTATTGCTGGTACAGGCTGGGGTTCAGGCCCATGGAGCAGGGGTGGTTGGGGTTCAGCTTATAGTGGCGGGGTGCAAGATCAGCTGCGTCTGTGGACTAATGACAACTACGGAGACTACCTATTTATAGCGCCTCGTGGTGGAGAGATTTTCTATTGGATACCACAAGGTGTTTATCCAGATGCTACCGTTGCAGGTACAGCTACTCGTGCGCAATACCTTTCAGTTCAAGCTACCGCTGCTGGCTATGATGGCGATTACGTACCAACCAAAACAAATCAGGTTCTTTCTTCGGCTATTCAGCGTTTTATTATTGCAATGGGCGCTAATTCCTATAGCCCTGGAGACCCTGCTACCCCGTTTGATCCTATGATTGTGCGCTGGTCAGACCAAGAAAACCCTTATGAATGGGTACCAGCAGTGACTAACCAAGCAGGTGAATTTAGGCTTTCTAACGGTTCATTTATTGTGCTTGCCCGTTCAACTCGCCAAGAGATTCTAGTTTGGACTGATTCGGCTATTTATTCTATGCAATACCTAGGACCTCCTTTTGTTTGGGGTTTCCAAATATTGATGGATAACATCTCTATTATTAGTCCTAATTGTGCAGTTACAGTTAATAACATAACTTATTGGATGGGCGTAGATAAGTTCTATATGTATTCTGGACGTGTAGAAACACTGCCTTGCAGCATATGGCAATACATCTTTAATGATATTAATAAAGACCAAGGCTATCAGATATTTGCAGGTAGTAACGAAGGCTATAGTGAAATTTGGTGGTTTTACTGTTCAACAAACTCTAATACAATAGACAAATATGTCATTTACAACTACCTAGACCGTGTCTGGTATTACGGTTCTATGGCACGAACAGCTTGGTTAGACTCACCATTGCGCCCTTATCCAATGGCTGCAGACTATAACAGACGCATACTTTTCCATGAAGCTGCGGTAGATGACGTGGCAGGGGCTACTCCCGTACCAATCGATGCTTATGTTCAGTCTTCTGATTTTGACATTGGCGATGGTCATAACTTTGGCTTTGTCTGGAGAATTCTGCCTGACGTTAACTTTAACGGCTCAAATACAAATAACCCCCAAGTAACCATGACGGTTAAACCCCGTCAAAACTCTGGTAGCCCTTATGGGCAGTCTAATAGTCCAAAAGTTATTAGTGCAGATAACTTTACCAATATAGGTGTTTATAACATCCAAGAGTTTACTGGGCAGGTCTATACCCGTCTGCGTGGGCGTCAGTTAGCTTTTAGGATTGAGTCGGCTACTTTAGGGGTGTCTTGGCAATTAGGTAGCCCAAGAATTGATATTAGAAACGATGGTAGGCGTTAATGTCTGTTATTTTACGCTCTTCTAAAGCGCCTAATCTATTAGTTGCACCAGTAGATTATGACCAACGCTATCAAGACCAGCTTAATAATGCTTTACGTCTTTACTTTAACCAAGTCGATAACTTTACGGCTTTTTTAGGGCAAACCATATCAGGTACTTCGCAACAACGTCCAGCAGTTGATTTGTATATTGGGCAAATGTATTTTGACACAAGCCTTGGAATTCCAATTTGGTGGGATGGAGCTTCATGGGTAGATGCAACAGGATTAGAAAACACCCCTGTTTTTGTTACCACTACAGGGGTAAAAGCCGTTGGAAGAACAGGAACTGTAACGGTTGTAATTACTTAATATGACTGAACTTATTAAACTTGACAAACTACTTTCTCAAAGGTCTGAGGAAAAAGTGCTTAACTTAGCTGGGCATATGCTTAAGCAGAAGCAGGTTGACTGTCCTGTAACACACCGTTTTGGCCCAAATATCTATATTCGTGAAGTAACTATAGCTGGCGGTTCTTTTGCAATAGGGCATTATCAGACTACTGAGCACCTTAATATTATGCTTTCTGGCAAAGTTATTATGGTTAATGAGGATGGTTCTAAGACTGAACTTACAGCTCCTCAAGTATTTGTATCTAAACCTGGGCGCAAAGTAGGGTACGTAGTAGAAACTATGACTTGGCAAAACGTCTATTCAACACCTGAGACTGACGTAGAAAAGCTAGAAGCTATGTTTTTAGATAAAGGGGTTATATGGGAAGAGCATTTAAAAGCTCAAACTTTGCTTTTAAGTATTGACCACTCTATTGATAAGCACGACTTCAATGACGCTATAGTTGAGCTTGGGTACGATGCCGATACAGTTAGAGAAATGTCTGAAAACTTAGCTGACCAAATACCGTTCCCACATGGCAGTTATAAAGTCATGGTTTCGGATTCAAAAATTGAAGGAAAAGGTCTATTTGCTACTGGTAATATAGAAGCAGGAGAACTAATTTGCCCAGCAAGGTTAAGCAATAAAAGGACCCCTGCAGGGCGCTTTACAAATCATGCAAAAAAACCTAACGCAATTATGGTTTTGAGGGATAATGGCGACATAGACTTAATGGCTAGAAGGGCTATTGACGGCTGTCGTGGTGGAAATTTAGGCGAAGAAATTACAATCGACTATCGTCAATCTGTACGCCTTTCTTTAAGGAGAAATTAATATGTCTGGTGTACTTACCGTTAGTACCGCTGCTGAAATTGCTTTAGCTGCCGAAGCTGCCGCCACTGCCGCTGCTGTTGCCGAAGCCGCTGCCGCTGCCGAAGCCGCTGCTACCGCTGCCGCTGCTGTTGAAGCTGGTACCGCTACTGCTACCGCTGCTGAAATTGCACCTGCTATTACTGAAATTGCTAGTGCTGCCCCCGAGCTTATTAGCGCTGCTCCTGAAGCAACAGGTATTTTAGAAGCTAGTGCAGTACCTCCCCCTGCCGAGCCAATGCCACCTGCTGGGCTAGAACAAATTACACCTGCTGGGTCTACTCCAACTCCCCCTGCTGAACCTATGGCACCTGCTGGTCAACCTGCCCCTGCTCCACAAGCTCCTCAGCCCCAAATGCAGCAAGCTCAATACAGCATACAAAATAATGCTCCTAGCCAAACTGGTCCTACATTTAATACCGAAGTAAGACCTGGTATGGAGTTGACTGATACTGGGTTTCAACCTACTGGTGAAATGCAACAACCTTCTGGGTTAGAGCAAGTAAAAGCTGCTCCTGGTCAATCTGGCACTCTTGGTCCTAATGGTCAAGTAACTATGCCCGATGGCTCTCAGATGTCTTGGGAACAATATTCCCAATCACAAGGCTTTGATCCTAGTATTAAACCCCCTGTAGAAGGTGGTAATCCGTTTTTACAAGGTGCTAAAGATACACTTGAATGGATGGACAAAAACCCATTTAAAACGGGCGCTGTAGCCTATTTAGGTCTTCAAGCTACAGGTATGCTTAATCAAAAACCTAACGCTGGTGTTGCACCGCAACCAAAGAAATTTAGTAACCCATACTCTATTTCTCCTGATTTTAAAGGTGGCCCTTATAGCGAACCTAATGTTTATAAGCCTAGGTATGCAGCGGGCGGTATTGCCCAAATTAATGGTCCTGTAGAACAAATGAGCGCAAATGCTTTAGGTGGTAACGCTAATATGTACCCGCAAAGCCAACAACAACGTACTTATTTTTCTACCCCAACTCAAATGCCAGCAAGTGCAGAAGTAACTATGGATAACCAATATTCTGGTGTAACTATGGCACAGGGTGGCATTGCTAGATACGCTGAAGGTGATGAAGTTGAAGAAGACAAGCGTCCTACACGTCGTTATCGTGGTGATTTAATGGGTACTTTAGACAAGTACAACACAATGATTACGGGTAAACCCGCATCTATGCCTAGTGGTAAAGCTGATCCTTACACAGGTGCAACAGGTATTGTTGAAGATACCGACACGGATACACGGTATCAAGATGCTTTTACTGCAGCGCAAACTAGGTTAAAAAAAGCTGGTCAACGGGCTAATGTAGAAGTTGCTGCACTCCCTACTGGTATTAAAGCAGGTGCTTTAAGCATGCCAACAAGGCAAGGTGCTAATGGTGGGATTATGCAAGCTAACCTAGGTGGCTATGCTTCTGGCGGTAATCCTCGTTTATTAAAGGGTCCTGGTGATGGCATGAGCGATAACATTCCAGCTACTATTGGTGGTAAGCAGCCAGCCCGCTTAGCTGATGGTGAGTTTGTAGTCCCTGCTGATGTGGTATCTCATCTAGGTAACGGTTCTACAGAAGCGGGTGCTAAAAAGCTACACCAGATGATGGATAAGATTCGTATGGATAGAACTGGCAAAAAGAAACAAGCTCCAGCAGTAAAGGCAGGAAAGTACATACCTAAATGACATATAAAGTTCAACCCGTACCAACTCAGTTTGTTAATCAAATATGGGAGAAGGTTGAGCCGTTTATTAAAAGTGCTGAAGAAAAGTTTGGCGGTTCAGAATATACAACCGAGCAAATTAAAGTATATTTAGTGACAGGACAAATGATGTTGTTAGTTGCAGCGGATGACAATTTAGAAGTACATGGCGCTGCTACGGTGTCATTTATTAATTACCCTAATGATAGGGTTGCTTTTGTTACGTCTATAGGCGGAAAACTAGTATCAAACCCAGAGACTTTTGCACAGATGTCTGAAATATTTAAAGCTAATGGGGCTACTAAGATTCAAGGGGCTGCCAAAGAAGCAGTGGCAAGATTGTGGAAACGTTTTGGCTTTGAAGAAAAAGCCATTTTAGTGGAAGTCAAATTATGAGCTTTTTAAACTTTTGGAAATCATTTTTTTTACCTATCCAACTAGGCTTTGGCGGTGGAGGTGGCGGTGGTCCATCTTCTACTACTAGTACAGGTACTACTTACCAAACTAATATTCCAGAATATGCTCAACCATATGTTGAGACAATGCTCGGTGCTACCCAGAAGCAGTTGTTTAATATGGATGGTAACGAGATTACAGGTTTTAAACCCTATACACCATACAGTAAAGACCCAAATGACTATGTAGCAGGGTTCTCTCCACTACAACAGCAAGCGCAACAAGCTACTGGACAATTACAAGTTCCAGGTCAATACGGTCAAGCTACTCAAATGACAGGTATGGCTGGTGCAGGTTCTTTAGGTATAGCAGGGCAGATGGCTGGCGCTGGGCAAGATTATGCTCAACAAGCTACAAACCCAATGGCTACCCAAGCGTATATGTCTCCATATATGCAAAACGTTGTTGACTATCAAAAGTCCCAAGCACTTCGTGACTATGGTATTGGTCAAGGGTTACGTAAAGCTCAATCAGTAGGTCAAGGTGCATTTGGTGGCAATCGCCAAGCTTTAATGGAATCAGAAGCTCAACGTGCTTTAGGTACTCAGATTGGCGGTATTGAAGCTCAAGGCGCTCAACAAGCATTTCAAAATGCCCAGCAAGCCCAGCAGTTTGGTGCTAATTTAGGCATGCAAGGGCGTCAAGGTGCTCTTCAAGGTCTTGGTCAATACGGTGCTATGGGCAACCAGTTGGGTCAATTAGGTGGTCAAGAACTTGCTGCTAGACAAGGTATTATTCAAGCGCAATATGGTATGGGTCAACAGCAACAAGCTATGGAGCAGCAAAAGATTAACCAAGCTATGCAAGACTGGGCTAATACTCAACAGTACCCACTTATGCAATTGGGTGTTATGTCTAATATGCTTCGTGGTCTTCCAATGCAAGCGTCTACCACTAATCAATATCAAGCTGCTCCTAATGCACTTACTCAAGGTATTGGCGCTGCTGGCGCTGGTGCATCACTTTATAACGCCCTTAAAGGTGGTAAAGAAGGTGGTCTTCCTAAAGAGTTTAAGAATACTGGTATCAAGTCTTATTATGAAGGTGAAGTTGTTGAGAGCACCAAATCTGACTTATACGACTTACCTTTAGAAGAGCTACAAAAACAAGCTAGAAGTTCACCCAGCAATACTGTTAAGCGCTTAGCTAATTCAATTATTAAAGAAAAAACTGGCAAAGCTGGCGGTGGCATCATTGCATTTGCTGATAGAGGTGAAGTAGAAGATAAAAATTTAGACAAAATAGTTAAAGATGTTAATGATGCAGTTCCAGATATTTACAAAGATAATGCTCCATATAAGAGTGATACTCAAGGCATTGTAAACCCAGCTAGTATTGTTGCGGCTGCTCCGCCTGTTATGACTCCTGCGGTTGAAAAAGCTCCTGCACCAGTTGTAGTTGAAAAACCAGTTGTAGTTGAAAAACCAGTTGCTGCTGCTCCTGCTCCTGTTGTAAACCCAGCTAGTATTGTTGCTGCTAAACCTGCCGCTGCTCCTGTTGCTCCAGCCCCTGCTCCTACTGCACAAAGTAAACCAATTTTTGGTGGGCTTACAGAAGCAGATATTGCTGCACAGTTTAAGAAAGACCAAGCCGCTGCTGATAGACCCCTTATGGATATTTATAAGGAAAAAGAAGCCGCTTATAAAGAAGCTGGTATTGATAACAAGGTACAAGAGAACCGTAGAGCAGAAGTTATGGCTGAACGTGCTAGCTCTAAAGATGAAGCTAAACGTCAATTTGATATGCGTATGGCTGCGTTCTTTGCTGATTGGGGCACACAGCCTGGTAATACTCTTGTAGCTGGTATGACGTCACTTAAAAAAGTTGTTCCCGATCTTATTGCTGATAAACAAGAACAAAGAAAATACCTTAAAGAAATTAATAAAACAATCTATGACTTAGATAATGCAGTCCGCCTTGAAAAAAAAGGCAATATGGATAAGGCTGAGGAAATTAAGCAAAAAGCCGCAGACAAAATGCAGAAGTGGTACCCAGATATATTGAAGTATCAAAGTGACCGCCTGTCTGATGAAGCCAAGATTAAAGCTGCTGGAGTTTCGGCGAGTAAAGATACTTACTCTGATAAGACCTACAAAGACGTATTTAATGATTTAGTTCAAAACAAAGGTATGGATCCAAAAGATCCAGCTACTGCAACATTGGCTCGTAAAGAAACTGCAGGTATTATGGGTTTAACTCAAGAAAAACTTGATATTCAAAGAGAAGCTGCAGTTATAAAAGGTGAAAAAGATAGCGAAACTTTAAAAGCTCTTAAGATGGATAGATATGGTACTGATGAGGGCAGTAAAGAACGTGCCGATATTGATGCAAAAATAGCTGCTGAAAAGAAAAAAATTAGAGATAACATATTTAAAACACCAGCTGCGGATGAAAAGCCTGTTGTAACCCCTACTCCTGTACCTGTTGCTCCCCCTGCCCCTAAAGTTGCTCTTGGCCCTGCTTCTGTTGTTCCACCAGCACCAGATATTTCTACAGTAACAGGTGCGCCAGCAGGGTCTGGTATAGGTGCTTACGTTAAGGGTCAAGGATACGAAATTAGAGATAAAAATGGTAAGCTCTTAGGGTACGCACAATAAGGAGTCCTCATGAAGTTTGTACCCTTAAATGAGGTTAACCAAGAAATACCGCAAGGTCTTTCTTTTGTTCCTTTAGAAGAAGCTAGTAAGCCAAGCCTTTCCTTTGTGCCATTGGCGGAAACCGCACAAACAGTAGAAGAGCCTTACTTTGACCCAATGACGGGTACACAGATTACAGGGATTGCACCTTCTACTAAGTTAGGCCCCAAGGATAGTGTACTTACTGGTACTAGACTAACACCAGAACAGATGGCTGAAACTCCTCAGATACCAGGTGTTAAGGCTGAGGAACGTAAACTTTACGATATTGCAAGCCCAGCTGAGCGTGAAGCATTAGCTAAAAAAGACCCAACCTTTGCAACTATTAATGACTATTATGCAAAGCAAGACGAAGTTGCTCAGCAAAAGATTGCTGACTTCCAGTTAGCAGGGGTTCAACCCAAGGTAGACCCATATGCGTTTGATACTCGTTTAGAAAAGCGGGCTGAGTCTTTACGCATGCAAGGATTAGCTGCTGATGTGGCAGATGCGGAAGCAGCCCGTGCTATTAGAGAAGGTAACGCTAGTAAGGTATCTCCATTTAGCGAAATTAGAGCCGCACCTAAAGCCTACGATATTGAACAAGAGTATCGTTTACGCCCAGAAATGACTGGTATTGAAGAGACTGGACAAGTTCTTAAACGTGCGGGTGCTAAGGGTGTAGCAGGATTAGCCCAAGGAGCGGGTGGTGTTAATCGTTTTATAGGCGATATGCTTGGTCTAGATACCTCAAATACAACCACTCTTCTTAATGACATCAATGACTATACGCAAGCTATTGGGCAGCCAGCATCTAAACCTGTAGCTATTATAGAAGGTGCAGTTAGCTCTATTACACAGCAGCTCCCAGCTTTAATTGGTGGTGTGGCAACAGGGTCTGAACCTTTAGTCTTAGGCTCTATGTTCTATAACGCCTTTGGTCAAAATTATGACGAAGGTAAGCGTAAGGGTTTAGACAATACCGATAGCGCAATGCGAGCTACTGCTAACTCTTTGTTAGAAGTTGTTGGTGAAAAGTTTGGTTTAGGAAATCAACTTAAAGCTTTAAAAGGTGCAGTTAACGGTCTTCCTATAAACGACGTATCCACATACTTAGCTAAGGCCCTGGTTAAAGAAATCCCAGGTGAACAACTTACTTATGCTGGTCAGTTTGCAGTAGACAAGGGTTATGGAATGAACCCAGAAGCAGGTATTAAAGAGTTCTTCCAAGGTGCTATGGATACCATGGCAACTACTGTAGTCCAAGGCGGTATTATGATGGGCGCTGGTGCTGGCACCGCTAAGATAGCACAGCAAGTTAGCAGACCTACCCCTCCAGAAGAAGTTAGTTACAAAGATGCAATGTCTACTATTCTTAAGGACAAAGGCTTTACTTTTGAATCTAAAGCTCAAGAAAAGAAAGTAGTAGACCAAGTATTAGAAGATGCAGCTACTACTGCTACTGACCAACCAAGTCGCCTTAAAGCTTTTGCACAAAGAATACAAGACTTTAGTACTGCTGAAGAAGAAAAACTTACAGGGTTTATTGATAGCCTCAAAGAAAAATTTAAAGGTTTTATTGCTCCTAAAGAAGAAACTACAGCTGAAGGAGATGCATTAGAAAAACAGTTTGCAGATACGGTTACAAAATACCAACAACAAGGGTTTACTGCGGAAGATGCTAATAAATTAGCAAACGAAGATTTTAAGGAGTTAGGTTATGGAGATCAACTTGTCGCCAGAGCAGGTAAGCCTGGCATTTCTGTGTCTGGAGAACCTAGCGGAACCATCCCAGGAGCTACTGGAACTGGACGAACAGACTTGGCAGGAACTGGCACGACTACTGGTGTGGCTGGTAGCGGAGAAACAACTGAACTCAATACACTAGCCGCTGAGTTAAAAGCTAAGTACAACTTAACAGACGAACAAGCATTAAAAAATGCTGAAGAAAGCCTACGGCAAAAGCAAATGGCTGCTGGCATGGGCGCACCTACTCCTCCAGCAACTACCGTACCTCAAAACTTAATTGATTTATACGCTAAATCAGTTGCAGCAGACCAAGCCAATAGCGTATCTTCTACCCCAGCTAATAAACGCAATGCCACAATGGCATCTAGACGGCTTATAGAAGCCAAAGCAGCTCAGCTAGGACTTACTAAAGAAGACTATTTAAATGAAACAGCAACAGGGGAAACCCGTGCTTTAGATGCTGCCATAGTTGAAGCGTATGAAAAACAACAAACAACTCCTACAGAAGTAACCTCTACAGAAATAACTCCTGCAAAGCCTAAAGGTAGACCAAAGGCAGTTAAGACTGCAGAGGAAATAGCTGCTGCACAAGAAACACGTAGACAACAAGCGGCTATGGGGCGTGATGCAATTAATGCTATTAACCGTGCTAATAATGTTTTGTCTAAACCATTTAATGCAGAAGCAGACTTTGCTACTGAAAAAGAAGCCCAAGAAGCTCTTGATGAATTTAATAACAAGCGTCGTGTAGTACTAGAAGCTGTGTATGCAATATCTGTAGACCCTAACCAAAAGAACAAGACTGCTGGTATACGAGCAAAGGAAATGCTAGCTAAGGTTACTCCGCAAGAAGCAGAGAATGCTAAGCTACGCCACGAGACAAGACAGAAAACTAAAGCTACCGCTGCACCTACATTATCTAAAGAAGACATAGGTTCTTTTGGACGTGCAATTACAGCACAAGATTTAAAAGATCAAAAACAACTTGAAGCAACAAGACGAAGACTAGAGTTACAGAAACCAATATCCATATTTACAGAAACTTTTAAGAAATGGTTTGGTAAAAGCAAAGTAGTTAACAAAGATGGTACTCCTAAAAAGATGTACCACGGCACTGCTCGTGATATTGGTGAGTTTCAACCTAAACAAGCTAATGCTATTTTCTTAACAGAAGACCCAAGTTTTGCAGAAGGATTTACTTACCAATCTGAAGATTGGATGGCAATGGAGTTAGAAAACTCTTTGTCAAAAGCAAAAAAGACTGCATTACTAGAAGAAGCAGGAATAATTTCAGAAGAGAAAGGTACTGACGTTCTTGAAGAATATCGTAACCTTTTAAAAAATCAATTAGAGTCACGCAAAAACATTATTCCTGTTTACGTCAAAGCAGAAATGCCATTTGACTATGAAAACCCAGATCATATTGATTTTGTAATTGCGGCATTAACCCCTGAAGAAAAACAAACAGCTTTATCAAATGTTTCTTATGACCCAAATAGATTAGTAACTGCGTTGCAACAAGGTGCGTGGGTTCACATAGAATCCGCACCAATACAAGCCGCAATGAGACGTGTTGGTTTTGACGGGTTTTATGTTAGAGAAGGGGGTAATAAAAACCTTGCTGTTTATAACTCTAACCAAATTAAGTCTGTATTTAATGAGAACCCAACAGAAAACGCTAATATATCCCGTGCTGAAGCTTTAATTGATGAAGCTACTAATCGTAACAACAACCCTAAATACAACACATTTGCCAACGCTACCCAAGCTATTAACTGGGTTGCTAAAAACGGAAACGTCTTTGAAAAGTTCCTAGCCAAACGGATTGCACCATTCCTACAAGGGGTTAAGCTAGTAATAGTAGACGACATATCCCAGGTGCCTAAGCGTTTTCAAGCAGACTTTGAAGGTGCTGCTG
>Ga0209087_1001736_pt1 | contig 12701 bp, 21 predicted proteins | sample S_130805_EF_Meta_FD_187321 | JGI IMG/M metagenome (GOLD analysis project Ga0209087, IMG submission 187321) | Freshwater microbial communities from Lake Simoncouche, Canada to study carbon cycling - S_130805_EF_MetaG (SPAdes) (version 2) | ecosystem: Environmental > Aquatic > Freshwater > Lake ...
AACAAATGGCCAATTCTGTAGCTGACTGGGTTCGTAAATATCAGGTAGAGACTGTCGCTTATTCTCGGCAAACTTCAGGTGCAGTAGCTGCAAGGCTTGCTCCAGCGGGGATTAACACAACTCCAATCGATGGGGCAGTCTATGGACAAAGTTGTGACGAGATGCTCTCGGCAATTACCAGCCAAAGACTTATGCATGGTCATCAAGAAGAATTGACAAAGCAAGTTTTAAGTGCAGTTAAACTACCATTCAAAGATGGTGGTTGGTATTTAGGAAGAAAAGTCAGCAATAGCACAATATGCTCAGCTGTAGCAATGGCTATGGTTTCCCATTTTGCTACTGCCCCAGATGCCGAAATGGACATCATGGTTGGCTAGACACTTTTAGCGTAATTGTCAAATCCTTAGACATTTATGCTATTATTTGTCCAATGGGAATCTTTGACCGTTTTGTGAAGGCTCCATCTGTCAATGTTTCAGAAACAGATGTTGCAGCCTCTTTACAGCCATTTAATCTTTCAACTTCTTTCTATGGCATTCTTACTGCACCAGTTACAGTAGATCGTGCATCTGCAATGTCGGTGCCAGCAGTGGCAAGAGCTAGAAACATTATATGTGGAACTATTGGTTCATTACCTTTAGAGCAGTATAATAAAATTACAGGCGCACACATCGAGCCACTTCGAGTAATCAATCAACCCGATCCGCGTGTGTCTGGCTTTGTTGTTTATAATTGGCTTGCCGAAGATATTTTCCTGTATGGCGTTGGCTTTGGTTTAGTCCTTGATGCTTATGCAGAGGATGGTCGCGTTCGCTCATGGACTCGTATTGATCCACGCCGCGTACAAGCAAAATATAACTTAGCAATGACTGAAATTGATGGCTATGAAGTTGATGGATTAAAAGTTCCTTTGGCTGGCATTGGCTCTATCATCCGTTTCGATGGATTTGATGAAGGCTTTCTTAATCGCGCAGGGCGCACAATTACAGCTGCAATTGAATTAGAAAAGGCAGCACTTTCTTATGCTAAAGAGCCAGTACCTTCAATGGTTCTAAAAAGCAATGGCACAAATTTAACTTCAGAGCGCATTGCTAAACTTCTTGAAGCATGGCGTAACTCTCGCGCAACTCGTTCAACAGCGTTCCTTAATGCAGATGTTGAAATGCAATCCGTTGGTTTTGATCCTAAGAGCTTGCAGCTCGTAGAGGGGCGTTCCTATGTTGCGCTTGAATTAAGCAGGGCAGCAGGCATTCCTGCCTACTTTATTTCAGCAGAAAACACCAGCATGACTTATTCCAACGCTACATCGGAAAGGCGTTCGCTTGTTGATTTCTCACTTCGTCCAATCCTTTCGGCAATTGAGTCAAGGCTTTCACTCCCAGATATTTGTCCTTCAACATCAGAAATTCGTTTTGATTTAGACGATTTCTTACGCGGTAATGCATTAGAACGCGCACAGGTTTATCAGATACTCAACACAATTGGCGCAATGAGCGTTGAACAAATTCAAGAGGAAGAAGACTTAATACGATGAAAATCGATATGCCAGTCACACTTACAGCAGCGGACTCAGACAAAAGAACAATCTCAGGTCGCATAGTCACATGGGGCGAGCAAGGCAACACATCTGCTGGACCAACAATTTTTGCTGCCGAATCAATCAAATTTAACAAAAATGTAAAACTGCTTCTAGAGCATGATCGCACTCGTCCAATCGGCAAACTTTTATCTTATGAAGTCACCAAAGAAGGCATTGATGCAACATTCAAAATAGCCAACACTATGGCTGGTGAAGATGCTTTGGTAGAAGCTGCTGACGGACTCCGAGATGGCTTCTCAGTAGGAGTCAAGGTCGATGCTTGGGATAATCAAGATGGCGTTATGGTGATTTCAAAATCATCAATCGTTGAAACATCTTTGGTGACTGATCCCGCAATCGATTCTGCGCGAGTTTCGCAGGTTGCAGCTTCTGAAGAAGAAGCCACACAAGTTTCTGAAACAACCGTTTCAGAAGTTCAATCAGAAGGAGAACAAGTGTCAGACACTACCGTTCCAGAGACTCCTGCCGTTGCTGAAGCGGTAGAAGCACACAAAGTAGAAGCAACGGCAACACGCCCAGCATTCTATGCCACTCCACGCATCAACCCTGATCTAACAGCTGGTCAGTTACTTGAAGCAAACATCAAAGCCTCAATGGGCGATGAAGATGCTCGTCAATTAGTTTTAGCAACTAACGACACATCAACAAACACAGGTTTAACACTCGCTCCACACATGAACGAGTTCGTTACAACTTCAATCGATGGCCGTCCAGCCGTAGATGCAGTTACTCGCGGCGCACTGCCAGCAGCAGGAATGTCATTTACAATTCCGAAGATTTCAACTGCACCAACTGTTGATGGAGATTCAACTGAAGGCGAAGCACTTGGCGGAACAGAAATGGCCTCAACTTATATTACAGTTGATGTCAAAAAAGCAGCAGGAGTCCAAAATATATCTTGGGAGCTTTTAGATCGCAGCTCACCAGCATTCTATGATGAACTTATCAAGGAATTGAACTACGCATACGCAAAGGCAACAGATCGCGCTCTAGTTTCAAAACTTATTGCTGATGGAACACAAGCATCAACACAAGCTGCAACAATTGCAGGGTTTAAGGCATACATTGCTAAAGAAACTCCAGCAGCGTATCTTGCAGCAGGTAAGTTTGCTAAAAACATCATTGCTAATACTGCATGGTGGGAGTCAATTATTACTGCTGAGGACACAACAAATCGTCCACTATTTACAGCTGCACAGCCTTCAAACGCTCCAGGAGCTGTTGGAGTGCAATCATTGACTGGGACAGTAATGGGGCAGAACCTCTTTGTTGATCCACACATGTCAATCACAACACTCATTGATGATTCTGCATTCTTGGTTGTACCAGAAGCAGTTACATTCTATGAGGCTCCAAAGACACAAATTCAGGTTCAGACTTTGGCTAATGGTCGCTTACAGGTAGCAGTTTATGGCTACTACGCAATTGCTACAAAGGTCGGCGCAGGCGTTCGTCGCTTCAACCTAACTTAATAAAAAACTAATCATGGGGGAGCGGTTGCTCCCGATCGCTCCCCCAGCAGTTTAGAGAGGAATGAAATGCCAACAATTATCACTGCAAGCGAGCTTCGCTCTGTCCTTGGTGTTTCATCCTCTCTTTACACAGATGCTTATTTGAATGACATTATTGATACTGCCGAAGGGGTTGTTCTCCCTTTATTAACAACCTTTACAGCTCCTATTGGAATGGTTTCGCTGACAAGCAATGTCGCAACCTTTACTACAGTAGGCATCCATGAATTTACAGAAGGCCAGTCAGTTGTCATTACTGGATGCGGTTCTCCATTCAACGGTACACGCACAGTCAATGCAGACCCAGAAGATGAAACATTTACAGCCAACATTACTAATGCAGATGTTATTGAAAAGAATGTCATTCCATCTGGGTTAGGCGCAACAGGTTCACATACTTATGTTGGACACGCTCCAGTTGAATCAGCAATCATCGTAGTTTCAGTCGAGGTCTTTCAATCTCGTACAGCAGCAGGAGGTCAAATTGAAGGCGTTGATTTTGCTCCTAGCCCTTTCCGTATGGGGCGCAGCTTATTTAATCGTGTATCAGGACTTCTTGGTGCATACATTGATGTAAAAACGATGGTGGGATAATGCCTGCATCAACAATTCTTTCAGCTATTCGCCAACCTTTAGCTACAGCTTTAGCAGGCGTTGCTGGCAATGTTTATGCCTGGGTTCCAGAGACAATAATTCCTCCAGCCGTGGTATTGGTTCCATCATCACCTTACCTTGAGCCAACTTTACTCAATAAATCTACATTGAAATTACAAATCAATATGACTGTAACATGCGCCGTTGCTTATACATCCAATCCAGCATCTCTGGACAATTTAGAGCAACTCATACTAAGTGTTCTAGCCGTCATACCTAGTGGATATGAAATCGGACAGATCGATAGACCAACCGTCACGCAGGTAGGATCAAGCAACTTGCTGGTTGCTGATATTAGCGTGAGCACCATCTACACACAAACAACCTAGGAGACAAAATGGCAACAACTGTACTTACAGGTCGCGATTTAATCCTGACCATTGATAGCAAGACCTATGATGCTCAGGCGACCAGCGTTACCTTATCAAACAAGCCAACATTAAACACATACGAAACAATTGATGGCAAGGCTTACAAACACACTAATGATGACTGGACACTATCTGTGACAATGCTTTCAGACTGGGGTGTTAATAGTCCAGGGGTTTCATTGTGCGAAACAATGTGGACAGCAGCTAACTCAGCACCTAACACAGCACTTGCTTTCAGTCTAACAGCTGCAACAGGTGCAGTTATTACTGGCAATGTATTTCCTGTATTCCCAGATGTAACGGGTACAGGAGCAGATGCTCAATCAATTACACTTGCATTTCAAGTATCTGGAACACCAACTATTACAATTTCGTAATTAAACACAACGGGAGCAAACATGCAAAAATCAATCACAATTACATATCAAGAAGGTGGACAAGAAACATACACAGCTTATCCGCCTGATTTTGCTAAGTGGGAAAAAACTACGGGCAAGGGTATTTCGGAATTCGCAGGAATCTGGGACATCTTGTTCGTAGCCCACAGCGCAATGAAAAGAGAAAAGGCTGGGATGCCTACAAAGGCACTTGATCTTTGGATGGAATCAATTATCGATGTCGATGTGGATACCGATAACCCAAAAGCCATAAGCAAGGAAGCATCAGCCGACTCATAATTGAATTGGCAATTGCCACACACATTCCAATGAGTGAATGGCAAGATGCTAGTGACATCATGACAGCAATCGAGATTCTTAAGGAGAGAAATGGAAACTGATCCAATCTCCTATGACCGTACCGAATTGCGTAAAGTTATTGGTGCATTTAAAGCAATGAGTGATGAAGCCGTCTCTCAAGCTAAAAAAGAATCATCCGCACTTGCTGAATATGCTGCTAATGCAATTAGGTCGGCAGCAGGTAATCGCACAGTTTCAGGCACAGCAGCTCGCAGAATTGCAGATGGCGTAAAAATTTCTAAGTCATCAAAAGTAGGTGAATTCTCTTATGGATTCGCAGGACAAAGATTCTCAGGTGGTGCTACAACCCAGATTCTTTGGGCTGGTATGGAATTCGGATCGAATAGATTCAAGCAATTTCCTAATCGCACTCCATCTAAAGGCAGAGGCAATACAGGTTATTTCATTTATCCAACATTAAGACAAATTCAACCTGAATTGGTCAAACAATGGGAAACAGCATTTGACCGTATATTAAAGGAGTATGACTAATGGCATCGGGATCAAGAACACTTAAACTCTCCATTCTTGCCGATGTTGATCAGTTAAAGAAAAGCCTGAATAATGGCAGTGATGATGTCCAGGGTTTTGGCAATAAACTGGATGGATTCGCAGGTAAGGCAAAAATGGCTTTTGCAGCTGCTGGAATTGCTGCTGCTGCCTATGCTGGAAAACTGTTAGTCGATGGTGTTAAAGCTGCCATTGAGGATGAAGCATCTCAAATCAGATTAGCTAATGCTCTCAAAAATGTAACTGGTGCAACAGAGTCACAAATTAAAGCTACAGAAGATTTCATTCTTAAACAATCTTTAGCAACAGGTGTTGCAGATGATCAATTAAGACCAGCTTATGAAAGACTAATCCGAAGCACTAAAGATTCAGCAGAAGCACAAAAACTTACAAATCTTGCTCTTGACATTGCAGCAGCAAAACATCTTGATGTTACTACCGTTGCCAATGCACTAGCAAAAGCCAATGACGGTCAGACAGGCGCTCTCAAAAAGTTAGGCATCACACTAGGTGACAATGCAACGAATTTGCAGGAATACAACAAAGTACAGAAAGCCTTAGAGAAGGCTCAGTTAGAGGCTAATTTTGCTTTAGAAGAATACGGCCCGAAATCTAAGGAATATATAAAAGCTTCGGCTAAAGTTGCAGAAACCCAAGAAAAGGCTAATACCATTGCTTCTCAAGGAATTGATGTTTTTGGAGAGTTAGGCAAAGAATTCGCTGGAGCTGCATCGGAATCAGCCAACACATTTCAAGGCAAAATGGATCGCTTAAAAATTGCATTTGATGAAACAAAGGAAACAGTCGGCTCATTTGTATTGGATGCGATTACACCATTGCTTGGATTCGTTGTAGATAAAATTGTGCCAGCCGTCGAATCCTTTATTGGTGCGATGGGCGGTAAAGAAGGATTAGGCAACGCTTTCAAAAATGTTGCAGATTTTGCAAAAGTTATTTTCACGCCTGTCATTGCAGCGTTAAAAGATGCCTTCGATAAAATCAAAAAAGTTGTCATGGACAATAAAGATGAATTTGAGGCTTTATTCCAATTCTTGAAAACTTTTGTAGCACCTTTCTTAGGTACTGTCTTAAAACTTGCCATAGAAGGAATTGCTGGTGCTGTTTCATTTGTAATCGGGTTAGTTGGTAATCTTATTAGCGCATTTGAGAAACTTATTTCACTCGGTAAGTCAATCGGTGGAGCAATCGGTAATGTTTTTGGTGGAGGTAAAGCTAGTGGCGGTCCAGTCATGGGTGGCACGACTTATCTAGTAGGTGAACAAGGACCCGAATTATTTACTCCATCTGGTAATGGCAACATTATCCCTAATGGTGCTCTTGGCGGTGGTGGTGGAACTATTAACATTACTGTCAATGGGGCAGTCGATGCTATTGGCACAGCTAGATCAATTGTCAATGTCCTCAATCAAGAGGCAACCCTTTCAGGCGGATTTACTCGTATTGGTCAATCGAGGTTGCAGACTGTATGACATGGAATCCTCAAGCAACGGTAACGATAGATGGAACGAGCTTCACATCTAAAGCCTTATCGGATATTTCAATCTCTTTCGGTCGCACTAATATCTGGGAACAGCCTCGCACATCTTATGCCACTATTTCGCTTCTAAATGATACCAATGTCGATAATCATATTGATATGAATCATTCTGTTGTGATTAAGGTCAAGAATAGTGCTGGAACAGATGTCACTCTATTTACAGGCAAAGTCACTCAGATAAATAATGTGATTCAAAGTCTTGGAGCAACTGCAACCGTAGCCGTCCAAACCGTAACTGCAATTGGTGCATTCGCTGATATGTCTCGCGTGAGTCTCGGTGGGTCAGCATGGCCTAAAGAATACGATTCTGATCGTATGTCAAGAATCCTTACTGCTGCTGGGGTCAGCATCGACACAATAGATACTCCAGGCGTTTATGAGTTTCAAGCCATTACTCCTCCTGTATCAGATGCTTACACTCTAGCTGCTGAATATGCTCAACAGGCTTTCGGCTACATTTATGAAACTCCAACGGGGACTGTGGGCTATGCCAATGAGTCACGCCGATTTGTGGACATTACTGCCAATGGATATAAAGTCATCCCTAATTCTTATATTAACTGGGCTTCGGTAAGCTCTCAAAAGACTTTGGCAGATATTACCAATTCCATTGCAGTTTCTTATAGAGCTGGAACCCAATCAGCATCCGATTCCACAAGCCAGACAACATACGGTGTAAAAGCTGCAACCGTCTCAACTGAATTGCATAACTCTACAGATGCCCAAACTCAGGCAGACCGATATATCACCCTAAGAGCTTATCCTCGGACTTCACTTTCAACATTCACAATTCAGTTAGATTCTGACAAAGTTTCAGATGCCAACAGAGACATTTTCCTTGCTGGGGTAATTGGGAAAGCAATTGAAATCACAGCCCTTCCAATAGCCATCAAAAACACTCTCTATCGGGGATTTGTTGAGGGTTATACCATGTCCATAAATCGGACTCAGATGAGTCTAACTATGGCTACGACCGACTATACTTATTCCATCACGCCAACTCGTTGGCAGGATGTTTCCGCAGCCCTTATCTGGAGCGCGGTATCAGCAACAAAGACATGGAGCACTTACGATGATTAGGAGAACACATGGCAACTAGCCCGAATTATGGCTGGACTGAGCCAGATAACACAGCTTATGTAAAGGATGGCGCTTTAGCCATGCGAACACTAGGCAACGCCATCGATGCGACAGTCAAAACAATTGATCTTAAAGTAAGTGCAATCATCCATCCATTTCTACTTATGGGAGCATAATGGCAACAATATACAAAGTGTTAGGGCAGTCAGCCCCAGCAGCTACAACTGAGACTGATCTCTATACAGTTCCAGCCTCTACGAGCTCAATCATTTCATCATTGACGGTTGCTAATCGCTCCTCAAGCACAGCAGCAACATTTCGTCTTTCTACAAGTGCTGCTGGCGCTGCCACAGCGACAAAAGACTATATCGCCTATGATATAACAATCGCACCAAACGGAATTACCGTATTAACTCTAGGTTTAACTCTAGCCACAACAGATAAAGTTCGAGTATATGCCTCAACAGCTAACCTTTCATTTAACGCTTATGGAACGGAAATCAGCTAATGGGATATACAGCAATTCCAGGTGGAGATGTCTGGCTACAAATTGGTTCAACTCAAACACCTACAAGTGGTTCAGTAGTTACTTTCAGCAGCGTTCCAGCAGTTAAGGCTTTGCGCCTTGTGGTTTTTTCAGTTGATCAGACTGCAGCTAGTGTTTTAGGTGTCACACTCAATAACGATACTGCGACTAATTATTGGTATGGATATATCGATGGTATTGCTGGAGCATCTAAAACAAGATCATCTGGCAATACCTATTTACCAATTGGTTCTGGTTCAGGAACGACTTTTATGTTCGCAGACTTTTTAATCAATTACGCCAATCAAAAATGTCCGAAATTGATTACAGGTGGAGCAGATGATAAAGGAACTTCAACTGGTCGAATGATGGCATCTTTGGTTGCAAATTACAATTCAACTAGCACAATCAGTCGAGTTGATATTACAAGTATTTCATCAACATTTTCTGCAACTAACACAGGAACCATTGCATTATACGGAGCATTTTAATGGCTAAAACTAAAACAGATAACCGTCCTATGGTCAATGAAGTTAATTGCGAGACGGGTGAAATAATTTTCCGTGAAATGACGGATGAAGAATTTGCCTCATATAAGGTTATGCAAAGTGAAGCCGAAACTATCTAAAGCTGCAATACAGCTTCGAGAGCAATGCGATGATTCCTTCCCGAATAGAGATAGAGCATCGGATGGGTGGATCGGTGATAGCAGGCACTCTGCAACTAAGTCTGATCACAATCCAGATGATGCGGGATGGGTTCGTGCCATCGACATTGACGCTGACCTTGACAAATCAAAAGGCACATCCGTCTATCTTGCGGATCAGATACGAGCCTATGCAAAAAGTAACGGACGAATTACTTATGTTATCCACATGGGCAAAATCTGCTCACGCAAATCCTTTTGGCGATGGGTCAAGTACTCAGGTATCAACGCCCACAATCACCACATCCATGTCTCTTTTGACAAAAGCGCGGATGAAGATTCGTCATTTTTTCAAATCCCTATGCTAGGAGGCACTCTATGAATATGAAGAACCCTTATGTCCTAACTGCTGGAGCATTCCTTGCAGCTTGGGCTGCATCAAACTTTGCAGCCGATTATCGCTCAATTCTTTGGGCTTTATTGGCTGGAGTTTTTGGATATGCGACTCCCAAAAAGTGACACAATCTGATTTCTTTACGCTTTATCTCGGCACACTGGCAATAGTCGGTGGCCTCTCTGGTTATGTAATTACTCATCTGTTGTCTGAGATTAAAAGACTCAACACGCGAGTCGATGAAATCTACAACATCTTACTAGACAGGTAACATTCTGCTATGGCAAGAAAAGCAACTAAGGCTTTAGAGGATCAAGGTTACTCAGCTCTCGATGCCTACTGCATTGGGATTTACGAGTATTACAAATCTTTAAGGCGAGCAGGCTTTTCGGATGCTGTTGCTCTGTTTATGATTTCAGAGCCATCATCTTATCCAGCGTGGATTTTGCCTAATCCTGTCGATCCAGAGAAGTTCGGCAACTACGAAGATGAGGATGATGACTAAACGCAGATACTTGGTTATCTCGGACTTACAGATCCCATATCACCATGAGCAAGCCGTTAAGAATCTAATCAAGTTAGTAAAGCGAGAGAAGTTCGACTTAATTCTCAACACAGGCGATGAGCTTGACATGCAGTCGCAATCTAAGTGGGCTAAAGGCACTCCACTAGAATGGGAGGGAACACTCGATGCTGACAGAAGCCTTGCGCAGAATATTCTCTATGACCTCGGCACGACAGATGTCACTAGAAGTAATCACACAGACAGGCTCTACCACACGCTACTACGAGCTCCTAGCCTCATCGGACTGCCCGAGCTCGACTATGCCAAATTTATGGACTTCAACGGACTCGGAATCCGCTTTCATAAAAGACCATTCGAGTTTCACAAGGGATGGGTCTTAGTTCATGGCGATGAAGGATCAATGAATTCCAATGCTGGACTCACAGCTCTGGGGCTGGCAAAAAAGTTCGGCAAGTCTGTTGTGTGTGGTCATACGCACAGGGCAGGCATTAGTGCCTTCACAGAGGGCATAGGAGCCTCATACAGGACTCTTTGGGGCTTAGAGGCAGGAAATGTCATGGACAAGAAAAAAGCCTCTTATTTGAAGGCTGGGAGTGCTAATTGGCAGATGAGCGTGGCAGTCATTGAGACACATGGTAATCATGTTAGCCCGATGCTCGTGCCTATAAACAAGGATGGGTCATTTACCCTCTATGGACGACTTTACGCTTGATGTGGTACGCACCATTGACACGATGCTCGATGAGGTAGATTCGTTACCATTTCGTTATCAAAATGAGCCGTAATTAGTCTGGACAATATGCAACACTAATCCCAACAGCAAAAATATTGCTGGAAAGGGAGCACAATGACTAACAATGACAAACTGCTAATCCTGTGCCTAATCGGTGCAGCTATTAGCTTTATCGTATTCGCAATCGAATCGTATAAATCTGCCTATGATCGTGGAGTTCGCGAAGGTTGGCACAGAGGTAGAGCAGTCAATCGCTCAGAGTTTTGGTCAGAATGAAACATGCAGAGATTCTTAGTTCTGCCACCGACTTATACTCGGACAGAGGACTCGCTTACGGTCATCCAAGTGACAATATGGCTAGAGCAGCCAGACTTATCAGCGCCTACCTTGAAATACCAGTTGAGGATTATCAAGTCGCAGTCATCCTATCGCTGGTCAAAATCGCAAGGACAATCGAAGATGGTTCCAGAGTTGATTCATGGATCGATGGAGCCAGTTATCTAGCAATCGCTGGACAATTACAAACAGAGGAGAATTCACTTTATGTTTAACTTAGCCGACTATGAACCTGTGGAGGTAAGACTTGAAAAGTTTATTAAGGACTATCCAGATTTTCGCATTGCAACTGAGTTGGAAGTCGTGGAAGCTTCTCGATACATTGTTAAGGCTTATCTCTTCAAGACTGGTCAAGATAGCATCGCGTGGGCAACAGGGTACGCGGAGGAAACAGTTAGCACTCGCGGGGTCAATCAAACTTCTGCATTGGAGAATTGCGAGACATCTGCAATTGGCAGAGCGCTTGCAAATGCGGGTTACGCTCCTAAAGGAAAGCGCCCTAGCAGAGAAGAGATGAGCAAGGTTGCACCTAATCATCCAGCTTTGAAAGTCGTAAAGGATCAGGTAAAGCCTGCACCTCAAGACATTAAAGAGGGCGATGTCGATTACTGGACAACACCTATTGGAGATCATGTCAAGACGACTCAAGCTCCAGTAACGCTTGAATCAGCAATGGCAACAGTTACAGAGATTTTAGGGACAGATGAAGCTATAGATGCACCTAGTTGCAATCATGGACACATGGAATGGCGCACTGGTCATTCAGCAAAGACAGGTAAAGACTGGGCTGGATTCTTCTGTGCCACTAAAGGTCAAATTGGTGGATTAGATAAGTGTCCAACGCATTGGTATAACCTCAGTAGTTCTGGTAAATGGGAACCACAGAAAGCGAGAGTATAATGGGTTACGCAGAAATTCATACAGTCGATGGATGGGTTGATGTCCAGGACATTCCTATGGTAGATACAGTTATATGTCAATTGTGTAATGAACCGACAGAAGCTAAGGACATCACAATCACAGCAAGAATTGTTGAAGGTGTAGTAGTTGCTGGCACTTGGTCATGCAATAAATGCAAAGCTGTTAATGGCTAGTCAGCATAGAAAGTACAGAGGTTTCGCGACCGAGCGACTAGTAGCTGAGTACCTTTCCTCAGTCTGGGAGTTCGCATCCGTTGGTCGCGGAAAAGGGAAAGATATTCAGGGCGTGCCATTTGATTGTGAGGTCAAGGCGCGTTCTGGATTTCAACCTAAGGCAGTCTTGGAGCAGATTCGTAAGCGCACAGTCATTTCGGGGGAATTGGGCTTTGCTGTATTACGACTCAACGGACAGGGAGAGAATGCAGAGGAATATGCCTGCATAATCCAGCTCCAGGACTTGCTTCCCCTTTTGGAGTTAAGATACGGTCACTTAGATAAAGAGCCCACAGATGCAGATGTTGAACATTGCACAGCTTGTGGATCATGGATGATTAGGAGATGTTTTACATGCCAGCCTACGATTACAAATGTGGAAGATG
>Ga0209087_1001738_pt1 | contig 12695 bp, 10 predicted proteins | sample S_130805_EF_Meta_FD_187321 | JGI IMG/M metagenome (GOLD analysis project Ga0209087, IMG submission 187321) | Freshwater microbial communities from Lake Simoncouche, Canada to study carbon cycling - S_130805_EF_MetaG (SPAdes) (version 2) | ecosystem: Environmental > Aquatic > Freshwater > Lake ...
CCAAAATCCAAAATCCAAAATTGATTTTCATCTCGAGCTCCATTTTGAAGATCCGATGCTGACCGTGGATTGGAATTTCCGGTAGTTAAGGCGGCTGTCGGTGAGGTTTTTTTCGAGTGTCGCGAGCGAGGTATCATCCGTGGCGTCGGTGAGCGTGATGCTCTCTTCCGCAACCCGGCGGGCGGAGGGTTCGTCCAGAGCGATCATGGTCACACGGACAGTGGGCGGCAGGTTGTTTTCCCTGATAGTCTGAGTCTGATTCGAGGATACGCCTGCGGAAGTGGGGGCGCTTGTATAATCGTAGTAAGGAGGTTTCTTGACGGAGTTGGGGTCAGGGTCCAGATACTGGGCTTCAAAAAGCAATGCCACGATATTGTCGGCGAGGCGGCGAGAATTACCCGTCACAGCCAGCGGTGTGGTGAACCAAGCCGTGCTGGTGGTGGTGGCATTACCGGAAGTGAGGCTGTAAATTGTGAGGTTCTCAGCCGGCTCCGTGAGTTCGAAGAGGCGGTAGCGGGTCTTGGATGCCGAGACAGTCGCGGGGCGCAGCGCGGAGTCATCGCTTTTCTTGATGTAGAATCCAGTCGTATTCAGGAGCGAGTTCAGGCCTGCGAGCGAGTTAGTCTCGGACTTCCCAAGAGGCGCTTGAAAAAAAACGGAATTCCCAACCATCGTTCCCCCGCCTGGAGCTGTGAGGGATGAGGAATTCGTCTGAAGATAGCGCAGTTCACTCATGCGGGCATATTTGAAAGGGGTGAATGTCGTGGCATTACTCGTCGTGCGAGGTCTCCCAGAGGAATCCACATAGTCCCAATATGTGTTCAAGGTGGCCTGGGAGAGCCGCTGGTTGATCCGCTCAAAGGCTCTGCGGCCCTCGCGGAATTGCTCGGTGCGGGAAGTGGTCTGCTTCGCGATTTTTTGTGCAGAGGAGGTTACGGAGAGCATCATCACGGCCATGAGAGCAAGCACGGCCATGGCGAGCAAAAGCTCGATGAGCGTGAAGCCGGAGGTCTTTTCGAGTGGTGATTGCCGGCGGGCGATTGGGCGCCCTGTGGCGACAGCCAGAAAATGTCTACCACTCTCCGAGGGCATGATCCCAAAAGAAAATCCCAAGGAGTCCACGGAGTCGCGCAGCCGTGGAATCCTATCACGAATCGAGAGCGGGCAATCGCAAATCAAAAGGATCTTCACGGAAAGTCACTGGTGCTGATGTCGCGCGAGACTTGGACGGATCTTGTGCTGAAGACGAAATCGGGTGTGGCTGCTCTCACGACTTTGACCTGCCACATTTTCCGCACCAGCAGCCCCTGGGCTGCATCCGTAGTATTCATTGGATTAATGTTGGCCTGATAAATGGCCCCTGCAGCATTTGTAGGCTCCCCCTCATTGGAAAAATACATGTTTGTCGAGGTGACCGCGGCATTGGTAGAGAGCATGGCCTCAGCCAGTCGGTAAATATTTGCGGTCGTCGAGGCATCTATCGACTCCTTGCTGACCTTCAATCCGGTTCCCATCAGGCCGATCACAGGAATGATTGCAAATGCAAAGATTCCAAGTGCCATGGCAACTTCAACGAGTGTAAATGCCTTCGCCTGTTGGCGGAATATCGGGACGCAAGTTTTTGGAACACAGAACGAAGCAAAAGGCATGCGGCGGCTAACAACCTTGATGAGAGAGAAAGCGCAATTCTTCCAGAGCCTTGGACAGCTTGGGGGTTCCATGGGATGACACTATACAAACAGGGATTTGGCTCAAATCCCAGATGATTTAAAAGCGTTGAAACCCATCAAGCTGGCGAGCGGTTAAACGATACAATTCGACCGGACGACCTCGGAATACCATTTCGCGCTCAGTTTTGGCGTGCGCTTTTGGGTCTTGAAATCGCAATACACGGCTCCAAATCTCATGTCGTATCCGTCTTCCCACTCGAAGTTGTCGAGATACGACCACAGGAAGTAACCACCCACCGGAACGCCCAGATCGATCGCACGCTTCAACTCGCGCAGGTAAGCCCGCAACAACTCCCTACGGTGCAGATCGTGGATTTCACCGTGGATGTCTGGTGTGTCACGGTATCCACATCCGTTTTCCGTGATGAAAATCTGCTTCACGCCGAAGCAATCGTGAGCAAGGCGCGTTGCCCAGTGGATGGCTTGAGGAGTGATTTTCAACCAAGACGCGTCGGCAACTGGGTAGTTCGGCGGGAGGGGTAGGACTTCAGGAGTTCCATCCGCACCGGCACGCACGATGTTCGCCGTGTAAACATTCAATCCCAGAAAATCGGTGGGAAGAGAGATGAGGTCGAAATCACCCGGGAGAACCTCCGGACGATCCTCGCCGCAGGCACGAAGATAGTCCTCGCTATAGCCTCCACGGTATATCGCATCCAAGATCCTCCAGTTGTCGCTGTGGAAAAGACTCTTTGCCGCAGAAATGTGCTCGGGAATCTCAATCGCGGGAATCGACACGGTGGGGTTGTCAGCCAATCCGACCAAGCAATCTGAGGACCCGTGCTCGCGAATGGCTCGCACTCCTACCCCATGGCACAGAAGGGCGTGGTGGTAGGTTTGATTAACTTCTTTCTCGGAGAGTTTAAGTCCGGGTGCCTTCGCCCCAGTGCCGTAACTCAAGCGCGTGAAGCACATGATTTCGTTGAGCGTGAACCAATTTTTAACACGCTTCCCATAGGCTTTCACGATCACTTCCGCGTAGCGCGCGAAAGCGTCAACAATGCGCCGGTCTCTCCACCCACCAAAACGATCCTCGAAGGCTTGAGGAAGATCCCAATGGAACATGGTGACCCATGGGGTGATTTCATGGCGCTCCATGGAGTCAAAGAGGCGATGGTAAAAATCGATACCCCTTTCGTTCACCTCGCCATCGCCGTCTGGCAAAATGCGCGGCCATGCGATCGAGAGACGGTAGTTTCGCACCCCGAGCGAGGCCATGATGGCGAAGTCGGTATCGAAAAGATGGTAGTGGTCGCAGGCCGTGTCGAGGGTGTCGCCGTTGTGAATGGCGCCCGGCTGCTTGGCAAAGCGATCCCAAATGGACTCGCCTTTTCCATCGAGGTTCCCGGCTCCCTCGATTTGAGGAGCTGCGGCGGCAAAGCCCCACTGGAAACCAGCGGGGAAGTCTGTAGGTGTGTGTATCATTTCAGTAGTCGTTTGTTTCATTTTCCGGAGTTAAAATTCGAAGCTCCAAGGTGCGGGTATTTCCATCAAAGCGGGGCAGAGATTTCACCGCCAGCAGGCAGATTTCTCTGCATCCACTCGAGATTACGCTGTGCAAGGTCGCGGCGTTGTGAGGCGCAACGACTGGAAATCAATCCATCCGCTGGTGCGTTGAAGGCATGGTCGAGAAGGGCGCCGATGTCCGTGCGGGCGACATGAAGGCGCGTATCGCTGGAGGCGTAGTAGACGAAAACCTCCTCGCCTCGCACGGCGATGCCGTTCGAGAAAACCACATTCGATACATCTCCGACACGCTCCTCCCCCTCGGGGGCGATGAAGTAGCCGCCCGGTTCCGCAATAACGCGGGAGGGATTTTCAAGATCGGTGACGAAGACATAGAGGACATAGCGCAAACCTGCTGCACATCCCCTCACCCCATGGGCGATGTGAATCCAGCCCTGCGGCGTCTTGATCGGAGGCGCGCCAGCACCATTCTTAAGTTCTTTGATGGTGTGGTAGGCCCGACCATCGATGATTGTTTCGGGACCGCACACGGCCGGATTCACTCCGTCCGATAGTGCCCACCCGATCCCGCCACCGCTCCCTGCGTCGATGAACCCATCTTGGGGCCGCGTATACCACGCGTAACGGCCGTCCACAAATTCGGGATGCAGGACGACATTGCGTTGCTGGAGTGATGGGCTTTGGAAATCCGGAAGCCGCTCCCACTCGGTCAGGTTTTTCGTGCGGGCTATGCCACACTGCGCGATTGCAGACGAGTGGTCGCCAGCAGGCGCGGCGGGATCGCGCCTTTCAACACAGAAAACCCCGTAAATCCAACCGTCCTCGTGGGCGGTCAGCCTCATGTCGTAGATGTTCGTCGCCGGATCGTCAGTCTCGGGGATGTCCAAGGGAAGATCACGGAACCGAAATCCCTCGGTGGGAGAAGAACTTTCCGCGAGTCCAAAAAAGCTTTTCCGGTCGACCCCCTCGATGCGCGGAATGAGGTAGAAGCGCCCGTCCAGATAGATCGCCCCCGCGTTCAAAACCGCATTCACTCCCATGCGTTCCAGGAGACGGGGATTCCTGCCCGAGTCGAAATCGATGCGCCAGTGTGGCGGCACATGGTCTTTGGTGAGAATCGGGTGTGAGTAGCGGTGGAAGATCCCATTTCCCATAGCCATTTGAGAATTTGGTCGGGAGATCAAGATCTCATGTTCCGCAAGGATGGCCTCAACGCGGCGGAGGTGCTGGTCTGCTGGCATGAGCCCAACGGTATCTTCTGAGCAGAATTTGAGTAAACCTGCAATTGCCCCCAAACGATTAAATCCGTTAAACGAAAGTGCAGCGCATTGGAATCTGGGACATGCTTCAGGATGGTTCCATTTTATCCAGCCATCTTGCCGCGATCAACCGTTCATACACTCTGGATCGGCGGCGATCCTGTGGAAGTTCTTCACACGGATGTTGCCGACTTCGCCATCATAGCCCTAAACGCGTCGGCCTGCCTCCCAGAGGTGGAGGTCCGCCGCGCCGACGGGGGGTCGATAGACCGCGCTGTCCTACACCCGGTTTCGCGGTGTGTGGACATTGCCATCGATGGGGGTGTCGCCCGATTTCAACCACCTGCTCCCGGCGGATATTCCTTGGAAATGGGCACGGGAAAGCCGCTGTATGTTTTTTTCAAACGGTCTGAAACAGGTGGCACCGCGCGTGACGGAGAGCGCACTCTCCGCATTCCAGCGGGGCAGGTGGCGGACGCCTCCCAGCTCGACTTAAGTCAGATCGACACTCTTTGCATCGAGCATGGCGCCGTGCTTCGGGGACCATTGCATGTCAGGAATCGCGATGGATTCACCATTTGCGGGCACGGGATCATCGAAGGAGACCCCCACGGGCGCCGGCACCCGCTGGTGGTGCTCGAAGCCTGCTCAAATGTCGTGGTGGAGGGCGTCACCCTCATCCGCCCCCCCGCATGGATGCTCGTTCCGGCGAAATGCGACGGAGTGAGCGTTCGGGATGTCTCTTTTATCGGAGAGGTTGGCAGCTCGGATGGCATCGATGTTCTCGGAAGCTCCCGCGTTGTGATCGAGGACTGCTTCATCCATGCGAATGACGATTGCGTGGCGGTGAAGGCCTTCCAACTCGGCGCCCGAAATGTTGAAGATCTCGAGATCGATGCTCGGCGGGATGTGCATGATGTCCTCGTGAGGCGCTGTGTGCTGGCGAATTGGAATGAGGGAAATGCAATGGAGATCGGACACGAGTTGACGGTGGACCGCATCGAGAAAATTGTTTTCTCAGACATCGATGTCCTGCATGTGCATGGCAAGGGGGCGGTCTTCGCAATCCACTGCTATGATCACGCCCATGTCCGCGGCGTGGTGTTTGAAAACATCCGCATCGAGCACTGCTACGACAAGCTGATCGATTTCCGCGTGTCCCTCTCCCGATTCAGCTCAGATGACACGCGGGGGCGGATCAGCGATGTGGTTCTTCGCGACATCGACTGGACCAGCACGCCTTTCAATGCCGGTTACACGATTTCAGTGATCGGCGGGTGGGCACCGGAAAACCCTGTCGAGCGCGTTTCGATCCAGCGTTTTCGAATGAACGGTCGTGCTATCCAGTCGATTGAGGAACTCGAAATCCACACACGGCACTGCAAGGATTTGCTCTTAGAGCCGTGAGCACCCCATTCCATGTCATGACGAAACCGGTCGGCCCGGTTTGCAATCTCGATTGCACCTACTGCTATTATCTCGAGAAGGAGACCCTCTTCCCGCGCGGAACAAATTTCCGAATGACACCGGAGGTCCTCGAGGCCTACATCCGCGACTACCTGGCCCACCAGTCCGGCAACGAAGTTTCTATGGCCTGGCAGGGCGGCGAACCCACTCTCCTCGGAGTGGATTATTTCCGGCAGATTGTGGAGCTTCAAAAACGACACGGGGGGGGCAGAAAAGTTTCGAACGCAATCCAGACCAACGGAACCCGACTTGACGCGGAATGGTGTCGGTTTTTCAAGGAAAACAATTTTCTTGTCGGTCTCAGCATCGATGGCCCGCGCAAGCTTCACGACACCTACCGCGTTGACAAGGGCGGCAAGCCCACCTTCGACCGCGTGATGGCCGGACTCCAACTGCTGAAGCGGCATGGCGTCGAGTTCAACACCCTGACCGTTGTCTCCGCGAGTAATGTCAAGCGACCGCTCGAGGTTTACGACTTCCTCAAGGAAAATGGATCGGGATTCATTCAGTTCATTCCCTTGGTGGAACGCGCAGCCACCGATGGAGCGCTGGACTTTGCCCCACCGCCGGAAGAGGGACAACCGCTCGGGGATGTCACCCGCTGGAGCGTTCCCGCACCGGCCTATGGCGAATTCCTTTGCGCGATCTTCGACCGTTGGGTGCGCGAGGATGTGGGAAAAGTCTTCGTGCAGATGTTTGATGTCGCGCTCGGCATCTGGAGCGGACAGGGGGCTGGTCTCTGTGTGTTTCTGGAGAACTGCGGCCGCGCCCTTGCCATGGAGCACAATGGAGATGTTTTTTCCTGCGATCACTATGTTTATCCCAAATTCCAACTGGGGAATATCCTCAACAAATCGCTGGGAGAAATGGTCAACTCACCTGCGCAAGAGGTGTTTGGAAAATCAAAATCCGTGTCGCTCCCAGCCTATTGCCGCCGATGCGAAGTCCGCTTCGCGTGCAACGGGGAATGTCCCAAACATCGGTTCCTCAAGACGCCCGACGGCGAGGACGGACTCAACTACCTTTGCCCTGCCTACAAGCGTTTTTTTACGCACATCGACGAGCCCATGCAGATCATGACTCGCCTTTTAAGGGAAGGTCGCGCGCCAGCAGAAATCATGGCGCTTGGCCGGAACGCATCTGCCCGCAACCAAAGGAAAATCTCTACGACATTAGGAGCGATCCCACCGTCTGGCCACTCATCCCGAGCTAAAGGAACCAAATGATCCAAATCGTCCAATGCTGGGATGACGGTGTCCTCGATGACATCCGACTGTGTGAGATCCTCCGCGCCCACGGTGCGAAGGCCAGCTTCAACCTCAACCCCGGACTGCACGGAGCCTCACGCTCCGCGCCCTGGCGGTATAAGAAGTGCAAAGATGTCTCGCGCCTCGCGACCAGTGAGCTGATGTCCGTTTACGAAGGGTTCACCATCGCCAACCACACAGTCTCGCACCCCTGGCCGCTCAAGATTCCGATCACCGAATGGCGTGCCGAGGTCTTCGATGGACGCAAGCAGCTCCAAGATATTTTTCAGCAACCGATCCTGGGTTTCGCATATCCGTATGGCCAACACGATGAAGCCACGGCGGCTGTGGTTGCGGAAGCCGGCCACACTTACGGGCGCGCCGTCTTGAAGGCCACGCCCTGTCATCCCTCGCCCGACCGGTTTCGTCAGCCGACCGATTGCCACCATGCCGCACCCGATTTTTGGGAAATTTTCGAGCGCGCCAAAGTTGCGGGAGCCCCTCTTTTCTATTTCTGGGGCCACAGCTACGAATTCCTCACCGAGGAGGATTGGCAGGCCTATACGAACAAACTCATCCGCTTCAACGCCGACCCCGATGTCGTCTGGGCCGACCTGCCCGACATCTTCCCGAGCTGAGACTTTCCATGTCACCCGACCCTCAGACCGCCCTCGATCTTCATCGTCTCGTTCTCACGACGCTGGACCAGTGGCACGATGTTTCCGAGTCCGACATGGTGATCTGCTAAAAGTGATTTTCGGGTGTGAACCCGAGGATGATGGGGTCGCCGAGTCATGCCTTTTCTTTCTCCTTGAGTGCATCTCGCACAGCCGGATCACCACCTGCGTCCTCATAAAAGTCGAGGTCAAGGCGGGAGAGGTCGGTGAGCGGTTCTTTCGCAATTGCGGCGAAGACCTCCTCTGCCTCGGAGTTAAGAGCCGCCTTTTCATTCTCAGGAAGTTGATTCGGCCAGGCTTGGAATTGCCAATTGATTCCAGCGGCGCGTTCCTCGGGCGGCCAGATCGATGCGATCTCCTCGTAGCGACGGAGGGTTCCGTTCTCCACGCCGCCATCCGGACCGCAGCGAATTTCTTCGGCGATCAATCGGGCCTTGAGCCGGTCGTATTCGCGCTGATGCTCCGCGTTGAGCGGGTCATTGAGCAGGTTGTGGGTCTCGCCCGGATCATGGGCAAGGTCGTAAAATTCCTCGATTCCTTTCAAATACCAATACGCGAGTTTGTAACGCGGGCCGCGCAGGGCGATCCACCGGTAGGCATCGTTATAGCACTCGATATAGACTTCCGAGCGGTCGCGAGTGGATTCTCCCGCCGGCTTCAACAACGATTCGCCTCGGTAATCGATCCCGGTCGGCAAGGCGGCTCCGGCGGTTTCGAGGACGGTTGGGAAAAGGTCGAGTAAGTCAGCACAATCCTCCCGACGGCTGCCAGGGGCGAATTTTGCCGGATAGCGGAGCACAAGCGGGATGCGCACCGAGGCTTCGTGAGGAATCCCTTTCTCCATCGCCCCACCCTGGTCGCCGAGCATTTCTCCGTGGTCGGAAAACAGACAGATCAGCGTGTTATCGAGCTGTCCAATCTCTTCCAAAGCCCGCACGACCTCGCCCATTGCTTGGTCCACAAACGAGACCTGCGCGTAATACAGCTCGCGATAACGGCGCATCGCAGCCGGGCTGAGGTCCCGGCCCGGACGCTGACAATACCGTAATTTATATGTCTCCGTGTCACTGCAGGGAGTTGGTTCCGGCAGGCCGGCATCGCAATACAAGTCAGCCCACTCGTCAGGGCAATTCTGGGGGGGATGCGGCGCAATCCATGACGCAAAGAGAAAAAACGGACGGTTGAAATTTTCCTTTACGACCCGTGACGCCTCGCGCCCAACCCATGCCGTTCCGGTGGCCTCTGCGGGAACAAGCGAGCGCTGGGGCTGGCTGTAGATAAGGTTGCGCACCCCGTGGTGGTTGCGGATGTGCTCATACCCGTTGCTTCGCAACCAACGCAGGTAGTCGTCATCCGCCTCATAAATCGGCGTCTCCTCCATGATCTGCATCCGGTGAAATCCATGGTGGGTGCGCTCCGGGCCGAAGTGCATCTTGCCCACCGCTTCGCAGTGATAACCCTGACCAGCCAACACCTCGGCAATGCGGGGGTATTCTGTCGGGATCGGCGGATGGGACATCGAGGCGATGCCCGTGTAGCGCGAGGTGAGGCCGGTGATCAAGTGGTGGCGGGCCGGCACACAAATCGGCGCCGGCGTCGTCGCCTGGGTAAAGGCGCACCCCTCGTGCACGAGCCGGTCCATCGTCGGCGTCTGCATCCACTTCGCCCCTAGCGCGGCAATGCAGTCATAACGGAGCTGATCCGCCATGAGGAAAACGATGTTCGGCTTGTTCAGGTTCCGCTCGCGATGAAACAGCGGATGAGTGTAATCGGCGATGGTGGGCATCGTGTTGTTGGGTTGAGGAAAATAAAAGTGGCCTCAGGCACCGACTTGGGTGAGAAACGGTCGGTCCGTGTCGGTTCGCAAAGACCAGCGGACCAGAGCCTCCATAAGGTGGGCCGAGATCGTTGCGTGTTCCGAGTGTCCATAGAGGTTGTTCATTTCAAAGGGATCGGACGGCAGATGATAAAGCTCGTTGCCCCCGGCCAGCCGGACCACGAGCTTCCAGTCCCGCGAGCGAACCATCTTGGTGCGGGACATGGATTGGGGCTCCTCGCTGTAAGTGAGCTGCTTGCCTTGGGTGGACGGGACGGTGGTTCCATCGGTCAAGGTCTGGGTGACGGGAGTATTGAATCGCCGGATCATCGCATCCTCGTGGCCTCCGTCGGCGAAAACGAAGTCCTTGGATTGGCCTCCGTTCATTTGCTTGATCAGAGAGGTGCCGTGAATCCCCCACTCGGGCTCCGGGGCGACACCCAGTAAATCAAGAACTGTCGGCGGAATATCCACATGCTCGCTCAGACCATCGAAGCAGGAAGGTTTGAGGCCTGGCGCACAGAGGATCATGGGAATACGGAGCAGGCAGTCCTGCATGCAGGTGTCCCATTTTTCCGGAAGTCCATATTGACCCGCGAAGTCGCCGTGATCCGAGGTGAAGATAACAAGGGAGTTTTCGAAGAGGCCTTCCTTCTCAACGGCGTCCAGCACCCGGCCAATCAGCGAATCCACTTTAGCAATCATGCCAAGATAGACCGCAAGAAGCTCGCGGGCCGTGGAGTCGGTCATCTTGTCCCCTCCCCGCCGCCCGCGCATCGCCCGCAGAGGGAGCGGGGCGTTTTTCGGAAGCGAGATAGGATAGGGTTCGACTTCCCCGCGGTCAAACATCGAGAAGAAGGGCTCCTCCACGCGGTATGGCGGGTGCGGGTTGCCAAGGTTCAGATGCAGATAAAACGGCCGCGAACGATCGCGAACATGGGTCAAGTAATGAATCGCCTGCGCGGCTTTGTTTTCGTCGCAGAACCCAGTTATCGGATCGGTGATACACGAAGTTTCTATGCAGGGATCGGGGGCCGGTGGGGGAAAAAGAGATTGGGCTGGAACGGGCCATGTGCGGTTGTTCAGTTCGGCAAAGTGTTCTTCGCTGTAGGAATGGTAATCCGCGATGTTCTCGCCTTTCCCATTTTTCCCGTTGAGCAGATTCTCATGCGTGTGGTTGTGTCCGAAGAACGCGGTTTCATAGCCGAGTCGCTTCAATGCGAGGTGGAGGTTGGGAGCCCCGTCCGGGATGGTGCATTCGTGATTGATCGCGCGACTGCCGTCCGTATGGGAATATCGCCCGGTGAGCATGGATGCGCGGGATGGCACGCACTTGCCATGCTGGGTGAAGTGGTGGGAACAGAGGACAGACTTAGCCGCGATGCGGTCGAGACAGGGTGTGGGACGGAGCGGGTGCCCGCCAAATCCGGTGCAGTCGGCGCGCATTTCGTCGGCAGTGATTAATATCAGGTTCATACTTTCATGTGATTATCCGTTAGGTTCGGCAACAAACCGGTGATCTCCGGGAGGCAGGGTAGCGGGTGCGGTGATTAGCCATCGGGAATCGAGATCAATCCGCGCAGTGCTGCCCTCGGGAACCGTGAGCTGGAGGAGGAGTTGGCCAGCTTCGTTAAGTTGCCAGGCGATGGCGGCTTTGCCCTGGCTGGTGTGGAAGTGAGTGGAAGCGGATCGGATGGAGCCGCCGGGGCGTGGCTTGAAAAGGATCTTGCCAAAGCCGGGAGCATCAAGCGAAAGCCCCGCGACCGTGCCGACCATCCAGGCACCCACGGCTCCGTAGGCGTAGTGGTTGTAAGAATTCATGCCGGGATCGGCGAAGCCGTTTTCTGCAGTCCATCCATCCCAGCGCTCCCAGATGCTGGTCGCGCCGTGCACAACGGCGTAGAGCCAGGAGGGGCACTCTTTATTTTCAAGCAGGCGGTAGGCGGTTTCGAGGTATCCCTCGGACTCAAGAACAGGTAGCAGGTAGGATGTGCCTATGAAGCCAGTGCTGAGATAGTTGTCATTCGCTCGGATCAACCCAACCAGTTGGCTGGCAGCCACGGTCCGCTGCTCGGGAAGCAGTATGTCAAAATAAAGCGCCAATACGCAGGCCGTTTGGGTGTTCGCCGTGACGAGACCCTCTTCGGAAACGAAGCGGCGGCGAAAGGCGGCGGCAATGGCGTTGGCCAAGTCCGTCCATTTTTTGACATCCGATTCCCTGCCGAGAACCTCTGCTATCCGCGCCAGGATGCGAGCGTTGTTGGCATAGAAGGCGGTAGCGATGAGATCCTTCGGCGTCGAGCCAGCCGGCTTGCCTTTCCGTGTGGGGGCTAGCCAGTCCCCGAAGCCGCCCCAGGGGTCTTGCTCGGAATGCACGCGGATGTGCTGACAAGTCGAAGGGGCTTTTGCGATGAAGTCCATGTAACGCACCATCATGTCCCAGCACCGGGCGAGGATTTCGGAATCGCCATAGACTTCGTAGAGCGTCCAAGGGCAGATGAAGACCGCATCCGACCATGCGGCACCCCCGTCCCACTTATGGCCAAAGGCATCGATGTTCGGAGCCGTGCACGGTATTTCACCCGAATCCCGCTGGGCATCGATTAGGTCCTGCATCCATTTCCGAAAGAACGCGTGAGCGTCAAGGTTGTGCAGCGCCGTGCGGATGAAGACCTGGGCATCACCCGTCCAGCCAAGGCGCTCATCACGTTGCGGACAATCCGTGGGGATATCGAGGAAGTTGCCTTTCTGGCTGCGGACAATATTGCAGTAGAGTTTGTTTAGCAGATCGTCGGAGCAGGTGAAATCGCCGGTCTCCCGCATCTCCGAGTAGAGGCTGATGCCCTCCACTTTGGAGATCTCCAAGGTCTCATGCGCTTGACCGGTCATCTGCACATAGCGAAAGCCGTGAACGGTGAAGCGGGGCTCCCAAACGACGGGCTCGTCATCCTTGAATGTGTAGCAATCTGTGGAGCGTGCGGTTCGAAGGTTGCCAAAATACGGCTCTCCATCCGCATTGAGCATCTCCGCAT
>Ga0209087_1001739_pt1 | contig 12687 bp, 10 predicted proteins | sample S_130805_EF_Meta_FD_187321 | JGI IMG/M metagenome (GOLD analysis project Ga0209087, IMG submission 187321) | Freshwater microbial communities from Lake Simoncouche, Canada to study carbon cycling - S_130805_EF_MetaG (SPAdes) (version 2) | ecosystem: Environmental > Aquatic > Freshwater > Lake ...
GTTAATTGAATAATAAGTAAATAAAATTATTTTTTATAACTTATTGAATTATAAATATAATTTATTTTTTATTGTAGAACTGTTCTACACTTTTAGCATAATCTTTCCAAAATGTTTTAACATCTTCAAAAGCATCTGCATAAAACTTAGTCCAGTATTCTCTGAAAGATTTATAATCTAACATAGTATTCTCCATTGGTTAATGGAAACTATATATGTTGCAGTGCAACAAATTTCAAGTCTATTTTAAATGAGATCTGATAGATTCAATAGCTTTGCTGATTTCATCTTTATAAGCATAACCAATGAAACCTCCAGCTAGTAAACCAATAATAAGTGTAATCATATTATTTCTTGTTTAGTTGTGTCATAAACATACCATGATACTCGGTAGAACCCAAGTGTGTAATTGGTGTAGATAAGTCTGTCCAGATCTCAAAGCCACACTCTTCAGCTAGTCTACAGAAGTAATAGTCTTCAGATAAGAATCTATTTACACCATCTTTCTCTCTATAAATTCCGACAGGAAAAAAATCATACGCATTATCTGATCCTTCTATTCCTGTTCTTAGATCTGGTTTGTATTTAAGCTGAGGATTTTTATTCATGATAGTAGTAAACACCTCACGTTTAATCATCATAAAACCTGTAGCACTTTCTTTTACCCTTGCGAATCCCTGTTTAAATTCTGTGTTAGGATATAGATTAACATTGAACTGCAATAGATAATCACGCATTGTTTGTTCATCTATATTATTATTTTCTTTAATACGATCTAGTAATTGCTGCCAGTAGAATCCTTTTACAGGATAGGTGCATGTAACAACTTCTTTATTAAATTCTATAACTCTTAAAAGATTTTGTAATGTAAATCCTATGTCAGCATCAATGAATAAAAGATGTGTTCCATTAAATTCTTTATTATCTAAGAACTTAGTTACAAACTTATTTCTAGCACGATTAATTAAAGATTCAGTGGGTAGTGTTTCTATTCTAAGATTGTGTCCCATATCATTTAAAGGTTTGATGCAATTAAATAATGAATGGAATGTTAAGTTACTAATGTTGCCACCATAGCATGGTATCGCTATTAGGATGTTCATTTGTTATTTGAATTGCTTACCAGTTACCCAAGTTACTAATGAATTTCTTTCACCTTTGGTTACTGGCATAACTTCATGTAATACATAAGATGGGAATATAATTAATGTTCCTTGTTCTTTACTCATAATAGTTTCTTCTTCACCATCATATAGTTTAAGTTCTCCACCTTCATATTCATCAGGATTTGTAAGTTGAATAGAAATAGATAGTTTTCTAACTAACATATTCATTGCTCTATCAACGTGCTTACCATATTTACCAGATGGTGCTTCGTAATTAGTAAATTGAAATCCTTCATTAATTCCGAATAAATCAAACTTAAAAAATCTATCATTAAGATTTAATGTGATGTCAGTAACTCTGCGAAAAACCCAATCCATACCATCAACAGGATATAACCAAGATATTTTAGAATCTCTTACATCAGATTCGCCTTTTGTTTTTCCTTTAATTAAACCTTTATTTTTTGCTATGTTAATTATAGTTTGGCATTCTTCTTTTGAAAATGCGTTATTCCAAAATGCGTAAAGATTAACTTGATCTAATTCAAAATTCCAAGATGAATTTTCAAATTTAGGTTCGTGAAGTTTTATTACTTCTGACATTATATTTCCTTTCGTTTTATTTTATATTATCTTGTTTTAATCTCCCAATTTATAATAGATTCATTCCAATAATAATATTGATTATCTTCTAATTCTGTTGTTGGTATAGCAACTGGTGCTTCCCAACGACAAGTACCTTCATTTAATATCCAAGAGTTAAAAGGTTTAGGTGCTATAAAAGCATCTCTTTGTTGGTCATATTGATAACCAATCCCAGCAAAATTTTTTCTAATGTTACCATTATAAGAAGTTTGAAGTACTGGTAAATGTTGATTTTTATATAAATTTTTTAAAAATTCTATTCCTGCTTGTTCGCTAGTTGCTATATCATTAGATACTACAACTACTTGTTCAACTATGTTACCTACTTTTAAAATTGCAAAATGTGCCATAATTTATCCTGTGTATGATCCTGATGATTTAAATATCATTACTGTATTACTTCCGTTAGTTACAACTGAAGGAGAGCCTGTTGTAGTTCCTGAATAATTAGCAGTTGGTACACTTAAAAGAACAACACCTGATCCACCATTTGCACCATTAATATTTGATGGTGAACCAACATTTAAATAACTTCCACCTGAACCTCCTCCTCCTGTATTAGGCGATCCTGCAGCGATAGGATCAGTTGATTTACCCCCACCACCAAGTCCACCAGCAGCACCAGTTACATTGTTTCCACCAGCACCACCACCTGCAAAATAAACCGATGCACCACTAACTTGTCCAACAGAATCAGTTGTTGCTTGTGCTGTTGTAATTAGAGAATTTGTTAAACCAACTGCACCTACTGTGTCTGTGCTAGATGATGTACCAGTTGCTCCAATAGCACCAGCTCCACCACCTGCACCAGCTGCGAATCCTGGACCAACACCTCCTGCACCACTACCACCTGCATTACCTTGTCCAACAGTTCCTGCTCCACCTGAACCAGTATTGTTATAACCGTTTCCACCACCAGAACCGCCAGATAAACCAGCATTATTTGGTGAACCTCCTCCACCGCCTCCACCAAGTGCAGTAGTTAAACCTGTAATTGATGAATTTGAACCATTACTTCCATTTGCAGTTCCACCACCACCTTTTGCTCCACCTCCACCTACTGTGACTGTGTAAGTTGTTCCTGGAGTTACTGTTGTTGTACCAGACAAAAGTCCACCTGCTCCGCCACCACCTCCATTATTTGGAGATCCTCCACCACCACCTCCTGCGACTATTAAATAAGAAGCTGAATAAGTAGTGGGTTTTAAAGCATCTGTTCCTTCATTAATTCCTGATGTTGCTAACCAACCTTGTGTTGAATCTATGTAAGTTAAAATTACACCTTCTCTTTCACCAGTTAATCTTAAATTATCTGTTCCACCTTCTATTTTATTTCCATTAGGAGAAATAATAAGTGCATTAGTATCAAAAGTTCCTGCGTAATCTAATAATAATACTTGATCTCCAACAGATGGAGAAGCAGGAAGTGTTACTGTAAATGCACTTGATGTTGTATTACAAGGATATAAATTTCCTTTAACTGCTGTAAATCCTGTTGTTTGAACTGATTGTGTAGCAAGTCCAGCAGTAGCAAAACTTAAAACTCCTGAACCATTTGTAACTAATGCTTGACCAGCTGAACCATCAGCTGTTGGATAAGATAAACCATCTAATTTAACAACACCTGATCCATTAGGAGTTATTTCTATATTAGCATTAACACCATCAAATATTTTAACTGTTCCTGAATTAGATCCAGAGTTTGTACTAATAGTTATATCACCAGTACCATCTGTTGTAAGAATAGCATCAGTATTGGCATCACCTATTTTAACTGTATCTGCAGATAATACTACATCTCCAGTTCCATTAGGTTGTAATGTAATATTACCATTTGAAGTTGATGTAATTGAAAAAGTATTAACATCTAAAGCACCACCAAGTTGTGGAGTTGTATCTTGTACTAAATCTGTAATACCACCTGAAGTAATTGCTACCCAAGCAGAACCTGTGTAGTATTTTAAAACAGTACCTACTGAATTGTAATATAAATCTCCTGCTGTTAAAGCATCACCATCATTATCTAATGTAGGATCTGTTGTTTTAGAACCTAAATAAACATCATCAAAGTTATCAGCAGCAGCTAGAGCTGCATCTCTTGCACTGTTTGCAGCATTTGCAGAATTACTTGCAGTGTTAGCAAAGTTACTAGAATTGTTAGAAAAATTGCTAGAGTTAGAAGCATGGTTACTAGATGTATTAGCAAAGTTACTAGAATTAGCAGAATGATTAGATGAATTACTTGCATGATTGCTAGAAGCATTGGCAAAGTTTGAACTGTTTGCCGCATGGTTTGAACTGCTATTTGCAAAGTTAGATGAATTGGCAGAATGATTACTAGAAGCATTTGCACTATTAGAACTATTGTTAGCAAAGTTGCTAGAATTTGATGCGTGGTTTGCTGATGTGTTAGAACTATTAGAGCTATTGTTTGCAAAATTACTTGAGTTACTAGAATGATTTGCAGATGAGTTAGCAGAGTTACTAGAATTATTTGCAAAGTTAGAAGCATTGCTAGCAGAATTTGCAGAAGCATTAGCATTAGCACTTACTCCAGCTAAATAAGTTGCAGATGTATTAGCACTGTTAGATGAGTTGTTTGCAAAATTAGAACTGTTAGATGCGTGGTTAGCAGAATTACTTGCATGGTTTGCAGATGTGTTTGCAGAGTTAGATGAATTAGATGCAGAGTTAGCTGCGGCATTTGCAGACGTACTAGCTGCAGCCGCATCAACAATTAAATCCCATTTAGCTACATCAGCATTAGAACTGATAGGAGTCGTGCCAGTAGATGTGTGTGTAGTGTTACATAAATAAATATTATTATTAGAACTATCTTTAACAATATCTCTACCATTAAATGTAGTTGCAGTAGCCCAGTTTCCTCTATTAGTTCCAAGCTCTTGTGTAACTGCTAATTCACCATTAGTATCAAATGCTAGAATCTTATTAGCACGATCTGAAGCACCAACAGAAAACTCTGTAGATGTCATTGTATTTGTTTTAGATAATTTAATTGATCTTGTTAATTCTTCTTGCAACTGTTGAATTGCCATTGTTGCTCTGTCTAAACCTTCTTCATGAGATTCAGCAGGGAATGGATCGTTAGCGATATAATCTATTGCTTGTGTTTGAGGAATGTTACGTCTTAATACTACTGTTTGAGTTGATGTTGGAATGTTACCTGATGTGAATATAACTGATCCACCACCAGAGTTACCAGCACCTGTTACTGTATAATGAGTTGTAATAGTTTTAGTTGTTTCAGTTCCATTAGCTGAACGAATGATGACTTGAATATCTGAGTCTGCGAATATCTTGAATGTGTAAGAAAAGGTAGTTGTAGAGTTATCACCACTATAACTGTTTCTAACTGTAGTTGAAGATATTGTCATATGTCAATTCCTATATACTATTTTACAAATTTATCTACAATCATATTATTAATATTTTTAATAACTAAAGCATTTTGTAGTGCAAATAAAGATGCTGTTTTCTTAACATCTCTTTGTGATGGTGTATATTCTGGATCAAAAGCTAATTTAGCTCCCATTTTAATAGTACTATAAGTATTATCAATTAAATCAACTGTAGGTATTCCACCTATAAGATCTGTAGATAATCCAGTATTTCTTCCGTAACCAAACAAATCTTCATCTGAAAAAAACGAATGTACAGTTGAAAGTCCAGCTGGAACTAATGTTGACCAAGAAGATCTTAAGAAAGATATTTTTGCTAAATTTTCTGCAGACAAATGTTTATCTAAATATTCTTTTCTATTACTCATTCCTATTGAATTTATATAAATTTGAGTTGCATAGAACATTGAAGCACCAATCATAGAAGAAATAAATTTTGAATATGTTACAAAATCAGTTCCTCTAGTTTGGCTTAAATTATATATTCCATTTAATAATTGTTTTTCATAAGCAACAATACTAAAATTTCTAAACTGAACTAATAATTGTCCAAAATCAGTTGTAAGCCATCTATTCATTGATGCTATATCATTTTTTTGAACAACACGATTTATCCATCTATTAAGACCAACTACATAAGATACTCTTGATTCAACATCCCATTTATCAAGTTGTAATTCTTTAAACGATCCTTTTTCAAATGTAGCAAATTCTTTAATACTTTTTGCTATTCCATTAAATTCTTTTTCAGTCCAACCTAATTGTCTATATCTAACAATATCTCCAGTATCTAATTTTTTAAAAATATCTGTTGTTCTAAATTTTTTAGAAAGATCTAATATGCTTTCAACTATAGATGTTGTCATTGCTTTTGCTCCCCATATTTGAGAAAGCATTGTCATTGGGTGTAATCCACTTATATCTGCAACAAAAGTTTTAGCTCTTCCACTTAATATTTCTGCGTTAGCTAATTTACCACCACCAGTTTCAATAGGAATATTTCCTTGATAATCAGATCTTGCAGTTGGTGAAAACATATATTTTTCTAATCCTGATGCTACTCCATAAGATTCAAGTTCTTTTATTAATGGATCGTTTATTTTTATATCTCCAGATTTTAATCTACTAAATACTGTTCCTAATTGTGGCATTGATCTTAAAGATGTTGTCCAACCAGCTTCAGCTAATGCAGAAAATAATTCAGAACCCTGAGCAAATCCAACCTGACCAAATAATCTTAAAAAATTATAATCTCCAACTAATCTCATTATTCTTTTAAAAGTTTGTCCAGTTGGATCTTTTGTTTCTAAAGGATTTTGTCTACCAAGAAGAGAAGCCGCTACAACCTCAATCATACTCATATGATCTTCAAAATCTTTATATTGAGTGTTAAATTTATTATTTTCTCTTAGCCTATTTAAAAAAGCATCAAATTCAGAATTGTTTTTAAATCCACCAAATCTAGCCATTGCTGCTTGACCAATAACTTGATTAGAATATCTTGTCATAAGTTTTTCAAGATTTCTTTCACTTAAATCTTTAAGACTTACTGATCTTACTTTTCCATCTCTTATAGATCTAACATCTACTCTAGCATTAAAATCAAATGGTATTCTTTTGTTTGCATTTGGATCAAGGGTATTTCCTTTTGGTTTCTTTATTTGTTTAAAAATTTCATCAATTTGATTTTTATCTAAATCCAAATCTTTAAAAAATTCTCTTAGAGCTGCATCATTTGTTCCTTGAAATGCTCTTGAAAACATTGATTCTCTTCCATAATATTTATTGGAAGTAATAGTATCAACAATACCATTTATCATTCTATTAAAAACTTTATCTCCTAATCTTGGTTTTAAATCTTTAACAGCGTTAGCATAAATAGATCTTACTTGATCTATTCCATATTCATTTACAGCATCAATAACTTTAACTTTACTATGAACATGAGGAACATAGTTTTTTATTTTTCTTAATTTTGCTATTTCATCCCAACCTTCTCTTCCTGATTGAGCAACAACACTAAGTATTTCATCAAATGCTCTTGATGCATAATTTCCATGAAGTTGCATTTCTTTTGTTATTGCTTTTGAATTAGCAAGCGTTTGTGGATGTTCAACAAAATCTGTCATTAATTGATTAAATTTTTCACTGTTTAAGTGTGGGTTTATTGAAAGATTATCTTTATTTAATTTTACCCAAGAACGATAAGCAACTTCTCTTGTTTTATTGTAATCTCCTAAAATTGAAGTTAAAGTTCTTTCTTTAAATTCTAACATAGTATCTCCAGCAGAAGAACCAACAACAGGATCTGGCATTGCTCTTTCTACCCATTTTCTCATTAATGGATCTGGAGATTTATTTAAAGAAGCAGACATACTAAATCTTGGAATTGGAATAAAACCAAATAATTTTTTATTACCAGATCTAAACTCTTCTTCAACTTTTGCTATATTATCAATATTATCATCTAATACAGTTGGAAGTTTAGGATTGTCAGTTACAGTAAAATCATATTTGTTTTTTGCCTCGCCAGCATATAATCTTCTTCTTCTTAAAATATCTTCACTTACACTTCCTTTTATTAAATTTGCAAATTCAACAGATTCTGCATCAGATTGAATTGTTAATGCTTTGCTAGCAGCAACATCCATTTTTTTATAAGGAATTTGTATATCTTTTGGAACTCTTCCAAATGCTCCAAATGGAGCTCCTAATAAAAAACCACCATAATAAGCATATTTTATATCTTCTTCACTTTTAAGAGGATCTAAAGCATACAATCCACTTTCAATTAAAGCATTTTCAGTTCCAACTATAGTGCCAAGTTTAACAGCTCTTCTAATTCTTTCTGCTTTTGTACCATATAATATTGGAGTAACTAATCCTCCACTAGCTAATGCTAAAAGATAATTTGATGGATCTATAGTTGCGGCTAACATTCTTGCTCCTATTCCACCCCATCCAAGTTTTGAAATTTCACTTTCTATTTCTAATCTGTCATCTGCTTGTTTTTTTATATGAAAGAAATGAGGTTCTGATTTTGATTCAAGAAAAGCATTTTGCATATGCTCAGGATATCTTTCAATAATATCAAACTGTTCTTTAGTAATTCTGTAGTTTTCATCAAGTTCAAATGGATTTATTCCAGTTGAAAAAATTTCAGCTCCTTTATTATAAGCAACTTTAGCAAAGTTATCCATGTCAAGTGCTTTATTAAAAGCATCATAAAAATTATATTTGCTATCAAATTTACCTTGTTGTTTATCTATAAAATATTTAACGTCATCTGGAACTTGAGATATAGGTTGATTTAAACCTAATTCATCAACTTTAAATTTAAGTCTTGTTGGTTTTTCTTCTAATGGATTAGCAACAGTTTCAGTTGTTTTTGTTTCTGATATTGGAGTTTCTACAGATGGTATCAACTCTGGTTTATTGGTAGTTAAATTTTCACTACTCATTATTTATTTTTTCTGTTGATTTAAAAAATCTTGTTTTTGTATATTTCCAAAATTAATAGATTCAGATTGAATTTCAGGAAGAGCAAATGAATTTACTGTATTTTTTCTTGCCTCGTGTTTATCTAAGAAATTTTGATATCTTTTATCTGACGCAAGAGGATAAACTTTTTTCTCTAAATCTGCTTGAGTAAAGTATAAAAAATCAAATTTATTATTATCAAAATCTCCTTGAGGGTTTTGAAATGTAGTTAGTGGAGAATAAGGAAATTTTTTATTTACAATTTTAATACCAGCCTGATCATTAAATAGATTGGGTTCAATATCTACAGCAATTAAATCTTTTAGACTATTATTTTTCTTATCTATAACTCCATCATTCCAAAGTTTTTCAATATAAAATTTAACAGATTGATCGTGATATTCTGGTCTATTTTGTTTTATTGGAACTAAGTTTTCAAAAATATCTACTCTATAATTTTTATTCATAAATTCTTTAGCATACTCAATAGCTTGTTGTTCTGTTCCACCTATTTTATAAACAGTATTTGCCATTCTAGTTACGGAATCAGATATAAATCTTACATTGTCTGGATCTGTTGAAAGCCATCTTTCTGCAACAGAATTTGTTGCTGCTTTTAATTTGGCATCAGAAACAATTTTAGCTTTATATTCTGGTGTATTGATATTTTTTTCTAATTCTCTAACAGCAATACCAGCTTGTTGTGGTGTATATTTTAAAGTTGATATTAAAAAATCATATCTGTCATAAAATTCAATTTCTTTTTTTTCCAAATTCATTGTTGTTTCTAGAAAATTTCTTCCACCTTGATCTATATATCCTCTATAAGTTTTATATCCAGCTTCAATCATTTGTGGATTTCCAGTTAAGCCGACATTTACATATCCAGATCTAATAACTTCTTTTTGTATTGGATTTGAAATATTATTTTTAATAGATAATTCAGTTATTTGTGGTTGTGTATATTTTAAAGATCCATCTGTATTTTTTTTACTAGATATAACAACCATTGCTTTTTCTAAATCTTCTTTTTTTAAATCTTTTAATTGACCAGACTTAGCAAGAAAGCCTAAATTATTTTCAATAACAAGTGCTGCATTTTCAATTTTCATTTCTTCTTGAAATTCTTTAAATCCTTTTTGATATAACTGCATTCTTTTTTCTGCTGTTAAAAATTTACTAGATTCTACATCTTGCAGTTTTGTTAATGCAGTTTTATAATCTTTTTTGGCATAATCCATTTCAATACCAGTTTCAAATAATGAAGCATTTGATTTCTTTAAATCCTCTTCTAACTTTATTGGACCATCATTGTTATAAAAATTTCTACTAATAATGTTATTATCAATTTGTGTTTTTAAAATATTTTTTTCATTTTCATCTGTTGATAAAAAAAATTTAGATGTAAGTGATTGATGTTCTGTATTCCATGTACTATTAAATTGTAGATCTAATTGATCTCTTGATCCTTTTGTTACTTGAGCAGATCTTGTTACTAATTCTACATTTAATTTATCTTCTAATAATTTTGCAGCAGATTTATTTTCCATTGAATTTATTTTTTCTTTTTTTAAAAATTCAAACTGTTGTTTAAAAGTATCTGTTGCTTGAGAAGGATCTATATTTTGAATAGCACCTTTTTGTATTTTATCTAATTCTAAATCTAATTCTAAATAATTTTTAGTTGCTTCTGTTTTATCTTTAACTGCTTGTTCTCTTGCATAATATTCTGATGCAGCATCTAAACCGCTAGCAACAGCACCAAATGCAGATCCTGCCTTTTCAACAGGAACTTGAAATGATGCCTGCAAAGAAGGAGTTTGAGTTGTTGGTCTTTGTTGTGCTTCAAATGTAGGTATCTTTGGCATTATTGATTCCTTGATCTGTTTGCTGATTTAGACTGTACTCTTAAGTTACTTATATTATTGTTTCTTGGATTTCTATCTTTATGATCTACATCTTTACCAAGTAAACTGTTTCCATATTTTTTTTTTAACATTCGTCTAGCACCATTTCTACCAGCTCTATCTTTCTTTTGATCTGATTTAGAATGATAATTTTCATATTCACTTTTGTAATCTCTTGGCATTAAAAAGATCCTTCAGTAGATGTTAAATCTTTAGTGGCAAAAGGATTAGGTATGTTTGTTAATAAACTTTTACCCGCAGATGAACCTGCTAATGTTGTAGCACCTTTAAATAAAGTTGTCATTGCGGCTTGTTTTCCTTGTTGTGCAGCGAACTGTCCCTGTATTCTATATAAATTTCCAGCTTCTCTTCTTTGTGCTGCTGCAACTTGAGAATTATATTCAATAGTATTTTTTTCAACTTCAGCTTGTTCTACATTAGATCTTAATACTCTTAATCCAGTTCCAGATAAATCTGCTCCAGTTTTTAAAATTCTAGTTGTAGTTTGTCCCTGTAACTGTGTAAATTTTTGATCAAATCTTTGTATATCAAATTCTTTTTGTTTTTCTATTTGTTGAGCTTCTTGTTCAGCAATTTGTGAATTTCTATTTTGAATAGCTTGATTGTATTTTCCAGCGGCACTTTGTTGTTGTGCCTGTGCAACGCTAGATGTAAATGATGCTACTGCTAAAGCTGTTTCTAGTCCCATTAGTAAATCCTCGCAAATCTATAATGATCGCTACCATCAAATCCGTAGCTTTTCATTAATCCTTCGTTAGTAAATCCTAACCACTTAGCAAATCTAATTCCAATTCCAAAGTCTGCACGAACTGCTGTTTGTAATCTTTTAATATTATTAGATGTTGCAAGATAATCTATATTTTGCTTTACAGCTTTTGCAATCGTTATTGGATAATTCCATACATCATTCTTAGCAATGAACCAACCCTCAGCTACATTACCCCATATTCTTTTCATACCAGCTGCTGCAATAACCTTATCATTAATTAATCCTGTAAATGCTAGATGCTCCTGTTCTAAATCCATACATTCTTTGTTATTATCTTTAATAATAAATGATGCGTCTTTCTGTGTAAGCATGTGATTCATTTGAGATTCCATAATCAATCTGCCATGATCTTGTCTGTAAGGAATTATAATTAATCTATTAGTCATTTGTAGTTAAGTCTGGGTATAACGATAAAACTGTTAAAGGTAAAGGTTGAGTTTGTCTTACAAATATAAATCCATCAGATTCATAATTACCTCTAAACTCAATCTCTTTATCACCAGTATATACTGGGATAGCTTTATCCATTAAAGTAGCTGAAGATCTAAATGGTATTGCTTCCATATTGTTTAAATCTGGACCAACTTCAACACCAACAGATTCATAAAGTCTAACTGTAATATTGTATATTCTTTTTGTTTTAGCTTGAGATGTACCATTCTGAGCTCCAGCATCTATTCTCATAGTTTGTAATATTGATGTGTAAGGTAAACCAACTTTAACTTTATTAACAAATCTTGATAAAGATATAGCACCTGATGCTACAGTTTTTTCAGGATGTGTTGCACCATTAGCAAGTACAGATACAGATTGTCCCTCAAGATGTTCTAATCCTGTTACTGAATTAACAACTTGAGATACAGTTGCACCAACTGTATGTGTAGCTGCTGTAGTGCTATTAGTTCCTCTTGTACAACCTGTTAATGTATTTGTAGATATACCTGTGTAAGTAATTAATTCGTTATCTATTTTAACTGTACCAGTAGTTGTAAAAGAAGTAGCAGATGTTAATATAATAGAAGTTACAGAAGTATTAACTGTAGTGTTAAGAGTTGTGGTCGCACCAGAATAAGCAAGTTGAGAATCTAAGAAATTAAAGTTTGTATTATCTGTTTCATCAAAATCAAATTGATTAATGTATTCTATATAACGTCTTGTAACACCATTGATGGTACGTTTAATAATAACCCATGTTTGATATTCTTTGTCATCTGTTGGAATGGTAGCAATAGATTCACACATAGCAATATCTGATCCAAATGCACCACCAAATATATGTTGATGCCAAGCAACTACTTGTTGTTCTCTTTGGTAAGTTAAACCAATTAATTTTCCATCAC
>Ga0209087_1001740_pt1 | contig 12685 bp, 10 predicted proteins | sample S_130805_EF_Meta_FD_187321 | JGI IMG/M metagenome (GOLD analysis project Ga0209087, IMG submission 187321) | Freshwater microbial communities from Lake Simoncouche, Canada to study carbon cycling - S_130805_EF_MetaG (SPAdes) (version 2) | ecosystem: Environmental > Aquatic > Freshwater > Lake ...
ATAGAGGGCTAAAACCTTATTTCTCTGTTTATTGTAAACACAAAACCCTTTTCCTGCCTTTTTAAAAGGTGTGAATATTTTGAACTATGGGTAAACTTCAGGGGTTGTTAGATTAATTTAGGAGAAAACTCCCTTGTCCCAAGCAAATATCAGAGTAGGCCTTCTTGCCTATGGAGCAATTGGCGATGAACACAACATGGCAATTAAAGCCACTCCTGGATTATCTTTAGCAGCAGTTTGTGACACAAACCCTGAAAGATTAAAAGTTGCTTTAGCAATATCTCCTGATGCCAAAACTTTTACTGATGCTGAAGTAATGATTGCATCAGGAGATATTGATTTGGTAGTAATTTCTACCCCACCAAATAGTCATTACCTGTGGGCAAAGAAAGCTTTGAATGCCAATCTAAATGTTGTGTTAGAAAAACCAATGGCGCTAACTACTGGGGAATGTGATGAACTAATTGCGCTTGCAAAAACAAAAGAAAAACTACTAGTGGTTTATCAAAACCGTCGCTATGACTCTGACTTCTTAACTATTAAAGACTTGATTGAAAAAGGCTCAATTGGAGAAGTGTTTTACTTTGAAACATTTGTGGGAGGTTATTCCAAACCTTGTTCTTATTGGCATTCCGATAAAGATGTATCAGGTGGAGCAATATTTGATTGGGGAAGTCACTTCCTTGACCAAATAATGTCCGTTATTTCTGCTCCCCTAAAAACTGTTTCTGGTTTAAACCAAAAAAGAGTTTGGGACCATGTCACCAATGCTGATCACTCCCAAGTAACTTTAACCTTTAATGATGGAGTCCAAGCTGTATTTACTAATTCTGATTTAGCAGCAGCTAGAAAACCTAAATACTTTGTGTTAGGAACCAAAGGATCAATTGTAGGTGAATGGGATCACAGCAGTGAAACTGTGACAGATCTTCCAGCCATTATTTATCTTTTCCATCCAGATGGAAAAAAACAAGCTGTGGAAAACATAAAACCAACACCGTTTAGTTTCCATCAAAGTTTGGTTAATTACTTATTAAACAAAACCCCGATGAGTGTGACTGCGCAACAATCTCGTGATGTGGTGGCCGTAATGCAGGCAGCTGAAGAATCAGCACTTGAATTGGGTGCTTCAAAGAAAGTTGATCAGTTACTCAGGTAAGTCAAAATGTCTGATAAGTACCAATAATTTTTTAATTTAAATCATTTAATCCATATTAATTAAGCAATATAAGTAATAGTCTTTACAAAATGAGACATAGATTTTCAGCATCATTAATAACATTGTCACTATTACTTAGCTTCGTTGCCCTTCCATCTTCTGCTTTAACCCAGATTCCAAAAGATGCTCGAGATGGAAGATGTGAAAAAGATCCAAAGGTTCCTGCTGCTTGGAAGAAATATCAAGACTTCACCTGGAATTATCCAGCCTGCACCATCCCCTATAGATATGTCAGTGGGAAATTAACTTCCAAAACTCCTAAAACTGCTCAAAGTGATAGATCAGAATTACTTGGTGCTGACCAATGCATGATTGCTAATTATTGGGGTCCACAAAGAGCAAAACAAGCGCAAGGAGAAATCTTAGGTCCAAATTACACTTTGCAATTTGTTCCTTTCCAAACATCTGATTACAAAATTAATTCAAACCCACAGAAAGACTATAAAGACTGGGTTAAAGCAATGGAAGATGTGATGAATAAACAAAGCGATCTTCCATTTAATTTCAAAATAATTGTTCCAGATAAATATTTCAAGATCCCAAATACTTTGAAATCATATGATGTTGGAGATCGTTGGCTCTCCACAGGTTCTACTTCTGGGCAAAACACGCACCCTGACGAAGCAATTCCAAATTACTTGAAACTTCTTCAAGATGTAGTTGCAGTTGCTGACCCAGATATAGATTTTTCAAAAGCAAACCATTTGTGGATAGTTGGACCACCTAACACAAAACGAAAAGATTTAATGAATTTTAATCTTTTCAATCAAACCATTCAAACACAGGAAAAACTTATGAAAAGGCTTTATGTAACAGATCATCCTTACAATTATGACGTTGGAACTCGTGAACAAAATAATAAGAAGTATGGAAACTGGGTAGCAAATTATAAATTTGGGGGCTCAGGTGCATTGGGTCAAATGCACGAATGGGGACATTCTTCTGGCACGTTTACTACTTTTAGTCAGGTTGTTGGACAACCAAATGAATCAATGAAGTGGTCAATCATGTTTGAGAAAGATAGCGACTGGTTGGCCTTGCACAAATGGATTCTGCAAATGATCAGTGATGATCAAGTTCGATGTGCCCCAAAAAATAAAGTCACCACCCATTGGTTAAAACCATCCACAATTAAAGGTGGTTATGAGAAACTATTGATGGTGCCACTTTCTGGGTCAGACTATTTAGCTGTGGAATCAATAAGACCTTATGGATACAGTTTTAAAATTCCAAAATGCCAACAAGGTGCCCTTGTTTATGTAGCCCATCTTTATGGTCAAGGCTATAACGAAAAAACAATTCAAATTCCTTCCAATACGAAGAAAAAGTCATGCCCTGGAAATAGCGACGCTGAAAAAGGAGCACTTGTCAATGGCGACAGTGTGAGCTACGGCGGAGTCAAAATCACAGTTGTTGAAGCAGGCGATTTTGGTGACGTTGTAAGAGTTGAGCCTGGGGCTTAATTCTTAACTAAATTCTGTTTGCTTTCTTAAGTTTTTCAACCACTTGATCGTGTGGCAGAGCATAACTCTTATGGCCATTACGACCTGTCACATCTTTATTTACAACTAGTGCATTTACCACTGCTTCTTCAACAGCTTGCACAGTTGCTGCATAAAAAGCATCCATTCTGCCCCATTGAACTGATTTCATTTGGTCATAATCTTTATCTAATGTTGCACTAGTTGGAAATCCACTAATGAGAGCACCTTCATTGGCAGTTGAAAAAGCTAAGAAAATATCACCTGAGAAATGACTTCCAGTAGTTCCAGTTCTTGCTAAACCAAGTGGAACTCGTTTTGCTAATGCTTTGCATTGCGCTGGAAGAAGTGGTGCATTTGTCGCAATTATGCAAATTACTGAACCTGCTCCACTGGGAGCTTTAGCATTTATTTGATCTTGTAAAAACCAATCAGTCTCACTTAATGGATTTGGTTTATCAATATCTGACATTGGCACACCAGCAATTGCTAATTCGTGTCTAGAACCAAAATTAGCTTGCACAAAAGCTGCAACTACATATTCTTCTGATGCATATTTTACAATTCTGGAAGATGAACCATTTCCACCCTTAAATTCATAACAATTCATTCCGGTGCCACCACCAACAGATCCTTCATCAATTAATCCAGATTTAGCGGTATTAATTGCAGTTATGGCATGTTCTGTTTTTACATGTGGACCATTAATATCGTTTAGATATCCATCCCAAGTTTCTGCCACAACTGGTAATAACCATTGCGCTGCTAATTTTGGTTTGTTTTGATTAATCCAATCAATAACTCCACGATGAACTGTTCCTACTGCGTGAGTATTAGTAATCATTACTGGCATTGCAATTGCGCCAGTTTCTTCTATCCAAATACTTCCAGTCATTTCTCCATTGCCATTTAAAGAATAAAATCCAGCTGCACAAGCAATTCCAATTTTGTCTTTACCTCTAGGCAATATTGCAGTTACTCCAGTTTTAACATTTTCTGGAGAATCAATAGTTACACATCCAACTTCTAATCCAGGAACATCAGTGATGGCATTGTTCTTTCCCGGGGTTCCTTGAAAAGGAATACCTAAAGCCCTGGCTCTTTTGTGCCCACTTGCTGAAGTTAATGACATTTCAAAAATTCTCCTCAGGGCTAATACTTACTTATATAACAATTTCTGGCAAGCAAGGCTTATGTTCTTGACTCAAGGCCTCATGAGGAGTTGTATAAGTCCAAACCTTAGGGAGGTTTAAATGGGTTCTTATAAACAAGAGCTTTCAAGAGAACTAACTCTTCGCCAAAACATCCTGATCACACTTTCTGCAGTTACCCCTGCATCAAGTGTTTTCATTATTGTTCCAGCAGTTTTACTTGCTGTTGGTGGAGCTTCAGTTATGGCAATGGCACTGGGTGGATTAGTAGCACTCTTTGTTGGTATGTGTTACGCAGAACTTTCTGCACGCTATCCAATTTCTGGTGGTGAATACACTTGGGCCGCTCGCATACTTGGAAAACCAATAGGTTTTGCAGTTATGTTATTAACACTTGTCACAGGTGTTTTAATCATTGCAGTTGTTGCTTTAGGAACTGGTTTATATCTTGGAGTAGCAGTTTCAGGATTATCAGGTAGCGGAGTAGGACTAGCAGTAATTGTGTTATCCACAATTGTTGCTGCTCTTCGTATTAAAACAAATGCTTGGGTAACAGGTTTGTTTTTGGCAGTGGAATTGTTAGCAATAGCAATTTTCACAATATTGGGATTTATTCATATTTCTCGTCCGATCAGCACCTTCTGGACGCCAGCTGCTCTTGGTTCAACTGGCATGATGGAAGGCGTTTCAATGGGACTAGTTGTTTCCACAATTGCGGTGGCCTTATTTGCTTATAACGGATATGGTCAAGCGGTTTATTACGCTGAAGAAACAAAGGGTGCAACTAAAAATATTGGTAAGGCAATCATGGTTTCCTTATTTGTTGCACTTGTTGTAGAAATAGTTCCTTTGATGGCAGTAGTTCTTGGTACAGATTCTCTAGAGAAATTATTAGCAGATCCTGCCCCAATGAATTACTTCTTAATTGAACGCGGTGGAGAAACTGTTAACACCATCGTGAGCTTAGGTATTGCGATTGCAATTATTAATGCTGTTATCGCAATTGTTATTCAAATGGCTCGCTTATTATTCTCAGCATCTAGAGATGGTTCTTTCCCAGATTCAATTGGTAAACCAATGGGAAGCATCAATGCTAGATACCAAACACCAGTTGTTGCCACAGCAGTTATGGGCATAACTTCAGTGTTAGTTGGAGCATTTGTGCCATTTAGTTTGCTAATTCTTGCAAGCGGTGCTTCCTTGATTGTGATTTATGCAATCGTGGCAGTAGCAGCTTTGCGAGTTAGAAGCATGGGATCAAGTCATAAGAGTGCATACACAATGCCTTTTTGGCCACTTCCTCCAATCATTGTGATTGTGGCAATTATCTATATCGCCTACCAAGGTGTATTAGCTGATTCCCGACCACTATTGATTGCAATTGGAACAATGCTTGTGGGAGTTGTTTATTACTACATCTACATTAACTCTCGCACTGATTCACGTTGGACTCTCCCAGAAGCCCTTCATGATCACAACGATTAATTAAATAATTAATCAAGATAAGGGGCCGGTTAATACCGGCCCCTTATTTATTTCTTCATAAATGTAATTTTTTGAATTCTGTTATCTTTTTCAGGACACATTTGAACTTCGACAAAAATAGAACTCTTTGAGCCTTTAAGCTCAGCTTTAGCAGTTGCTGGTGAATCTGACTTAATGCCCTTGACTTTGAATTTGCCTAGCTTTGCTTTAACTTTTTTGAATTCTTTTACTCTGTCTGCTCTGGGTTTATCCATATCAACATTCATGGCAAAATTCTTATCAGCAATATTTTCATCCCATTTGATTAACAAGCCGACTACTGTTTCAACTGCTTTTTGAGTTGATTTCCAGATATCTAGTTCTTTATTTTCAGGCAAGGCATTTACTTCAACTACTATTTTGTTCATGACTTCGGTGGCTAATTCATTCATTGGTGCATAAGTTAAATTACCTAACGCAATAACACCGTATCCCGATTGTGGATGCCAACGCATATGAGATCCAAAGCCTGGATATCCCCCAGAATGTGACACAAATCTTCCCAATAAAGAATCATCATCGATGAATAAACCAAAGCCATAACTGGTGGTAATTGTTTTAGGTTTCTTTAAGTTTTTATCTTTCAACATCACCGTTGAAATATGTCGTTGTGGTTCTTGCATTTCTCTCACACTTGAAATCTTTAACACTGATTTTGTCTTTACTTTCCAAGCAGATTGGAAGTGAGCAACCCAGGAAACTAGATCATTTATGGAACTAGATATTCCTCCCATAGCACTGAAAGATCCAGGAAGAGTAATTGCTTGCAAAGTTAATCCTTTGTCATACTTTGCATAGCCATCTACTTTGTCTGTCTTTTTTGGTTCTCTTTCATCAAAAGTAGTTACTTTCATATCTAAATCATTAAATATTTCTTTCTTAATAAAGTCGAAATAATCAACTCCACTTGCCACACTTACTACTCGACCCAATAGGGCATAACCAAGATTTGAATACTCAAAACCAGTTTTAACTTCTCTAGCAAAACTGATTCCTTTAGAAACTAGATTTTCAAAATCTTCATAAGACATTTCTTCTTGACGATCTCCCCAAGGATCATCAGTTGGAAATCCTGCACCCATAGTTAATAAATCTCTTAATAGAATTTCAGAACTATTTTCTGGCAATCCAAGGTTTTTTGTCCAAGGTAAATACTTAGTTATTGGATCATCAAGTCTTAATAACCCTCGATCTCTTAAAAGCAAAATTGCGGTGGCAGTAAAACTTTTAGTCATGGAAGCTATACGAAAGACACTGTTTGAATCAGGAACCTTTTTGGATTTTAAAGTAATTTCTCCTACACCAAAGATGTTTATTAGTTTTCCATCTTTAATAAGGCCTAAAGCAATACCAGGTATTTTTTTATCTGCCTGGTATCGCTTAATGGTCTTAGTTATAAACTTGTCTAATTTCTCACTCTTCATGATTCAAAGTCTCTCATAAGAGGGTTGGCTTTGGCTAGACAAGTAATCCTCTTAGCTTTTGCATTCAGCAAAACAGCCATCTGTTTTGCAACTTAAATCAACATGATCTGCTGATCCGCCATGGGTCACTAATAAGAAATTGCCTTTAAGGGTTAAATTCTTTAGTTCTTTTCTGGCATCAATCATCAAGAGCTTGTGGGAAAGATAAGGTTCCAATAAGCAATCTGGTCCTTTTTCTTTAATGCAATCTGCTTTCATCTGCTTGATCTGTTTCTTTATTTCTGGTGAGAAATCAAGCTTGTCCACCCCAAAAATAATCAAGGCATCATCAACTTCATTTTCTCCCATAGGAATAAATCTCAATCCCTTATTGGAAGGTCTAAACCAAACTGGTCTAGAGAAATCCACCATGATGTAGAAATCATCTTCGATAGCCATTGAATACATTAAGTCACTCATTTTTATTACCCCTTTTCTTAGTTGTAAATAAATTTTAAAACGAAGGTCTGACAAAAAATTAGGAAAAATTAGACTGTTTAAACGCCTAAACTCTTATGTCTTAAGGCGTTTAAACAGTCCGTTAGGTTTTACTTTTTCTTTAAAGCAGTGACCATGTTTAGCCACAAACCTTTAATGAATTCCTTTTGCTCAGCTTCAGGCAATTCCTTATAGTTAGCAGGAAACTTGAAGAGTTGCTTTTGAACTTCAGCAGCTTCTGGATCTTTTGGTACTTCTAGTTTTTGCTGCTGGTTTAGTTCCTGAATGGGATATTCATTGTGTTCACTCTCAGTTTTTCCAGATGGGTTAGCCACAAAATCAAAATGGTGCTGACGCCAAACTCTTCTACCAATTGTGTAGGTAGACATTTGGTGCTTGTGGCTTCTCTTGAAAGAACACCCCGAGCAAGTTAAGAAAACTAATTCCATCCCATTGATGGTTTTCACTTCAGTTTTCTCAACATGGGTATCAATGAATTCCTCAAAAGAGATCATTATTTGTTCCCCTTTGGTGAAGAAACCAATTGATCAAGGATTTCATTAGCAAGCTCGGTGAGGGCTATATCTTTATCGTTTTCACTCATTGATTTGTAATCTTGAGGGAATTGAAAGTAATGCTTATTTATTTCAGACACTTTTACTCCTAGTTAGATGTTTTCATTGATTGACTTAATCAATGACGGCTCTTCTTTCAGGAGCACCGTGTACTAGGACACCGGTTGCTAGGTAGCTAGCTGAAAGGCTATTGCGCTACGACTTCTTTGAGCTAATTACTACTTTATCAAAGGGCAATGACAATTACAAATTGTTAATGCGAAATTAGCTCTTCCAAATCAGCTAATCGTTTCTTTAGTTTGCCAGCTTCTTTCATGTTTTCCCAGCCACCCATATCTTCCAGACAACTAATAATGATGTTTTCCAAGAAAATTCTTTGATCAATTGATTCTTGATCCTGCTCAGTAATGTCTTGAGCAAGTGCTTTTATTGACTTAATTAATTCCTTTTTGTTCCCACCAGTCATCCACATGATCTGATACTTGAGATACTTCATCTCAATAAGACTTTTTTTGTTGTTTAGTAACTCAAAGGATGTTATCAATTTTTCAACTCTTTTTTCAGCTTCTACATAATTTCCCAAGTCATAAAAAGTATCCGCTAGATAGTTTTGAACTAAAAGAGTGAAATTGGTATCTCCAGCTCTTTGAGCAAAATCAAGAGCAATCTCTAGTTTTGTCAAAGCTATATCAAATTGTTTTAACCCTTTGCAATGAATGGCAATTTGAGCCAAGCAACTAGCACAATCTAAATCTTGATCTAGTTCGTTATACTTCTCGAATTGCCATTCCAAAAGATCAATACATTTTTGAACTTCTTCTTTTTGTTCATAAGCCTCAGCTAAAATCACAAAATCATCTGGCTTATCTAAGTTACTTCTCTTGGCAATCTCTAAAGCTTTTTCTAAAGTGGAAATAACTAAGTCAGGATTGCCTAATGCGTTAGCATTCATTCCTATTGCTCGATAGATTTTAAGAATCTCTGCATCACTGGTGAGATCTTTTAATCCAAGCAAAATATCTCTTGCCTGTTCAACTAAAGCTAGAGCTGATTTAAAGTCAGATTTCTCAAATGATCTCCTACTGAGTTCATATAGGAAATCTGACTTCAATTCCCCATCTACATTAGGTAATTGATCCCAAAGTTGTTTGTCTGTTAATTCCATTAGGTCTTCGTAGTCATTCATGATTGATTTTCCTTTCTACTTTTTGGTTTCATTTGGGGCCACAAAGTCAAGATCATATTTAGCGCATAATTTATTGCCTTCTTTGTTTATTTTACTTCCGGCAATTTTGAGTGGTTCTTCCATTTTTTCAGCTTCAGATCTTGGAATCATGCCGTATTGGCGTAACCCTTCAATCCAAGCTTCATCTGAAATAATTTCTGTGGAAGCAATATCTATATAAGTTTTCATGTATTCCCATGGCAGCGCTAGTTCTTTTTCAAGTACTGCCGCTTTTTTCCAGTTAGAAACCATTTTTCGCACTTCTGTAATTGCAACAAATTTTCCCCGGTTAGCTAAATCTGTCTTGGGAATTGAGTAAGAAAAGTCCTCACAAGCCTTCTTTACGACTGCATCCTTATCAATACTCACTTCCCCAGTTTTTAAGTTATATTTTTCTGCCTGGTTATAGATTTCGTCTTGACTATAAACTTGACTATCGCCCCAGGTAAGTATTTCGAAACGATCATTTTCGAAAACTGGTCCATAATTCAGGTTATAAATATTTAATCTATAGTCATTGAAGGAAGTAAATTCCATTATTGGGACTCCATTTTTGAAATATATTTTGCCACTGTCTTGAGTATCTCGACAACACAATCCAATGTCACTACTAGAGTATCCGCTGATTACAAAATCAACTTGATTTTCTTTTAACTCAATATTTTCGTATCCAAAGAAATCATAGATAGTTGTGAGTTTGGTAGTTGTATAAATTATGTTGTCTTTATTCTTCACGACAAATATATTTATGACTCCACTACTTCCTGCGCTAGGAATACAGTAGTAAGAAATTAAGGCGGACTTAAATTCTGTTAATTTTGTGGTATCAATGAAATTAGAGATTGATCCATATGGATCATAACTACTAGGTTCGTCTTTACAAATAAATGACATAAATTTAAGAACTTCGTATTCATCCCAACTGGCATAATCAAGTTTGGAATAAGTTTCAGGATCATCTTTTTTTGCCATGTAAACTTGTTCTTTTTCTGGCAGTGTATAAAATTTATCCCAACTAGATAATTCTTCTTCTGAATCGATTGCAGGTTCAACGGTAGTTTCAACAGCTGTGGTGGAGCTAGTGGTTGATCCACAAGAAGTTGTCACTAAAGACATCAAAGAGACAGTGAAAATAACTATTAGTGTCTTAAGACTTAACTTGAGCATTATTTGATCCCCCATAGCTTGTTGTCACTTAATTCCATGAGGTCTTGATATTCAGACATTTTTAATTCTCTCTTTTTCTATTTCTTCATTTACTCTTAGGCCTATTGCTTAAAATTTCTTTTACTCAACACTTACTTCTTTAGTTTCAATCATGTAAACATCGTTTCCGCAGCAACCATCACTGCTAACAAAGAATTCTCTGTTTGGTACATATAAATTTCTGGAATCTTTTCTAGTGACCTCAAACCCGTAATAAGGTGGATCAACATCAAATCCAGCATCTGTCCATGCTGTGCTGTCACAGGAAGCGTCTGGATCAACCTTGTTTTGCCAAACTTCATTGGCACTCAGTTCAATACTTTTGCCATCATATTGAACATCATTTCTACTACTAAAGGTATTAATACTCATTTGATCAACAGTTGCGCAATATCCAAGCCTATATTCAGTCTTGCCGCATTCAACTTCTTTACCAAAATCTTCTTTAGCTTCTTCTCCATTGTTTACGTACTGGTAGTACAAACAAGATTCAACCTTTACTTGCTGTTGCTTTTCTGCTGGAGCCGTTTCCGTTACGATGTTTTCTACTTTGGCTGGACAAGAAATATTTGCAGCAGGTACTTTCCCGTTTAAAATAAAGTCATCTACTATGTTTGTCAGGCAATCAGTTGTGCCAAATGCAACACCATGTCCATTACCTTCGTAAGTTATTAGTGGTGATTTCATAAAATCTGCCATTCGAATTGCGCCTGAATAAGGTGTAGCGTTGTCGCCCTTTGAAGCAACAATCAATATTTGCTTTCCACTTTCGTTTTGTGGACTTGGAATGGATTTAGGTGGATCTGGAATTGTTTCATCATCAAATGCTCTCCAGCTCCATTCGCAACCTTGTTTCTCTGGCAGATAATCAAAATCGATAGGGCCAGTTTTAATCAAATATGTCAAAGGAGCAATTGCTTTAAACTTTTGTTCTAAATCATCAAGTTCGGCTTGAGTATAAAAATCTCTAGAGTCTTCGTCTAAGCAATTTACAATCATTAATATTTCATCAGAATTTGTCCTGCTCATGTCTTCTAAGTTATAGCCGTGTAATGAAAGTCCGTAAAATTCAAATTTTGAATACTCTCCATTTTCCAACTGCAACATTGCAGCTTTGAATTCTTCGTAAATATCATCTGTTGGGTAATAGGTCATTTGGAAAATACCTTCAAACAATAGATATCCGCTTGCATAGGTACCTGGATTGTAATCAGGATGATTTTTCACACCGTAGACTCCAACTAGATCATCATTGTCAGCTTTCAATATTGCTTTGTTAATTTTTAGTGCCACTTCTTCAGCCGTTTGTCCTGGACAACTTGCGTCTTGTGCGCACTTGTCGAGTAAACGCTTGAGCGATTCCTCTTGGGCTTTTGCGTCACTTTCATTTCTTTCTTCGTCTGATAAGTCATTTTGGGTGGGGCTATCCATCAAAATTTTTCCTACATTTTCTGGAAAAATTCTTATGTATTCGGCAGCAATAGTTGTGCCGTATGAACTTCCAGCAAAATTAAGGTCACTATCTCCACTTACTACTTCTCTTAATATGTCAAGATCTCTCACCGTATTTTCAGTATTTATCAAGTACCATAGAGGATTTTTCTGAACACAATCATCGTAATATTTTTTCATTTCTACATCAGCAAGTTCCACTTCTTCAGCTGTATCAATGAAGTAGTCGGTTGAATAATAACTTTGTAAATCTAACGTGTCATCACATCTAACTTCTGAAGATCCTTTGACTCCTCTGGGATCAAAACCAATTACATTTAAGGTGTCTCGAATTGACTTACTTGCTTGCATGTATTGCAGATATTCAACACCTGATCCACCGGGACCTCCCGGATTAATAAACAGATTTTCTGGATTTTCTATATCTATGTTAGCTGGATCTTTCATAAGTTGAATTACAAATTCGTCATTGCCGATCTCTAAATCTTGATAATTAGCTGGAACTTTAACTTGTGCACACAAAACTTTTTCGGCATCAAAATTTGGATCATAAAAATCCTTATCCAGTAATAGAGCACTCGCACATTTTGTCCAGTCAATATCTTGATCCATGTATCTAGCAAGTAGTTTTGAATTTACTGAACCAGAATCTGAAGCATTAATTGTGCCACAAGCAGAAATAAGTATTGCTCCCGCAAATGCAAGGGATGCACATAGAAACTTTCTCTTCATTTGATCAATCTATCCGCCGGGTAAGACATTCTTAATTGAGAAAAGCGACATTGAATTGTTCTGCGTTGTGCTTTGTCACTTAATTCCATGAGGTCTTGATATTCAGACATTTTTAAACACTCTCTTTTCTCTATATATATAGACAATAAAGAGAAGCACTGACAAAGAGGAGGAAGGTTTGTTTACTCAGTAGTTCTTCTTAGGGGGAATGCTGACTCT
>Ga0209087_1001742_pt1 | contig 12671 bp, 14 predicted proteins | sample S_130805_EF_Meta_FD_187321 | JGI IMG/M metagenome (GOLD analysis project Ga0209087, IMG submission 187321) | Freshwater microbial communities from Lake Simoncouche, Canada to study carbon cycling - S_130805_EF_MetaG (SPAdes) (version 2) | ecosystem: Environmental > Aquatic > Freshwater > Lake ...
AATTTTCAGTAACAATTTGTCTTAGTATTTTTGTCCGTAAGGTTTTGCTCCATTCCAAGGCCAAATTTTCAACATTTTTTGTAACGACGTATCTTACGGTTAAACTGTTCTATATTCACCCTTGCGGGGTGAATATTCAATTGCTAAAGTCCTCTGTTGAACTTAATGCGGTGCGCTTTTTTGAAAATGCGCATATTTTTTCAAAAAAGCGCGGCGGAAGCCGGGTTATTTTAAAAAAACACATCAACACTTCTTGGGTCTAGTTGCGACAGAACCCGTCGCAACTAGACCCAAGAAGTGATGTGTAAAGTATTTTCGTTTTTTTTTTCTGAGGAGCGAGAAGAGAGGAATTCTTATTCATCTATTCCATATATTGCAAGGGTAAAAGTCATATGTCCAAGAAATGATGTCGAGTCGGTATAAGTAGGATAAGCATCACCAACAGTGGTTAATAAATCAATAGTAATATTGACATAATCATTAGACTTTATAAAACAATGATACGATTTATTTGAATTTACAAAAGACCAAGATGCATTAGCCGTATTGGTGATATTTAAGACTGAAAGAAACGCCTTACCGCTGTTTTTTCTTAGCGTTTGGTCATAAGTATTTTGAAACGATAACCCCGACATATTAACAGAAACAACGCGCTGATTTGTTCCAGCCGCCGTTCCAACCGCACAACCTGATGTATGTAATAAACAAATATTGAACTTATCATACTTATAATACATATCACCTAAAAGGTCTTTTAAACAGACGTTATACCACGTAAATGAACCAAAGTTATTTGCAATTATTCCCTGTGTTGTTGTAACAGTAGTATTATAATAATCTGCATATGTTGTTGATGCATTGATATGATTAGTTTTTAAAATTAAATTTCGTGCTTCAATTGTTTCTACCGATTGAATATTCATTATATATAATTTATAATATTTTTTATTTATCATCACCATCTACTCCGTAAATATCAAAATAAAATGTAAGATTTCCAAGTATTTGATTTTGGTTATAATTTGGATACAAATCGTTATATGCGCATTTTAAATCTATTTTTAAATCAACATAATCCGTTGATTTTGTAAAACAATGATATGATTTATTCTCGTTCTGTATAAAACTATATGAAAAACTTCCATAAGAAAATGGTAAAACTCCAACCGTTGCCTCTCCTGTATTTTGTCTTACTGATTGGTCATATGTATTAATAAATGATAACCCACTTAATTTAACTAAAAGCATACGTTCATTAAATCCTGTATTGACTGAACCTGCAACTCCAGTCATTACACTAACTAAACTAATATTGAATTTGTCATATTTATCATATAAGCCTCTTAATATTTCTCTTAAATTAACATTTTTCCACGTAAAAGAACAGCAATTATTAGTAATAATTCCATTAGTATTATCAATGGTTGTATTATATAATGCTGTTGTAGTCAAAGAATTGTAAATATAACTTGTTTTTAACATTATATGAGTTGATTGTTTTGCAAATACTGACATTGTTATATATTATTTATATACTTAATAATCATCGTCGTCATTTACACCTGTTATAGCAAATGCAAATGTTAAATGACGGAACAAAGAATTTGCATCAGCGTAATCTGGATATACATCGCTGAAAGTACATATTAAATCAATTGATAAATTAACATTATCTGATGGCTTTTTGAAACAGTGATATGTTTTAGTTGTATCCATATTACACCATTGGTCTAATGCACCTGCATTGACGTGTATAAGAGATATAATTGCTTTATCAGTGGTGGTTTTTGTTAATTGGTCGTATGTATTTTCAAATGGCAATCCACCCATTTTTGCATATAAAAATCTTCTGTTTGCACCAGGTGTTCCTGAACCTATAGCAGTTCCTGATACATACAATAAACTGATGTTAAATTTATTATATTTGTCATATAAGTTTCCTAAAAGATCAACCATATCAACATTATTCCACGTAATAGAACAGAAATTATTCTTTATAGTTCCATTTGAGTTCGTTATCGTGGTATTATAATAATCTGTAATAGTGTTGGATGCACTAATATGATTAGTTTTTAAAATTAAATTCACGCTTTCTGTTGTTTCTAATACCATTATTAAATATATAATTAATAACAAATTATATATTTTATGTCTAAAATATTCAGCGCTGGACGATTATATCATATTTGGTATTTTACGCGAATTCTGCGGAGAAGGAATTTCATCGTTTGAACCATTATCAACCTCTTGCTCAACATCTCTATGAATGTTACAAATTCCGCATATATTACAGTCTGAAATTTTAATCTTATAGACATATTTAAATATGACGGTCGTTATACCGATTAATATTCCCCCTATAGTCATTAACCATATACTATCTTCATAAAAACGCATATATATTTAGAGCAAGATATTAGCTAATTTTTCTTTCAAAAGTTTTATTTCATCGCTTAATTCTTGAACTGCTCTCACTAGGTAAGGTGTAAATTTCGAGTAATCCAATCCGTAATATATTGGTTTTCCAAATTCATCTATTGGTTCTTCAATATTTAAACCATTCCAAGAACTTGGTAATGTTCGCATACTCGGAAAAACACTGAAAACTTCCTGAGCTATAAATCCTTCACCACTTTCATTATCACTGTTAATCCAGTCATAAATAACTGGTCGTAATAGATTTATTTTTTCAATCATCGACGGCATATTTTTAATATTTGTTTTTAATCTTTTATCGCTACTTGTACTATATGAAACGCTATTAGTCGAACCTCCAATATATCCTCTTAATGATGACGAGGTATTATAAAAAGTTATTATATTATATGTATTATTATAAGCTTTACACGTGATAGCTTCCTGTTGTGTTCCAGATGTACATCCAATCTGGATACAGCCATTGGCCCCCCAATTAGAACTACTTGAAGCAGAACCAGTATAAATAATACCTCCAGTTTTTAAAATTCCGTCTACATTAACACCATTAGTTCCACCTACATCTAAACTATATCCTGTTCCTGAAGATTTATTAATGAAAATATAACCTGATCCTGTAGCTCCAACAGTAATTGTTCCAGTAACATTAATACCATTATCATTCCATTTTAATTTTTCAGTAAATGAACCTGGGTTGGTAACTCCCAAAGCTCCAGAAGTCCAACCAGCTATAATTGGTCCGTCGTAGATACTGTTGTGTTTTATGTAATGATTACTATCTTGAACTAAATAAATAGTATTACTATTTAGATACATATTACCAGTAAGAATTCCATTAGATTTTGGTAAAAGACTATCTGTTACTGTAGTTGTTGCTACAGATACTCCATTTGAAGTAATTCCACCAGTTATATTTAAATCTCCAGTTACATCTACACTATTACTGTCCCATTTTAATATCTCAGTAAAAGAACCTGGGTTAGTAACTCCAAAAGCTCCTGTACTATAACCTGCTAATATTGGTCCATCATAAGTACTATTAAATTTAAGATAATGATTAGTATCTCCATTTTCGCGTAAATAAATATTATTATCATTTAAATACATATCACCAGTAAGAGTTCCATTATTTTTTGGCAAAAGAGTATCTGTTACTGTAGTTGTAGCTACCTGTTCGCTGTTTATAGTTAATCCTCCAGTTACGTCTAGAGAACCGCTAATTGTTCCGCCTGATTTTAGTAAATAATTATTTTGAATTGATTTTACATTTCCCTGCAATATCGATATGTTTCCATATAACGAATCTGTTATTGAACTAGATACAAAGGAATTAGATAAAACGTTTTTAATATATAAATTTCCGTTAATATTAACGTCTTTTGAAAAATTTGTTGTATTTGCTGTTATATTTAAATTTCCTATACCAGAAATATTACCACTCGTTGTTTTAGAAACCCCTATTATATTTTGCGCGCAATATACGTTTCCAAAAATACTTACGTCCCCAGAGAATTGTGAATAAGCATATTGGTCTAATAACGAATTCCCTGAAAAATTACTTATCCCTGGTGGCATATTTTCATTGAAAAATCGACCATAGACAGCTGTAGTTAAAAAAGCATTTAGCTCTCTGGCTGGTAAACTTGTCATATATTATATAATTATATGTATTGGTCGAAAGGATTGTCTCGATATGGCATACTTAGATTTGTAGCAGACAACTGATTAATTTGAGAAAATCCGAACCCGTTATGCATATACACAGCACAGTTTCTGTTTCCGATAAAAATCTGATTTGCATTATTTGCACCAATATAAATCGTTCCAGCTGTTGATGTTGTATCTATATCTATTGATAGTGCTGAAACTGATGGTGTCGTAAGTCCTCCCGATATCAATCCGGTTCCAGAAATGCTTAAATTTCCTGTTCCTGTGATATTTGTTGCTGTTAATTGACCAGTTGTTGTTGGAATAGTTGAACTTCCAATCTGAACACTCGTAGCTTTTGTTGTTCCGATTTTTATATTATTTGCATTTGTTGATACACTTGACGGGTTACAGTCTATAACAAAATTATTAGTAGCTAGATTATATGTATTACTATACAAAAAATCTGTAAATAATTTTCCATAAATATAAGTTGCTATTGAAGCCGCACCAATTTTAACAGCTGTTGCATACTGAGAACCAATAACTAAAAAATTATTTACAAGAGAAACACTGTATGGATTGTTATCAATATTAAAATTATTGACATTTAATGATGTTGTTCTGTTATAGAGATTGTCGCTATAGGTTCCAACAGTTGATGTTAGTGTCCCAGTAGTAATAGAACTAGTTGCAGTAACTGTATCAGCAGAAACTGTTCCATTTGCTGCTGTTGTTAATGACGCGCAATTTATAGCTCCATTAGAACTAATCGATGCAGTAGTCGCTGTTCCATTTGTAAAATTAACTACATCTACATTAGTAGTTATATTTGATTGAGATGCTATGTAACTATTACATGCAAATAACTTAGTACCATATCCATTTAGGATGAAAAAGTCTTTTGTAAAAGACGTAGAAAAACCGACATCAACTGATTGGTTACTTGTTTTTGTATTTAAACTTCCAATATTTGTTGAATGTGTTGAAACTGCTGTCTCTAATCCAGTTACCTGACCTTGTAGAGTAGCAAAGACAGTTGAAGTATATACTGCGTTTGCGAGACTTGCTAACGCTGAACCTGAGGCTATAATTAGAGAAGCAATATCAGTTCCTGATTGAGAAGTTCCGTCTGCGCCGTTATCACCTTTATCTCCTTTTTGACCTTGAATTCCTTGAATTCCTTGAATTCCTTGGAGGCCCTGTGGACCTGTGTAACCTGTGTAACCTGTGTAACCTGTATAACCTGTGTAACCTGTTGCGCCTGTATGACCTGTATAACCTGTATAACCTGTGTAACCTGTTCGTCCTGTTGCACCCGTAAAACCTGTATAACCTGTATATCCAGTTGCTCCTGTATAACCTGTATAACCTGTGAAACCTGTATAACCTGTTCGTCCTGTTGCACCCGTAAACCCTGTATAACCTGTATAACCGGTATATCCTGTTCGTCCTGTTGCACCCGTAAACCCTGTATAACCTGTATAACCGGTATATCCTGTTGTTCCTGTATAACCTGTTGCGCCTGTATAACCTGTATATCCCGTGTAACCTGAATAACCTGTATATCCTGTATAACCTGTATATCCAGTATAACCTGTGGGGCCAGTTGCGCCTGTTTCGCCTGCTGATCCATTTGACCCTCTTGCACCTGCGGCTCCTATTGCTCCCGTATAACCTGTATAACCTGTATAACCAGTATAACCGGTATATCCAGTTGCTCCTGTATATCCTGTATATCCTGTATATCCTGTATAACCTGTATAACCTGTAGCACCTGTATATCCTGTTGGACCGATACTTCCGGAATAACCTGTTGCACCTGTTGCTCCGGTCGAACTACTTGTAAAATCTATACCATTTATTAGTAAATGCCCATTAATATATACATTTCCATTTATAGTTTCTTCTTTTGAATTAATTGTATCTGTATATAAATCATATAATCCGGTTAATTTTTTATCAGGTTGGTAAATATCTCCCATTATTCCAGACATTTGTTTTTTATATAAATTTCATTAGAGTTTTAACTTGGGGTTGTTGAACTGATTGTATAGGTTGCTGATACTCTATTTTATTGCGCCTTTTTGGTGGTGGAGTATATTCTTCATCTTCTTCTTCTGTTGTTGTATCGTCATAAATAACTTTCGTTTTTTTTACTTTCTTCTTAGGTTTCTTATTTTTAGATAATACTATAATTTCTTCTTCGCTCTCTGTATCCGTCTCAGGTTCGGGTGTAGGTTCGTATTTCTTCTTGGCTACTTTTTTTTGTTCTGGTAAAGTTCCCTCTTTTGATTTCTGTTTAACTTCTGCTATCAGAGAATTCTTTATTTTGGCGTTCTCAATACGTTTCTGCTGCGCCCGTTTAAATGCTTCTATCTGTGCAGGAGTTCGTGGCTTTTTTTCCTTCTGCAACTTTGGTGCGGCTTTTATTTCCTCTGCGTCATCATCGCTTTTAATACTTGGTTCGTCTAAATGTTCGTCTTCCATTTATATAATTTAGAAGAATTTTTTTCTCTCAATAACTTAAATGGATATTGACGAGCACTCTTTTGTCGAAACGCAAATTGATAATAAACTTGATAAATTATTTGGTGACAAAGATAATGAACTCCGCATACTGACAAGAGCGGCTATTTTAGAAAAACCTACTGATGTTATTGTTGATAAACTGAAAAAAAATAACGAAATGTTATCTCGATTTGTTAATAGAGAACTTACTGCAACATTAGATTCCCATGGTAATATTATTTTAATCGAAGAATAATATAATATGTCTGGATTACTACTGAGAGATATTATAGACAATTCGTATAAATCGCAAAAGCAATTTAAAAATTCGCTCGAGAAAACGAAACACAAATATGATGACGAACTTTCATCTATGAATTCAAAGGTTTTTGTTGCGCCCGATGGTACTCCAAATATTGCGCATCGAGGTACTAAAACATTGCAGGATGTTTTGGATGATGGACTGCTCGCGGTTGGACTGCAAAAGTATTCAAAAAGATTTAATGATGCGAGAGAATTAACAAAAAAGGTAGAAAATAAATATGGGAAACCGGCTATACAAATAGGTCACTCATTGGGTGGTTCATTAGCTGAATATGCTGCATCGAAAAATGCTCCTGTTAAAACATATAATAAGGGAGTTGGTTTAGGTGGTATTGGTCGAACTATCCCAAAAAATCAAACTGATATTAGAACTAAAGCAGACTTAATATCTGTTTTATCTACTACTCAAAAACATAAAGGTAAATATGTCAATATCGATACTAAAAACAAATTAAACCCATTAGATGCTCATAATACTAAACATTTAAAGGACAATAATATGCGCTTTATATAAATTAATGAGTATTCCGTTGATACAGACATTTCCAGCAGAGAAATTAATATGTGAAACTATTGTGTATAATCTTTCAACGCAATCATCCTCTGGTATTATTAAAAACGTTAATCCAGATTATAAATCGTGTATGGAATATTTTATCCCTGATTTGATTATTAACGATGAAAATATTTCACACGTAAATTTTAGTATTCCATATGTTTGTATGCCAAACTCATTTTATATTGTTAGCGAATATAGTAACACATTAATCGTATTGCAAAATGGAGTTACTACGACATATACATTTACAACTGGTATTTACAACGCAACAAGTTTTATTACTGCTTTCAATGCAACAATGGGAACGGGTTGGAGTATAACTTTGGATCAAACTGCATATAAATACACTATTTCACATACAACATATGATTTTACATTTTTAACTGGGAGCACAATAGATTATATTTTAGGATTTACTGGAAATATATCATCTAGCGCAAAAACATTAGTAATGCCGCGGCTATGCAACTTTTTGCCTCTTCCGCGGATACTTATGCATTGCCCTGAATTAGGTTTCACAAACGGTTTATTGGTTTCTAACACAAATTCAAACGCAAGCGACATAATTTTATCCATCCCTAATTTAGCGAAATCTGGAGGACAAATTATCTATGAAAGCGATGTAAAATATCTTTTATCAAACGAAAATTTACAAAAACTTACTATCTGCTTCACTGATGAAAATGCTAATTTAATCAACTTCAATGGAATCGCAACGTATTTTACTTTACAATTCGATATATATAAAAAATACATCGAAAAGCCTCCTCCTTTCCGAGATTTAGTGAATAAAATTAATTCTTCAAATGCGTTCGAAGAATATAACCAAACTATGCGTGAAAATAATATTTTGCTATAGTATAAATGTCAGCGATTCCTTCAGTTATTGCTTTGCCTCAGGAGATGCGTTTAGGAGAAGTGGATTATTCCCTACCTCCCGCCGCTCGCAACATCCCGATGAAAATTTTGCCTACAAACGTTACCTCTGTTACTTCTTCTACTGTTTCCTACGGGTCATTAGGTGCTAATGCATACCTTGGTGATATTGCTTTCCCTACGCAGCAGATAATTTTCGATTTGCCCGCAGGTGTTAGCCCTTCTATGTTTATTGACCCACGTAAATCCTCTTTAAATTTCAGAGTTCTTATTAATAATACTGCAGTTGCTTCCCAAACTGTCGCAGGTTGCAATATGCGTTCTTCCGCCTATTCTTGGTTTGACAGACAATGGTTACAGGGACAGAATGGAGTTTTAGAAGATATTACTGAACTTGGTCTGGTAGCCGATTCGATGATGAATTTCCAGCAAAATTGGGCGCAAAAGATAGGAAATGCTATTCAGTATGGTTTCGAAGTTGAAACGGGTGCAGGTGGTTTGACAGGACGAACTGTTCAGATGTACAATTCACAAACAACCGCTAATGGAGCTAGCGAGAGTATGGCTTTCTCTGTTCCTATTATTTCTTCTTTGATAGGTGTAACCGCAAACAAGTTCCTCAATATTGGACGCACTAGTAAGCTACAATACTGCTTAAACACTGCTTCGATTGCACCTCTTACATTTTTAAATGGCGGGACTGTCCAGACTACTGGTTCTTTTACAGTCACGATTACCGATATTTTCCTTAATATTGAATGTATCGACATTGGAATGGAAGCGCTCCAGACACTTGATGCGAGTTTAGTTGATAATAAGGCTTATATTTCTGGTCAAACTTACCGCACTTCTTCATCCACTATCTCAGCAGGTGCATCTGGCTCCCAGTCTCTTCTTGTCGGATTGCGTGGAAGCAGTATTAAATCTCTTTTTGCTCGTTTTCAAGATGGCGGCGCAACAACTTCTACAAATAATTCTATTAATGGAAAATACGACTCGAAATTACCAAATGCTAATAGTATCTGTTTCAATATTCAGGGAACTGGACGTATTCCAAACATTCCAGTTAATCCTCTCTTGAGCCCTGCTAATTCTATGCGCGAAACTCAAATGGCTATCGGTTCGTATAATACTGCTTCAATGACAAGTTCTTCACCGCCACAAATTTACTGCAAATTATGTTATGGTGGAACGGCCCAAGCTTATACAAATGGTTCTACTCAGGATTATTACTGGTCGTTAGGAAGCAGTAACGCATTTCAATGCACTTACTTATTTGGTGTTAATACTGAAATTTGCGCTCGTCGTGGCTTGTTTTCTGGTCTCAACTGCTTAACCTCTCCTATTTTCTTGGAACTCAACATCGCTAATGCTGTTACAAACTCAGTCACCGCTTATGTTATTGGTCTTCTAGATGTGGTATATGTCCACGATTGTCAAAGTGGAGATATAAGTGTCCGGATATAAATAGACGACATCATGTATCGAAGTGATAAATAAATGACTGCGTCTAAAAAAATGAATTAAAATGATCTAAATATTATATTTTACATAATATAAACAATTATGGAAAATATTGACACTACGACTACGGAAACTACCACTAAAAATATGTATAATAATGGGAAGATTTATAAAATTGTATGCAATGTTACAGGAAAATGCTATATCGGTTCAACAGTTGTTCCTACATTAGCGCAACGAATGTGGAATCATCGTTCAACTTATAAAAAATGGAAAAACGATGGTGATAATCATAATCTTAAACCTTGCAAGTCGGTTGAAGTTTTAGATGGAGGTGATTATAATATTATATTGGTTGAAAACTACCCTTGTAATAGTAAAGATGAACTCCTTATGAGAGAGCGGTTCCACATTGAAAATACAAATTGTGTAAATAGCTGTTGTCCTATACGGACTGAAGACGAAAGGATTGAACAGAAAAAACAATATACAGAACTTTATAAACCTTATAAAGTTTTATACGATAAAGCATATAATTTGGAACATAAAGAAAAGAAAAATCAGCAATCAAAAGAGTATTATGAAAATAATAAAGAAAAGGTGAAACAATATTCACGAGACTGGTATAGTGAAAATAAAGACCGACTAAAAGATATAAAAAAAGATTATTACGAAAAAAAAAAGGAAGCTAATAAAGAACGTCTTTATAAAAAAACTGTATGTGAGTGTGGTGTAGAATATACGTTTTGTAACCGAGCAAGACATTTTAAATCAAAATTGCATACTACTAATTTAGAACTGAAGCAACTCAAGGCTTAACAGTACGGATATAAGGAAATGACTTAACATTATAATATTTTTCATAATAAAAAAGTACTATGAAAAATATTTAAATTACTTAAAACCACGCTGGAATATGCCGTAATTCATATTCCCGAAATGCCTTGATTTTGACGGGAACTTTCTCACTGTGTGAAGATCTAACGAGTAGGGATGTTGAGTTTGATTTAGAAATTGCGGCGGATTTCTTATCGCGTCGTATAAATTACGCATTTCTTGCGGTTGTTGGAGAGGACGAATACCAACAGGATTAAGTTTATGATTGTAGAACGCATTAACTTGTCGCATCGTATATATTTCTTTACAGATATTATAAATGCCTTTTTCTGTTTCACATTCAAAATTCGCATTTCCTGTTCGCGGTAAATATGCCGCTACTACAAAAAAATCTAAACATACATCTCGCGCGGCGGCGGCGACTGCAAAAACGATGGACTATCATGTACCGACTTTAAAACAAGTTTGGGATACTACTAATAATCTCGATTGAGTTTATAGCATAATATGGTTAAAATTAAAATTTTAGAAAAACCGAACCTCCCTAAAGTCAAGATGCTTTGCGACGAAGTTATTGATGAAAAATTATTAAAATACCCGATGGTTCAAACGTGTTGGAGTATGAATTCTTTTAATGTAATCGTCGCTAAAATGGGAGGTGGAAAGACATCCCTCGTAACAAGTTTAGTTAAAACTGTTTTTAAGAAATGCTTTGAAACCATTTATGTAATCATTCCACCTAATTCACGCGCAAGTATTGAAAACGATATATTTGGAAAAAATCTTAAACCTGACCAATTATACGATACATTGGATGAAGAGGGATTACATGAAATTTATGAAAAATTACAAAAAAATAGCTCAGATGGTTATAACTCGCTTCTTATTATAGACGATTTTCAAGCTCAGTTAAAAGACATATCAATTGTCAAAACATTGCAGAAGATTATCACTAAAATGCGACATTTACGTTGTACGATTTTTTTATTGCAGCAGAATTTTCAGGCTCTACCTAAATCGCTTCGCGAACTGATTACAAACCTTATTGTATTTGATGTAGGGAAATCGCAACTAAACAAAATATTTGACGAGTGTATGCCTATCGATAAAGACAAATTTGTTGATGTAGTTAATCTTGCGTTCCAAAACAAACACGATTGGATATGTATCAATTTCAAACATAACAAACTCTTCCATAAATTTGATGAGATTATTTTAAACGATGGAGAGGCTACTTTTAGCGATAATGACTAAAATATATTTCGTTTAGTATATAACAATGTCGATGTTTTCTAAAGTTGCACACGACGCCGGAACTCTCTTTAAAAAAGGACACGCAGGTCACTCGTTGTTTAATGTTGTTAAACACGGGGCTAATATTATATCAGATCCAGCGGTTGGCGGTCTTATTACACTCGCCGCGCCCAGTTTAGCGCCCGTTGTTGCAGGCGCGAATTTGGTTTCTAGATCTAAATTGCTACAATAGACATTATTATGTAATTTTGTCGTCATATGGTATATATATGGCTACAGGAACTAAACAGAAACAGAAACAGAAACAACATATAACTAACATTATTAAAATAGTAAATGGAATTAAAGAAAAAAAACGCAGACGGCGCGCAGCGCGACGCGCGGCTAAACGTGGAGGTGTTTCATCTGGCGAAGCGTCTGTCAGAGGTATGGGTATTATAAATCATTATACAAGTATTTATACAAATCCTTACCAAGGCGCAGCAGCTGCTGAACAAGTCACGGCTCCAGTTGCGGCTCCCGTTGCGGCTGCTACAGCAGTTGCGGCTCCATCGTCGTCAGCCCCTCTCACTACAGAAAAACCTATGAAAATTTCAACTTCAGAAACACCTGTATTTACCGCTCCTAGAAAAACACCAGTACGATTTTCTGTCGCGGAGGACGAACAAAAGCATACTGGCTTTGTAGCAGAACGAACGCCAAGAGTTCCCCTCGCTGCTGGTGGTGGAATTACAAGCGGCGAAGAGGATATACAACCTTTTTG
>Ga0209087_1001743_pt1 | contig 12670 bp, 18 predicted proteins | sample S_130805_EF_Meta_FD_187321 | JGI IMG/M metagenome (GOLD analysis project Ga0209087, IMG submission 187321) | Freshwater microbial communities from Lake Simoncouche, Canada to study carbon cycling - S_130805_EF_MetaG (SPAdes) (version 2) | ecosystem: Environmental > Aquatic > Freshwater > Lake ...
TTATGAAGATGAACTTCAAGGGCAAGAAAGGTGACACAGTTCACATTCCAGCACCTGTTCGTGGTTCTGCTTCTGCTAAAGGCGCAACAAACGCAGTTACCCTGATCGTTAACACCGAATCAGAAGTCCAAGTGTCTATCAACAAGCACTATGAGTACAGCCGCTTGATCGAAGACATCGTAGAAGCACAGGCATTGAACAGCCTCCGTAACTTCTACACAGGTGACGCAGGTTACGCTTTGGCTAAACAAGTTGATACAGATTTGGTTCAATTGGGTCGTGCCTTTAATGGTGCAACAGTTGGTACTGATGACTACGCAACTTCTAATACAACCACTAAAGCCTTTATCGGTGGTGATGGTACTACTGCTTACAACAGCACATCTTCAAACGCTTCTGCTTTGACTGATGCCGCTATTCGCCGCACTATCCAACGCCTTGATGACAATGACACTCCTATGGATGGTCGTTTCTTCATCATCCCACCCTCAAGCCGCAATACATTGATGGGTCTTGCCCGTTATACCGAGCAGGCTTTTGTTGGTAATGGCGATGCAATCCGCAATGGCGAAATCGGTAACTTGTACGGCATCCCCGTGTTTGTTACTTCTAACGCTGATACAGGCTATGGCAACACTCAGACTGACCGCATCGCTTTGATGGGTCACAAAGAGTCTATGGTTCTTGTGGAACAGCAAGCAGTTCGTGCGCAGACTCAGTACAAACAAGAGTACCTCGGTACATTGTTCACTTCTGACACTCTGTATGGCGTTCAGGCATTGCGTACAGCGGCTTCTGTTGGTGCGGCTAAGTCTTCATCAGCATTTGCTTTGGCAGTTCCAGCCTAATTGCAGTTGCGCCCCCTGCCTAAATGGTGGGGGGACTTTTTTAACTTAATTAGGAGAAAAATATGGCCGCCGCTTCCGCTATTACCTCACGCAGAGGAAACGATCAATTTCGTGGAATCTTTAGTGATACATGGGTTGTTACTGCAACCCTAGACGCTGGCTCTTTAGTTGATGCCGCAGGAGAAACCGATACTGTTGCTGTCCCAGGCGTTGCCTTGGGCGATATGGTTCTTGGTTGCTCTTTTGCTGTTGACGAGGCTGGTTTGACTGTTACAGGATATGTAAGTGCCGCAGGTGTGGTTTCTTTGCGTATTCAAAACGAGTCTGGTTCTACTGTGGACTTGGCTTCTGCCAAAATCCGCATTGTTGTCGGTCGTTTGATCGTATAAGGGAAGGGGGCTAGTCCCCCTTTTCTACTTTAGGAATTTAAATGGCTTTGTTCAAATGTAAACGTAGCGGAACTGTGATTGAATTTACAGCGCAACATGACATTGATGAGATGAAACGTCACCACGAGTATGAATTTGTGGATATCTCAATTGTTGTTGAGGATGTCAAAGAAGACGGAACAAGGCACACAATCACATTGAAGAAACCTATGGGAAGACCCCGTAAGGAACAATTATGAGTGACATTGATGCTAGAGATTTTGGCAAACTAGAGGCTCAGGTTGAGTCTTTACAGGCTGAAGTTCATCAGTTGGGTAAAGATGTTCGTGCTTTGCTTGAACTTGCAAACAAATCCAAGGGTGGATTTTGGATGGGCATGACAATAGCATCAATTATTGGTGGTTTTATTACCTTTTTGGGTGGAAAGTTCTTAAGATGAAACAAGGAATGTTGTCAGGGTCGGTTTGTCCTGTGGCAACTCAGGATGTTTCTACCAATCTGAAGAACAGAAACCATGCTTTCAAAGAGTATGGATATGGCCCTCCTAACCCAAATGACCCTAATCATGCGTTTTGGCTGAAGAAAGCCAAGATGTATAAAGCCCCTACCAAAGATATTATGGATATGCGTTGTGGCAACTGTGCCGCATTTATCCAAACTCCAAAGATGATGGAGTGCATCAAGGGTGGTTTAGAGGCAATGAATACTTCTGAAAAAGAGTTGTCCTACGATCAACAGTTTATCGATGCGGCAAATCTAGGATTTTGTGAACTTTTCCACTTTACTTGTGCCGCAAAACGCACCTGTGATGCTTGGAAATCTGGTGGCCCAATAACTAAGGAATGAAGATGGCAACGGACAATAAATTTGTAGGAATGAACAACACGGCAGGTGAGTTTGTTGGGATGCTATTCTTGGCTAGAGATATAGCCCACAGAATCCACCTAAAAACCCTATCTTTTGCCGAACACAATACTCTAAATGAGTTCTATAACGCAATTATTCCGTTGGCAGATGACTTTGCCCAACAGTTTATGGGTCGTTATGCCATTCGCTTAGACATTCCTTATGTGAACAACAAGTACAAGGGTACTGTCTCAGAAGTCTTGCGTCAGGAAATGGAATGGATTGAGGCAAACCGCCAACAGATCGTTCCCCGTACTGAGTCTGCTTTGCAAAACAAGATTGATGAAATCGTTGCTTTGTATCAAAACACCCTATATCAACTAACCCTTCAGTAAGGAAAAGTAATGAGTACCTTTCAATTAGACCCAAACCAAGTTGCTTTTGGCGTTCCTTCAATGGGAACTACCCAAGTGGCAACAGTCACCACAAGTAGTGTTCAGATGACCGCTTTTGGTGCAAATACAACAATGATTCGTATTGCTTGCGCCCAAGGACATTGCCATTTTGCTATTGGCTCTAGCCCAACAGCGTCAACAACTACTTCTCCTATGATTGGCGTAAATCAGTCAGAGATTGTTAAAGTCACGCCTGGTCAAAAGATTGCATTTATCAAAGATGCGGCTATCACTACCTCAACTGTTACTGTAACTGAACTTAACTAAGGAATTAGCATGAAAATGAAAGCACCTAAGATGGCTAAAGTCGGCAAGGTAATGAAAGAGTACAAGGCTGGCAAACTGCACTCAGGCTCTAAGAAAGGCCCTGTGGTCAAGTCTCAAAAGCAAGCCGTTGCTATCGCCTTATCTGAGGCTGGCATGAGCAAACCTAAAAAGAAATCAGGCTATTAAGGTGAAGTGATGAAAACTCCTGCTTGGCAACGCTCCGAAGGTAAAAACCCTAAAGGAGGGTTGAACGAAAAGGGCAGAGCATCATATAATGCGACAACTGGTGGAGACTTAAAACCTCCAGTTAAATCAGGGGATAATCCCCGTAGGGCAAGTTTCTTGGCTCGCATGGGTAATGCAAATGGCCCTGAGTACAAGAATGGTGAACCGACAAGACTGCTTCTTTCTCTTAAGGCATGGGGGGCTTCCTCCAAGGCTGACGCAAAGGCAAAAGCAAAAGCGATTTCTGCGAGAAATAAAGGGAAGAAGTAATGGCATTACCTACCTATCTAGATTTGGTTAACGATGTTTTGGTTCGTATGCGTGAACCAGAAGTTACTACTGTTGCCGAAAACACAGTCTCTAACCTTGTTGGCAAGTACATCAATGATGCCAAACGTCAGGTGTCTGATGCCTATGATTGGGATGCTTTTAATACGCCTATAACTGTTCCTACTGTTGCTGGTCAGTCTCAAGGGTATGTTATTACGGGCGCAGGGGTGCGGTTTAAGACTATGGATGTGATAAACACCACTAGTTTTTACCAAATGCAACCTCTATCCCACACAAATTACGACTCGTTCTACTACACAACGCCAACGCCCACAAGTGGTTTGCCCATGTATTACACAATGCAAGGCGTAAACTCAAATGGCGATATGAAGGTCAACTTTTGGCCTGTTCCTGATGCTGTGTATAACATTCGATTTAGTCTGATAGTTCCAGAGGCTGACTTCACGACAGACACATCTACAACCCTGTTGGCGAGAGAACCTATTGTTTTGGGTGCATTTGCTAGAGCATTAGTTGAGCGTGGTGAGGATGGCGGTCTGACTAGTTCAGAGGCTTATGCCTTGTATAAGTCTTGCCTATCTGATCTGATTTCCTTGGAATTGGCTAGATCGCCTGAAAACGACTCGTTTGAGGCGGTGTAATGGCAGAAGCAGTACAAGCCTACTCGATTACAGCCCCAGGCTTCTATGGGCTAAATACCCAAGATTCGTCCTTGGATTTGGCTAGTGGCTTTGCGCTTGTTGCCAACAATTGTGTAATTGACCAGTATGGTCGCATTGGGGCTAGAAAAGGCTGGACAAAAGTCAATTCTTCTCTGAATACAGACTTGTCTACTAATGACATTACCTCAATTGGTGAAGTAGTCACCTCTGATGCTACGTCATACACCATACTTGCTGGCAACAATAAGTTGTTTAAGTTAAGCGGTTCATCCTTGGTGACATTGACTTATGGTGGTGGCGGTACTGCTCCTACCATTACTGCAAGCAATTGGCAGATGGTTTCCTTGGCTGGCGCACTTTATCTGTTCCAGTCAGGATACGATCCTCTTGTGTTTGATCCTGCATTGTCTACAACAACTTTTAGACGGGTTAGCGAGTTAACTGGCTATGCAGGTACTGTTCAGTTGGCAAACACGGCTTTAAGTGCCTATGGAAGGCTTTGGACAGCCGACGTGTCATCAGACAAGTTAACTGTTCAATGGTGCGATACCAAGTTGGCAAACAAATGGAATTCTGGTACGGCAGGAACGCTAGATACCACGACTGTTTGGCCTAAAGGTGGCGATGTAATTGTCGCTTTGGGTGCTCACAACGGCTTTTTGTTTATCTTTGGCAAGAACAACATTCTTGTTTATCAAGGTGCGACTACTCCTTCTACGATGACTTTACAAGATGTCATCACAGGAATTGGCTGTGTGGCTAGGGATTCATTGGCTTACACAGGTACAGACCTGATTTTCTTGTCATCCACAGGTGTGCGTAGTGCTTTGCGGACTATTCAAGAGAAGTCCATGCCTTTGCGTGACTTGTCTAAGAATGTCCGTAACGACTTGATTACAGCGATTTCTGGTGAGTCTTTGCCTACCATTAAGTCTGTATACAACAGTAAAGAAGCCATTTACTTGTTGACCTTACCAGTATTGAAGTCAGTTTACTGCTTTGATATGAAGGGTACTTTGCAAGATGGTTCTTCAAGGGTTACAACTTGGGACTCGATTGAACCTAAATCTTTGTTGACCAAACAAGATGGCACGTTGTATATCGGAAAAGGTGGTTATCTTGCTACCTATTCTGGTTATAACGATGATACTGCCATATATCGTTTTCAATATTTTACGAACCATACTGATCTTGGTACGCCCTCTGCTACGTCTATTCTGAAGAAACTTAGGACTGTCGTGATTGGTGGTAGCAATCAGTATGTAACTTTCAAATGGGGTTACGACTTTACTGGTAATTATTACTCACAGTCGGCTAAAATTCCTACGCAATCTGTTTCATATTATGGTATAGCCGAGTATGGAGCAAATGCTACAACAGTTGCCTACTATTCTGGTGGTGTAACTTTGCAGACATTGAGTGTTTACCCAACTGGTTCTGGCAAAGTTGTCCAAACTGGTTATGAGGCAGACATCAATACTTTCCCGTTGAGCATCCAAAAGATTGAGATATTTGCCAAAGAAGGCAAGATTTATTAAGGAACTGTAATGAGTGTACTTGCATTAAAAACTCCAACAAAGTTTTGCAATATGTGCAAGGTAGAGAAGTTTTTGCCTGATTTTTCTAAAAATGTAAGTGCCAAAGATGGATTGCAGTACAGATGCAGAAGTTGCGATAAAGATTATCAAACAAAACGTAGAACAGAAAACTATGAAACAAGTCTTGATTATGGAAGAAAATATCAAGCAAAAAGACGACAAAACTTTGAATATCGTTTAAAAATGCTAATCAATGCCTCAAAACAACGAGCAAAAAATAAAAACAGAGAGCATGAAATAACAGTTGAAGACATAAAGTCTATTTATCCTATTGATGGCAAATGTCCTATATTTGGTATTGATCTTGTTTTTGGAGATTCTGGATTTAGAGAAAATAGCCCAAGCATAGATAGGATTGACTCAAATAAAGGTTACACAGTTGACAACATCCAAATAATTTCTTGGAAAGCCAACAGAATTAAATCTTATGCAACAGTTGAAGAACTTGAAATGATTGTTGCCTACATGAAACAAGGGGATTAAAAATGTGCGCAGATTACACAAAAGCAACCAATTTTGCCAGTAAGGATAGTCTTTCTTCTGGCAACTCCTTAAAGATTGTTAAGGGTACTGAGATTGATACAGAGTTCAATAATATTGCTACTGCTATTACAACCAAGGCAGACTTGTCTAGCCCTACCTTTACGGGTACGCCTACATTGCCTACTGGAACAATTGGAGTAACTCAGTCTTCTAGCGATAGTTCTACTAAGTTAGCGACTACTGCCTTTGTACAGGCTGTTTTGCAAACCTTATACCCTGTTGGCTCTGTCTACTCAAATGCCACTTCAAGCACTAACCCTGCAACATTGCTTGGCTTTGGCACTTGGACAGCATTTGGTGCAGGTAAGGTTATGGTTGGCTTGGATAGTGGTGATGCCACATTCAGCACAGTAGGTAATACAGGCGGTTCTAAAGATTCCATTGCTGTTAGCCATACCCACACGGCTACTTCTACTGATTCTGGTCACACACATACATTATCAATTAGCGGTGGTTCTTCCATAACTGGTTTGGGTGGCTCTGGATCATCTGGTTGGCAAGGAACAAATACTGGCGTTACTTATGTCAGTACAAGTGGAACTAACTCATCAACAGCAAATATATCAACAACAATTAACTCTGCTGGTTCTAGTGGCACAAATGCTAACTTGATGCCTTATGTAGTTGTCTACTGTTGGAAACGCACAGCGTAAGGAATTGATGATTGAAAACACCAGTCGTTATGAAAGATAACTACATTATGTATTTTGAGTTTTTCAATAACTTAATGTGGTTTCATACGGATGTGTTTAAGTGGTCGGCAAAGGTTAAACGAGAGTTTTTGAAGGATTTGCAGATAGTTCGTGGCTTAATAAACATTCCTCTGTTGGCATTTATAGAGGAAGAAAATGTGAAATTAAATCGATTTGCAAAGACTATTGGTATGGAAAAAATGCAAGAGGTTGTGTCAAAAGATGGGGCAGTAGCCTACATTTACTGTTGGAGATAAATTATGGGAAGTCTAGTAAGTTCAGTTGCTGATATTTTTGGAATGGGGCCAGCCTCAACCCAAGCACGAGCGACTACCGATGCGGCAAACATTGCGGCTCAATCACAACTACAAGCGGCGCAACTTGGTGCTCAAGCGGCTCAGTTTCGTCCCGTTGGGATAACAAGTCGATATGGTCAAAGCAATTTTCAATTTAGTCCTGAAGGCTATTTGACTGGTGCTGGTTATAACGTATCGCCTGAATTACAGGCATATCAGAATCAACTCCAAGGTCTGACACAACAACAGTTACAACAAGGCTTAGGTGCTCCACAGCAGTATGCGCCACTCCAAGGTGCGGCAGGTGGATTGTTTAATCTTGGTCAACAATATTTGGCTCAGTCTCCACAACAGGCGGCTGAACAATACATGGCTAATCAACAGGCTTTACTTGCGCCTAGTCGTGAGCGTGAGTCTGCTTTGTTGGCAAACCAATTATCAAACTCAGGTCGCACAGGTTTATCTGTGGCTCAAGGTGGTGGCTTGTTATCTGCTAACCCAGAGCAATCGGCTTTGGCTAATGCTCGTGCCATGCAAGACCTTCAATTGGCGGCTCAGGCTCAACAGGCTGGTCAACAACAAACTGCTTTTGGTGCAGGATTGTTTGGTCAGGGTGCGGGGTTACTTGGTCAATATCAACAAGGTCAGGTTGGCGCATTGTCACCATTCCAAACTTCATTGGGCTTGGGTGGAACTATTGAACAAATGGGTCAATCCCCCTTGGATATTGGCGCACAGTTGGGTGGCAGAACGGCTACTGCTGGCGCACAAGCAGGTCAATCATTGCTTCAGGGAGGTTTGGCGGCGGCTAAAACATTACAACCTGCTAATCAATTAAGCCCATTGGCATCTGGTTTATCTGGTTTATCACAAAGCCCACTTGGTTCTGCGGCAGATGCTTATTTAATGCAACAAGGTAAGAATTGGTGGGATAACCTTGGTCAATATAGTCCACAACAATTTCAATCCCTTCAAGCATCAACCTATGGTGGTGGTAACGCTGGATTTGGCGATTAAGGAAAACAATCATGGCACAAGATTCAATGGTGGCTAATTTATTTGGCGTGTCTCCTGAGATATACCAACAAAATCAACAAGAACTTGCTCGTAAACAAGGGATTGAGTTTGCTCAACTTGATCCGTATGAGCGTGTTAATGCAATGGCATATACACAAGGCCGTGGACTAGGTAGTGCTATTGGTGGATTGTTAGGGGTTCAAGACCCTGCAATGAAACTAATGAGCCAAAGAGCAGAACTTGGTCAACAGTTTGATTTGTCTACGCCACAAGGATTTAAGAGTCTTGCAAAAGAACTTCTGGCTAAAAATGATCCTCAAGGCGCACAGATTGCTTTACAAAAAGGAAGCGAACTAGAGTTGCGTGAGTCTCAAATTACAAAGAACTTGCGTGAACGTGCTGGTGCTGACCCTATACAACAACTATTGCGGTCTGGTAAATATACGCCTGAAAGCATCAAAGAATATGAACTAACAAATGATTTAAGTAGACTTAAAGAGTCTACAAAAGAATATTCGCCTTCTGAAATTACAAAGTTGATGCAAGAAAGAGCCGCACTTGATCCTATAAAAGATAAAGAAGCCTATGACATGTTGACGGCCAGAATGAAAAAATTAGGTTCTGGTAAGTCACTGGAAGAAACGCTTGGAGAAGGGTTTGGCTTATTGGGAAGGGCACTTTCTGGTGCGCTTAAAAAAGAAGGCGAAGAAACGGGCAAGTTCTCTGCTGAAAACTTCCAAAATCTTGGAAAATCTGTTGCCGCAGGCACTTCTTCTCAGCGTAATCTTGCTGTTCTTGAAAATTCTTTATCTAACGCATTTACAGGTAAATTTGCAGAGTCTAAAGAAGGCATAGTTACATCTTTAACTGCTCTTGGAATACCAGTTGGTAGTGATTTAAAAGATGCGGCATCTAATACGCAGTTAATTAAGGCTATGGGTACTCGATATGTGTTCCCATTGGTTAAGAATTTCCCTGGCTCTCTTGCCGCAAAAGAATTGGATCGCTTAGAAAAGACTGCTCCAAATGCTTTGCAACAACCTGAAACTATCCAACGTCTTGTTAACTTGATGAAGGTTGACCTTGCTGAGAATAAGTACACATACGATAGAGCAAAAGAATACAAAGAAAAAAATAAGTCATTGATTAACTTTAATGAGGCAGATAGCCGTATTGAGTTCCAATCTAAAGTTACTAAACTACAAGACTTGGTTGCTGGAGTAAGACGCAAGAAGTCCAAGACACGAGAAGAAGATCAGCAAATAAATTCACTTAAATCAGAATTGGGGCTGTAATATGGCTGGCGAATTTGATGTAACAGACATTCCTATTGAAGACACTACTGCCCAAAAAGAAATAAGTAAATCAGTTCTTAGTCCTGACTATCGTGCTCCTAGAGGTGCATTTGGGGCACAAGAGATTGGCGGCCTTATTGGTGGATTGGGTGGAGGAGCAATTGGTAGTATGGGTGGCCCCGCTGGAACTATTGCAGGGAGTGCGCTAGGTGCTGGTATTGGTGGAACAATAGGTGAGGCTGTTGAGCAATATACGAGAGAGGAAAAGCCTTCTTTATCTCTTGCTACTCAAGCAGGCTTAGAAGAAGCCGCATGGGACTTAGGTGGAAATCTTGTGCTTAAAGGTGCAGGTAAAGTACTTAGATTTGGTGCTGACAAACTAGGCTTTTCAGAAAAAGACTTTCCTGATGCTAACAAGGCGGCAGATGCTTTTCTACAAAAACAAGGTTCTTCGTTGCCATTGGGAGCAAGAACAGGATCAAGTTCGCTTACCAATTTAGAAGCATTAACTTACACACCAGCAACGTATGGCATCTTTAAACAAAAACAACAAGAAATTAGTGATGCACTTCAATCTGGTTCTAAAGATATTCTTCAGACATTGGCAAAAAGCCCTGAGTTTGAGCAAGCATTAAGAAGTAGCACATCTTCTCAATACGCATCTGGTGAGATTCTTCAAAACTTTATTAAGCAAGGACAAGATGCTTTAAGTAAATCCGTAGAACCCTTATATGCCAACATATTTGCTGATAAAAAATCTTTAATTTCTACATTCCCATTAAATTCTTGGGCTGGCTCTCAATTGGCTCAACCAGCCTCTTTGACTGCTGGACAGAAAACTATTCTTAATGAGATTAAGAATCTACCTCCTAATGTTGATATGCAATATATGCACAATATTAGGTCAAGATGGTTGGCTGAAAATCGTGACAAGTATGCGTCTGCTACCGCTTCAGAAAAAGATAGTAGGGCGTCTAGCACTATTACTGGATTGGTTAAAAAAATTGATGAAGCAATGGATACTTCAGCAAGGTCAACACTTGATCCTAAAACTCTTAAACAGTATGAAGCAGTAACAAAAACATATCGTGAAGGCGTACAAGGGTTGCAAACTGATGCAATCATGCACGCTATGACACTAAATCCAGAAGATGTAGGCGGATATTTGTTTAGGTCTGGTAATGAAACTCCTATAAAAGACCTTTATAAATCAATATCTGCGGCAAGCACATTGGCGAAAAAACCAGCAACTGAAGTTATAGATGCTTTGCGTTATGGTTATCTTGAAGCAATGGTTAACACACCTGAGAATATGCTGAAATTTGCTAAAAACTTAGAGCAAAACACGGCAATGCAAAACACATATAACCGATTATTTGCTGGAACTCCACAAGATAAAGCAATTAAGGCTATGAACGATGCGGCAAAACTTGGTTTGGTTGATGTAAAGGCTGTTGCTGGTGTTCCTTATCAAACAATGAAACCTTTGCTTACTGGTGCTGGTCAACTTGCAACCATTGGCTCTGGCTACTATTTTGCACTTTCTCCTGAGCAACAAAATGTCATTAAGGACAATCTTGGTAGTGCCGCTATTGTTGGTGGTGGATTAGTTCTTTCTCAAAGAAATCTTGCAAAAGTATTGCTTGATCCAAAAGGCGCACGATCATTAACATTTTTATCAACAGCAAAAGACAAACTTACATCGCCAACAGCATTTACTAAACTTGTTGTAGAGCCAATAACTAATATTGTTGGAGCAGATGCAAGTAGTGAACTATTCCCACGTGGAAAAGGTGAGTTTGACGTTAGCGATTTTCCTGTTAAATAGGAGTGACCCATTGATCCTTTCAGCCTCCTCATGCTCGCTCAAGGAGCAGTCTCTGCCATCAAGTCAGGGTGTGCCATGCTCCAAGAAGGACGCATGGAAATCGAGAACGCTAAGAGCGCAATTGAAGGGGCTGTTGGCGATGCAAAGGCTATTGTCAGCCAACTCTCAGGTCTATGGGCGTGGCTTAAAGGCTTATTTGCACCGACTAGCGACACAATCACATCAAGCGACAAAGTTGCGCCAAATGTAGCCAAGAAGAATGTATCTAAAAAACAACAATCGTATGAGGAACTGGAACTAAAGGTAATTAGCGAAGTTGGTGCAAATCTAGGCGTGTTATTTGATACACAACAACAAATAAACAATCACTATCACGAACTAGAAGAAGAGTCTAAAACCAACTACAACCCTGAACAAAACAACAGCAAAAAGGCAATTGAGAGGGCGTTGATTGAGTTGCAAATGGAGAAGTTGCTAGAGCAGACAAGGGAAGCGATGGTTTATGCCCCTGCTGAGTTGAAAGACTTGTATAGCAGATTTTTAAAAATGCACGCAAAAATAGAAGTAGAACAAGCGTGGGCTAGGTCAGAAATGATACGAAGGGCTAGGTTGGCTAGATGGCGTAAAGAGCAACTAGAGATTCGTTGTATTGAGATGACAAGTGGAGTGATTGCTGTGGTATTTATATCTTTAATCTTTGGGTGGATGATGTGGCAACTACGAAACTTGTCTGGTGGATTCTGATAGGTGTGGCTATATGTCTCATTGTTGGTGTAACTTCAATGGCATATGTAGAGACTCTATACATGAGGGCGCAACTTAAACAAGAAATGAAAGAGTTGCGGAAACTTAAACGGGAACTAAGGGAAGAAAAATGAATGAGTTATTCGGTTTACTCAAGGGTATCGCACCCACGTTGGCAACTGCTGTCGCTGGCCCTATGGGTGGTATGGCTGTTTCCGCTTTGGCTAGTAAATTTGGCGTTTCTGATTCCGTTGATGCTGTTGCTAAGGCTATCGCAGGTGATCCGCAAGCGGCTGAGAAACTTCAGGAAGCAGAATTAGAGTTTGCTAAGTTAGAGAATGAAGATCGTGCATCTGCTCGTCACATGCAAGAAACTGCTTTGAATCAAACTGACAATGTTGCTAAACACTTTGTTTACTACTTTGCATGGGCTTGGTCTGGCGTTTCTGCTCTTTACTTCTTTTGCGTAACCTTTATAACCATGCCAGATGGTGCTAGAGACTTTGCAAACATCATCTTAGGTTTCCTGTTGGGTACTGCCATTTCTTCAGTATTCAACTTCTTCTACGGCTCTAGTAAGTCTAGTGCTGACAAAACTAACGCACTTGTGAAAGGCATGAAATGAACGAAAAAGAAATAGTTGTATTGGGTATTGCCAGACAAATGGCGTTTAC
>Ga0209087_1001745_pt1 | contig 12669 bp, 12 predicted proteins | sample S_130805_EF_Meta_FD_187321 | JGI IMG/M metagenome (GOLD analysis project Ga0209087, IMG submission 187321) | Freshwater microbial communities from Lake Simoncouche, Canada to study carbon cycling - S_130805_EF_MetaG (SPAdes) (version 2) | ecosystem: Environmental > Aquatic > Freshwater > Lake ...
CGGCCCCCACCTGGTCAATCATGGCGCGATACCATTGCGGCCGGCGATGGGCGGCGAAGTTGAACATCTTCTCCTTGCCCTGGCGGCAAGCATCGAAATCCACATCAGCCACGATGATCTCATCCCCCAGCGTCTTGGCTTCCGCCACCACGCGGCCATTCGGGTCCACAATGACAGAGCCACCAATCAGGCCCGAGCCATCCTCAACACCCGCCTTGGCAACCGAAATCGCCCAGGTTGCGTTCATATAGGCATTGCCCTGCACGGCGAGTGTCGAATGGAAGGTCCGCAGCGACTGGTCTTCGCTATTGCCGCCCATCGGATCATAGGCGGCCGAGTTATAGCCAATCAGCATCAATTCGATCCCCTGCAAGCCATAGCAGCGCCAGGCTTCCGGCCAGCGGCGGTCATTGCAGATCAGCATGCCAAGTACGGGCCGGCCCCAGGCTTCGGGGCCGCGAAAGGCCGGGAAGCCGAGATCGCCATATTCGAAGTAGCGCTTTTCCAATTGCTGGAAGCGATCGCCAACGCGCGGTTCCACCGTGCCGGGCAGATGGATTTTGCGATACTTCCCAAGCACGCTGCCATCCGGCCCAACCGTGATCGACGTATTGTAGCGCTTGCCATGCGGCGTGAGCTCCGCATAGCCAAGATAGAACCCAACGCCCAACGCGCGCGCGCGATCGAATAGCGGCTGCACGCGCGGGTTGGGCATCTCGCGTTCAAAATAGCTGTCCAGTTCGGCCTGGTCGGTGAATAGCCAGCGCGGGAAGAAGGTGGTCAGCGGCAATTCGGGAAACACCACCATCTTGGCGCCCGCAGCGGCGGCTTGCTCCAACAATGCCACCATGCGCGCCAGGATCACCTCTCGGCTATCAGCTTTTTGGTTCGGTCCCATTTGGGCGCCGGCAAGGCGCAATACGCGGGTCATTGTTCAAGCTCCGGACGAATAGCCTCGACCACGGGGCGATAGCGCGCGGTCTCGGCGGCGATGAAGGCGGCAGCGCTGGCGGGGGTGCCAGGCGCGGAAGCGGTGATGCCAGATGCGGCAAGGCTCGCGCGGAAAGTGGGGTCGGCAAGCGCTGCATTTGTCGCAGCCGAAAGCCGTTCCAGGATCGGCGCGGGCAGGGCAGGGGGTGCGAAAACCGCATGCCACAGCACGGCTTCAAAGCTTGGCAGGCCAAGCGCTTCAGCAACGGTAGGCACATCGGGCGCCGCATCCAAACGCCGCGCAGTCGCCACCGCCAACATGCGCGCGCGTCCGCCTTGATGCAGCGGTAAGCCTCCGCCGAAAGTATTGACCGCGAGCGCTAGCGTGCCGCCCACCAAATCATTCATCGCCGGCGCCGCGCCGCGATAGGGCACATGGGTGATGGTAACGCCCCCCGCCTGCTGCTTCAGCAATTCACTCGCGAGATGCATAATGGTGCCACTGCCCGGAGAACCATAGGAAAGCGGCGGATTGGCCGCGCGCGCAGCGGCCAGAAATTCCCGCAACGTCGCTGGGCGGGAAGGATGCGCAAGCCAACACAGCGGCCCGCCGCCCAATTCCGCAATCGTCGTGAAATCGCGCACCACATCAAATTGCGGCTGGCGCGTCACCAGCGGATAAAGCGCATGGGTCGAAGCCGTGCCGAACAGGATCGTATAGCCATCGGCGCGGGCGCGAGACACTTCCAAGGAGCCAATCGCACCGCCAGCACCGCCGCGATTTTCCGTCACTACCGGCTGGCCCAATTCGCGGCCCAGGCGCTCAGCATAAAGCCGCGCATAGACATCGGTGGGACCACCGGCGGGGAAGGGGATGATCATGCGGATCGGGCGGGAGGGATAAACCTCCTGCGCCCGCACGCCCCCCGCAATCATCGCCGCGCCAGCGCCAAACAGCGCGGCGCGGCGGTCAATGTTAAAGTGCCGCGTCACGCCAATTCTCAACTGCCGCATCGGGGTGGGAAGCAAGCCCGGCGGCCTTGATGCCCTCACACGCCGCGTGTTCATCACGGTCTGATGCATCGCCGCTAACACCAACCGCACCAATCACGGCACCCGCGGCATTCAGGATCAGCACGCCGCCAGGGACGGGCACGAAGCTGCCATCGGATGCGGCAGCGACAGCCGCCTGAAAGGCAATGCGTTCCTTCAAGCGGTCACGCAGGATACGGCTACCAGCCCCCATGCCGAGTGCGGCATAGGCTTTGCCACGCGCAATTTCGGCGCGCAGAATGCCCGAACCATCTTCGCGCTTTTGCACCACAACATGCCCGCCCGCATCCAGCACCACCACGGTCAGCGGCAGCATGCCCGCCGCGCGGCCCGTGGCCAGCGTGACATCGGCGATCTTATCGGCAGTCGCCAAAGGCAAATCCACCGCGAGGTGCTTTACATAATAATCTGCGGAATTCATCGCGTTTCTCCCTGCGAAAATGGAAGCCCTTCCATGGGCCAAGCGTTGCGCGGCGGCAAGCCAGGGTTCAGAAAAACAAATCCCGGAAATCCTGCCGCGTGCCGCCAAACAGTCGCCAGGTGGCGATGGCGCCAATGCAAAGCCCAATGCCGGCGGCAATCGCCGGCACGGGATCAGGCAGGCCGCCCGCCCCCGTGGCGGCGGCGTTCAACATCCCAAGCACAATGCCAACCGAACCCGCGATCATCGCCTGTATCAGGCCGGGTTTCCGCCGGGGGGGCGGCGCGGCGGGCTTGGAAGGCCGCGGTGGCCGCTTGATCCAATGGCCTTCCGGGCGCTGCTTGTCCTTATTCCCCGACATAGGTTTCCCTGTGCTGACGCGGCACGAAGCGCCCGGCGCCGGGCTTGGCCAGCACTTGCTTGCCATCCCAAATCTGCTTGCCCCGCAGCCAGGTGGCGGCAACGCGGCCCTTCACCTTCATGCCATCATAGGGCGACCATTTGGCATCTTCCTGGTCCTGAATGTCGCGCGCATCAAAGGTGAAATCACCTTCTTCCATCACCAGCAAATCGGCATCCGCGCCAACCCTCAGCGCGCCCTTTTTCGGATAAAGCCCATGGAAGCGCGCGGGGCGTTCGGCGCAGTAAAGCGCCATCAGGCTTGGCGAAAGGCCGCGCTGCTTCAGCAGCGTAAACATCACCGGCGCGTAGCTTTGCATGCCCGTCAGCCCCGCGCCCACGGTGAAGATATCGCCCGTATAGGTCTTGCGGTCGCGCGGCCAAGGCGCGTGATCGGTGGAGACATACGCGACCTGCCCCTTGGCAAAGGCGCCCCACATGCGTTCCACCTCATCCGCTGTGCGGAAGGGCGGGTTGCATTTGCCGAAGCCTTCAAGCCGGATGATGTCTTCTTCTGTCATGCACAGATATTGCAGGCAGGCTTCGCCCGATGCCTTGCCGCCCATGCGGCGAAACACCTCGGCAATCTCAAAACCGCGCGCGAGCGACGAATGGGCGATATGCACATGCGCGCCGGTCTCAAGCCCGATTTCAAAAATCTCCAGATCCGCCATGGTTTCACAGAGCGGCGGGCGGGTGCGGCAATGCCAGATGGGGGAGGTATTGCCGGCGGCCTTGGCTTCTTCCGTCAGGCGCACCACGATTTCCTGATCCTCATTATGCACGGCCACCATCAGCCCGGTTTTGGCGATTTCGCGGAAGGCCGCGACCATGGTCGGGTGGTCAATGCGCGGGAAGCGCACCGGGTCATATTCATAAGTAGAAAGCTTGAAGGAACAGGCGCCGGCTTCGGCGAGCCCCGCAATGGCATCCACGCCGCCCGATTTCAGGATGGTGCCGTAAAGCGCGATATCCACATGGGATAGGCTGTTCACGTATTCCACCTTCTCCTTGAAAATACCGGCATCCGTCACTGGGCGCGGCACGTCATAGGGCATGTCAACGCAAGTCGTGACCCCGCCGGCGGCGGCGGTCTTCGAGGCCCCTTCAATCCCCGGCCACCCGCGGGAGGATGAGGTATGCATATGCCCATCCACCAAGCCCGGCATAATATAGCGCGCGCCATAATCCTCGACCGAGGTCGCGACCGGCGATGGCCCGTCACCAATGCCGGCAATCACTTCGCCGCGCGTCGCGATCCAGCCATTGGCCAGGATGCGGTCTGGCAGCACAAGCGTGCCACGAATGACGCGATCAAAAGGGGTGGTGGCGGGCATGGGATACTCCTGCGGATGCGCAATGACAGAAAAGGAACCTAAAGCAGCCCGGCGCCGCGGGCCAGGGCCGATGGCCCGAATTGCGCATCGGCAATCTCAAGCGCGAGGTTGGTCGCCTCATTCTCCCGCTCCGCATTCCAGGCTAGCGCCACGCCAACGCCACGAATGGGGCCAGCGAGGATGCGAAAGGCAACACCCGGCGGGTTGAGCCGCGCCATGCCTTCCGAGACCAACGCCACACCAAGCCCTGCGGCCACAAAGCCAAGCTGCGCCATGGCCGATCCCACTTCGCGCACCACGCGCGGCGTGAAGCCCGCCGCATGGCAGGCCGCCGTCATGGCATCGGAATAAGCCGGGCTGATCGCGCGCGGCAGCATCAACATCGGCGCTTCGGCGAGTGCCGCCAGCGGCAAGGGATCAGGCCCGGCCAGAATCGGATGACCTTCCGGCAAAGCGGCAGCAAGCCTGTCTTCCCCCAAAGGCTTCAGCTTGATCGGCGCGCGATCACGATCGGCGCGGAGCAGCGCCAGATCAACTTCGCCACGGCGGAGCGCTTCCAAAGCTTCCGCCGTATCCATCTCCCGCACACCAATCGCGGCTTCCGGGCGTGCGGCCTGCATGGCGCGCACGATGGGGGGCAGATAGTCAAACAGCGCCGAGGTGACGCAGGCAATTGAAACCGGCGCGTGATGGCCCAAGCGCAATTCGCGCGCCAGGCTTTCCAGATCCGCCGCATTGCCGGCGACGCGCCGTGCCAGTGGCAGCAGCGCCTCACCCTCCCGCGTCGGGCGCGCGCCCTTGCCGCTGCGTTCCAGCAGCTTCACGCCGAGTTCGCGTTCCAGCAACTGGATTTGCGCGGTCAGCGGCGGCTGCGAAATGCCAAGCCGTGCTGCAGCGCGGCCGAAATGACCTTCTTCGGCCACGGCCAGAAAATGCCCCAAGCGGCGGATCAGGCGAAAATCCATCTGTCGTCCAATATGATTCCGCCCATACGGAAAACCTATCGGCGCGCCACGTCAATTGGATTGGACGATGGCGCCGGATGGGCGCAGAAGAAGCGCACTAGGCAAGCCGCCAGACACAAGAAAGGGAGAATGCCCCAAATGAAGCTCCACCCCGTCAAGGTTCACCCATCCAAGGCGCTATTGAAGCGCGAAGACCAACTGGCCTGGAAAATGGCCGGTGTCGCCGTGGACAAGGTCGCGGTCGAAAAGCCGGTGCAGGAGATGATCATCAACCGGATCATCGACAACGCCTCTGTTGCCATCGCCGCCATTAATCGCCGCCCTGTGGTCTCCGCGCGCGGCATGGCGCTTGGCCATGCGAAGAAGGCGGGTGGCGCGCAGGTATTCGGCGTGAAGGCAGCCACCACGGTTTCGCCGGAATGGGCTGCCTGGGCCAATGGCACCGCCGTGCGCGAATTGGACATGCACGACACTTTCCTCGCCGCCGATTACTCTCACCCCGGCGACAATATCCCGCCAGTGCTGGCGGTGGCGCAGGCCATGGGGAAATCCGGGCGCGATCTGATCCGTGGCCTGGCCACAGGGTACGAACTCCATATGGATCTGGTGCGCGCGATTTGCCTGCATGAACATAAGGTGGACCACATCGCCCATCTCTGCCCCGCCGCCGCGGCGGGCATTGGCACGTTGCTCGGCCTGAAGCAGGAAGTGGTGTTCCAATCCATCCAGCAGGCTTTGCATACCTCCATCTCCTTCCGCCAGTCGCGCAAGGGCGAGATTTCATCCTGGAAGGCCTATGCGCCCGCCCATGCCGGCAAGCTGGCCGTAGAAGCGGTGGATCGCTGCATGCGTGGCGAGGGCGCGCCTTCGCCGATTTATGAAGGTGAAGACAGCGTGATTGCCTGGGTGCTTTCCGGGCGTTCCAACCGCAAGGATGTCTATGGCCCGGTCTATTACGAAGTGCCGCTGCCGGAAGCGGGCGAACCCAAGCGCTCCATCCTTGATTCCTACACCAAGGAACATTCGGCCGAATACCAATCCCAGGCGCTGATTGACCTGGCCTTCCGCATGCGCGAACAGATCGCGGATATGGATGCGATTGAGAAGATCATCATCCATACCAGCCACCACACCCATTACGTGATCGGCACCGGGGCGAATGACCCGCAAAAGATGGACCCGAAGGCGAGCCGCGAGACGCTGGACCATTCCATCATGTATATCTTCGCGGTCGCCTTGCAGGATGGCCGTTGGCACCATGTGGATAGCTACGCGCCGAAGCGGGCGGGCCGCGCCGATACCGTCAGGCTCTGGCACAAGGTCGAAACGCGGGAAGAAGCGGAATGGACCCGCAAATACCATTCCCGCGACCCCAATGAGCTCTCCTTCGGCGGGCGCGTGGAAATCCTGTTCAAGGATGGCTCGCGGCTGGTGGATGAACTTGGCGTCGCCAATGCCCATCCGAATGGCGCCAAGCCCTTCGGTCGGGCCGATTACATCCGCAAATTCCAGACCATCACGGATGGCATCATCTCAACCCGAGAGTCCAACCGCTTCCTGGAAGTGGTGCAGGATCTGACGAAGCTGAAGGCGGGTGAACTCAGCGCGCTGAATGTGGCATTGCCCGCAGGCGGCCTGCTGGACAGCAAGCCCGGTATCTTCTGAACTGTTGATTGAGGAAGGCAGGGTCAGCGCCACAGGCGCTGACCCGAAGCCATAAAGCAAGGGAAGAAACCCGATGAACGAAACCACGAAACCCGAAATCTACAAGGGCCTGGTCGGCGTCTATGCCGATGTCTCCGCCGTCTCCAAGGTGATGCCGGAGACGAATAGCCTGACCTATCGCGGCTATGCGGTGCAGGATTTGGCCGAGAATTGCAGCTTTGAGGAAGTGTCTTATCTGCTGTGGGAAGGCGAATTGCCCAATGCCAAGCAGCTTGCCGCCTTCAAGGCGGAAACCGCTGCCGATCGTGAGATCAGCCCCGCGCTGCATCGCGTGATCCGCGAATTCCCCAAGGATGCGCACCCGATGGATGCCATCCGCACGGCAGTTTCCTTCATGGGGCTGGAAGACCCCGAGACCGCCGATGTTTCCCAGGCTGCGCAGTATCGCAAGGCGAAGCGGCTTTTTGCCAAGATCCCAACGGCGATTGCGGCGGCCTATCGCGCTTCCCGCGGCCTGCCGGTGGTGGCGCCGAACCCTGCGCATAGCTTTGCCGAGAACGCCTTCAACCTGATCCTGGGCAAGGTGCCGCAGCCGGAAGTGCTGAAGGCCTTTGATGTTTCCATGATCCTGTATGCGGAACACACCTTCAACGCTTCCACCTATACGGCGCGGCTGGTCACCTCCTCAGGGGCGGATATGCATGGTGCGATCACGGCGGGCATCGCCTCGCTCAAGGGCCCGCTGCATGGCGGCGCCAATGAGGCAGTGATGCATACGCTGAAGGAAATCGGCGACCCGAAGCTTGCGAAGGAATGGATCCAAAGCCGCTTCGATCATAAGGCGCTGGTGATGGGCTTTGGCCATCGCGTCTATAAAACAGGCGATAGCCGCGTGCCCACCATGCGCAAATATGCCGAGAAAATGGCCGAAGTTGTGGGCGATAAGACCTGGATGGAGATCAGCCGCATCCTGGCTGGGGAGATGCTGGAGAAGAAGAACATCCACCCCAATCTCGATTTCCCGGCAGGCCCTGCCTATTACCTGATGGGTTTTGAAATCCCGCTCTTCACGCCGATCTTCGTCGCGTCGCGCATCACGGGCTGGTCGGCGCATGTGATTGAACAAGGCGCGGATAATCGGCTGATCCGTCCGCTTTCCTGGTACACGGGGCCTGAACAGCGCCCGGTGCCGCCGCTTTCGGCGCGTTAGTTTGCTGATGTCTTCATCATTTTTTCAGAGATGGTGAAGGCGCGCCGCAGAGCATAAACCTGCGGCATGCATGTCACACTGCGCGCATCGTGATGCGATGCGCGCATTTTTTTTTGCGATATGTGACGGATTTTGTTGACACGACTCATGGTGATGCAGATAGCGTGCTTTGCGCGCGATTCTTTTGCGCGATTCGCAATGCCTTCGCGCTGCGATTAATCGTTCCTGAAACCAGGTGCATCACCTGAAGGAGGCGCGACGATGCGGGGAGGCGCTGCAATCGGCAAGGCAGAATTGCCGCAGCAGGGAAGGACGGTCCATGGACCGCAGACTCAAGGGACGCTCCGCTTCATGCGATCAGCGTTCCACACCACCCCACGCCGCCGTGATGGCGTGTGCAAGGGGCGGGAGAGATGCCAGGGGGAACACGCCGCGCTGGAATGCCGCGCGCCGTGGTGATGCTGGCGGCTGCGCTTCGCGGAGACTTTTCGTCCTGTCGGTCCGCGCATCGGGATCCGCGCGTCGCCGCCATTATCGTTCTTGCCTGCTGTACCCCGGGTTGGAATTGGGCATTGGCCGCGAACAGCGTGACCCTTCCATGACCACCCTCAACAGGAACACATGGAGATTCATCCTCTGATGACTGATATCATCGAGACTATCGAAACCGAAGAAACCCCGCGCGCCCAGGCGATGGCCATGGCTGCGGCGAAGAAGAAGGCGCCCGCCAAGCGGAAGCCTGCTGCTAAGAAGCCGGCTGCGAAGAAGCCTGCTGCGAAGAAGGCCGCTGCCAAGAAGCCGGCTGCGAAGAAGGCCGTTGCCAAGAAGAAGCCTGCTGCGAAGAAGGCCGCTGCCAAGAAGCCGGCTGCGAAGAAGGCTGTTGCCAAGAAGAAGCCTGCTGTGAAGAAGGCTGCTCCTAAGAAGGCTGCTACCAAGAAGCCGGCTGCGAAGAAGGCTGCCGCGAAGAAGCCTGCCGTGAGGAAGGCCGCCCCGCGTCGTCGCAAGGTCGTTGTGGTTGCTCCGATGGTTACTGAAACCCCGACGAGCTAAGGTGCTTCCGGATCCCGGCACTTGGGCGTCGCATGCCAAGCATGCGGCGCCCTAAGTGTTTCTGGAGGGGGCGAGCGTGATACCCTTTATGACACGTCTGTTATCGCCGCAGGACCAGCACATGCTGCTGCCGCTGCTTGCTGCCTATGGCGCAGAAATGGCGCCGCATCTTGCCGGTGCTGCGCCCGCTACGGCGCCTGAAATGCTGAAGCTGATCACCGCTGACCCGCGCGCAGAAATTCTGGGAGCCTTCCGCGGTGATGAGGCGCTGGGCTTCGCGCATTTCTTCGACCTGCCGGAAATTGTCTTCGCGCGGCGCTGCGGCGCGCTGGATGATCTTTTCGTGCGCCCGTCCGCCCGCCGTCAGGGCGTGGCGCAAGCCTTGATTGAAGGTCTTGCGGCGCTTGGCCAGACACGCGGCTGGTCGCATCTGCGCTGGATAGTGCCGGAGACAGACCAGGCCGCCATCACGCTTTATGAGCGCATCGCGACGCGCGCGCCTTGGCGTTCCTATGTGCTGCGGCTTGATCCGGCAGTGTCGCTTTAGTGCATTTCCCGTTCACATTCGTTCACGGAAGACGCACTAAATATTTGTTTGATCGCATTTTCCGAGCCGCCAAGTGTTGCCACTTGGCTTGAAAATGCTTGGTTTGATCGTATTTCCCGAGCCGCCAAGTATTGCCACTTGGCTTGAAAATGCTCAGGCCGCGACCCTTCCCGGCATACGATGGCGAAAGGCCAGCGCCTCGGCGATATGCGCGCGCCGGATCATGGTGCTGCCGGCCAGATCAGCGATGGTGCGCGCCACACGCATGCTTCGCACCTGTCCGCGAGAGGAAAGCCCGAGCCTGGTTGCCGCCACTTCAAGCAGCGTCGCGGCCTCTGCTTCCAGCCCAAGCTGCAATTGGGCGAGGCTTGCCTCCGCATTGTTTGGCGGGCCATCGGTGCCATAACGCGCGCGTTGCGCGGCACGTGCTGCCTTGACGCGCGCAGCCACTGCCGCGCTAGCCTCACCGGCTGGGGCGCGGGCCAATTCAGCGGGCGCGATCGGCATGACTTCGATGGTGATATCCATACGATCCAGCAGCGGGCCGGAAAGGCGCATCTGATAATCCTCTCCACAGCGCGGCGCACGGCCACATTCGCGCCCGGGCTGCCCCAGATAGCCGCAGCGGCAAGGGTTCATCGCCGCAATGCACTGAAACCGCGCGGGATAGGTCACATGCGAATGCACACGGCTGATGGTGGTGCGCCCGGTCTCCATCGGCTGACGCAAAGCCTCAAGCGCTTGGCGCGGAAATTCCGGCCATTCATCCAGAAACAACACGCCGCGATGCGCCAAGCTGATTTCGCCCGGCTTGGCGCGCGAACCGCCACCGACAAGTGCTGGCATGGAAGCGGAATGATGCGGCTCCCGGAATGGTGGGCGCGTGACCAGGCGCCCGCCTTGCAGCAACCCGGCGATGGAATGCACCAGGCTCACTTCCAATGCCTCGGCCGGCGAAAGATCAGGCAGCAGCGCGGATAGTCGTGCCGCCAGCATGGATTTACCGCCGCCCGGTGGGCCGATCATCAACAGATTATGGCCGCCCGCCGCGGCAATTTCCAAGGCGCGCTTCGCGGTTTCCTGCCCCTTCACATCGGAAAGGCAGGGGCCTGAAGGTGGTGCGGAATCCAGCTTTGGCGCCTCAGGCGCGCTTAATACCTGCACGCCCTTGAAGTGATTAAGCAGCGCGGGAAGATCAGGCGCCGCGAGCACTTCAATCTGTCCTGCCCAGGCCGCTTCACCGCCCTGCGCGGCGGGGCAGATCAACCCCAATTCACGTGCCGAGGCACCAAGTGCAGCCGGCAGCACGCCCGCCACGGGCATGATGGCGCCATCCAGCGACAATTCGCCGAGCGCAGCGAAACCCGCCAACTCATCTCGAGGCAGCACATTCATCGCGGCGAGTACGGCGAGCGCAATAGGCAGATCGAAATGGCTGCCTTCCTTGGCGATATCAGCCGGCGCCAGATTCACCAGCACGCGCTTCGGCGGTAGCGACAGCCCCAAGCCCAGCAAGGCCGCGCGCACCCTTTCCCGGCTTTCCGCAACGGCCTTATCCGGCAGGCCCACCACCAGAAAGGCCGGCAGTCCCGGGGCGATTTGCACCTGTACTTCAACCGCTTGGGCGTCGATTCCAGCAAAGGCGAAGGTGGCGATGCGGGCGATGGTCATACCCGCATAATTGGCGCATTCGGCGCCGAAATACAACCATAAGTTATATTTCAGCCATCCCCTGCACCCGCCGCATCAACCGCCGGAAATTGCCGGACCAGAGCAAATCAATCTCCCGCGCGCCATAGCCGCGGCGGTGCAATTCTGCCGTCAGGTTCATGGTCTCCCCGGCATTGACCCAGCCGGGAATGCCGCCACCGCCATCGAAATCCGATGATAACCCGACATGATCTATGCCGATCCGCCGCACTGCGTAATCCACATGATCAACCATATCCGCAACCGTCGCGGGTGATTTGCCATCCGCCCCGGGTGGACGAAGAAAGGCGTCCAGTGCGGTGATCTGCACCAAGCCACTCCGCGCGCGCAGCATATCCAACTGCTCATCATCCAGATTGCGCGGATGATCGCATAGCGCGCGGCAGCAGGAATGCGTGGCCGCAATCGGCGCGTGGGAAAGCTCCGCCGCCTGCATCATGGAAGATTTTGCGGCGTGGGAGACATCAATAATCAGCCCGATGCGGTTCATTTCCGCAATCGCCTGACGCCCAAGATCGGAAAGCCCGCCATGTTGCGCCGTGCCATCGCCAAGCGCCGGTTTGGGCCGCGCGGCATCGGCCAGATCATTATGCCCGTCATGCGTCAGCGTCAGATAAATCGCGCCGAGATCACGCCAAAGTTTCAGCCGCGCCAAATCGCGGCCCATGGCATTGCCGTTTTCAACCGCGCTCAGCACTGACAAGGCACCTGTCTGATGCGCCGCTTCCAATTCATCAGCGTTGGCGCAAAAGCGCCGCGCGACACCATCGGCGCGTGTGCGGATGTGCCGCAGCATGGCTTCTGCGCGGTCTGCCGCGGCCTGATGCCCCGCCGCATCGCGCGGGCCTTGCGGCGTATAGGCAATGAAGACAACAGCCTTCAGGCCACCGCGCTGCATCTTCGGGAAATCAACGCAGCGATCAGTCACGGTCGTGGCATCGGGCGGGTCGGGCCATCTGATATCAACATGGGTGTCGAGTGTTAGTGTCGCTGCATGGATTGCGTCACTCATGCTGCATCCCCCCAGGCTTTCAGGAAGCCTTCCAATAAATCGCCGATGACATCTACATTATAGCCGCCTTCTTGGGTAATGGCGGTGGGCAGCTTCAGGCCGCCAATCATCCCACCCGCACGGGCAAAACCCTCAGCCGTCACTTTCAGCGCGGCAAGCGGTTCATGTTCCGAGGCATCAAAGCCAAGCGGCAAGACCAGCGCATCGGCTTTATGGTCGCGAATGGCTGCCATGGCGTAGCTAATGGCATCCAACCAGCCCTCATCCCCCGTGCCGATGGCGAGTGGCATATTCATATTGCGCCCATCACCCGCGCCGGCGCCGCGTTCACGCGTGCGGCCAACGAACCAGGGGTAATAGCGATCAGGAT
>Ga0209087_1001748_pt1 | contig 12660 bp, 15 predicted proteins | sample S_130805_EF_Meta_FD_187321 | JGI IMG/M metagenome (GOLD analysis project Ga0209087, IMG submission 187321) | Freshwater microbial communities from Lake Simoncouche, Canada to study carbon cycling - S_130805_EF_MetaG (SPAdes) (version 2) | ecosystem: Environmental > Aquatic > Freshwater > Lake ...
AAAGAAAATTAAGCAGTTAAGATATTTATTTCTACTTAACAAGCCCATGTAATTTCATTATAAGCATTACAACACTAAAGCCCTCGTGGTGGAATTGGTAGACACAAAGGACTTAAAAAGTTCTCATTTCTACAATCATCAAATAAACTACACGAGAGTACAAAGGGTTTGCATCACTACACGATTAATGGTTGAGGATTACTAGGTTTTTGATAACATTTTCATTGAACATTAGATTAATGAAAAAATGATTTATAGTTATTTAAGAAAATCAAAAGAAGAACAATCAGAATCTTCTATTGAAACACAAAGAAGTAAAATCAAATCTTATTGTGAGTTAAAAAATCTACAGGTGGATAGAGAGTTCATAGATTTTGTATCAGGGGGATTATTAATGGAACAGAGAGAGCAAGGTTTAGTTCTTTCAAAATTATTAAAAAAAGGAGATTCTATTATCTGTTCAGTGTTAGATAGATACAGTCGTAATCATTATGGTTTAGTTACTGATGTTGAAAAATATAGAAGAAATAATATTAAACTAATTTTCACAGACTTAGGTGATGTAGTGTCGTCAGATAGTTTGGGTTCAGTTTTCTATCAGATACTCTCTGTAATGTCAGATTGGTACAGGAAATCACTATCTGAAAAACAATTACTCACTAAAGAACGATTACGACAACAAAGAAAATATCTTGGTGGCAAGTGTCAATTTGGAAAAGATATTGGTGAAAATAATGTTCTAGTTGATTGTGAAAAACAACAAAAAGAGATTCGATTAATACTGATGATGAGAAAACAAGGTAAGAAATATATGGAAATCGTTAAAGAAATGGAGAGGTACACAGGTAGAAGATGGTTCTTATCATTTGTTCATAAGATAGTTCAAAGAGAGAGAGTTCTGGGGTAAAATGATTAATGAGTTTTACTCTTACATCTATAACTTCGTCTAAAATTTCAAAGGAACAAATAAAATCAATTTGTAAGTTAAAAAATCAAGAGTGGAGTTATGGAGTTAAATCTCAAATAAATTGGTATAATAAAAATGTAAAAAAAAAAGATATTCATAATTTATTTTTTAATAAATCTAAACTTATTGGTTATACATTACTAAGAAGGAGAACTTGTGTTATTAAAAAAATCTCGGGGGGGAGGGGGATAATTTCACAATATTTATATTTCGATACTCTAATTTTAGATAAACAATTTAGAAAAAAAAAATTGTCTGATTTAATGATGAGTTTTAATAATACAATAGTCAAGCAATCAGGATATTTTTCATTTTTAATTTGTAAATATAAACTTTTAAGTTTTTATAAAAAAAATAATTGGATAAAATTAGAAAAAAATGAATTTTCGATCAAAGATCATTCAAATTCATATAAAATTTATGGTATGATTTTCAATAATAAAGAAGACGTTGAAAAATATGAATTTTATTTTTATAAATAAAAATATTTTATTATCTTGCTTAATTTGAACTTTTTATTTTGCTAAATTATTTTAGTATTCAGTCGTCAAAGTTAAAGTCTTCAACGATTGTTATTACGATATTTAGAAATCAATTATATTTATATAAGGGAGAGTATTTTGTTAGTGGAGATTTGTGATTTCACATCATAAGTCATAAATGAATCAATCATCTTTGACACACAACGTCTTTCTTTCTCACATTTGTTTTTGAAATCTCTTAAAACATCTGGAGATACGGTAATAGTTAATCTTACTTTTTTCTGTTTCATTTTTTCTTTTCATCTAGTTTTAGTTGGTGAGTTTCTTTGTACATCGTAATGACTCTATCAATAAATCTACTGGTCAGTTGATATGTATGGTAATCAGGTTCATAACGACTGATAGATTTAATATAATCTCTAACATCTTCTTTTAATCTATAAAGACGATAACTCTCTAACATTCTATCAAGTATGTCGGATTGTCTTTCTGTATCAAGGTATCTATTAGAAATAGGAACTTTCTGAACAGTAATTGGTGTTTGTTTATTCTTATTGTTTAAAGACTTTAATAACTCTGCTTCTAAGTTCTCTCTAATGTCGTTTATTAATTTTCTTGTCATTTCTTACTCTCTTGTGAAATCTTTTTAATAAAGTCATTCTCTAGTTTTGTTATTTCAATCTTTAGTTTTCTAAGTTCAGATAACTTCAAAACTATATCTTTTGTACTATCTATTCGTCTGGTGATTTCTTTAATCTTATCTGTCATTTTTTCACTGTGTTAAACTTCATTAGGTGTTCAGATTTCATCAATAAGTATTTATATGAACAAAGTACTGTACTGAGTTAATACACATCAAAATTGTCGTTATAATCAGAATAATGTTTTGTTGAGTATTCAATAGAGTAGTCTTTATTTCTTACTTCTAGTTCAAACTTATATGGAAGATACTTTCTAATAACACTGGCGATTTCATCAACTCTATCTTTATACGTACTTGGTACTCTTAAAAGAATATGAGTATGAGTGAGTAGTTTGTCTTTAGATTGTTCAAAGAAACAATAAAATACTATTCTATTAGGTGATTTCTTATAATGTCTCTTATGAATTAGTTTCTGATTTAATCTCTTATTAATAAATCTTATATCTTTTTTAAATATGTCTATTGAGTAGTCAGTTCTTTGAGATGTTATTGTAAAGAAATAATCTTTAAGAAAGACATTATCATCTGAATCAATGACTGACTCAAAAGCAAGTCTATATAATTGTCTTATTCTATTACTACTTTGTGTTCTAAGCATAATTCTATCGTAAGTAAGTTCATCAGACACAACTTAAAGACTCAAACATCTTTCTCGTAAAATTGTTTCTGTTGTTAAAGTAAGTAAAGATAAATGACTTGATTAGACTCACTGAACTTACGTCATAAAAGACTATTTTAATTAGTCGTCAAAATCGTACTTACTTATTATTATTTATACGACGAGAATGTCTGACAATGGGTTGATACAAAAATATATTTTACTACACGAGTTTTACAGTACATCTTATCTCATTTATAAAGTTCAAGTGTCGTGTAGTTCTCGTGTAGTTTTTTCAAAAAACTTTTTGACTTTTTAATCTAAAATAAGTATTGATTTGTCTCAATTTTTACACTGCCCTCGTGGTGGAATTGGTAGACACAAAGGACTTAAAATCCTTGCCCTTTTTGGGAGTGCCGGTTAATTTACTTACTTTTTTAAAGATTATATACTCGTACACGACTCGTACATTTGAAGTTAGACTTGTTTTTAAAAATGTACGAATTTTTATGCCTTATTATAAAGAAAACACATTATTCAAAACTAAAAACAATCGCCTTCATATTTTTAAGCGCAAAGATGCCAAAACAAACAATTGGTATGGCAGAACTTTTATTGAGGGCAAGCAAACACAAAGTAGTTCAAGCACTTCAGATAAAAACAAGGCAATTATAATATTAGAACAGTGGTTTGATAGGCTTCATTTTAAAAAGAGTGAGGGTATACAAGTGCATTCAAAAACCTTCGTGCAGTGTGCTAAAGAATTTATGGAATATGTTAAAAACGATATGAGTAGAGCGCCAATTTCGCGTTCTAGCATAATTTCGCGTTTTAAAACAATTCTACAATACGAACCATTCCATAAGTTAAGAATTGATAAAGTTAATTACGAGGTAATTAGAGACTTTTTATTGTGGAAGAATGAACAAGCACAAAAAAAATCCAAGACATTAAGTGGCAAAACTTTACACGGTAATTTAATCACTATTTCAAGCTTTATTAAATGGTGTGTTGAAAAGAAATATAGAAAAGAAAATTTAGAGAAATTAACTACAAGACTATTAGAGAAAAAGTTTAGACAGCAGCGAACTAAAAGAACTCATTTTACAAAAAAAGAATGGCAATATTTATTATCTGTTTCGCGTGACAGAATTAAGAAAGCGAGAGGGAAGAGAGTTAGTTTTGATAGGAGATTATTACATGAGTATATGATTTTTATGGTGAGCACAGGATTAAGAGTTTATGAAGCGAGTGGTATGAAATGGGAAGATAATAAAATGGTTGATAGACATAATTTAAATCCTAATTTAAAAAATACTTTTGTAGATAATTTTTTTAGTAGGTTAGATAGGTATTATACTGTAAATAATGTGTTTGGTAAAAAACGTAGAGCAAATGAAAATGTTGGAAGTGGTGGAAGTTATTTTGCTCTACAAAATATTTTAAAATTATACAAAGAATATAATATTAAGGTAGCTCCAAATACTAAAATTTTTATTAATAGAAGCATAAGGGATGGGTTGAATAATTTATTAAAAGTTGCTGATTTAAAATATACAAAGATGGGCGAAGAATTTGTTAAACGTGATGCCAAAAGCTTTAGACATACGCATATATTATTTGAAATTGGAAATGGTACTCCAACCGCACTTATTGTCAAAAATTTAGATACTTCATCAGAAATGATTGATAAATTTTATACTGCTAATGTGCAAACACAAGAATTAATTGATAGATTAACTAAAATTAACAGATCACAAATTAAAGCAGTTTCTTAAATATAAATTAATATGGCTACAAAGGAAGAAAAACAAAAGTTAATAGATATTCTAAGTGGAAAAGATTTAAAATGGAAAGTTAGAGTGAGAAGAGATTTTCAGAAATCATCTGATAGCATTGATAATTTTGTTTTTACAGAAGGGTGGGATGGAGATTTATATGTTGAATATATAATTATAGCTAAAGATGAAAATGAAGCAAATAAAAGAGCGCAAAATGTTTTTTATGATGAATTTAATCAATCAGCTGAAATTGTTTCAATTGAAGAGTGGGATGGTTTCTAAAAATTAACTTATTATTTTTATTCAATTATAAACGCCATTTATAAATAAATATTTTTTTAATTCATTTTCTAAAAATTTTTCTTTTTTAATAACACATTCCCATAAATCAATAACTTTCCATCCATCAGCAAGATTTTTTTTCAAATTTTCATTATCTGAAATCTTTACTGAATTAAATTTGTCAGTCCAAAAATTAATTTTCGAAGTTGGTAATTTATTTTCAATACAACCATGATTATGCCAAAAACAACCTTTTATATTTATAATTATTTTATATTTTTCTATTACTATATCTGGGGTTCCATCTAAATTTTTAATATGACACTTATAAGACAGTCCTATCTCACTTAATTTTTTTTTTACTATTAATTCTGGTAACGTATTTTTAGATTTCATCAAAAAGTGTTTTTTGTACATTTACTTTTTTTACATCTCTACCAAACTTTTCAGTTCTATGTTTTTTTACAGCCTTAATTAAATTTTCATCTTTAAGTTTAATATTTCTTGATTTTTTAATTTCGTTCCATTCTTTTTCTAACTCTTCCTTATTGTCATGTTTAGTTTTACCAATTAAATAATTTACACCTTCATTTTGTTTAGCTTTAAATAATCTGCCTTTTGCATATTCAACATAATTTTCTGATATATCTATTCCAATAAATCTTCTGTTCATTTTTTTTGCTACAACACAAGTTGTCCCTGTGCCAACAAACGGATCTAAAACTATATCTCCTTCAAAATTTTTAGTTGCTCCATAAGTAAACATGCGCATTAATCTTGCAGGAAGTTTTTGTGGGAATGGTGCAGGATGATTTTTTTTACGAGAAATATCCTCAGGTATCATAAACCAAACTTGTTGTATTAAATCTATCCACTCATGTTTTTTTATTTTATTATAATCTTTAATATATTGTGGATATTTTTTATTTTTGCCTGGCTTTACATAAATTCTAATAAACTCAATTGTATTATTTTCTAATAGATTGCTTGGATAAGGATAACTTCCAAACATTAATTTTGAAGTTTGTTTTTGCCAAATATATAAACTAAATAAATTTAAATTTGTTGTGCTTAAAATTTTATTATTAACATCTAAACTGATATCTTTTAGATGTCTTATATCTTGTTCAATAATATTTTTAGGAATTGGAAGGATTGGTAGATTGATTGCTAATTTTCCGTTTGGTTTTAATATTCTTGCACATTCAATAAAAATTTTCTCTAAATTATCTAAATAACTATTATAATCTTCATTTTTAATACTATCATAAGTTACAGCATTCCAATATGGAGGCGATGTAATTATTAAATCAATTTTTTCATCCTCTATTTTTTTTAAAAATAATAAAGAATCGGCGCATACAATTTGGTTAATATTTTTTTCAATTGTACTCATAAATACTTTTTAAGTTGAACTTTTTTCAATCACAACCTCTTTATTTTTTAGATCAAAAATAAAATCAATTTCGTTATTAATTACTAATAGATCCTTAAATTTATTAAATATTATTCCTTTGATTAAATTTTTTTCTATCGAAATTTTTTCTTTAGTATCTTTTATATAGAAATTTCCGTAAAGATTATTTTTTAAGTTATTTGGTATTTTAAATCGATTTCCATTTATATTTTTCAAATTTATTTTGTAACTAACTTTAATTCTATTTTCATTTAAATAATCATATTCAACTTGAGTTCTTTTTCCTCGTATATTTGTAAATTTATTTTCAAATTCGTCTATTTCTTCTGCTGTAAAATCAGTTCCAACCAAACAGTATGTTTGTGGTGCTAATTTAAGTATTAGAAGAGAAACCATACTAATCATATATGAGGCGCTTCCTGCAGATTCGCCTGACTCAATATAATCTCTTTCCAATTCAAAATAATTTTTAAATTTTTTCTCTTTAAATTTATTAATTATAAATCTTTCTTTATCTGTAATAACTGACCTTGAAGTATTAAATAAAAATTTGTCAACGTTGGCATTATCAACAATAATTTCATTTTCATTTGTATTTGCTTTAAATACTTTCTCGCAATATTTTCTTAAAACTTCAAATTTGGGAATTTGCTTAATATTTTTTGATCTACCTAGTGCTTTTTCTAGTTGAAATTTATTAATTTTTTTTGTTACATTAAAAATTTTTAGTAGAGCGTTATATAAGAAATTGCTGCTTTTATTTTTAAGATATATCCAATTGTCGTCAATAAAATCATAGTCATTATTTATTTTTAAAATATTTAGGAGAAATTTACTTTCTACTTTAAATTTTTTACTAACATATGATAAATCAATACAGCTAAATTTATTTAGATTATTATTAATAAATTTAAAAGCCTCTGATAATTCAATTCCATCTTTTTTTACAATTATTCTATATTGAAAATATTTAGTTATATAATAATTATTTTTCTCTAATAGTTTATCAAATAAATTTAATAAAGATTCCGAGCTTAAAAAATTTTTTATGAGATTTTTTTCTTTAATTAGACTTTCAAAATCATTTGTTTTAATTGGTGTGGAAATATCTAGTAGATTTAAAATGCTACTAAGTATTGGGAATTCAAAATTTATATTAGTTGCTCTATTTAAAAATTTACTTTCAATTTGTCTTATTCTTTCACGTGTAATTTTAAATTTATCACCAGTTTCTTGCAAAGTCTTATAGTGCGTCCCATCAAGTCCATATAGGTCTTGAATAATATCAAATCTCTTAAATTTAATTAAATCACAAATATAACTTAATTCCTCATCTAAAAATTTTGCATTATATAAATTTGCTTCATTGGTTTTTAAAAAACTATCATTAGATAATTTTTTATATTTATCGAAATATTTTTGCTTTATTTCCGACCAATTTTTAATTTTTCCACCTGCATAATATGAGGTGAGATTTAGTGAAAACTTCACATTAAAGGGATGTATGCTAAAAATTGAAAAAATTGAATTTTTTAAAATATCAATAGTTTTTCTACCTACATTATGAGTATTATTTTTTAATAAGTTTTCAGCACGATCATATAAGTCCCCACTAATCGCTACATTAGAGCTTTTTAAAAAATTAATAGCTCTAAAGTTATGTATAAATGTTTCTATTGGAATAAAGAGCCTTTTTTTTTGATATTCATCTAAGTTATCAAAATTTATTTCGTTTGAAATTTCTTCTTCGTAATTTTTTTTGATTTCTTCAATATTTATCACATTCCAATTAGGAATTTCTAAGCCTAAATATAACGACATCTCAGAAAGAATATTTTTAATTTCTCTTAGACCACCTATTCCGAACTTGGGTGTTTTTAACATCTCCCTTTCAGTTTTTTGTACTAAATCTCCAATATAAAATATCTTTTCATTTTTTAAGCAATTAATTGTCCTTGTTGATAAATTTAATTCCTCAATTTTGGTAAATAAGTTTCTATTAAATATTTTTTCAATATTCTTAACTTGCGAAGAATTTTCTTTAATCAAAAAAGATGTATTATTATTCTGATTAAAAATATTAAGTGAATTAACAATATCGTCTAAAGTTTTTAAACCAACATTCTTGTTATTTAACAAATCAAATTTATTACATGATAAAAGATCAGATAAAGTTATAATATTCTGCTCTTTCAAAGAGTTTGTTGTTCTTGTGTTTAAAAAAAGAATGTCTTCGATCTTACGATTGAGATGTTCTTCTTTAGTAAAAATTGTTGATTTTAATAAATTTCTATCAGATCCATAGTATTTTATATAATTATCAATACCTTCAAATTCTTTAAAATCATTTAAGCCAATTAAATTTTTTAAAAAATCTTTTACAGCAGTAACTTTGTCTTTTTTTATGTAAATTATTTTCTCTTCATCTAACTCTGAAATATTTGTAAAATAAGAAATTCCAAAAAAGTTAGCAGAATAACCAACGTAGCCAGAAATTTTATCATAAAGATACGCTCCTCTAGAACTTTTCTTTAATTTTTTTATTTTAAAAATTATTTTATTTTTCTCAAGATCACCTAAAGATCTCCACCACTTTATATATTTTATAGAATCATTGAGTTCATTTTTATTATAAGATCTAAAAACAAATAATTTAAATTCTTCAAAAGTAATAAAGTTGTTTTCAATTACATTTAATATATTAAGCAAATATACATAAGGTTTTATTTTTAAAACTTTAAAAATATTAGAGTCTATAAATGGATTGTAAACTTGGTATTTTATTAATTGTTCTGTTTTGATAATTTCAAACTCTTTGTTACTTGAATTTAAAAATTTTTCGCCAATTTCAGTAATAACAATAATACCCTTAGTATTCTCGTAACTTAAACCAAGTTGCTCAAATAATTTTTTATATCCTCTTGCATTCGCTTCACCTTCAGTAGCTGTATGTAAAGTCAGTAAGTTTGAGTCATTTAATATTTTTGAGAAATTATTTTGATTTTCGTTCCATTTCTTATTCTCAAAACTTTTAAAAATATTAAAATGTGCGTAAATTTTGTCTAATTCTGCAGCTGTTCTTTTAAATGTATACCAAAAGCCCTCTTTTTTTGTGTAATCTGCAATAAAACTGTTTTCAATATCATTCATTAAATAAGTTTAATTTCGCCATTTTTTTTAGCATTCTATCAACACAATCTTGTATTTCAAAAACAGCATCACTTACTGAATCTTCCATTAAATTTGAAGATGATTTTTGCTGTGTAACTGCAACAGCATATTCAAATATTGCAGCTTCATAAGAGGCTCTTTTAAAGATTGGAGATTCTTGATCATTATTTGTTGTCTCAAGTGTTTTTGAAATTAATGGATGATCTAAATTTATTTTAATTAGTCTACTCTCATCTACATAGATCGCTCTTTTACCATCGATACCAAGTTTATCATATTCGAAGTTGAATCCACCACCACTTCTTTTTTTCGATAAAGATTTCTCTTTTCCTTTATTGCTTGTTTCCTCATCAGTTTTTTCAATTTTTCCAACCTCTGGCTTTTTTCCACCACCACCACCTCCTTCTCCACCACCACCTCCACCACCGTGTGTTGTGAAAGAACCATCATCTCCATCAACAATTTTTACTGAGAAATCATCACCCGTAACTATTTTTGTTTCACCTAATTGAAATTTGAAATCTTGTTTTTCGTCAATATTTCCTTTGGCTTTTGCAATTTTTTTTTGATAATTTAATTCTAGTTCTTTATAGTCGCTATTAAAGAATTCTTTCATTTTATCAGCTTCTTTTTGCAAAGCTTCATTTCTTTCTTTCTTTTTTCTATCAGAATCTTTTTTTACTAACTCTTTGCGCACTGAATCAACGTGATAGTTAATAAATGCTAAAAATTTTCTTGCTACAGGATTGTCAGTATTTAATTCTTCGCGTCTACTACTATCAAAAATTGGTGGGTTAGTTTCTTCAATTAATTTATCACAAGTACATTCTCCAAAAATAAATTCACTCTTTTCACCATGTGGATTATTTATTTTTGCTTTATAAATCCCTTTTGAAAATATACTTATGCCTCTTTCTTCTTCATTAAGATTTCTTGTTGCAACTTTTATTGTAAGTTCACATGTACCAAAAGAATTTTTTTCTTCTTCTGTTGGTATTTTTTTTATTAAATCAATATAATCTATTTCAATTTTTTCAATTTTTTCATGTTCTACATATAGATCTATTGGATGTTCATACACTCTTTCAACTAGAGTTTTCGATCTTAAAAAATTTTTAATATTTCTGACACTTATATTTCTTTCTTGTCTAAATTTAAGTATTTCTATTGTTGTACCGTTTTCTTCTTCTGTATTTACACCTTCTTTAATCCATCTTATTTTTACTTCATTTTGAGATATATCTGCGTCACAGTCTTTTCTGTGTATCTCAAAAATGTGTAATTTTTTATCTTTTACAGTTTTAACTCTTAAGGTTTCACCAATTCCAAGTGCTGCAATTTTACCTGTACCAAATTCACCCCTTCCAAATCTTCCTGCTCTTCTATCTTCATTGACTTGATGCAAAATAAAAAAATTATTATCAAGCGTGTGTCTATCCATACCGCGCGATGTATCTTTTATTTGTATTGATTTATTTTTATGATCTACCAACACATTAACTGTTGTAGGACCGTCAGTGTATTGCCAACTATTTTTTACATATTCGCCTACAACTTTACCTTCATTAGTAAAACTATTTGATTCTTCCAATATTGCGCGTCCAGCATGTACTTTCATTCCACTTTTATTTGACATCTATTCTCCTTTCAAATTCTGTAGTTATTTCTGTGATATTATTTCTTAAATCCTTATCATTTATGAACATATTTTTTAATTTATGAATTTTTTCTTTAATTTGTTTTTTATCCATATATTCATTAATTCTAAAAAAATTTTGAAACTCATTAGAAGCGATCTCTCTTATTTTATTTTCTTTAGCTTTTAAATATGCACTTGAACGTAAAATTCTATCTTTGGTATTTTCATAAACTTCCTTATCTTTTTTGTTAAATCTTGTTCTAGTTTGATCATAATTTTTAATTTTATGAATATTTTCTTGTGCAAATTTTACACCCTCTGCAGTTAAGAGATATTTTGTTGTATTCTCTAATACATAGCCTTTTTTTCTCGCATTTGATAATGCATCCCAAACTAATCCGTCACTGATCATTTTTGGATTTGTTTTCCATCTAAATCTAATTGGCGCAATTTCATCTGCCTTAGTAGCAATTTCCTCTTTATCAAAACTTTTTGTGCCGCTACCAAGTATATAAAGGGCAATTGTGACTATATCTAAATTTGGTAGTAAATCTTTTTTCATTTTATTCAAAGTAATTTTGCTGCTCTTTATTATTTTTTTGTTTTGAAGATTGTTCGAACTTTCTTTTTAATTCATCAATTTCATTCTTTAAGATTTTAAATATTATTTTTTGATCACTGTCTTTGTATTCATAGTAGCTACGATTTGCTAAGTTACCCAATCTTTTTAAACTTAATACGCAATTAGAAAGTCTTTTATTTGCATATTTTAAAAAATTTCCTCTTTTATCAATTTTACTCATAGTCTTTAATTCGTTATTTTAATAATCTTATCATTATTTCTAATAATTGTCCAATCAATTGTTTAACCTATTAGATTAAGTTTTTTATTATAATCAAGAATCTGTTGAAAATGCTTAATATTAATAGAAATTATATTATAAAAAAAAAGAGCAATTAAAGAGATTTTAAAATAAAACTTATTAAACATTTCAGATTTCAGATAAATTAAATTAAATTAAATGATACATAAGTGATTTACTCAACTAATGGTTGAGAAAAGTTTATTAGCAGAACATTATTATTAAATGTCATAACTAAAAACTAATTATGAAAGACAAAATAAAGGCAGCAAAAGAAAGACTACATAAAGTTTATAAAGACGGAGAAGAGTATGAATTTAAACTTTTAAAGGAACTTGAAACTGAATTGGAACAAAAGGCTTTAAAGAGACAAACTACTTTGACTGTGGGACAGCAGAAAGAAGCTGTGCAAATGGGAGTAGGGTTAGCAGATATAATGGAGTTAGATATGCTTAAATTAAAATATAAACAATATTTAGAAGATAATAGCGGCATTAAAAATAAAAAAATTGAAAAATTAATTAAAGATTTGGAAAAAAAATTATAACGTAAGTTTAAAAATCTCTATGAAAAAAATATCCAATTTTATCTTAGGATTAATATTATTATTTAATTTTGGAGTATTAAATGCTCATGCATATCAAAATGAAAAAGGAATTATTGGATTAATGTATCATCGTTTTGAGGAAAATAAATATCCAACAACCAATGTCAGACTAAAAGAGTTTAATTTACAACTAGAAATTATTAATCAAAA
>Ga0209087_1001753_pt1 | contig 12647 bp, 13 predicted proteins | sample S_130805_EF_Meta_FD_187321 | JGI IMG/M metagenome (GOLD analysis project Ga0209087, IMG submission 187321) | Freshwater microbial communities from Lake Simoncouche, Canada to study carbon cycling - S_130805_EF_MetaG (SPAdes) (version 2) | ecosystem: Environmental > Aquatic > Freshwater > Lake ...
CCCTCAGTCAAATAATCTCGGATCGCCTCAGCAATTTCGATTCCTACGCTCTCCTGCGCTTCAGCCGTCGATGCCCCCAAGTGCGGAGTCAAAATCACCTTCTTGTTTTTCCTCAACGGATGATCCGCCGTCAGCGGTTCCTCCTCAAAAACGTCCAGCGCAGCCCCGCCTACCTGTCCCGCCTCAATCGCCTTGAGAAGTATCGATTCCGAAACCAATCCTCCCCTCGCACAGTTCACAATCTTCACTCCCTTGCGACAAAGTTTTAGCCGCTCCTCGCTCAAAATTCCCTTCGTCTCATCGGTCATCGGTAGATGCATGGTGAGAAAATCACAGTGCGGCAACAGATCCTCCACTCGATCGATCAACTCTACCTGCAAACTGCGAGCCTTCCCGGCCGAAAGATACGGATCATACGCCATCACACGCATCCCGAACGCAATCGCCCGGCGGGCCACCTCCCCACCGATCCGACCCATCCCCAGAATCCCCAGCGTCTTTCCATTCAGTTCCGTCCCTTGAAAACTTTTTCGATCCCACTGCCCTGCCGACATCGAGGCGTGAGCTTGAGGCAAATGCCGGGCCAGCCCCAAAAGAAGGGTAAACGCCTGTTCAGCGGTGCTGACGGTGTTGCCGGCTGGCGTGTTCATCACCACCACACCCTTTTCGGTCGCGGCGTCCACATCCACATTATCCACCCCCACCCCTGCCCGACCTACCGCCCTAACGGTCGGACACCCCTGTAGGATGGCTTTGCTGACTTGGGTCTGACTGCGGACGATCAGGGCGTCACAGCCCTTTAGCTTTTCGAGCAGCTCTTTCTCCTTAAGGGTCGGACTTTCAATGACCTCAATCTGCGGGCATGCCTTGAGAACATCCACCCCGCTGGGGGAGACCCCGTCAGTGACAAAAACCTTAAACTTTCCAGCCATCAAAAAGGTCTAGCAGACCTTCTCCGCAGGGCAACGCCCCACCAACATAATTTAACACCCAACCCAACCAGCCAGAGAATCGATCTTTCTCAACGCCATCTTTTCGGGTAAGGTTTTCGGTTCAGCCACGGCTAGGTAGCTCAGTTGGTAGAGCAGAGGACTGAAAATCCTCGTGTCGGGGGTTCAATTCCCTCCCTAGCCACTTTCTCTTCAACGATTGGGCACGGGGAGCTGTGCATCGACCGATTTCAACCAAGCCTCCAACCGGTTCCGGAGCTCTTTCGCCTTCTCAGGCTCTGCCGACATCCTGTCTTTGCGTTCCCCGGGATCGATCGTCACCCGATACAGCTCGTCATGGCCATCCTCATAAAAATGCACCAACCGATAATCCCCGCTCCGAATCGCACTATGTGGCGTTGCCCCGCCCCGATGGTAATGCGGGTAGTGCCAGAAAAGCGCATCCCGCTCCACCTTTGCCCCTGACCGCAGAAGCCCCACAAGGCTCATCCCGTCCACCAACGAAGACAGTGGCCGGATGCCCGTCATCTCCAAAATCGTCGGATAAAGATCCATCGTGATCACCGGATCGGATTCAACCTCGCCCGCCGGAGTCTTGCCGGGCCAAAGAACAATCAGCGGAACCCGTATGCCCCCCTCATAAGCCGAGCCCTTCCCATCCCGTAAGGGAGAATTGTCGGTCGGCCCGATCAGTCCTCCATTATCACTCGTGAAGATCAAAATAGTATCCCCTTCTAGCTTCAGCCGCTTCAATGCATTCCGGATCGTTCCCATGGCATCATCCACACTTTCGACCATTGCCGCATACCCCGGATCGGTGTGCTTTCCTTCCGCCTTATCCTTGTCCTTATATTTCGCCACCACCTCCATCTTTCCTTGAATCGGCTGATGCACGGCATAATGCGCAAGATAAAGGAAAAAGGGATTGTCCCGGTTCCTTTCGATAAACTGCACTGCCTCGTTCGCCTCCCGATCGGTCAGATATTCTCCCGTCGACCCATCCTCCAACGTTGGAATCTGATAGGGGGAAAAATAGCTGGGGGGTTTGCCAGCGCTGTAACCACCCAGATTTCGATCAAACCCTTGCTTATCCGGATAGTAACCCCGATCCCCTTTGGGAAGATCCGGTGTTAGATGCCACTTACCGATGCTCATCGTGGCATAACCGGCAGACTTCAACTGTTCCGCTAAGGTGATCTCACTTAAGGGCAGGGATTGCTGCCAATTGGGAGGCTGGAGTTTTGCTTTGGGGTAATCATAACCCGGAATCCAGTCGGTCAGGTGGAGCCGGGCAGGATATTTTCCCGTCATTAAGGCAGCCCGTGTCGGGGAACACACCGTGGAGGCAGAATAGGCTTGGGTAAAACGAACCCCCTCCTTTGCCAGTTGGTCGATATGGGGAGTCTCATAAAATTTACTCCCGTAGCAGGAAAGATCGGTCATCCCCAAGTCATCCACCAACACCAGAATCACATTTGGTGGACGGGATTTCTCGGCTGCTCTTGTTTCCCCAACCAAAAATCCTAGAAAAGATGAAATCAGAAGCCACCAAGCCAGCTTTTTCTCCATACCTATTTTCTAAACCGATCCCATGTTGTTACAACTCTCTTAAAGCTTCTCCTTTAACCCTCTGATCCCTGAATCCGTAATGATCTAATCCTGATCGCTTTCCGGCTATTTTTTTGATATTCTATAACCATGAGAGTTCTCGTCACCGGCATGATTGCAGGAATGGACGACGCCGATTATCTCCGGCGGGTCGTTGCCCTCGGACAACGCAATCATCGTGACATCAAGGTGTACAATGCGGTCGAGGACTTTACCAAGGCCGGAAAAAAGCCGCTCGAGCGGCTCCTGGGCACAACCGACTACGTTTTCGAACTCACCCGCGAAAAGGAGTACGAAAAAATCGGCTACGAGATTCAGAGAAATAATTATCAGGACGTCATTATCCGTGCACCAGCCACAGTCGAATGGAACCGGATTAACCGCAAATTCAAGGATCAGCGAATCCTGCGAGATTTCATCAAACCGGATCTGATCGTCACCCTGATCGATGCCGAATGGGCCATCAAACTAAAACTCGAAACTCTTCAGGAGGCGGATCCCTTTCTCGTCGCCCTCAAACAGCGTAACCATACCCTTTACGACATTCTTTCCTGGATGAATGAGGAGGTCAGCCTCTCGGAAGATTGGGCACGCTATATGGGCATCCCCCACTATGTCATCGCCGTGGGCGAACCCCCCGAAGCCCTCTACAAGCTGGTCACCCACCCCAACCCTTGGGTGGTCTACGCCAGCTACTCGATGAGCTATGGCACACCCGAAAAACGGAAGGAGATCGACCAGATCATCCACCGTCTCCGTAAATACGCCGTCATCGTAGATCCCCAATCAATCGAAATCGGCACTAACTTCGAGGGAGTCCCCGCCAGCGACCGCGAGTCGATCTACGCGTATACCGTCCATCGAGATTTGCACTGGTATGTCGGAAAGGTTCACGCCGTTGTGGCGATCCACCCCTATCCAGAACGTCCCCCGCTTTCTACCGGAATGATGGATGAACTAGGACATGCCCGGGATTACATGAAAGCCCGTTATATGATCTTCCCCCGGGGAGGTTTCAGCCCCTTCACCACCGACTCCTACATCGAAAAAGGCCACCTCTTTGAAACATCGGAAGACTTTTTCCGCCATCTCGACGAGGTGGAAAAGCGCCCGCAATTCAAAGACGAGCTTGTCCTGCAGGGCGAATTTTTTAAAAGCTCTTAGCTCGTCAGGGGCTGTTACCCCCATAGACACAATCTAGCCAAAATTGATTGATCCCCCTTTTCATGACACACCCCGTCTCGACCCCGTTTCATTGTTTTGATACATTTTTTAGATGTCCCTGATCCCTAGAATCACCCAAACGACCGACGCCCAGAACTTGAGTTCACCGGAAATGCGGCGTTATGCCCGGCATCTGATCATGCCTGAGGTAACGGTGGAGGGTCAGCGCAAACTCAAGGCCTCCCGGGTTCTAGCCATCGGAACCGGCGGCTTGGGTTCCCCTCTCCTCGCCTACCTTGCTGCAGCCGGAGTCGGTCGGTTGGGCATCGTTGATTTTGACCGGGTGGATGAATCCAATCTCCAACGCCAGATCATCCACCGCCAAACTTCCATCGGGCAAGCCAAGGTGGAATCGGCCCGCCGCACGATTGCCGAACTCAACCCCCACGTGGATGTCGTGACCCACGAAATCGCCCTACGTTCCGACAACGCACTCGATCTTTTCCGCGACTACGATGTTGTGGTCGACGGAACCGACAATTTTCCCACCCGCTATCTCGTCAACGACGCTTGTGCGCTTCTGGGGAAACCGAATGTCTACGGATCCATCTTCCGCTTCGAAGGACAGTGCACCGTCTTTTGGGCTGAAAAAGGGCCCTGCTACCGCTGTCTCTACCCCGAACCTCCCCCTCCCGGCAGCGTCCCCAGCTGCGCTGAAGGCGGCGTTCTTGGAATTCTTCCCGGCGTAATCGGCGTTCTTCAGGCCATCGAAACGGTCAAACTCATTCTCGGCATTGGCGATCCCTTAATTGGCCGACTTCTCCTTTTCGACGCCCTCAAAATGCGGTTCAAAGAAATGAAACTCCGGAAAAATCCGGAATGCCCCATGTGCGGTCCAAAAAAGACCATTACCGGTCTTATCGATTACGAACAGTTTTGCGGGGCACCCGCCCGCGAAGGCCCCGTGCAGGAAGTGCCGAAGGTTCCCGAAATCACCTGTGCCGATCTAAAAAAGAAAATCGATGCAAAGAAGTCCTTTGTGTTGATCGATGTTCGCGAACCCCACGAATACCAGATCTCCAAGATCGCCGGCTCCACCCTGATTCCCTTGGGTGAAATTCCAAAACGCTGGCAGGAGATTCCGAATGACAAGGAGATCGTGATTCACTGCAAGGCAGGCATCCGCAGTGCCAAAGCCCTCCTTTTTCTTCAACAGCAGGGATACAAGAACATGCTCAACCTCAAGGGAGGCATCGATGCCTGGTCGGAAGAGATCGATCCTTCCCAACCCCGCTATTGAATCTTCTCTCTCTCACCCTCCTGATTCTTGGCCTCGCTCTGGCCGACGTCCAGGCGGCGGGTGAAGCCAAGCTCCATATCAGAGATCATACGTTGATCGTCGAACTTGCGGTGAACCCGAACGAGCAGATGACCGGCCTAATGAATCGCGAATCCTTAAAATCGAACCATGGGATGCTCTTTGTATTTCCCGAGCCGAAACAAGCATCTTTCTGGATGCATAACACGTCTATCCCTCTCGACCTCGCTTTTCTGGATGCGGATGGAGTGATCCTTGAAATACTTCCCCTTGTTCCCTTCGAGGAAAAACCGGTTTTAAGCAAGTCCTCGAAAGTCAGCTACGCCCTCGAAGTCAGTCGCGACTGGTTCGCCAGCCGCAACTTGAAGGCCGGCCTGAAAGTCTTCGGAATTCCAAAATAACTACCCCCAAATCTGCCGATCCAAGGTCCGGTACTGAATCGCCTCAGCCAGATGATCGAGCAGAACCTTCTCACTCTTCGCCAAATCGGCAATCGTCCGGGCCACTTTTAGAATCCGGTCCAACGCCCTGGCACTAAGTGAAAGATCCGTCATAGCGCTCGAAAGCAGATTCTTACTCTCCCGATCCAGCGGAACCCGTTTTCTCAACTCCCTTGGCCCCATCTGAGCGTTCGCGTAAACCGTTCCACCGGAACCAAACCGGATTCTTTGCACTTCCCGAGCCGTCTCCACACGCTTTTGAATCGTGAAAGATGATTCCCCAGGTTGCTCCGACAAAAGGTGTTCATGCTTCATCGCCGGCACTTCCAGATGCAGATCAATCCGGTCTAGGAGCGGACCGCTGATTTTATTCAGATATCTGCGGGCCGCCTGACTTCCTGTCGCCTGTTCCACATTTCCGCGAGGAGTTGGATTCATTGCCGCGACAAACATGAATCGGGCTGGAAACGTCATCGTCCCTGAAGCCCGGGATATGGTGACCTGACCGTCCTCCAATGGTTGCCTCAACACCTCCAAGGCTGACCGCTTGAACTCAGGCAGCTCATCCAGAAAAAGTACTCCATGATGCGCCAGGCTTACCTCTCCGGGGGCAGGATTGGCTGAACCTCCGATCAAACCGATATCGGAAATGGTGTGATGCGGACTCCGAAAAGGTCTTTCCCGAACCAGTGAATCTTCCGACCGCAGCAAACCGGCAACGCTATGGATTCGAGTGGTCTCGAAAGACTCCTCCATGGTCATCCTCGGCAGAATTCCAGGAAGTCTTTTGGCGAGCATGCTTTTGCCCGAGCCTGGTGGACCAATCATCAACACGTTATGGTTCCCGGCAGCGGCGATTTCCATAGCCCGTTTGACCGTTTCCTGCCCCTTCACTTCTGAGAAATCGACCGAGACAGGGTTTCCCACACGCTTTTTTGGCTCGGGGGGTGGAGTTCCTTCCAACGGCGGCGGATGGACTTTCCCTTCAATCACTTCTGCGGCTTCGCGAAGATCCCGGACTGGCACGATCTTGACCCCCTCCACTGCTTTCGCCTCCAAGGCATTCACCGAAGGCACAATCAGTCCCTTGGTCCTGCGTTCTCGCGCCAACAGGGAAATCGCCAACGCTCCACGGACTGGTCGAACCTCCCCATCCAAAGCCAGCTCCCCGATCACCATCCATTCCGCCAAACGATCCTTACAGATCTGACCAGAACAAGCTAACAACCCCAACGCAATCGGCAGATCAAAGCAGGGGCCAGCTTTTCGCAGGTCGGCTGGCGCAAGACTGGCGGTGATAAAACCATCCGGACAAAAATATCCGCTATTCCAAACTGCCGCCTTTACCCGTTGCCTCGACTCTTTCACCGCCGTATCGGCCAAACCGACGACGACAAAGTTTTCCTTCCCATTCCCTGCGTCCACTTCTACTTCCACCGGTAGGGCTTCTACACCCACCACCGCCGCCGACCATGTACTGGCAATCTTCCTCATCGGCTCCATTCCACCCCCGCCTCGCTGAGGGTAAAGGCATGTCGGATCCATCGACAGCGGGGAATCTCTTGGGGGGCAAAAAGAACTTCAACGATGTCAAAGCGCACAGGAGGGGGTCGGCAGGCAAGCTCCCTCATATATCGGTTCGCAGTGGCGACGATTCTTCTCTGCTTCTCCCTAGTGACCGCATCTTCCGGCTTGTTTCGGGCCAAATAGTGACGCGTTTTGACCTCGATCATCACCAACTCCCTCCGGTCCCTTCCGACCAGATCAATCTCGCCCGTACGTGTCCGATAATTCCGCGCGAGGATCTTCACCCCCGCCCGTTGGAGATAACGGGCAGCCACCTTTTCCCCGTGGCTACCGGCCTTTCTTGTGTTCGTCCAGACCGGGCAAGGTCTTCGATCCCACGGGTAAAAACGATCGGCGATGGATCGGACAAGGTCCGTGATCCTGCAAAGCCCGGAGATGTTTTGCCGTGCCGTACCCGCAATTGCTCGAGAAACCATATACAGGATATAACTCCCCAAAACGGAAAAGGGTTCGGTCTCGCGAAACTTTTGCCACTACCGAAGCGGCCGCAATCGAAGGACAAATACCATCCCCCCCTACGACCGGTACATGTTCTCTTCCGAGGTGTTTTGCCGGCAACCCATCCACCAACACCACTCTTTCTACATCGGCCAAGGCTTCCAAGGCCCGAGCCATAGCCATTTGGCTGGCCACCAAAATATTGTGTTTTTCAATCTCTTCTAGGGAGGCCTCTCCCACCCCCCACCTTCCTGTCGTCCCGTTTGTGAGAAGTTCAAAAAGAGCCTCTCTTTTCGGGCGGGTTAGTTTTTTTGAATCATCCAATCCAGGGATTTCAATTTCTCTTTGGTGGAATAGGTATGCCGCCGCCACCACAGGTCCAGCCAGAGCCCCGCGGCCCGCTTCATCCACCCCAACCGCAGCGGAATTTCCTGCGAGCGAATTCTCTGTTTTCCAGAGGGGCGGAATTTATTTTTTCTTTCTGGTTTCGACCACTTCTCGCACAGCCATGTCGGAGCGACCGCGCAGATAGAAAAGCTTGGCGCGGCGCGGATTCCCCTTCGTCTCTACTTCTACCTTCTCAATCCGTGGGGAGTGCAAAGGAAAAATACGCTCCACTCCTTCTCCGTAACTGATCCGGCGAACGGTGAACTGCTCATTCAAGCCACGGCCTTTTCGGGCGATGACGGTCCCCGCAAAAAGCTGAGTCCGCTCCTTGTCCCCTTCTTTCACCTTGGTGAAAACCTTGATCTTGTCCCCCACCCCGAATCCGGTGCGGCCCTCTTTGAACTGCTCTTTTTCAATCGCTTCGATGATCTTTGCGCTCATGTTTTATTTCTCCTTAGGAAGGGTAAATCCTGCCTGCTTTTTCTCTCCAAGTAAATCCTCTCTTCGCTCCTTGGTCCGTGCCAGCGCCTGACTCTTTTGCCATTTTCGGATCTCCGCATGATGACCCGAGAGCAGAACCTGAGGGACTTTCATCCCCCGGAACTCCTCCGGACGAGTGTACTGAGGTCCCTCAAGTAGTCCCTCTTCTCCGAAAGAGTCTGCCCCCGCCGAGTCCTCATTGCCCAATACCCCCGGGATGAGTCGCACCAGGGCGTCGATCAGTGTCAACGCAGGCAAGGTGCCGTTGCTCAAAATATAATCCCCAACGGAAATCTCCTCATCAATCCACCCCTGTCGCACCCTCTCGTCGATCCCCTCGTAATGTCCGCTAATCAGAAGAAGACGGGAGTGAGTTTCAACAAACCGCTGGACCGTAGGCTGGTTCAAGCGAGCCCCTTCGGGAGTTAGAAAAACCACGTGAGCCCGATTTTCTCCTTCTCCCCGCAGGTGCTCAATCGCATCCACCAAGGGTTCCGCCTTCATCACCATCCCCGGTCCTCCACCAAAGGGCCGATCATCCACCGTATGATGCTTGTCTTTTGCGTAGTCCCGCAACTGATGAACCCGTATTTCCACAAGACCGGCACGTTGCGCCCGACCCAAAATACTTTCGGCCAAGACCCCATGGGCCATTGCCGGGAAAAGAGTGAGGAGATCGATCTTCATGCCCCGTCTCCCTCAAATTCACCATCCTCCACCTCCACGTAAACATGCCTCCCATCTCGGCTGGCTGCATTCAGGAGAGAACGGATCGCTTCGATGGTCCGGCCGTTTCGGCCGATGATCCTGCCCAAATCCTCCGGATTGACCCGAATCCGGAAAAGAAAACCGCGATCGTCCGATGTTTCTTCGACGTCTATTTCGTCGGGATGCGTGACGAGTCGACCGAGGACAAGCTCCAGAAAATATCGCATGAAACTCCTGCTCTCACCGGAAACTTATGCTTTGGGAGCACGCTTGGCTTTGCGGATAAAACTGGCCACGGTCTCGCTCGGTTTGGCCCCTTTTCCGACCCAGTGATCGATCCGGTCCAACTTAAGCTTCATCCCCTCGTCTTTCCCCATCGGATTATACGTTCCGACCATCTCCAAAAAACGACCATCCCGCGGACTTTCTTTGTCCGTTACAACCACACGAAAGTAGGGACGATTCTTTTTCCCTTCTTTCCGCAAACGAATCACCACCGCCATAAGTTTATCTCCCTTACCCCGCCAACGAGGTGCCCTGCGGCCCCTGAAAAAGGGCGATTTCGCAGAACGTTGACGAACTTGAAAACATATCCAAAACACCGCCCCCTTCCAAGGACAAAGTCCCTTCTCTCAACTCTTTCCGACCGCCAGAGCCTCCACACACTCCAACCACGCGTGAATCAACCAACCATGAACCTCCTGAATCCTCGAGGTGTCCTCACTCGGCACCACAATTGCGTGATCACACAAACCCTTCACCGATCCGCCGTCCTTGCCTAAAGCACCTATAACAAACATGTTACGACTTTTTGCTGCACCTATGGCCTTGATAATATTGGGGGACTTCCCACTGGTGCTGAAAACAATCAAAACATCCCCTTTTTGGCCAAACGCCTCCACTTGTCGCGAAAACACATCTTCATAAGACCAATCATTGGCAATACATGTCAGGGCTGCCCCATCCGCACAAAGAGCGATGGCAGGAAGTGCCCTTCGGTTTTCCCGATACCGCCCCGTCATCTCCTCCGCAAAATGCATCGAATCCGCCGCACTCCCCCCATTCCCGCAGGTCAATACTTTGCCTCCCGCCTTCACCCTTTCTGCCAAAGCTCGACCCGCTGCTTCGACTGCAGGCACCAGAGAATGACACCGCTTGACGGTTTCCTCTAATGCAGAAAGATCGTGGGCAAGATTCATCGAAATGCTATATCTACTTTCGCACGGAAAATGAAAATCGTCGAAAAATATCTTTGGCGCTCAGTGCTCGTTCCCCTCTTTTTTGTCATCACCGCTCTCTTCGTTCTTTGGCTGATGTTCGACATCTTCGACAAACTCGGACGCTTGGTGGAAAAGAATCCCCCCTTCCCTCTTCTTGCGAAATACTTCCTGATCCAACTCCCCGATCTAGCACAGTCGATTCTTCCCGTAGCTGTTCTCTTTGCCACCCTGTACGTTTTGGCCTACTTCTCCCGGCATCGCGAATCGGTGGCACTCCTCGCTTCAGGAATGAGCCCCGTCACCCTAGCGAAACCTTTCCTCATCTGTAGCGCCGGCCTCTCCGTCATTCTCTATATTCTCTCCTACTCTCTCTCCCCCACCGCTCAGGCCGGCCGAGAAAAAGTAAAAAAACAGATCAAAAAAGAGCCGATCGAAGAAAATACCTTTCAGCAGATCGTCTACCGCTCCCCCCTTCTTCCCAACTCGACCCAAAGCGACATCTGGTACATCGGCCGGATTCATTTGAACCAGAAAAAAGCGGAAAACCTCGAAATCCTCTTCCGATCTGAACCCGACGGCAGGGACTTGTCGAAAATCTTTGCCTCCTCCGCCCTCTATCAGGGAGGCGTCTGGCACTTTAAGGGTGCACGTCGTGCCGATTACAACTCCCCCCAAGGGCAGGAAACCCTCGGACCGCTTCTCGATGAGCTTGTTCTTCCCGAATGCACTGCTCCGCCAGAAACTCTTGCCGCACGACTTCTGCCCCCTGATGAACTCCCCTGGCCTGATGTGATACGCCTTGCGTTTGATCGAACCCGACTCAACGAACGCCTACGCGCCCCCTACGAGACCGAACACTGGAATCGTCTCGCGTACCCGCTGGCTTGCCCCCTCCTATGCCTCTTTGGTATCGCCTTCGGAATGACCGATGCCAGGAGAAATGTAGCGGCCACTATTTTTAGCAGCGTCTTTGTCCTTTTTGGGTTTCTCGTCTGGACCCGCCTCTCGATCGCCTTAGGGCAGGGAAACCGCATCCCCTCTTTTCTCGCAGGCACGAGTTCAATCTTCCTTTTCGGAATCGGAGGTCTTTATCTCTTTGCCGAAAAAGTGGGTTGGCTATGGGAACTCCAGGGTTGGAGCGAACAACATCCCCGCGCCGCCATCTGGTTGCGTCGAGTGGGACTTGTTTCATGACCCCGCGATTTTTTTGGCTTCTTTGTTTTGGAGTTTCTATCGCCTTGGCTCGCGACCCTGTTGAATCAGACCCGATGGAAGGAGCTCTCCCCGCGACCACGAATCAAACTGCCTCCCCTCCTGTCGAGTCCACTTCTCCTGTCGACCCAATGGGAGGTTCGACCGATTCCGCAACAACTACCCCGGCTGCCAACGCAGAAACTGAACCTTTACCCATTGTAGCGAATCCAATCGAGGGCAGTAGCCAGAAACCAACTGGGCCTACAGTGGCGAAAACTGTAAAAGCTACTCCACCCAAACCTCCCCTTACGCCTGAAATTGCCAACCTAAACCTCCCTTCCGAAGTGGAAGTTCCAAATGAAGATCCGGACAAAGTTCTTTTTCTGCCCGCAGGGACCTACCGGCAGATTCTACAAATTCCGATTGACTCCCCGAACATGCAATCTGTCAATCAGACACGGTTGCAGCGGGGGCCAGAAATCAAAGTTGAAACCCTGGAGCCAAAATCTTCTCCCCCTAATACAAAACCGCTTTGGATTCGGTATGAATCACTTGAAAAGGTTAAAATCGGAGCCGATGAACGCCGCGGGGGTATCGATCTTCCCGTTCATGGCCCCGCTGATCTGAAACCTCGTCTCTGGTACGCAAAATCGGAAACTGCAGATACCTGGAGCTCTCTTTTCTACTTCGTATTTGGTGGAGCTGGCTACAGCGTCGCAAACCTCGCAGGCTGGTCAGCAGGAAATGTCAGGGAAATCCCTGTTGAGTTTCAGTACCGATTGATTCGGAAATAGCTTTAGGGTGACCCGCTAGTGGCGGCCGTCGTGGGCGCACCGGCAGTGGGATTCAGCGGTTGACCACTCACATCCAGAATCCTCGGCGTAACAAAAATGAGCGTGTTCTTTTTAACCGCTGTCTCCGTCTTGCCCTGAAAGGCACGGCCAAAGATTGGAATATCCCCGATAATAGGCACTTTTTCATCGATCTTCTGAATGTCTTCTCTTAACAAGCCTCCCAAAAGCAGGGTGTAACCATCGCTCACTTCCACAGCGGGTAACGTCAAATCACGACGGATAAACACAGGTTGCTGAATATTATTTGTCAGAATTGTTACTGTCTGGTTGAAGTAGGTTTGAGTGTAGGCGGAATTAAT
>Ga0209087_1001754_pt1 | contig 12637 bp, 17 predicted proteins | sample S_130805_EF_Meta_FD_187321 | JGI IMG/M metagenome (GOLD analysis project Ga0209087, IMG submission 187321) | Freshwater microbial communities from Lake Simoncouche, Canada to study carbon cycling - S_130805_EF_MetaG (SPAdes) (version 2) | ecosystem: Environmental > Aquatic > Freshwater > Lake ...
CGCCATCCCTGGTATCGCACTGGCGATCGTCATTGCTGTGATGGAGTTTCTCTGGGACGGCTGGCGGCCCTACTCTGCTGTTCTGGGTAGGGTTGACGGTGTCAAGGGGTATCACGACATCAGCAGGTACCCGGAGTCCCGCCAGATTCCCGGTCTGATTCTGTTCCGGTGGGACGCACCACTGTTTTTTGCCAATGCCGAATTGTTCCGGGACCGGGTGATGATGGCTGTGGAGTCATCACCAACCCTGGTGAACTGGCTCGTCGTGGGGGCTGAGCCGGTCACCAGCATCGATGTCACCTCTGCCGACACTCTGGATGAACTGGATCACACCTTGGCAAAGGCAGGAATCAGGCTTTGTATTGCTGAGATGAAAGATCCCGTCAAAGACAAACTCAAGCGCTTTGGGCTGTTCTCGCAATTTGGAGAAGACCGATTTTTTGCCACGCTTGGCGAGGCCGTCAGCTGTTATCTCAAAGCCCACGCCGTTGACTGGGTTGACTGGGAGGACCAAGCCAAGAACGACCTGCGAGCCGACGGCCCATAATGGCCAATCAGAACTAGCGGAATTGAGGCAGCTTATTGGCATCAAAACTCCGCCGCAGCGCCTCGCCGATGCTGAGGCCTACTGGTAGATCACCAGAGAATGCACTTCCGGTGATTCGCTTGTAAAGCTTTGATTCCACAAGTTGATAGGTGCTGGCTGGCAGGGGAATATCTCCTGCCTTGCTAGCCAGTCGCAGACCATTGCTGATCGCAAATGTGGTGAACCTTTGCAGATCAGGCCTGCTAGTGAGGGCCTTGTCATTAATATAGATAAACAGGGGCCGAGAAAGGGGCCGATAGCGACCTGCCTGAACACTGGCAACTGATGGAATCACGGTGCCTGATGGCGTGACAATCCCAAGGGCCCTTAGCTTGTCTTGATTGGCCTTGTAGTAGCTAAAACCAAAATAGCCAAGGGCATTGGGATTCTGGGCTACGCATTTGGCAATGACGTTATCGTCCTCACTGGAAGTGTAGTCTTGTCGCGAATTTTCAGGATTACCGTTAATAGCTTTATTGAAATAATCGTAAGTGCCCGAGTCCTTACCAGGACCGCAGAGCTTGATCGGCCGGTCAGGCCAGTCGAGGTTCACATCATTCCACCGGTCGATCTTTGCTTCGGCCTGGCGCCCCCAAAGCCGTGACAGTTCCTTGGTGCTGATCTGCTTGGCCCAGGTGTTGGAAGGATGCACCACGATGGTGAGGGCATCAAAGGCAATCGGTAGCTCGATGAAGTTGATTCGATTGCCAGAGCAGGCTTTGAGCTCCTTGCTGTTGATCGGCCTTGAGGCATTGGCGATCTCCAGCTGACCGGTACAGAACCGCCTGAATCCATCGCTGGTCCCTGTCTCCTTGAGATCGATTTTAGTGTTATTTCCTGCTTCGCGGAAAGCTCTGATCGCCTCCATCATGATCGGGAACACCGTGCTGGAGCCGCCGACCCGGATGGTGGAAACATTACTGCCAGTACCTTGAGCAAGAGATTCCGCGTAGGCCAGTGGCGAGGTGGCAAGGACCGCAGTGAACGCCGCCGCGATCTGAATCGAGCGGAATGGGAGCTTAGACAGACAGGGCGATGCCATGACAAAAGGCTCGAGGGCAGGGAGGCGGAAGTGGAATCAACCCATCAATGATAATTGATAGATCAAGGGTGGTTCGATTCCTTTTTCATAGTTCTTGACCATGTCAACCTTGACCCAAAGGCCGACTTCCATGATCAGCGATCGCCCACGTGCTCTTTGATCCCCTGCAGGCGCTGCTCCAAATCATGCAGCATCTCCAGGCCAAACATGGGCAATTCCTGCATGGCAAACAAAAATTCCTCGCGGTTCATCTCCAGCAACTCACTGTCGCGAATGGCCACGGCAGTGCCGAAGCGGCGGTGCTCTGGATCCACCAAGGCTCCAACACCAAAAGAGCTGCCTGGTCCGATTGTCTCCACGCCTTCATCACCCCAATTCAGCTGCACCTCTCCTGATACAACACCGTAGAGCTTGTCTCCAAGTTCTCCCGCTCGAAAAATAATGTCGCCTTGCTTCACAGAGCTGAGGGCACGCTTGCCGGCCAGTGCTGCAATGGTATTGAGCTCGAGATTTTCGTTGATGTTCATGACGAAACGAAATGTGGTCTAAAGGGAAAGGGACAGCAGATGCTTGGCGGTGCGGATCGCAAGTTCAGGGTAAATCCGCATCGTTGCGGATAACCTGATTGGAGGAGAATACCCCCGTTCTGGCCATTGATCAAATGCTCATTCGATGCCATCCGGGGATCTCACTGCTGGCAGGGGCGACGTCATTGCGAGCCTGAAGATAGGAATCAACACCAGCAACCACGACCCATCCTGCCGGTGGAGTCAGCTTACAAGGCCCAGGTTAAGAAGTTGACCCGAATTGGCGTGGAGATCCCCCATGGTTAGAGGTGCAGGCGCTCAACCCCGCTGACGGCGCAGGTTCTCCATCCAGCCGCTGCAGCGGCGGCTGAGGTGCTCACCATGGGCGATCAGGCCCTGGTGCAGGTGACATACGAGCAGCGGGATGCCATCGGGCCCCGGGTGTTGGCGGAAGAAATGGCAGGTCAAGCAGACTTGGCGGCTCCGGCTTGTGCAGAGAACGTCCTGATCAAGCCATGGCCAGTTCTCGACCACCTCCATGCGAGAGGGCTGTAGCCGGGAGATATTGACCGGCACCACGGAGACTTTCGCGGGGGCCCATGCTTAGCAGGGGCTTGGGGATTCTGTCGTCTCCGCCCGATGCTCGATACGGTTCCTTCAGTGCAAGGAGGCGAAGCGATGCTGCGGGAGCTCGTGCTGGCCATCGGGATCCCGCTGGCCCTGTTGTTACTGGTGGTGTTGGCCCTGGAGCACTGGGGTGATCAGCTGCCGCCCTGGCTGCAGCGCCTCATGAAGAGGCGCTCCCTGATCTGGAACAGCGGCATCGGGATGATCATCGTCCTGTCGTTGCTGCGCTGGCTGCTGCAACGCTGAGGGTTCAGCAGATCATCTTCAAGTGCTCGCGCGCACCTCACGGTGGGGCTTTTCTGAGCGCATCTCTCGGTCGGCCTCGGGCACCGGAGACCGCGGCGGCCACAAACACCAACGTCTGCAGAGCCAGCAGGAACAGGCAAGGCGCCGAGGCGAGTCGGTGCTCCCATGCAGGCGAGGTTGGCGGCTGAGCGTGTCGATGCAAAATCAGTCCGCCACGTCCGCCGGCTTCTCAGCAATCACGGCAAAGAACGGATCCCCCTTGCCGCCCAGCCAGCCCAGCGGTCCGTCCGCCTGGGTGGCCTCTGCGATCAGCTGCGGCACCGGCCAACCCTGGGCTACCAGCACCCTGGCCACAACGGCAAGATGGTCCCGGTCGCTGCCATCGGTCCAGATCCGGGGGGCCTTCTGGGCGAACATCCGGTTGGAGAAGGCCACAATCAGCTGGCCGCCGGGGCGCAACACCCGCAGCAGCTCGGCGGCAACCTCCTCGGGCTGCTGGAGGTACTGCCAGCCGGCCACGATCAGCGCCGCATCGACGCTGGCGGTTTCCAGCGGCAGCTGCTGGTCGACGTTGAGGTTTTGCTGCCAATGGCGGTCCAGCCTCGGGTTGGCCTCGAGCTCCCTGGCATTGAGGCCATGGCCAATCACTTCTTTGGTGGTGAGGTCCTCGGGCAGATGGCTGACCCAGCTGCTCATCAAATCCAGCACCACCGACCCCGCCGGGATCCTCTCCCGGTAGAGCGCCGTGAGCCGGGCGCGGAAGGCCCCATCAAGGTGCTGCACAAAGCGCGGCTCCGCGTAGAACAGCGCGTCATCGAAACGATCCTGCTTCCAGCGCTCCCGCTCGCTCAGCACAGCGACAGCCATAGCTCATTCCACCCCAAGAGGATGGGCAACGCTGGCACGGCGGCGGCGGCACCGCTCTGAGCAGTAGCGCACCTGCTCCCAGACGTCCTTCCATTTCTTGCGCCATTGAAACGGACGCCCACAGACCGGGCAAACCTTGGTGGCGCGCTCTAGATGATCAGGCATGAGGATTCTGGGATGGAGCGGCTCTTGGAGCCCAGCTTGATTGAAGGGGGCGCGAGATTTAGCTCACTGGAGCCGGCGTCATGGCGGTGCAGGTCAAAGACAGCGGAACGGAGTCGCTCCCGCGCGGGGAGTTGCGTGCGCATAACTGTCAAACCTCTTCAGGCAGAAAACTCCCCATATAGCTAGCACAACTTCGGCAACTGTGTAAGCAATAAGCATCGGGCTTGGCCAGCCATCCAGCAGCAAACTCAGAAGCCTTCCAGCCGCCAATCCAGACATGAAAACAATCTCACTAACCAACGCTGTGCGCATCAGTGGACCGCCACGGATCGCACCTAAGATCCAAAGCACGATGATGGCAAGGTAGAGCCCCATGATCGCCCTAAAGACATGAAGCAGGTCACCTCCTATGGGATGAATTTGCAGGAATTTCGGCAGGATTCCATTGGGGTCGATCCCATAGCTCAACGCAATGGGCAGCAGTCCGGCTGCGGAGAAAAGGAGGTAAAAGCGAATCGATGTCAAGAGTTAATGATTCCTCGAAGGTCACGATCAAGCCCCCATCATGATCTCCCATTCGCGCGCGGTGGAGAGCGGTGTCACATGGGCTGCCAACCGAATCAGGGCACCCACCACCACGAAGGCGATCGCCTAGGCGGTGATGCCAGGGCGGTGAGTCCCAGCGGCTCGAAGGTGGCCTCGAATCCACGGATCCGCTCGGCGCTGCGCTCCCGCAGGGCCAGAGGCAGCACCCCCAGATCCAGCACCAGATGCCCGCCGGTCCACACCGTGGCGGCCAGAGCATGAACGATCACCAGCAATGCGAAGACGGACACGGCAGTTCCTTGGCCAGCTGCTCCCACGATGGGTGCATTCCGGCCGTTCTTGACCTCGGCCTCAACCGGGAGGGGCTGGAGTTGTATCGATGCTCATGACCGCTTCCTCAACGCCCATGGCCTTGACCCTGATCCTTGGCGATCAACTGCATCGCCACTGGCTGAGCCCCTCGCCGCTCGCGCTGGCTCAAGGCAGCCGGGTGCTGATGATCGAGGACCTGGCGGTGGCCAGCGCCTACCGCTATCACCGCCTGCGCCTGCTGCACACCTTCGTGGCGATGCGCAGCTTCCGCGACGGCCTGATCGAGGGCGGCATTGACGTGCGTTACTTCGAATTGCCGGCCTCCGCCTGCGTGCCGTTCTGGGGGCGGCTGGCGCTGGAGCTGGCCGGCGCCAAGGAGTTGCGGGTCGCTGAGATCGCCGATCGGGGCTTTGCGACGCAGTTGGAGCGGTTCTGCGCCGAGCAGTCCGTGCAACTGACTGTGCTGCCGTCTCCGGCTTTCCTCGAATCGGTGGCCGAGAGCCGGGCCTGGTTCGAGGGCCGGCGCCGCCCCTTGATGAAGACCTTCTACGAGCGCCAACGCCGGCGCCTCGGCCTGCTGCTGGAGGCCGACGGTTCCCCCAGCGGCGGCCGCTGGAGCTTCGATGTGGAGAACCGCCGACGGCTGCCGAAGGGCTACGGGGAGCCGCCGTTGCCGGCGGTGGCGGCCAGCCCCCATGGGCCAGCGGTGCGAACCCTGATCAGCACCCACTTCAACGATCACCCCGGGGAACTCGGGGAGCTCTGGATTCCCTTCGATCAGGCCGGGGCCCGGGTGTGGTTGGAGCGGTTTCTCCAGGAGCGGCTCGATGAGTTCGGGCCGTTCGAGGACGCCATCAGCCAGAGCCACGCCACCCTCAACCATTCGGTGCTCTCACCCCTGCTCAACATCGGCCTGCTCACCCCCGCCGAGGTGATCGAGGCCACCCTCGCCCACGCCCAGAGGCGGGAAGCGGCAGGCCACGCCGTTCCGATCGCCTCGCTGGAGGGGTTCCTGCGCCAGGTGATCGGCTGGCGGGAGTTTGTGCGCGGCATCGACCGGGTGCACGGTGAACGGCAGAGCGAATGCAACTTCTGGGGTCACCAGCGCCGGCTGGCCCCCTGCTGGTGGGAGGGCCGCACCGGCCTGCCGCCCCTGGATGCGGCGATTGGCCGCGTGCACCGCCTCGGCTACAACCACCACATCGAGCGGTTGATGGTGATCAGCAACCTGATGCTGCTCTGTGAAATCCATCCCCACCAGGTGCACCGCTGGTTCATGGAGTTCTATCTCGATTCCTACGAGTGGGTGATGGGGCCAAACGTTTACGGCATGGGCCTGATGAGTGATGGCGGCATCTTCGCCACCAAGCCCTACATCTGCGGCTCCAACTACATTCTCAAGATGGGGGATTTCAAGAAGGGACCCTGGTGTGAAATCTGGGATGGCCTCTACTGGCGTTTTATCGAGCGGAACCAGGAATTCTTTCGAGCCAATCCACGCCTTTCGATGATGGTAAAAATGCTGGAGCGGATCGATCCTGCCCGGCGGGAAAGGTTGAACATCGCCGCCGAGGCGTTCCTGGCAAGGGCGACGCTGGTTCCTCCCTTCGGCGACCTCTCCCTGTAATCACCCCCCTGCATTAGGCCAACCCAACAGCAAGTGCGCCCCGACCGCGACAACAGCGGTGCTGCTGGAGGGTCGGCTGCGCTGGGGCGATGGAGCCGGTGCTCCTTCCACCATCGCTATCTCGGTGAAGTGCCCGATGCCCATGCGCTGTTGGCCGCCTTCAAACCATCGCCCCCATGACCTAGGCACCAGGGCTCCAGCTGGAGACCATCGGCGGGCTTTACGCAGGTGGTGGTGCGGCGATGGGCGAGCTGCTTGCGTCGAATGCCGAACTTAGGCAGGTCCTTCAATGAAACAACGGCTCACGAATGGAGATGTCATCGCCCGCAGCAGGCTGCTGTAGCTGAGCTGGAAGCGCTGTTCATCGCCCACCGCCAGTGCCGATTCCGCCCCGCTCACCACCAAGTGGTCGCTGGATGCACCCTCGATGCTGATCCCAGGGGAGAGAAGGCCGGCCGGATCGGCATCCTGTTCTCCCAGGGCAAGGAGCGCTCGCATGGCCATGGGCTGGTCTGGTTGTTTTGGGGGAGCGGCTGGCCCGTTGGCAAAACTGGTGCAATGGCGCGTTCCCCATGCACGGGTCGGCTTGTGCTTGGCCTCGATCACCTCGGCCACCAGGGTGATGGCATCGGTGTATAGGCCTGGTATCGCCGTTCGGGTAAGCGGCTCTCGGCCCAGCAGTAGGGCCTCGCCGAGGCGGAGGTGGTTGATGCGGCCCGGATCACCGCCAGCAGCTAGCCAGGGAAGATTGGCCGAATTGCCTCCGGAGCACCACGCGAGCCGGATGCCAAAACGGCCTTCCAGGGCTTCGATCAGACGCGATAGCTCGCTCATATTCGAGTGGTCTGGGGCTACGCCGTTCTGACAGCCCAGATTGGTGCCGATCCCTACCAGTAGCAGGCTTGGATGGGCCAGGGTAAGCATCACCATCGCCTCGAGGTCTGCCGCAAGGATGCCCTCGCGCAGATCCCCTAACTCCACCATGAGCAGTACCCCATGGCGCACCCCCTGGCAATGCGCTGCTGCCGCCAGAGCCCTCAGCACCACCGCCTCGCTGTTGCAACTGATCGCCGCATGGGCCACCACCCGATCCACCTGACTAAGCATCGGTGAGCGAATCAGTAGCAGGGGCACGCCGAGCTCACAGCGGCTCAGCGATTCGATGGATTCGATGCGCGATTCACCGATGGAATGCACCCCTGCCGCCACCCAGGTGCGCACAATTTCCGGCAACCCCAGGGTTGCCTTGCTGACCCCGGTCACCTTGATTCCCTGGCGGGCCAGCCGATCGACCATGGTGGTGGCGTTGTGCTGCAGATGCTCGAGATGAATCTCCAGCCGCGGTGCGCTCAAAGCTGGCCGTCAGTTGATAGGCACAACTCGGGGAAAGCCCTCAGCACCATGGCCACTAGGGCAGAGGGAGCACGGCTCACCGCATCGGTGACAGGAATGCCGAGATCGGCAGCATAGAGGGCGATTGCAGCACTCACTTCGGCGTCATTCATGCCCTCGTGGTTCAGGGTTAGGCCGATGACTCGAGTTGGCGCAAAGGATTCGATCAGGCGAATTTCGCTGGCGGGCGTGGGCATTGGCATAAAGGGAAAGTCGCTGAGCTGCCGGCGCGCCGGGGCGTGCTGCAACACCACCGCCTGGGGCTGGCTGCCCCGCAGGATGAAGCTGGAAGAGAGGTAGGCGGGATGGCTGAGGGCCCCTTGGCCCTCAATGACGATCACCGCGGGTTGTTCCGTGCCGTAGGCCTCCACCACAGCGGCCTCCACCTCCCCGGAACAAAACTGCGACGGAATGGCATCAAGAGGAATGCCATAACGCCCCCCTTGAATCAGACCGGTTTGCCCCGTGCTCACCAAAACGGCGTGAATGCCGCTGGCGTTGAGGGCCTGAACCAGAAGCGTTGCCGTGGTGCGCTTGCCGATGGCGCCATCGGTACCAAGCACGGCGATTCGAATGCAGCGTGCCTTAGCGATCGAGCCACTGAACATGCGAAGATCCTTCAACGCCGGTGGACGACGCACATCCCGGATTGACACTTCATGCCGTATGGCCGCCAGGGCAAATTCGCTGTCGTCATTAAGGAATTCGCGCATGCCGCTGACCAGATTCAGGCCAGCCTCCATGGCCAGCATCAGAACGCGGCGATCGTCTTTGCCATAAAGACCATCCGCAGGCGCCATGCCATAGATGAAGGTGGTAGGGCGGGGACCTGGTAAGGCAAGGGCTTTGCTGAGATCAGCCACGATGGGAATGCCATTGCTGATGCCATCCAATAGCAGGCCAGCATCAATTCCAGCCGATTGGCTATCAATAATAGCCCTAATTTCGAAAGCTTCACAGAAGCGCACCAGGCCATGGGCGGTTTTGCCGTCGAGCCCTGCGAAGTTTCCCTCGCAGTAGACGACTGCAGCCGTCTTAACCGCAGCTTGATGCGGTGTAGACGAAATGGTCAGGTCATTGACCTGTTTTAGAAATGCCAAATAAGCCAGGACCCATCAGTTACTCAGACTTGAAACAAATCTGGAGTGGAGATTTCAGGGCTCAGAAGTGGCCGCTGGAGGGTGTGGATCCTTTCATCTTAGGGGGAAGGGCCATGTTCCGCCGGCATTTCCGCAAAGCCCGCCCGACGGGTGGGCAACAGCCATGCAGCCATGGTGGACTTTCTGGGTTTGAGCAACTCCATGACACCAACTCCGACGCCGACCTGTGACGTGCTGGTGATCGCCGCCAGCAACGGCCAGAACCTGCTGCTGGCGGAGCGCTTCGCGGCAGCCGCCCGCGAGCAGGGCCAGAGCGCCGAAGTGCTCGACCTGACCGCCATCGACCTGCCACTGTTCACTCCCCGGGCCCAGGCCGTAGCCACACCAGCGGCGTTGGCGGCACTGGAGGCCCGGCTGGCGGCCGCCCCGCGCTGGGTGATCTGCACGCCGGAATACAACGGCTCGATCCCGCCGGTGCTCACCAGCGCCATTGCCTGGCTGTCGGTGCAAGGCGATGACTTTCGAGCCCTGTTCAACGGCCGCCCCATGGCCATCGCCACCCATTCCGGCGGTGGCGGCCACACCGTGCTCACAGCCCTGAGGCTGCAGCTGGCCCACCTCGGCGCCCACGTGGTGGGCCGTCAGCTGGTGAGCAACAAGACTCACCCCGCCAAGGACGATTCCATCGCTGATCTGATCTCCCGTCTGAACCACCTTCGCATTCCCCAGCCATGACCACAACAGAGGTCGGTACTGCGATTTTGGGGAGTTAGGCCCGAAGAGGGGTCACACTCTCCCTTGGGGCGAAGCACCGGCTTCGGGGTGTAGTGGATGGGATTGCTTCATCCTGGAGCCGTCGCCCCCGTGTCATGTCCCTGATCAACACCGCCGTCGGCCTGCTCGCGATCAGCTCGCCGATCGGTGTGTTGCCCGTGGTGGCTAGAGCTGCTGGTGGCGAGGACAGCAGGGTGCGTCAGATCAGCCGCATGGCGGTGCTGACCTTCTTGCTAACGCTCTTGGCGGCCTGCTGGTGGGGACAGGCCCTGTTGGACCTGTTTGCCATCACCCTTGATTCCTTTCGCGTCGCTGGTGGTCTGATCCTGCTGCCGATCGGCTTGCCGCTGCTGGCTGGTCCCCCCTCTGCCAGGAAAGATGACGCCTCTCCATCCCGTCCATTTCAACCACCAGGGGGCCTGATGGAATTGATCGGTCAAGGCTGATGTCCGCCGGCGGATGGGGCCTCCCCATCGCCAGAGCGTGGCGGATATCTCCCAGGAGCTGGGGATCCACGTGATCACGCTCTACAAATGGCGCAAGGCCTGGCGGCTGCAGGGGGAGGTGGTCCCGGCCAGCCAGAAGGATCCAGAGGGATGGGGCCCGGCCGATAAGTTCACGGTGGTGCTCGAGACCGCAGGGCTCAATGCCACGGAACTCGGTGGCTACTGCCGCGAGCGGGGCCTGTTCCCCGAGCAGGTGGACCGTTGGCGCCAGGCCGCCCAGGATGCCAATGCCCAGCCGCTGCTGACGATGGCCGATCAGAAGAACCTCCAGAAGCGGCACCAGGAGGATCAGCGGGAGATCAAACGGCTGCAGCAGGAGTTGCGGCGCAAGGAGAAGGCCCTGGCGGAGGCGGCGGCGTTGCTGATCGCGTCAAAAAAGATCCAGGCCTACTGGGGCGAGGGCGAGGGGGACTGACAGCAGCGGCAGATCGTCGTAAGGCCCTGGAGATCCTTGATGCCGCCAGGGCGGCCGGTGCACGTGCTCGGGAGGTGGCCGCTCTGCTGGGCGTGGGGCTCACAACCCTGCAGCGTTGGCGGCGGCAGTTCGCGGGTGATGGGAACGGCACCGACGGCCGTAAAGGCAGCCACCGCCTGGTGTCTCACCGCCTCACTGACGAGGAGCGCCAGCGGATCCTGCTCATCTGCAACCAGAGCGAGTTCGCGGCGTTGCCGCCGGGCCAGATCGTGCCGATCCTTGCCGATCGCGGCCTGTACATCGCTTCGGAGCGCAGCTTCTACCGCGTGCTCCATGCCCATGGACAGGCGCACCGCCGTGGCCGTGCGCGGCCTCCCCAGGAGCCCCGCCCCGTGCCGCGGCTGGAGGCCCGAGAGCCGAACCAGGTCTGGAGCTGGGACATCACCTATCTGCCCACCAGCGTGCGTGGCGTCTGGCTGTATCTCTATCTGGTGATCGACGTCTGGAGCCGCAAGGTGGTGGCCTGGGACGTCGCCGAGCGGGAGGAGGCCCAGATCGCCGCGGATCTGGTCAGCAGGGCCTGCCTGCGGGAGCGGATCAGCAAGGGACGCCCCAACCCGCTGATCCTCCATGCCGACAACGGCAACGCCATGCGTGCGGCCACGCTGGAGAGCCGCCTGGAGGAGCTGGGAGTGCTCCGATCCTTCTCCAGGCCAAGGGTGAGCAACGACAACCCCTACTCGGAGTCGTTGTTCCGCACCGTGAAATACCGGCCGGACTACCCGAGGCGTCCTTGCCAGAGCGTCGAGGAGGCCTGCGCCTGGGTGGCGGCGTTCGTGGGCTGGTACAACGACCAACACCGCCACAGCGGTATCCGGTTCGTGACGCCATCCCAGCGCCACAGCGGAGAAGCCGTTGCGATCAGCCGCCACCTTGCCGGCGTCTACGAACAGGCCCGTCAACGTCATCCACGGCGTTGGAGTCGATCCACCCGATGTTGGAATCAACCGGAGGTGGTCTGGATCAATCCGCCGCCACCAGAAATCGGCGTCACTGCGGCTACGTTGTTGATGGCTGCCTGACCGGCGGCAGGGGCGTCATCTGTCCTGGCAGTCACCGGCAAACGCCGGGTTCTGCCGGATACGCCTGAGGGCCGTTTGGAGGATCTGATCGAAACCGCCAAGGCCCACATCCGCTCGAAGGTGGAGCACCCATTCAGGGTGATCAAGCAGCAGTTCGGCTTTCAGAAGACCAGGCTGAGGGGCCTAGCCAAGAACCACTGCAAGATCCATGTGCTGGCAGCTTTGTCGAATCTATTCCTGGCCCGACGGCAGTTAATGGCGACAGTTTGAGCAGGGGGCTGGTGTGTCCAAACATCTGGATTCAGCCTCAATAATCAGCCAAAAGAGGCTGGGAATGAGCCCATAGAGCCTCCAGACATGATCTCAGAGGCAGATCAGGGCCAAAAGCAGCTTTGCTGATCTCAGCGGCTGTTCAAACCCCTGTTCCCCAGAGACTCCATAGCACGAAAAACTAAAAACACTTAATGTAGCGGCATTATTCAAGAGTGTTCAGAGTACCTTTAAAGGGTCTCGCCTCTTAAGACACTGATGAAAAGGCCCTAAGTCGGCCTGACTGAGGCTGTGATGGCTGCTATGAAAGCCCATGAAGACTGGCGTGACGCGGAGCAACATGGCGAACAAGCAGGATCGAAAAGGATTGATCAGCAAACTCTTAGATAAAAAGTAACTCTCCGGGGACAAGCTGAAGGGCTGCCGTCCCCGATCCCCATCGCCAAGGATGCGGCAGGAGGGGGGCATTGGTGCGGAGGCAGTGGCCAACGGCTCCGACCAGGGCGATGATTTCTATGCACAAGCTATAGCAAGCCAACTCTTAGCAGCCATG
>Ga0209087_1001756_pt1 | contig 12625 bp, 9 predicted proteins | sample S_130805_EF_Meta_FD_187321 | JGI IMG/M metagenome (GOLD analysis project Ga0209087, IMG submission 187321) | Freshwater microbial communities from Lake Simoncouche, Canada to study carbon cycling - S_130805_EF_MetaG (SPAdes) (version 2) | ecosystem: Environmental > Aquatic > Freshwater > Lake ...
GGCTATTCTCCGCCGTGGAAAGGTGGCCGAGTGGTTGAAGGCACCGCTCTCGAAAAGCGGCAGGTTAATAGCCTCGTGGGTTCGAATCCCACCCTTTCCGCCACCGATTGATCGGCGCAGCGCGTGCGGTCATCACGGAGAGGTCGCCTAGTGGTCTATGGCGCCGCATTGGAAATGCGGTTTGGGGGCAACCCCATCGAGGGTTCGAATCCCTCTCTCTCCGCCACTCCTTCCCGCACGAAGCGGCTCTGAAGGGCATTCAATTTGTTGGTAAAATCCGCTCAGTCCCTCCCGCCAGGGGATCGTGCAGGTATGCGCCTGCCGCTCTGGAGCTCGGGCCGGGAGTAGGGAGTCCCTGATGCCTGCCAAGCGATTCGTATCGGCCGTTCTGGCCCTGCTACTCGCCATGAGTTTTGCCACACCAAACGCGGTTCGGGCTGACTATGACGCTGGATTCATCTACTCGGTTATCCCGGGCATTTCCGCCACCGTTACCGGCTGTACAACTACCTGTCCTGCTGAACTTGTCATCCCTGACACCCTTGGTGGCCTCCCCGTCAGGAGCATTGGAGAAAGTGCGTTCGGCAACAACAACCTGACCACCGTGACAATCCCGAACTCCGTTACGAGCATCGGGAATTTTGCGTTCTCGAATAACAGCCTGACCACCGTGACAATCCCGAACTTCGTTGCAAGCATCGGCAACGCTTCGTTCTCCGGCAACAACCTCACCACCGTGACATTCCCGAACACCGTCACGAGCATCGGCGATTATGCGTTCGCCTTTAACGACCTCACCACCGTGACAATTCCGATCTCAGTTACGGGCATCGGTTCCAATGCGTTCTATAACAACGCACTCACCACCGTGTCAATCCCGAACTCGGTCACGAGCATCGGCGCCTCTGCGTTCGCTGGCAACCTCCTTACCAGCGTGACGATCGGGAACTCGGTCACGAGCATCGGCGACTTTGCGTTCTATAACAACGCACTCACCACCGTGACGATCGGAAGATCGGTCACAAGCATCGGCGGCTTTGCGTTTGCTAACAACGCCCTCACCACCGTGACGATTCCGAACGCCGTTACGGTCATTGGTGACTCTGCATTTAGTCTGAACAACCTCACAACCGTGACGATTCCGAACTCGGTCACGACTATCGGTAACCTTGCGTTTAGGCAGAACAACCTCACCACCGTAACGATCGGGAACTCGGTCGCGATTATCGGCGGCAGTGCGTTTGAAGCCAACGCCCTTACCACCGTGAGCATCCCGAACTCAGTTACGACAATTGGAGATAGTGCGTTTGACACGAACAGCCTGACTTCGGTGACGATCGGAAGCGCAGTCACGAGCATCGGCGAATATGCATTCGCTTCCAACGCCCTTACTGCTGTTACGATCCCCAACTCGGTGACGAACATTGGCTCCTCTGCGTTCTGGGACAATCGGCTGAATGCCGTGACCATCGGCAATGCGGTTACGACCATCGGCGACTATGCGTTCTCTGAGAACCTTCTCACTACGGTGACAATCCCTAACTCTGTCACGACCATCGGCGACTATGCGTTCTCTGAGAACCTTCTCACTACGGTGACAATCCCTAACTCTGTCACGACCATCGGCGACTATGCGTTCTATGAGAACCTTCTCACTACGGTGACAATCCCTAACTCTGTCACGACCATTGGGGAAGGTGCGTTTCAGAAGAATAGCCTGACTTCGGTGACGATCGGCAACGCAGTCACAAGCATCGGCAAAGAGGCGTTCGATACCAATCTCCTCACCACGGTGACGATCCCGAACTCGGTGACGAGCATTGGCTACGCTGCGTTCTACGACAATCGGCTGAGCGCCGTGACCATCGGCACTGCGGTCACGAGCATCGGCGACTATGCGTTCGAAGAGAACCTTCTCACCACGGTGACAATCCCAGGCTCAGTCACGAGCATCGGCGAATCTGCTTTCGGCAGCAACCTCCTGACCTCGGTGAGCTTTTTGGGAAACGCGCCGAGCGATGGCGGCACGGTGTTTGATAAGAACAGCGGCCTCACCTCCGTTAAGCGGCCCGTCTCAGCGACCGGTTGGGTTGCTACCTGGAGCGGGATGTCAGTGGTGATCGCCGATGAGCGTGCGGCCTCGACGGTGAAGCCTACTGTTAGTGGCACTGTGAAAGTTGGCAAGACCCTTACTGCTGCCAAGGGGACTTGGTCCGGCTACCCAACTCCAACGTTCACGTACCAGTGGTATGCCTGCACGACAGCGGTTTCAGCCCCGCGGACCACCGTCCCGTCGACCTGCAAGAAGATTACCGGCGCGACACGCAGCACCTTCAAGCTGACATCGGCCCAGCGCGGCAAGTACGTGGCGGTATTGGTGAAGGGGACGAGCATACGCACCACGGCAACCACCTGGCTCTCGAAAACCACAACGAAGGTTAAGTAGCACGTAGCTCTCGTTCTCTCGCACTGATCGCACCGCCTCCACCATCTGGTGGGGGCGGTGCTGTTTCTGGGTGGAGGTTTGGGTGGAGCCGCAGATGCGCTGTGATGCCTCAGGACTCCTCGAAACACCTGCATCTGACCTCAGGACTCCCTCGGAATCCCTCTGATCCCTCTTCAGGGTCCAATTGGAAATGCGGTTTGGGGGCAACCCCATCGAGGGTTCGAATCCCTCTCTCTCCGCCACCCTTGACGAGTATCAATGCCTTGGGTAATTTCTCCCAGAACTCCTCTCGCCAGGGGATCGTGCAGGTATGCGCCTGCCGCTCTGGGTCGCGGGACGGGAGCGTGGAGAGTCACATGCCCGCCAAGCGAATTTCCTCTGCGGCCGCGCTGTTCGTGGCGCTAACGCTTGTCTTCGCGAGCGCCGCCCCGGCACTTGCTGCCGTCCCTGACAGCCAGCAGCAACTGACCACATTTGACCCGGCAGTCAACATCGGCGGCGGTGCTGGAACATCCGTCAACACGCATCCAGGAACAGGGAAAACGCTCCTCGCCTTCATCCAGCCCGATGCAGATGCAACGTATGACGGCATGCTCGTCGTTGGGCTCCTGAATGCCAGCGGGGCGCTCGTTGGCAGCCTCGTGGAAGTCTCGACCACGATTCCAAGCGCAGCCCCAGGTGACTACGAAAATCCGTCGCTCGCCGCTGGCCCTGACGGAACGTGGCTCGTCGTTTGGTCACTTGATAATGATGACGTCGCTGATGGGATCGTCGGGCAGATCATCAGCAGCACCGGCAGCCTCGTCGGTGCGAACTTCTACATCAGTGATGATAAGTATTACAATATTGAAACCGTCTCCGCGGCGTGGTCCGCGACCGATGCGCGCTACCTCGTCACCTGGAAAGCGGATGTAAGTGAGCGAGTGGCCGACTTTGGGGAGCTCAACCGTGAGCAGGTTGTGGGCCAGTTTGTGAACGGTATGGGCTCGCTGATTGGCAGCAATTTCCTAGTCACAAACTTTGCAATTGGGGTGGACAACAACCAGGACCTCGCCTTCGGGAACGGGATCTGGATTTCAGTTTCCAGCGAGGACGAAATTACGCCAAAAGGACAGATCATCACGTCGGCTGGGCTGCAAGGTGCGGCGTTTGACCTCTCCTCTGACGCGCAAACCTATTATGGCCCAGGCATCGTCTATAACTCCGCCACCGAACAGTTCCTTGCAACGTTCTGGGAGGATGAGAGCAACGGGAACAAGCATCTTCGACTGCTGAGTGGCAGCGGAACGCCGCTTGGGAGCGACACGGTGTATGTCGCTGGAGGTACACGTCCCAGGGCAGTTGCGGTTGGGACTGGGGGCTACGTATTGACGTGGCGTCAGTCCAACAAGATCCGCGCCCAGGCATTTGATGCAACCTTGCAGGTTGTTGGTGAGCAATATCAAGTTAGCTCCGATGCGCTGACATCTGCGTGGAGGCCAGAGTTGGCATGTGTAGATGGCGGCATTGTGTTTACGTACTGGGGCGGAGCTACCAACGTTTCAAACATTTATTCCAATGTCGTCCCGGTGGAGTGTGACTCCTACCGGCTCCCAGAGACGAACCGCGACGGTTCACTCTGGACCACCACGCTCGTGATCCTCGCTGGCCTGACAGCTGCCGCAAGCATCGTTCTCCGGGTGCGAGGTGCGAAGCGCGCCTAGTTCTTACTCACTCGCACCGATCACACCGCCTCCACCATCTGGTGGGGGCGGTGCTGTATCTGGGTGGAGGTTTGGGTGGAGCCGCAGATGCTCTGTAATGCCTCAGGATTCCTCGAAACACCTGCATCTGACCTCAGGGCTCCCGAGGAAACCCTCTGATCCCTCTTCTGGGTCCAATTGGAAATGCGGTTTGGGAGTAATCCCATCGAGGGTTCGAATCCCTCTCTCTCCGCCAGCCTTTACCTCGTACGGCCCCTTGGGTACGATCGCCGTAGAACTCCTCCCGCCAGTAACTTCTGCGGATATGTGTCTGCGTTACTGGGGAACGGGAGGGCTGAGTGGAGTGTTTGATGCCTGCCAAGCGACTCGTGATGGCTATTCTCGCGGCAATACTTGCAACAAGTTTCGCTTCACCGCCGGATGTCCGTGCCGCAAGTGCTGGTGGGTTTCTTTACGAAGTCTACGAGGGCAAAGCTACGATTTTTGGTTGCGATGGTACATGCCCAACCGCCCTTGTAATCCCCGCTGCCGTCGATGGCTACCCCGTTGTCGAAATTACCGCGAGTGCGTTCACTGGTGCGAGGTTAGATTCGGTGGTCATTTCTGATTCCGTGCTGTTGATTGGGGCGGTAGCGTTCGCAAATACCGGCCTTAGCTCGTTGACTCTCGGCAACTCTGTACAGCGGATCGGCGTGTACACATTTGCAGGTAATGCATTGACATCCCTGACCCTTCCCGCCTCATTGATATCGGCAAATGATTTGGCCTTCTACGATAATTTGCTTGAAACAGTTACGTTCGAGGGAGCTGTACCGCTATTTGAAGTATCTGGAGTTTTCTCGGGCAACCCTGGACTTACGCATGTGATTGCACTTGGACCTTGGATCGTAGATACAGCCGTGCTGTTTAGTGGACTTCCAGTCCTTTACACGTCCCGTTCCGCAGCCACTGTGAAGCCAACAGTTAGCGGCACTGCATCGTCTGGTAAGACGCTCACTGCCGCCAAGGGAACGTGGACGGGTTATCCGTATCCAGCCTTCACGATCCAGTGGTACGCCTGCACCACAGCGGTGTCGGCTGCGAGGGCGACCGTGCCTGTGACGTGTAAGAAGATCACTGGCGCAACATCGAGCACCCTGAAGCTCACCTCGGCCCAGCGCGGCAAGTACATCGCTGTTGGGGTGACGGGCACGAGTCGAAGGAGCGCGCCAACGTTCTGGCTCTCTCCTTCAACCCGGAAGGTGAATTAGCACCGAGCAATAGCTCGGACATGAGTTTCGCCGCCTCCACCATCTGGTGGGGGCGGTGCTGTTTCATAGACAGCCTTGGGGAATCTTTCGCCGTAGACTGTGCGAATGAAGGCAACAAGATCTGGCAAGCAGCTCGAAGGTGGCGTGTCTCGCACGCTCCCAAGCGCCTCGCGCGTCGTCAGCCAGATCGGCCTCGGCCTCTTCCTCACCTCTGCGGGCTACAGCCACCTCACGGTGAACCGCCAGGAGTTCCAGGCGCAGGTGCCCACCTGGCTCCCGCTTGATCCCGACTTTGTGGTGCTCGCATCGGGCGTCGTTGAGATCGCGCTCGGCTTGGGGCTGCTCACCCTGTGGCGCTATCGGGCCCATGTTGGCCTGGCGGCGGCACTCTTCTTTGTGGCGATCTTCCCCGGCAACATCAACCAGTTTGTGAACGGAATCGATGCCTTCGGCCTAAACACCGACACGGCGCGGGGAGTGCGCCTCCTCTTCCAGCCCGTCCTGGTGCTGTGGGCGCTCTGGTCGACAGGGGCGCTGCGCCTCGTACGACGGGGCTAACGGGGCAGATTCGCTTAACGAACGGCAATGCTGCCCTGCTAAGGTTCTGGGCATGGGCCGCGTAGCCCTAAGAGCCGTGATGTAAGGAGTACCCCATGCCCGCCAAGTACCCAAGGCTAGCCGTTGCGCTTGCCCTCGCCGTGTCCCTGACGGTGGCCGCGCCCGCATCGGCGCTGCAGCCGCCTGATTTCAGAATCGTGAACCTTTCGCCAGGATCGGATGGATCCAGCGCGGCGCACTTTACGCGTTTCGGTGCGTGGGACTACTTCTCGGCGACGGAAGGCACAACTGCAGGCATCTGGCGCACCAACGGCACCACGACGGAGCTAGTCAGCGACCAGGTGACTGTGGAATCAGCGTTTAACTACTATGGCTCCACTGACACCACCTTTGCGGTGCTCGGGAGCTATCTCTATTTCGCTGGCGACACCGCCGCCGCGGGTGTTGAGCTTTGGCGGACGGATGGCGTCACCACGGAGTTGGTGAAAGAGATCAACCCCGGCGGTGCCGACGGTGTCGTGCCAAATTTCAAAAAGCTCGGTAGCTATCTGTATTTTGGTGGGCGGAATGCGACCCAAGGCTGGGAGCTGTGGCGCACGAACGGCACCACAACGGCCCTGGTGAAGGACATTGAGCCTGGCGCGGGTGACTCATATCCGAATGAGTTCATTGAATTCGGCGGAAAACTGTATTTCAGTGTGTCAACGACTGCAACTGGTTGGGAATTGGGTCGCACCGATGGCACAAGTGCTGGAACTGTGGTCTACGACATGACCTCTGGTTCTGATGGTAGCGCTCCGCAAGACCTCACGATCTTCCAGAGCCGTCTCTATTTCTCGGGTCCAGAGGCTGCGCTTTGGTATACGAGCGGCACGGGCGATCCGGTCGGATTCCCCTACTCACCAGTGACTGCACACAGCCTCACCGTCATGGGCTCTCAGCTCTTCTTCACCGGAAGCGATTCAGATCATGGACGTGAGCTGTGGGTAACCACGGGCGATATCACCGACGCGGCCGGCACAGCGATGGTTAAGGACATTCAGGATGGCTCCTCGGGTTCAGAGCCAATGTATCTGACCGTGCTGGGTAGTCGAATCTACTTTTCGGCGGACACCCCTGAGTTTGGTCGTGAGCTCTGGAGCTCGAATGGACTCATCAATGGGACCACCCTTGTGCGGGACCTCAATGAGAACTCCACTGGGCCCTTTTCCGGAGTGAGTTCCGATCCAAAGAGCCTGACAGTGTTTGCGGGCTCGATCTATCTCTACGCAGAATCTACCGGTGGCCCGCTTTTGTGGCGAGTTGATTCCTCCACATCGGCATCGCCGCAATCGGCGATCCCTCTTCCGTATGCTGGGGAATTTAACGAGTTCCGCCAGCGCCGCCTCTACCCATCGGGCGACAAGCTCTATGTGCAGACCGATGCGGCAGGGGCTGGCCAGGAGTACGCCTGGATGCAGGCGCCGGCATCACCGGCATCAGTAGCGGCACCTGCAATCACTGGTACGGCGAAGGTGAGCAAGGTGCTCACGGGCGCACGTGGCAGCTGGTCGGGTGTGCCATCAGCGATCACGAGTGCGCAGTGGTACCGCTGCACGGGTGCAGGTACCACCACGCCGACGTCAAGTAGCCTGTCGGGCTGCGTGGCGATCAGCGGAGCAACCAAGGCAACCTACAAGGCGGTAACGGCCGATAAGGGTAAGTACCTGCGCCTCCGTGTGAAGGCACAGAACGAGTCCGGAACGGTCTATCGCTGGAGCAAGGCAACCGTCAAGATCGCGCCATAAGCAACCAGTTCTCGAATTGAGAGAGCCCTCGCCGCATGGCGGGGGCTCTCTTCTATTGCTGCTCAGTGGTTAGCGCGGCGGAAGGTTTGCGATCACCTGCGAAAGTGCGGCCCCAAGGGGGGTGGCGAGGTACTTCGCCATGGTGGTCGTGAGGTGATGGTGGTCGTGATAGACCACCCGGCCATCGATTATTGGCGCGCACTTGGTGCCTGGGCAGAGGGCTGCGGTGAAGTCGAAGATCGGTAGGTTGCGCTGCTCGGCAACGAGCAGGTCGCGCGCATGCCCGCGGTTGCCGTAGGCGGCGCTCCTGGTGACCACGCACTTCGCCACGTTGCTGCGGTTACGGGCGAGGCAGGTCGGGATGTTGTTCTGGCCAAACGGCGTGTCCGAGAAGATCAAGGTAGGGAAGGGGATCTTGTCGAGCATGCGGCCCACGGCATCGGCGTAGTACTGCGGGCGCAGCTCGTTCGGCTTCCCCTCCTCGCGATACCAGGTATGCGAGAGGATCACGAGCGCCGGGTTCAGCTGGGCGATCTTCGTGACCACATTGGCGCGCCACTTGGTGCATGAGGTGTACGACTTGCCGAGGCGTGAGGCGTAGAGTTTTACATCCATGAAGGCGCAGTTCACCTTGGCGATCGGAATGATCTCGTAGTTGTACGCCTTGCCGATCGCGTCGAGGGCGGGCATCCAGTGCAGGGCGTGACTATCACCGAGCAGCACGATGCGCGTGCCACCCTTCGTGCCGTAGTAGCAGACGGGCACCGTCTCGCCGTAATGGTCGCGGCTGCACCCTTTATTCAAGATGTTGTCGGCATCACCTGCGGCACGACCGAGGGTCGGCTTGATGTTCGCTGGTACGGCACCGGTGAGCTGATGCAGAACGGTGCCGCCAATCGAGATCGGCGCCCACGGCGTTGGGGAGGGGCTCACAAGCTCCGCACTCGCGCTTGGTGTTGGCGTGATGATGCTGATGCCCGGATCCTCGCTCGCACCAGGCTCAGCAGAGGCGACATCTGGCGCAATGCCGACGCCGGCGAGTGCGAGCACCATGCTCGCCAGCACAACGCCACCACGGCGTAGCACCGTGCCTGGCACCAGGCTCAAGGCGAAGCCCTTGCGGAACGGCTGCTCCACAAAGCGATACATGAGCGCTGCAACGAGCACGCTGGCAACCACGGCGAGGGCTGTGGCGCCCTCGTTCATGGTGGCGCCGAAATACGTCGGCAGAATCAGAATCGGCCAGTGCACCAAGTAGAGGCTGTAGCTAATGCGGCCAATGGCACGCAGCGGCGCGATCGAGAAGAGTGCGCGCATCGCCTTGCCGCCCGTTGCGCTGACGGTGCCGCGCAGCCCAATGGTCGCCATGCCGCCAATGAGTGCGACCGAGGCTACGCCCGAGAGTGGCCCTGCAATGCCGGGGTAGCCCTTCTCGCCGGGAAGAAGCAACGTGAGGGCGGCGATCATGGCCAGGCCGATTGGGGCGAGTGGGATACGGCGCAGCGTGTTGCTTGCAAGCGCGCGCGTCTCGAGCAGCGCGAGCAGGCCGCCCCCAGCGAGGCCATAGGCGCGTGTAGGCAACAGGTAGTACGCCCAGATCGGTTCTGTTGGCGTGAGCAGTACCGCAGAGATTGTGGAGCCGACAGCGATCACGGCGAGCGTGATCAGAATGCCGCGACGCTGCCCAATCTTCCAGGCGGCGCCAAGCAGGAGTGGAACGACGAGATAGAACTGCTCTTCGACGCCAATTGACCAGAGTGGCAGGAGCGGCGATGGCTCGGTGCTGCTGAAGTAGTCGACCGCCTGCAGTCCGAAGGTGATGTTCGCAGCACCCGCAAGTGCGGCGGCCCCATCCTTTGCGGTGCGTGCGAGCGTTGTTGGGTCGTTCAGTAGGGCAACAACGGCCACGGTAAGCAGGATCGTTGCGGCAAGCGCGGGGGCGATGCGTCGAATGCGCCGCGCATAGAAGTCGCGGAAGCTGATCCCGTTTCCTGCCTCCAGGCCACGGAGCAGAATGCCCACGATTAGATATCCCGAGAGAGCGAAGAAGATGTCGGGGCCGAGTGCGGCGCCAGGGATCTGTAGGCCGGCGTGCGCCGCCACCACCAGCCCTACGGCAAGCCCGCGAAGTCCTTCAATTTCAGGTCGAAACTGGGACTCACTCGCCTGGCGGGGGGTGCTCTTCATGCGTGCAGTATGGCGCACGGGGGTGGGCGTGGGTGCGCTAAGGTTCGCCCATGAGCACAGCCGCCAAGCGCCCCACGATGATCGTCGACTGCGACCCAGGACACGATGACGTGTTCGCGCTGGTGGTCGCTAACCACTACGCCAATCTGATCGGCATCACCGCCGTCCACGGCAATGCGCCCCTCTCGCGCACGCTGCCCAATGCCCTGATTGCCTGCGACGTCTTCGGCATCAGCGCCCCCGTCTTCGCTGGTGCAGATCGCCCACTGGTGGCCCCACCACGCAACGCGCCACACATTCATGGTGAGTCGGGCCTGGGCGGCCCAGAGCTGCCTCCAGTGCGCCGCACCGCCGAGAAGGCGGGTGCCGTTGAGGCCATCATCGAACTGGTGCGCAAGCACGAGGGTGAAGGGGTCTGGCTCGCGCCACTCGGCCCACTCACGAACATCGCCCTCGCCCTGCGCGCCGCCCCCGACCTTGGCAAGCGCATCGCCGGCATCTCGCTCATGGGTGGCGGCACCCTGCACGGCAACCGTGCACCACACGCCGAGTTCAACATCTGGGCCGACCCTGAGGCCGCATCGACCGTCTTCAACTACGGCGGTCCGCTCAAGATGGTCGGCCTCAACACTACGCACCAGGTGGTGATCACTAAGGAGTTCGTGCAGCGCGTCTTGTCGCTCGGCACACCGGGTGCGAAGTTCGCCGCAGAGCTGCTCGACTTCTTCTCAACCACGTATGGCGAGCAGCTCGGCACCTACGGCGGACCACTGCACGACCCGTGCGCGATCTTCGCCGTCACGCATCCTCATCTGTTCGACCTGCGCGAGAAGCGCGTCGACATTGAGCTGCATGGTGAGTTCACCCGCGGCATGACCGCGGTCGATGAGCGACCGATCGTGCAGTCAAAGAAAGAGAAGCCGAATGCTCTCGTCGCCTATGAGCCAAAGTCCGCTGAGATCTTCCAGTTGATCTACGAGGCGCTCGCCACCGCACCGTCGGCGTGACCGCCGTGGCCACAAGGCGCCGACTTCAGACCTCGCTGATCCTCGGCGTGGGCCTCGGCAGCACCGGCTACATCGCCGCCATCACCATCGCCACGATCGTGGCGAAGGAACTCTCGGGCGGCTCTAGCTTTGCCGGTCTCCCTGGCGCCACCATCGTGCTCGGCTCCGCCGCCGCCTCGCAGCTCCTCTCGCGCTTCATGGTGCGCTACGGTCGTCGCGCCGGGCTTGTGCTCGGCTACGGCATCGGTGCCGCTGGCGCGCTCGGCGCTGGCGTTGCCGTGGTGCTCTCCTCGTTCCCCCTCTTTATCGTTGCCACCGGAGCGATGGGCTGCGCCAATGCGGCGAACCAACTCTCGCGCTACACCGCCGCCGACATGTACCCCGAGACAGGCCGCGCCTCGGCGATCGGCCTTGTCGTTTGGGGCTCCACCCTCGGCTCCATCGTTGGTCCAAATCTCGTCACCCTCTCGGGGAACATCGCCGAGGGCTTCAACTTGCCGCGACTCGCTGGCGTGTATGGCGTGCCGGTTCTCTTTGTGACCGCCGCCGCGTTGCTGACGCTCGTTACTCTGCGCCCTGATCCCGCAACCCTTGCGCCAGCACCAGCGGGCGCGCGCAATCGCGTCAGCGCCTCACTCGCTGTGATGCTCGCACGACCGCGGATTCTCGCCGCCGTAGTGGCACTCATCATTGGACAGGTGGTGATGGTGCTGGTGATGACGATGACCCCACTTCATATGACCGATCACGGCCATGGCCTTGCCGCCGTCGGGCTCGTCATCAGCGGACACACCTTTGGCATGTTCGCCTTCTCACCGATCTCTGGCCGCCTCGCTGGACGTTTTGGCACTCCAGCAATCATCGCGGTCGGCCTCGCCCTCAGTGCCTTCTCGTCGGTGCTTGCCGCAGTTGCCCCACCCGATGGTGGAACGATTCTCTTCATCGCCCTCTTCCTGCTCGGCGTTGGATGGAACTTCGGGTTCGTCGCCGGCTCCGCGCTGCTGACTGAGGGGCTCGACGGCGCCGAGCGCACCACGCTGCAAGGGGCGACCGACGCCATGATCTGGAGCTCCGCCGCTGCTGCGGCACTCGGCTCTGGAATCGTCGTTGCTGCAGCGAGCTACACCGCGCTCGGACTCCTTGGCGCCGCGCTCATCGTGTTGCCAGTCGCGGCAATGCTGCGCGGCCGTGCCGCACTTCGCCGCTCCTAGCGGCGAGCGTTACGCCTTCGGGGCGCGGACGACGCTCTCGAAGCGCTCCTTGTGCGAACCATCGCAGAACGGTTTGTTCGCAGAGTGGCCACAACGGCAGAGGCCGGCGGCTGGACCCTCATGGGGGATCTCGTTTCCCTCAACGTCAACAATGGCGAAATCGCCCTCAACTCGCAGTGAGCCGTTGTCCTTGACGGTGATCTTGACCTTCTGGTCGTCGCTCATGATTCCCCCCTCTGTCGCTCTCTGGCGAAGTCGCCATCACCCGTAGTTTACCCCGCACCCGCAACGCTCCATCAGGAGGCGTGGCGCGTGCGTAATACTGCCGCCATGAAGATCTATCTCGCGGGACCACTCTTCTCGGATGCTGAGCGGGGCTTCCTCGACATCGTTGCCGCCCGGCTGCGCGCCGAGGGCTTTGACGTCTTCGTGCCGCACGAGCAGTTTGCCGAGCAGAAGTTCATGCGCTCCGATGG
>Ga0209087_1001757_pt1 | contig 12624 bp, 13 predicted proteins | sample S_130805_EF_Meta_FD_187321 | JGI IMG/M metagenome (GOLD analysis project Ga0209087, IMG submission 187321) | Freshwater microbial communities from Lake Simoncouche, Canada to study carbon cycling - S_130805_EF_MetaG (SPAdes) (version 2) | ecosystem: Environmental > Aquatic > Freshwater > Lake ...
ATCCGGATTCGACCAGTGCACAGGCACGCCCGCTTTTTCCAAGGCGGCGAAGGTTTCATCATTCGCCCGGTCGCCACCCGAGCGCTTGGCGTTCAACATCACGCGCACGGCAACGCCAGCTGCATGCGACTCCAGCAAGGCTTGCAGGATTTCGGGATGCGTGAAGGTGAATTGCTTGAGAATAAGGCTGGTCCGCGCCGAGCGGATGAATTCGATGACGGGTGTGGCTCCCTCGTCGGGTTGAACGATCAGTTTCATTTTTGAACTCCTGCTAAACTAAGTTTGTAGCCGAATGATGGATGTTTCCCTCTACCTCTTGAAGCAAAAGTTGAGGTCTGCGTTGTATGCGGTGGATTGTTTCTGGAATCCGGGAAGTTGCCCTGCCAAGCTCGCGCTATGAGCAAAAAATCCGCCAAAGCCAACAAATCCCTTCGTCTTCTCGGAAGCGCCTCCGCACTGCCCCAGGAACCTTCTGTCGAGATTCTCGAAACCTTTGCGAACAGCCATCCCAGCCGAGGCTATGTGGTGCGCGTGGACACAGCGGACTTCTCGTCAGTGTGTCCCGTGACCGGCCAGCCGGATTACGCGGAGATCGTCATCGAGTATGTGCCCTCAGCCCGCTGCGTGGAGACAAAGTCGCTCAAATATTACCTCGCCGCCTTCCGGAATACGCCGTCCTTCAACGAGCAGATCGTGAACCGCATCCTCGACGACCTCGTCGCCGTGTGCGCGCCGGAGAGCATGACGGTCACCGGCGCCTTCGCCGCACGGGGTGGCTTGGCTTTGACTGTTACCGCTTCGCACATGGCGAAAAAACGCCGCTGAGTTCATCAGGGTTTGTGCGCCAGTCAGTCGGAAATCGATTCGAGCACTTTTAGTCCAGCGAGTTTGGCCAAGGCGCATTGCCGCTCGTCGAAGGAAATAAATGTGTCCGCCTGAATTTCACAGGCGCACGCCACATGCATCACATCCAAGGTGCGGGTGCCGATTTTCATGCTGTGACGGGAGAGTTGGCGGAAGCGCTCCATGAGTGCCGCCCGATCGAGGTGAGGAAAGACATACTGGCCTCGCTCTTTGCGGGAACGGAAATGAGCCAGCTGCCCATCAGCTTGTGCCGCTGTGATATCGCGCCAAAATACTTTCAACCGCAGAGCGTTTGTCAGTTCCGCCTCCTGCAGTTCCCAAATCGGTAGCGGGTCGCTCTGGGCCTCGACTTGCTCCTGCACCCACTCGGAACCCTGCTCGCGGAGGTAGAGTTTCAGGAGTGCGCTGGTATCCAGGTAGAGCATACCTTACCAGCGGCCTCCCCGGTCGCGATCAACCGTCTCCGTTGCGGAGACCCCCTTGTTGGGAATCGCCGTTGCCAAGTGATCGTCCCAAATCACGCGCTGACGCCCGCCCGCCGGAACCAACCGAACCCTGGGCTTTCCCCGGTTCAACACTTCTATGATCTCGCCATTGGCCACCAATTGTTCGACCTGCGACCAGTGGGCCTTCATTTCACGAACGGTCATTGTCTTCATTGGGTGAAGTTCGCCTATGTTTTACAAAATGAAAAACAATAATTTCTCACCATGAATAAAGCGCTTTGATACCGGCGCAAGTGCGGTAGGTGGCCTGCGAGTTGATGAAATCGTTGAGCTCGCACTTTCCAATCGAAAATCGATTGTGATTTATCAATGTATTTGTTAATTATTAACAATGAACAATCGTAAGGCGGTCGAAAAATTCCACCTTGTCTTTCTCAGGCATTTTGCGGCGACGGTAAGCCCGGGGACGGTCTGTTTGAAGGGCGGGGTCAATTTGAGGCTGTATCACAATTCGGCCCGTCTTTCCGAGGATATGGATTTCGACGCACGGAAAGTGGGGGTGGAAATTCTGAAAAAGAATGTGAGCAAGGTTCTGGCAGCCAAACCACTCCTGACCGAACTTGCGGCGGCTGGCATCGCCTTGAGCGAGATTAAGCCTTCCAAGCAGACCCCAACAGTCCAACGCTGGAAGTTTCATATCATTCATCAGGAAACTCCCATTGCGACCCGTTTGGAGTTCTCCCGCCGGGGGGATGAGGAGTTTGCGGGGTGTGCGGTCGAGCCACCAGCGGCCTCGCTTCTGGCCGAGCGGCGGGTGGTGCCTTTTGTATTCAACCATTACACTGCTGAGGCAGCTTACAGGCAGAAGATCAATGCCCTTGCGACCCGCACCCAAGTTCAGGCCCGTGATGTCTTTGATCTGAATCACCTCTCCTCATTTGCCGAAGCCGTCAGAGGAGTTCCATCCGGGCTCGCTGCCCGAGCGGTGGAGCAGTTGGGGCTGATTACATTTGAGATGTTCAAGGAACAGGTGGTTCCCTATCTGCCGAACGACTTGGCAGAGCATTATGGGACTCCCGAGGCTTGGAAGACCATGGTTGATCGTGTTGGCAACGACCTTTCCCGTGCCTGAATCAAAATGAACGCCAGCGCCTTTTTCAAGAAATTGGTTGGCCGCAACCGGGTCACCACTCGCGAAGCGGCGCAGCTCACGGGCCTCAGCATTCCAGCCGCCTCGATGGCTCTGAGAAGGCTATCCACTGAAGGGCTTGCCACTCCTCTCAAGAGGGGACACTGGCTGGTCGGGGGCTTGGCATTGAAACATGGAGTCCTCGTCGCAGCGGCTGCCGATCCTTATCAGGCCTACCTCTCGGGTTGGTCGGCGTTGCGCGTTCATGATCGAATCCAGCAAATTCCGCATAAGCATTTTGCCATGACACTGGGACGACCTGGCGAAATCGAGATGGCCGGGGCGAAGCTGTCCTTTCACTGTATCGCTCCCGAGTTGTTCGGCGGCTACAGCCATGACAGCAGGGTGGATGGGTTTGTGGCATCGGCGGAAAAAGCGATTTTCGATCTGGCCTATCTTGCGGCGATGAATCGAAGCCCTGTGAGTGGAAATTTGCCGGAAACCGACCTGCGTGGTGTCAAGTGGAGGGAAGTGAAGGAGTGGGTTGGTCGCATTTCAGGGGCATTCGTGCGAGGGTCTGTTGAAAGACAACTGGAGCGCATTCGCGGGCAACACCCTGTCAATGCGGAGGAGACCTGACCGCCCAAGCGCGGTAGGCGGCCTACTTTTTATAGAAGGAAATCGCCGTTACGAGATCGACGGCGCGTTGCAGGACGGTGTCGCGGAGGGGGTCGCTGTCGTCATTGGACTCGGCGGTGCTTGAGATTTCTGGGTTGGTGTTGGCAACCAAGGCCGCTTCGTTCATGCGGGGGCGTTCGATATCGAAGACGAACTGGCTCACGCCTTTTTCTTTGGTGAGTTCGAAGATTTTTCTCTGCGTTTCGGCGGGAAGGCTGATTTCGATGTCGGGTTTTACTCCGGTTGGGAAAATTGGACCTGAGCCTGGGAGCGAGACGCGGGATACTGCAAGGCGGAGCGTTTTGCCTCCTCCGATGGGAAATTCAGAAAATTCCACCGCACCGCCGGCGGTCTTGGCTCCCACAATCATCCCGCTTGAATTTGCCCGCAGCGTGGCGGCAAGCACCTCCGCGGCTCCCGAGGTATCGGCATCGGTCAGAAGCACAAGTATGCCATGGAAAACAGCATCTTGGTCTGCGGTCAGGATTCGTTCCTGTTTGGCGTTGGGTTTTTCGATGGTGAAAAGGATTTTTCCTTTGGGACAAAAGCGCCGGGCGAAATCGGCGGCCAGGTCGAATTCCGTGCCGTTCGGTATCCCTCGAAGGTCGAGAATCACGGCGGGAATCGATTTGTCGGCGAAGTTGCCGAGAGCCGAGTCTGTCTGTTTGAGCGCAGCGGCATCCATCGCTCCGGGCCGAATGTAACCGATGCGGCCGTCGAGAATTTCTGCTAGAAAGGGAACTGGCTTTGAAGTGGCATTCCCCGCTTGATTCAAATCCGCTCCGCCACCAAGACGAAGGAGCAGGCCCTCTAAGAGTGCCTTCTGGCGGGAAGCATTGTCGAACGCCTCTGGAGAGAGGTAGTTTGCCGCCAAGGCGTCGATGGCTTTTTGAATCTGTGATTCGTCCAATGAATCGACCGCTTCCCTCAAAGTGGGAGTTGGCGTTGGGGATGGCTTTGCGGCAGCGGGTGCATCCTCTGCCAGAGCGGTTGCCGTGAGGCAGGCGGACAGAAGGAGGGGGAGGAATTTCATGAGTGGGTCGGGGTCGCGCCAATGTCGTTCCGGCGCTGGACACCTGCGAACGAAATTTTATCGGCCGCCTTGTATGCCAGGCTGCGGGCGGCTTCGAGGGTTTCCGCTTTTGCGGTGACGCCGAGCACACGGCCACCGTTGGTCACGATTTCTCCATTTAAGGCCTTTGTTCCGGCATGGAAAACCTCCGTTTCATCGAGGCTGGCGGCATCGGCGAGGCCGCTGATGGCTTTGCCTTTCTCGTAGGAGCCTGGATACCCGCCCGAGGCGAGAACCACGCAGACGGCGGCTTTTTCATCCCATGCGGGAGTTGCCGCGCCGAGCGCGCCTGCGGCTGTGGATTGGAGAAGAGGCAGAAGATCGGAATCGAGACGCCGAACCAGCACTTGAGTTTCGGGGTCGCCCCAGCGGCAGTTGAATTCCAGAACCTTTGGGCCTGATGCTGTGAGCATGAGGCCGGGGAAGAGCATGCCACGGAAATCGAGTTCGTCTTTTTCGATGCCGGCGATGAAGCGGTCGAGGATTTCGGTGCGAATGCGGGCGCGCAGGGTGTCATCCACCGAACCACTCGGGCAGATGGTGCCCATGCCGCCGGTATTCGGGCCTTGGTCGCCGTCGTGGGCTTTTTTGTGGTCGCGGCAATCGGGGAAAAGAAGATAGGTAGAGCCGTCCACCAGGGCGTGGATCGAGCATTCGACGCCTTCCAGGAACTCCTCGACTACGACGCGGCTGCCGGCGTCGCCAAACGCACGGTCATCCATGCAGAGGCGCAGGGCGGCGTCGGCTTCGGAGAAATTGGCGGCAATGATCACGCCCTTGCCGAGAGCGAGTCCATCGGCCTTCACCACGAGCGGATATTTTGCGGTGCGGCAGTATTCGCGGGCTGCCGCGCTGTCGGTGAATTCGCGGTAGTCTGCAGTGGGGATTCCATGGCGGATCATGAAATCCTTCGCAAACGCCTTCGAAGATTCGAGGCGGGCTGCAGCGGCGCGAGGACCGAAAATTTTCAAACCCGCATCTTCAAAGGCATCCACGACTCCGGCAGCCAGCGCGTCGTCCGGGCCGACCACCGTGAAGTCGATGGCATTGGATTTTGCAAAGGCGACAAGGCTCGAAACATCCTCGGGGGCGATGGGCACATTCTCGCCGATGGCTGCGGTGCCTGCATTGCCCGGGGCGATGAAGATTTTTTCCACGCCAGCGGATTGGCTGAGCTTCCACGCCAAGGCGTGTTCGCGGCCCCCGGAGCCAGTGATGAGAATTCGCTTGGTCACGGATTGAAGAGCAGAGTTGTGGTTTGCTGCGGGAGCATTTCGCGGGTGAAGGCAAATTTCGGGCCCTGCGAGGTGTGAACGCCGCCGGTTGTCCAATCACGCGAGCCAATCGGAATTACCAACCTCGGGCGAAGTTGGGCAACGATCTGGCTTCTGGCTTCGGGTGAGAGCATTTCTGGATTGAAGAGTAGGACATCCACCGCGCCGATCTGGGAAATTTGCTCGGCATCCAGCGGGCGGGTCGGGACTCCAGCGAAGCAGAAGCGCATGCCATCCATCGTCCAAGTGAAAAAGAGGTTCATTCCATCGGATGTCGGCATTTCCGGGTTTCTGTAACTCGGAACGCCAAGGATTCGGATGCCGGTGACATTGTTGACTCCGATTCCCACACCTCCGCGCAGAACGGACGGTTGACCATCGACGGCGTTGATGTTGTTAAAATCCGAGCGCTCGGAGGTGATCAAGACGACATCGCTCTTGAGTGGCGAGGGGAGGGTGCGTCCGCCGGTTTTTGCGGCGTAGGGATTTGCCAGAATGGTGGTGCCGATGGACGAGGTGAAGCGGTAGCACTGGTTGCCCAGCCACTCGATCTGTGTCTCGCGCAGAGTCGATGACTCTGTCGGCTTTTCCGGTGTTCCGCATCCGGCGAGAGCCAGTGCGGCCGCTGCCAGGAGAGCAAGGCGGCGCATTTTCAGGAGTTGAGCGCGAGTTCCGTGCCGAGATCTCCGATGCGGCTGAGGGTCAAGCCCTGAAGGGCAGGAACCTCGGAAGCCATCATCTTGAAGACCTCCTCGATCGTGTAAACTCCGTTCGAGCCGCCCGTCGCCTGCACGAGGTCGCGCAGGACTTCCCAGTCGTCGCGGGCCTGACCCGGAGGCTGGATGGCTTGATTGAGGCGTTGGATGCGGCCTTTGATATTGATCATGCTGCCGCGCTTCTCGGCCCAACCACTGGTCGGGAGAACAACGGTCGCGCGGCGTGTGGTGGGGTTGGCGAGAATGCCAGTCACCACGAGCGTTTCGAGATTTTTGAGGTGCTCTTCGGAAATGCCGCAATCCACGGCATTCTCTCCGAGCACAATGAGGCCGGTTATTTGGCCAGAGGCGACACCTGCCGCGATGGCGGGGAGTTTTCCAGTGGCCAAGCCAAGGAGCTTCGCGCCGGTGGTGTTGGGATTTCCATCATCCGAGATGAGGAATCCGTCGCCCTTTTGTGGACGGGGCAAGACATCGAAATTCTCGATTTTGAGTCCGGCAGCGAGACGGCGGGCGAGGAAGAGTTCCTCGTTCGTCATGCGGGCAGAGGCAATGAGGGCTGTCTTGGCCGGGTCACGGCCCTTGAGTTGCTCCGCGGTCGCTGCTAGGGCGCGGGTCCAATGGGCAGGCACCTCTTCGCCTTTCACGACCGGATCGGTGAGGCGGGATTCGCTGTTAAGATAGTGGAAATTCAGGCGGTGGCTGTCCGGCATCCAGCAGGAGTTTACAAAATCGTTCTCGCGAGGAGTGATGCGGTGAACGGTATTCTCGCGACTGGAGATGAGGATATTCGAGCCCATGCCGCAATTCACATCGATGCTCTTGGTTTCCTTCAAAAACCAGACACGCATCTTGAAGCGGAAGTCCTTGCTCGTAAGGGCGCCCACGGGGCAGATGTCCACCGTGTTCAGCGAGTAGTTGTTGTCGAGTTTCTTGCCCGGATAGACCGAGAGGGTCGTGTGGCTGCCGCGATTCAGGAAGCCCAGCACATCGTCGTGCGCGATTTCCTTCATGAAGCGGATGCAGCGTGAGCACATGATGCATCGTTCGTCGTCGAGCACGATGCGTTCGCCGAGATCTACGCGCTTGGGCTTTTTCACCTTCTCTTCGATGAAACGGGATTCGCCCTTGCCGAACTCTACTGAAAATTCCTGCAAACGGCATTCGCCCGCTTGATCGCAGATCGGGCAGTCGAGCGGGTGGTTGATGAGCAAAAATTCCATCACGCCCTTGCGGCATTCTTCGACAAGCAGCGAAGAGGTGCGAACGCCCATGCCCTCGGCGACTTCCATCGCGCAGCAAATCTCAGGCTTCGGTCCCCAACCGATCTCCGGCTTGCCATTGGCATCCAGCACAGGCTGGCGGTCGGGAGTCATCTTCGGGCGGCCGGTCTCCACGAGACACATGCGGCAGTTGCCGGGCGAGCTGAGTTTGGGGTGGTAGCAGTAGTGCGGAATGAATTTGCCGCTCTGCATGCAGGCTTCGATCACGCGCGTGCCTTTGGGAAATTGTTTCCACTCCCCGTCGATCTGCACATTGACCATCGTCACTGGTGTTGCCGTTTCGCTCATGTTTAAAAATCCTCTGGAAAAATCCCCGTCACCGGGTGTTTACAAGGTTGTAACTTATCGGCGGATGCCCCTCCTGAAGCAAGCAAAAGAAGGGAGATGACATAGAGTGCCATGAAGGACTTTAATCCCGCATGGCAATGTATCGATGGACCCGCTTGAGCACGCAACGGATGGAGGAGGATTGGTATGCACGGCTTTCTTATATCGACCCCGAGCATTTGGTCATGCTCACGCAGCCGGAATCCAGCTCGCTGAAGATTCAAGTTTTCGGCGACAAGGAAATGGTCGAGCAACTGGCCCGCGACTTTGGAGGAAAAATGGCGCAGCTCAGTCCAGAGGCATGGACTGTTGGAAAAGCCCGTGCGCCGCTGTCGATCCGAGGGCGTTTGCGGGTGCACTCGGATGACGCCACCTTCTGCGTTTCGGAAAATGCCGGGAGCGACATTTTCATTCCTGCCGGCATGGCTTTTGGAACCGGCGACCACGCGACGACGTCGACTTGCCTTCGCCTCCTTTGCGATATCGCTCCGAATCTCCCCGCTGAATGGCGGGCGCTCGATGCCGGCACTGGCACCGGGATTCTCGCCATCGCAGCGGAAAAACTCGGCGCCTCCGCTGTGGAAGCCTTCGACTTCGATCCGGTCTGCATCCGTGTTTCCAAGGAAAACGCCAAGGCCAACCACTGCCGGAAAATTGCTTTTTCCGTCGCCGATTCCCGCCGCGTCGGTGCATTTCAGAAAGCCGATGTCATCCTCGCCAATCTCTACAGCGAACTCCTCATCGCCTCCGCTCCCGGCCTCGCCAAAAAACTCAAGCCTGGTGGGCATTTCATCTTCTCCGGCGTCCTCGTGAGCCAAGCCGCCGAAGTCAGCGCCGCACTCATCAAATGCGGTCTCGGCACCCCTCGTCTCATCAAGCGCGGCAAATGGTGCGCCGGCATCTGCCAGGCCTGAAGCGGTCGCTCAGCACTTCCCCCATAGTTCATTTCTCTTTCGGGAAATGCCCTCAACCACTCGCGAAGCGATGGGCTCTGGCACTTGATTCTTCGCCAGATAACTTTTTGCGGAAGAGGTGACTGTTTGAATTCGCTCCAAAATTTCCCCGCCATTTTGGACATCCATCTTTCGAGCAAAAGCGAGTAAATCCTTGTGCGAGGGAGACGGATTTCCTGACAGTGGCATGGCATGCCCCAAGGTGGGGTTTGGCGAAAATGTGAGATCGAATGCCGGCGCGAGTTGCCACGCTGTTCCGTCAAAAAGAAAAGCATGCTGCTTGGAGTGGTCGTCTTGGTTGCAGGCGAGAATATTGAAAGCCATGCGGCCAAAACACTCGGCCAATTCCTGGGCATTGCCTGTCAGTCGCAGCACGGCCCGGTGGAGGAATTCATAGTCATGCATCCGGCTCCCAGCGCTCGCGTGCGCAAGGCCCCAGAACGAATGCAGGTGCAACGCTCCCTTCAGGGTCCGGTCGAAGCGCTGCAAAACCAGATGATCCCGTCCTTGGCGCCCCACCAATTCAAACTCCGGCACCCGCAATCCGCAGTCTCTTGCCATCTCCAAGTAGCTGGCCTCAATTTTCGTTTCATGGTCGATGCGCCCGGCGAATTCGCCTGTGCAGTCAAATTTCACAATGCACGCCACGCTTTCGCCTGCTTTTGCCGGAGTGCGTCTCACGCGAAATGTGCCATCCGCAAACCGCTCGCAGTGAACCTTGGGGCGGGTTCCTCCCGCAGTGCCCATCGCATGGGCTAAAGGATTCGCCCAATCGATTTCCAGCCCCTCCGCCACGCTGCGAGCCGCTTTGAACATTTCCTCCAAACCCTCCGCTTCCGTATCGCCTTCCGGGAGGCTTGGTTTGTAGGCCAAGCAGCCACGCCCGCCCTCGCCGATGTAGGATAGCAACTCCAATGCTCCGGCTTCGCAGCCAGCCTGAGCCATGCTTCGTCGCGCTACCGCCATTCCAAAGGCATCCGGCAAACTATCCGCAAAAAGACCGAACAAACCATGAAAGGCACGCTCCTGGCCTGCTTCAAAGCGCGGCACAAAAGGCCCTTCGCCCTGCGGCAGAAAAAACGGCGATAACCTCCATCCGGTTTCCAAAAATTCGGCCTCCATGGTGAAACCTATCGCCCCCCGGGAATTTCTGGCGAGCTGTCCCATGAACTGTCGATGCCCTTGCGGCCCCGTGTGCCAAACCTCCACCGAATCGATCCGCTTCATCGCGCCCGCCTCCGAGAAGGTTGGACGAACTCCTTCATCGTCGTCGCTTGAAATTCCGGCACCACGCTAGCCGCATCCACGGGATGCCCGAGGTAGGTCATCAATCGCGCAAGATTCAGCACGGAAATATTCCCGCCCGCCTCGAAGCGGCGGATCGTCGCGATCCCCACGCCCGAGCGCTTGGCCAAGTCCGCCTGCCGCACATTCGCCGCCAAGCGCAATTCCTTGAAGCGCTTCGCAATCGCCTCCAGTTGCTCGACGGGCGTTTCAAGCAAAAGTTGATTGGAAATCATATTTGATCTTCTAGTCTACATTAAGGCATTTTACAAATTATTTTTGAGCTTTTAATGAAACCTCCAAATGCGTCTCAATTTTCTCCAAAAACCTCCCAGCAAGCCCTCGCCGTGTTCAAGTGAACGCGGACGACCTTTTCGATTTCGGGGCAGTATCCACCGGCGAGGACCCACGCGACGGGGATTTTTTCGGTCTTGGCGAATTCGAAGACCATTCGGTCGCGCGCTTCCAAGTCTTCGTGCGTGAGTTGAAGCGGGGAGTAGGGATCGTCGCGCAGCGGGTCGGCGCCCGCTTGGTAGAGCAGGATGTCCGGCTTGCCATCTTGGATCAGCCAGGGCAAATGCCGCTTCATCGTTTCGAGGAGAACCTCGCGGTCGCTGTTTCCAGACGGAATCAAAGGAACGGAAAAATGGTTGGGGCCGTCTGTGTGCTGGCGCTCACGCACATCGCGGAAGGGTTGGTTGTTCCAATAATCGTTGCCGTAAATCGAGAGCGCACGAAGCCACGGTCGGGATGCCGCGAGGGATGCCGTGCCATTTCCATAGTGCAAGTCCATGTCGAGGATGGCTGCCGTGCGGATTTTGCCTTCCGCGCGCAGAGCCTCCAGACCCACCACAAGGCTGTTGAAGGTGCAGAAGCCCTCGCCTTGATCTGAGCAGGCGTGATGGAATCCGCTCGCCAAGGCCGCCGATGCACCGCTCTCCAACGCACTCCGCGCCGCCGCCAGCACTCCGCCGCCGGTCAGGCAGACGCTCGGATAGAGCAACTCACTCCAAGGGAATTTTTGCGACTCCGCCAATTCACGGGGCGCGCCGGTTTTCACCGCATCGACATATTCGGCCGTATGAACCCTCAACAAATCTTCCTCGGTCAGCGGCTCTGGTTTTTCCATGATGACCTGCGGCAACCAAGCCCGCACCTCGCCAGCGATCAGAGCAAACTTTCTCATCGGCATGATGTGGTCGCCAATCGGAGCAGCGAATCCGGGGTCGTAGAAAAATTTCATGGTCGCGAGTGATTTTTTCGCCGCATCTATTGAAGGCGCGGCAGTAACTCATGGTTGATCCCTGCCCGTGGCGTGATTCTTGCCGATGAAACCAAGAGGCGCCAGCACGGAAAATTTTGCTGCCAAGTCATGTGCTGCGACATCGCCTGGTGCCTGTTCAAGCGACAACTAGTCTATTCACTGCGGAGATCAAGGCGCGTTCGTCGCCGATGCCGAATTCTTCGCCGGCGGGCATTTCGAGCGAGCGGCCGTTGGGAAGAACGAATTCCAGGATGAGGGGGCGTTGGCCGGGGTTGGCTTTCACGGCGGCGAGGATTTTTTGCAGGGCGGGTTCATCGAGCCGCTCGCGTGCGAGGCGCAGTCGCACCGGGCGGACGGAGGTTTTTTCTTTGAGCGCGGCGACGGCGCCTGCCGTGGCTCGGATGGCTTCGTCGCGGCGGGTGATGCGTGTGTTTATCGAAACGGCGTTGCCGGCGACAAAGAGCGCGGCGTTTTTGGAGAAGGATTCATCCCACGCGGTGATTTCTAGCGAGCCGGTGTAGTCTTCGAGGATGAGGATGCCAAAAGGTTTTCCGTCTTTTTTGGAAAAGCGCTTTTCGACGGACATGATCAGGCCTGCGAGCTTGAATGTGCCTGGCTCGGTGGCTTCCCGCGCTTGCGCGATGGTGTTGTATTTTCCGGAGTCGAAATTACCCGCGTAGCTGTCGAGGGGGTGTCCGCTCACATAGTAGCCGAGGAGTTCCTTCTCGTGTTTGAGGGTGTCCAGATTGCTCCAAGGCGCGATACTGGAGGCACCGGAGGTTTTTTTTGGTGGGGTCAGCGGGGTGTCTCCAAAAAGCGAGAACTGCCCGGTTGCGCGGTCACGCTGGAGTGAGGCGGCTGCGGACAGCGAAGGTTCAACCTCCGCGAAGAGGGCGGCACGGTTTTTGTCCACGCAGTCGAACGCGCCGCATTTCACAAGGCTCTCGAGGAATTTTTTGTTCACCGCACGGGAGTCGAGGCGCGAGCAGAATTCCTCCAGCGTGCGGAAGGGGCCGCTTTTTTCCCTTTCGGAAATGGCGGATTCCATCGCGCCTGCACCGACATTTTTGATGGATGCCAACCCGAAGCGAATGCTAGGGCCATCGGTCTCGGGGGCAAATTTGAGCACGCTGGCGTTGATATCCGGCGGCAGAACGGGAATCTCCATGCGTCGGCACTCGGCGATGACCACGGCGAGACGGTCGGTATCGTTTGCATCGAAGGTGAGCATGGCGGACATGAACTCACGCGGAAAGTGGGCCTTCAGGTAGGCGGTCTGGTAGGAAATCCAGCCATACGCGGCGCTGTGGGATTTGTTAAAGCCGTATTGCGCG
>Ga0209087_1001758_pt1 | contig 12623 bp, 13 predicted proteins | sample S_130805_EF_Meta_FD_187321 | JGI IMG/M metagenome (GOLD analysis project Ga0209087, IMG submission 187321) | Freshwater microbial communities from Lake Simoncouche, Canada to study carbon cycling - S_130805_EF_MetaG (SPAdes) (version 2) | ecosystem: Environmental > Aquatic > Freshwater > Lake ...
TGGTTTGAACCTGCACCTAAATTAACTGGCATAGTATCCTTGTCTGCAATTAATACTTCATTATTAGAAGTGTATTTACAAGAACCATGTAAACAAGTTGTAGCATGAGAATATACATGATTGTGCATGGGTAATCCTTCACCTTTATTAGCGTGATAGATGTTTATGGTAGCCCCACCATAAGTAAAGCTGTGTTTTTGTTGGGCAGTAGTGACCATATTAAGCACCTAAAGTCTGTGTTCCTGTAGTTTCAGGTTGATTGACTGCTGGAACTACTGGTGTTATTGGAAAAACAACAGTAAACGGATAACCACTTTGTTTTGTTATATCTCTTAACGCTTGACGATAAGTTGCAAAATTTGCTTGAATTTCAGGTGTTAATGGATTGTTTGGAATTTGTGTCCAATCAGTAGCCTGTAACAAAACATCTCGCTTTGCTTTTACTTTGTTACCTTCTTTAAAACTAAGGTTACCCATGTTTGCATCGTAAAATTCTTGATTTCCAATAGCCCAAATACCATCAACATAAGTAAATGTTTCAGGAAAGAAAAATTGAAATGTGCAATCGTTAGCATTTTCAACAACTCTATTTTCAGAAACAGGAATACCTACATTGATGTTATCAATTTTGTAATTGCCGTTAGCTTGCGTAATTTCACCCTCAGTTTGTGTCCAAACAATGTTGTTTGTATTATTGACAATTAAATTCATAATGTATTTCCTAACATAATTGTATTTGTACCAATAAGAGTGGAATAAACACCTACATACGCTGTTGTTGGTTGTGCCCCTAAAGGTGTTTGTGGTGTTACATTACTAGGTGTCCCTGTTTGTATTACATTAATACCATTTGTTGTTAATACAAAACCACCAGTTTGAATATTTAAATACTGACCACCAGTTCCGTATGCTTTTGTTGATGTAGATAAATATATAGGATAAATAACGCTATTTGCTGGAGTTGAATCATAAGTTGGAGTAGTTACTGATACTGTAGCTTCTGAAACATTGTAGCCAGTATTAAATATTACTTGAGTAGCAGATGGTGCTACTGCTCCATCAAGCATAGCCCAAGAATTTAAAAATGCTGGAACATCTGCACTTTCAATACTTACTGAAGTACCCCATGTAGGTACAGTACCCGCTACTGTAACCACATTCATTTTGCTTCTTCCTAGTATTGACCCAGCAGATGCAGACTGACCGTAAGCTACAAACAAAGAAGTAGAAGATAAGCCAACTATTGATGTTGGTTGAGTATAAGTGCTTGTTCCTAGGTTTACAGCAGTTCCAACTGTCTGAGTTGTACCACTTACTGAAACAATTTGACAAGCTAAAGAACCTGAAAAGTTTAATGGAGTAACATAAGAATCTGTTGATGATGTGTTATATACAAGAGCAAAAACAGTATCAGAAAGTCTTGCAATAACACCATTTATTGAAGCGGCTATAGGAGCATTGCTAGTGCCAGAAGTTTGAGGTAAACCACCATTAGATGCAGTACCTTGTGTAATTGTTGTTCCCGCAACTGTGCAAGTTCTAAAACTATTTTGTGCAACTATAGTGCAACATGACCCACCTTTTGTTGATGAATATTTTAATACATAAGCAGTATTAGATAATCTTAATGCTTGAAAAGATACAAGAGTAGAATTAGCAGATAAAGCAAAACTTGTTGTAGAACCAAAAGTAATTGTACTTCCTGAAATGGTACAGGCTTGTGAATAAATATTAAGTCCTGATACTCTAAATCTTACAAACAAAGTAGAACTTAATCCAACCATTCCTAAATAAGTATCACCAGTTTGTGCATTTGATGAATAACTAGCTGTGTCCCAATTAAAGAATGTTTGTGGTTGTACTTGTTCAACATTCCATGAACCAGCAGAAGTTGAATTATCTGATAATGAAACAAGACCAACATATCCAGCAGGAATGTAACCAACTATTGTTCCAGCAGAATCTTTAATAGATAAATTAGTTCCTATAGGATTTCTGTTTTCAATTACATAAGGTGCAAAACCTTTTGTAGACAAAGTTGTTGCGTTAGGTAAATTAACAATGCTATTTGCTACGCTATTAATTTGCGTTACTTGATATTGTGTAGAAGTATTAGTAAGGGTAATAGCAGAAGAACCTACTGCGTTAATAGTTGCACCGCTAAATCCACCGCCCGAGGGAGCAGAAGATACCCAAGCAGAACCATTAGATGTTAATACATTGCCTGAAGTGCCAGGAGAGGTCAAGCCTGTACCACCATTAGCGGCTGCAAGAGTGCCTGCAAGAGTTACAACACCTGTAGTAGCTGTATTTGGTGTTAAACCAGTTGTACCACCACTAAATGAAGAAACATTAATATTTCCAGCTTTAGAGGCAATAGTTTGCACTACACCGCTAGAATCTTTATAGAATAACTTGCCATCAGCAGTATTAATAGCTAATTCGCCAGCGACTAAATTACCAGCAGTAGGCACATTAGTTGCCGTAGCTGAATAGTAATTTGAGATGGGTGTAAATCCTGTTTGTGCCATTTTAGTATGTCCCGCCAAAAATGCCTGTTAAGGCTGTTAGTGTACCAACATTATTAATATTGTTTGTTGCCATGTTTAAAGCACCTGACATCGGTGTTTGCCCATCTGAAGCTACTGATTGAGTTAGTGCGTCAGCTATGTTTTGCATAGTAGTATTAGCCCAACTAGATGTAATAGTTGTGCCTGTTACTACGGGATTACCCGCAGGGAGGTTATATATACCGCTACCGTTTCTACTCATTTTGTTTTCCTTTAGATTTTTTAGGAGATTTTGAACCAGCCCTCATAACCGCAGCAAGTTTATTTAATTCATTTTGCTTCATTTTTGTAGACGCCATTCTTGAGCCTATTGCTCCAGCAGTAGCAGCAAGACCTAATGGTGCGCTTGCAGCAGTAGCTAAAATAGATGGAATAGACGAAACAGCGCTAGTAGGAGCAAATCTACCAAACTGACTTAGTATGTTTTGAACATTACCGCCTTTAGCAGCTTGGGTAATAGCAGCTTGCTCTTCGGCAGTAAATAAACGCATTTTCTTGGGGTCTTTAGCTAAAGCACGAAGTTGATTAGTCAATGACTTTTCTACACCCATACCAGCTTTGTCTATTTCTGACCTATCAAGCATATCGGTAAATACTTCAGATTTACGCAATTTGCTGTATGTATCTCTAGCTTGTTGCCAGGTTTTAGCACCTTCAGGTGAACCAGAGATAATAGCGTTTGGACCAGCATTAACAATGTAATCGTCAAATTTGTCTTTTAAGACAGTTGCAATCATCTTTTGTTTAGGGTTGTCGGTGTTTTGAGCATTAACAATAAATTCTCTTAAAGATTGCAATTCCACCATATCTTTAGGTTTTTTAGTGTCTTTTAGCTCTTGTAAGGCAACTTTGATGTCAGGATGCAACTTAGGATGGTAGCCAAGCTCTCTTAAATCAGTACCAATTTTACCCATTTGTTCGCTAAATAAATTAGGATTAAATGCTGTACCAGAGGCTTTAGTTTTAGCATATAAATCAGTTGCTTGAGTAGCTAAAGTTTCAGCACTAGGAGCAGAAGCAAGAATACCTTTAGGTGCAAAATCTGTAGCTCTTAACGCATTAGCCATAGTATTAACAACTGGCTTGGTGCTTTCCATAGTAGTTCTAAGGGCTTCTTGTACAAAAGGTTTTGCAACGCCAGCAGCTTGAGTAAAGGAAGGTATTTGACCAATGCCAACTTTACCAATATAAGGGGGTAATTTAGAAGCCTCTAAAGCATCACCAATGTTTTCTAAAACATTAACTGAAGCAGGTGAACTAGGTACAAATTGAGTTTTTCTTCTAGCTTGTCTGTAGTATTCATTTTGAGCTTCTGGGCTAGGCATTTGACCTTGCATAGCACCTTCTATGGCACTTCTACCAGCGCCATACAACATAGATACAGGTTGAGAAACAACGCCACTAGCAATAGTAGCTGGAACTTCGTATATAGCCTTAACCTTATCCATCATAGATGTTGTAGGTTCAGGCTGATTTATTGTTGGTCTTGCATATTGTCCGACTACGGATGGCACATCACCAGTTACATAATTAGACTTATTTGATGGTACTACCGCAGTTGGTGGCACTTTGTTAGGTGCGGGAAGTTTTTGTAAAGCCGACTCCATTGCCTCCTTTGACATTCCGTCAGGAAACTCTACAGGCCCTACTCCGACAATATCAACCGTTATAGTCATTATTGATTTACCCAACTATTTGTTTGAGGATTCCAACGCAATGCAGGTTGACCTACAGGACTTTTATAATCTTTGGAAACACCAGCTTTATTTTTAGCCAAATCCATACCTTTTTGTAAATTTTCTTGAAATTCACGGGCGTATTTAACAAAATCTTTTTCAGATTGTGCATTGTTAAGTTTAAGCAACGCATCAGTAGCTTTTTGACCTTCAATTTCTGTAATTTGACCAGCGCCTTTGAGTCTTTGAAAAGCCTCTAAAAATGCTTGACCTTTAAGAGAATCATACAAAGTTCTAAATGAAGCTGTATCAGTTCCATGAATATTGCTTAAAAAAGGAACTCCAAGTCCAACATATTGTTCAAAACCACCATGAGGTTCTTTAGTGGATTTAATGAATTTTTTGGAAACAGGGTCATAAGTTTCATAAACAATTTGACCTTTGTCATTCAATCTAGCATCACCAATCATGTCATCAATAGTTTTAATTGCTGTTTTCGCTTGTTCCATAGCTCCTGGAAGCGCTGCTAAATCAACTTGTCTTTGTTCTTCTCTTTTTGTGTAAATAGATTTATTAGCATCACTTAAGTCTTTAGGTGACATATTAGGCCTATTCATTGCACTTACAGGAACAGTATTACCAGTAGCAGTAATTGGTTGATTTCCAACTTGATTAGACATAGGAACTGCGGCAGGTCTATTAGGCATAGACGCTGCGGTAGGTGTGGCTTGAACAGGTGCTTGACCAGGTGCGACAGGAGCTTGCTGGGCTGGCGCACCAGCTTGAACAGGTCTACCAGGAGCAGCTTGAACAGGCGCACCAGGAGGTTGCATACCTGTATCATATTGGAATCTCATTCCTTCTAATGCTGTGTAAGCTGGTTTTGTACCACCCTCAACAAAAGTATCTCTAGGGTTTGGAGAATTGTAATTAACCCAACCATGTCTAACGCTACCATCAGCCATAGGCATTTCAGCTTTTTCCCATTTAGGGCCTTCTGTCATGCGTTTTAATCCCATAGCCCTTAAAACTGGACTATAAGAACTTGCAGCAAATAAATTAGCTTCATCAGGGTTTCCTGGGGTTGCATTATTAACAATAGGCGGAAACAATGTACCTTCATCATCACGCATTGGTTTACCAGCCAACATTGGTTGAGTAGAACTACTAGGTGTCCCTTTTAAAATTTGGTTGTATTTGCCAATATCAGAAATTTCTCTATTGCGTAATTTTTGCGCCAAATTAGCAGCTTCAGTATCTGCTTTTTCACCAACATATTTAGAAGCAGCAATATTAGCTATAGGATTTAATAATTGAAAAAATGAAGATGGCACATAACGACCACTAACCATTTGGCCTTGTGGCATTTGCTGCCCTTGTTGCATAAGCAACTGTGCCATTTGTTGTTGGCGAGTTAATGCTTGTTGTTGGGCATAGTCCTCTGGCGACATAGTGCCAGCTTGTCCAAAGTTATATTCATTTGCCATAATTATGTCAATCCTATTAATGAATTGAAATCAGCAGAACCACCAGCACCCATACCATTACTGTTAGCACCAAAATAAGTGTTATCACCAGCACCGCCATTGTAATCTGGGTTTTTAGGGTCTTTTTTACGCAACATCATTGCCATAGCCATTGGGTTCATGCCGCCACCCTGTTGACCCGTTTGACCAGCTTGGTTTACCAACTGATTTTGTTGTGCAAGCGCAGCATTTTGGTTTTGCTGTTGTTGTGCAATGTTTTGAAAAACAGGCATTAACCCTTGCTGTTCCTGTGGATTAACAGGAGTCATGTAAGAGCCTACAGTAGTGAAATATGGGTTATTCATAATCTTCTAATCAAAGGTAGTTTTTCAAAAAATACATACAAGTGTCGCAAATTTCCTGTGTTAATAACATCTGACTTAGAAGGATAGAACTCAACTGCATCACAATCAGAAAAACCACAATCGTTTTTAATCTGCTGTAATTCATCCCATGTAATCCCATCTAAGCCGTCTTTTCTTTCTATATCTAGTCTTACTGCTTTACCATCTTGAAACGCATAAACTTTAAATTCTTCTGATTCCCATATACCTATACTAGGTTCGTAAAAGTAAGAATTTATTTTTTCATCTGTTAAACGCATTAAAACGCCATCATTGCTGCGCCACCCAAGCCCATAAGGCCACTATTCAAATTCTGTTGTGCTGCTTGTTTAGCATTAAAATCACCCATTTGGGCGTTATAACCCATTTGTGTTGCACCTAAAATGTCAGCCCCGCCTGTTGTTGCTTGCTGTGCAGAGTTTACAAAAGTAGGGTTTTGTACTTGTGAACCACTACGCAATGCACTTAATGTATTAAGTGGCATATTGTATTTAGTCATTTCTTGGTTAAATGCTTGCTGATTAGCTTGTGAACCAACACCAAAACCTTGTGTAGTAGCACCTAACAATAAATCGTTTTCTCTCATTGCTTGTTGGCGCATAGCGTTTTCGTATGCTTTTGTTCCTGGCGCAATACCTTGATTTGCTAATTGTGCAATATTAGACTCACGGCTTTGTTCAAGTTGCGGGGCAAGCCGTTGCATATAAGCGTCTTGATAAGACTGCCCAGGATTCATACCAGTAGAAGGCAAATTAGGGTTAAATGCTTGACCCATTGTGCTTTGTACTTGACCTAAAGCGGCATTAATTGTTCCACCAAGACCTAAAGAAGTTTGGTTTTGGTTGTTTAAAAGTTGTTGACCAACATCAGAAAGGCTTGTAGTTGCTGTCCAAGTAGGATTGCCGTATGGGTCTGTACCAGATTGTGTGTAATTTAAATTGCCGTAAGGAGTTACTTGATTTACACGATTGGCAGCAGTAGCAACTCTAGCCGCATCAAGATTTCCTTGTGCAGTTTCCTGTGCTGCTGCCCTGTAATCGGGCGCTGCTGGCGCACTTGGCGCTGGGCCTAACCCTAAAAATCCACCACCACCCATGTCATTCTCCTCTTGCTGTCCTTAAAGGGCATTTGATGTCGAGAAATCGACAATCTTCACGCCTCATAGCCATAATCACTAAGTCACCATCCATGTGGGCATCAGGGATTTCGGCTATCACTTTAAAACCAAGGTGTCGGTTCAATCTTAGGGCATCTTCATTACTGCCACATATTTGCCCAATTATAACGCTAACTCCAAGAATATTAAAGGGATAATCGAAAGCCGCCCACAGCAAATCTCGACTCATCCAATTTACCTCATCTACTGCCGCAATGTGCATTTGGCACGCTTTTGGCATAAAACTACAATAACCTACTACTGCTACTAAATTACCGTCTATTTCTTGTCCTATACATACTGTTTCTTCTGGTAAAGGATGGTTCATTAAACGAACCAGCCAATCACCCATATACTTTTGATTTTCAGTAGTAACTGTCCTCAAACTACGCCACCTGCTTCCATAACATAATCAGTTGAAGCCCAATGTAACTCAATACCTTGGCTTGCTGCGTTAAGATTTACAGAGCCTGTATAACCTATTCCTGAAACACCTTGCCAAATCTTAGTAGTAATAAGACCACCAGCCCATACATTTCCATCCCATTTTGCAGCATCCCAAGCGCTTTCTGTCTGAATGCTAGGATTAAATGAAACAGCGCCTAATTGGGATTGAGTGTCAAAATCTACGCTAATACCGCATAAAACGCTAGGTATACCACCTGAAGATTGAAGAATAGGTCTTACCATAGTAAAACGCTTTAACTGTCCTGGTGAGTCAAAATAGCTATAGGCTTGTTGTGCAGTTGCGGTAATGTTTGATTCATCGTCAGATGTAGCTGAGTAAAAAATACCTACAAATCCCTTGCTTCCAAAGTGCATATCTGCATCACCTGATACTTCCCAGCAATAACCTTGAATATTGGTAAATCTAGCCCAAGATTTAGTAATGGTGTGCATTACATATTGCTCTATTCCGTTGGGAATGGGAATATTTAAAATCAACATATTTTCGCCAGCAAAATAATTAATTTGCCAACCAAATTCAGCGTAATATGAACTTGCTGCTTGACTTACTGCAAAATAAATTTTGTCTGTTAAGTTAATTCTAGGGTCTAAACGGCTAGATTGAAGTGCAGAAGCAAGTGGCACTAAACCATCTTGAGTCAGTAAAAGTAAATCGCCTGACCATTTAAAAAAGCATCTACGGCTAAAGGTTTGCCCTAATTGCCATACGCCTTTTAAAGCCCAAGTTGTTGCAGAAGATGGGTCTGTACCGTTATAAACAATAACCTCACCCATAGAGGTTACAAATACAGCATAGTCATCTGCGCCTTGTCCAGCGTCAAGTGTCCATGTACCCATAGCTTGCAAATAGCCAGAGTTACGGGCAATACCACCAAAATAAAGGGGTGAAGCTGCGCCACCAATAGAATCTACTGGCAAATACCAACAAGCTAATGTGTCTTTTTGTGTGAAATACAAGCGGTTTTTAAACAAATTAACATTAACAAATGTATTTGAATTTACGCCAGTTATACCAATAGTTGTATAAGTTCCTACAACACTTGCATTTGCGGCAGGTGCAGTAGCCATTGTGTAGGTAAAAGTAGTTGCCCCAGTAACTGTAACAACATAAGTGCCGTTGTAATTTGACTCAGTAGCGCCAGAAATAGTAACTCGATTACCCGTTATTAATCCATGTGCAGAAGCGGTAGTAAGTGTGGCAGTTAAATTACCTGTGCCACCTCTTGTAATGCTTGAAATTGTTTGTGCAGTAGTAGTTGTAGCCACATAAAACCATGCAGTACCGTCATAAATCATTACGGGGTCTACGCCATTACAAGCTACTAGGAATTTGCCACCAGTATTAGTAATATTGACTGCTTGCAGTTTATCACTAGTAATACCGCTAAATACCTTAACCGCAGGATTAACTTTAGTTTCCCAAATATCTGTGCCTGCTGCCCCAAATAACTTATAAGTTCCTACTTCGGTGTAATTCATTAAAGTGTTTACAGGGGTAGTAGCCTGGTTTAAATATGTGCCTACTACAGTTGCATTGTTGGCAGGAGTGCTTGCCATTGAATAAGTAAAAGTTGTAGTGCTAGTAACGGTAATTTTAAATACACCGCTATAAGCTGCTGGGGTTGTACCTGAAATAGATACATAAGCGCCTGTAGTTAAACCATGCGCTGTGGCAGTAGTTAAAGTCGCTACTGAGCCTACAAAAGTAATACTGCTAATGGTTTTAACGCCTGTAGAAGTAGTTAAAATAGACGATACGCTATATCCCTTACGCATAGTGACATCAGTAGGGGTAGGAAACCAGTTAACCAACTGTACTGCGTCAGTAGGACTCATGTTTGCAAGGGAATCCCTAGCATTCCAACCACCAATAGGTGATGGCACAGAAGCAGTTTTAGCTGTGTTTTGTTTGGCTCTCTGTAATAGCATTATGAACCATAGCCTGTGTCTGGTATGTTAGCGTAGCCAATCAACACTCTGCTTGCTTGTGGTGAGAATGACAGGTTAGGTGCGCCCTTATCGTTAGCTTTAGCAACGGATAAATAGCGTTGATAATCTTGTGCAACAACCGTAGTATCAAAGCCTTTAATGCCCCAATACTTCATTTTGGTCAGCAAAACTATAATACGGTCATCTAAAACCGTAGTATCTGAGTCAGCAGTAAAGCTATTCTTGACTGCACCAGCAGCACTTCTTGCCCAACCCTTTGACCTATATTCCCAACCCAAATACTCTTGGGTATTCATAATAGGCCATATTTGGAATTGATTGTCTAATATTCTCCAGCGTACTCTTGGGCCTGTAGAAATATAACCAGACTTTAGCCATTGCCATTGTTGTGCATCTTCTGGCCCTAACATTTCCCAATGCTTAGATTTATCCCAATGGGTTCTGTTTGTAATTGTTTCAAAGTCAGCAGGAAGGTCATAAGCAGTTTGGGCACATACTACTGACTGTACGCCAGTACCACTAGCCATTTGACTCATTATTACTACTTTAGTAGTGTTATTAGCACTTACAACATAAGTGTCTTGAGGGATGTTATAACCAGTTAATTGCCATTGGCTTGTAACACCGCTTAAATCTGTGCCTGCCTCAAAAGTTAATGCAGTAGAACCATTAACAGTTGTGGCATTGGCGGTTATTGCTTGTGTGTAGAAACGATACTGCACTTGGAGTGCTTGCCAATCATATTCTTTTAGCAAGTCATAGCCAGCACCATTCATCAAAGCAAGAATTTGTTGCACATCTTGTGATGTATTGCCAACTACAAAAGACGGTACAGCCAAGTTTAACTCGGCTGCGGTCTGTTGCACCATTTGAAGCATCGTTTGGGACATATTAGGCCTCTACTACTTTCGGTTTGCGTGTTTTTGGAGTCTTTTCCGCAACAGCCGCAAGTAGCGCTGACATTTGTTCCTGCATGGCTGTCAGCTTCGCATCTGTTTCAGCCTTAATTTTAGCATTTTCTTCTTTAAGTGCTTGCAATTCTGCTTCTCTTTGTGCTACTTCAGCAGAATCATTAGCCAAATTTAAGAAAGCCTTGGCTTTTATGCGGAAATTATGCGGTGACATACCAGCAACCATACCAATACGCTGTAATTGTTGGTCAGAACAGTCAGCAATAGACTCTACTGTGTGGAATTTAAGCCCACGCAATTCTTCAGCTTGGCTACGGGTAACTTGAGGCCATTGGTCTAAAGGTGTGCCAACAATGTCTAAATGGTCTGATACTTGATTCTGATAATGCGCCCATTGACGGGGAAAACGCTGTTTATGTGAATCTTGTGCGTATGTGTCAATTTCTGTCAAGTTATCGCCAGGTATCATAATTCTTACGAAATCAAATTCTTTAAAAATTGGTCTACCTGCCTCGTTTGAAGCATCTTCTTGCTTCATACTTTTTTTATAGAATTGGACTGCTAATCGTGCATCTGCGCCTTGAATATCGCTTTCTATTGCCATTTTTAATACTCCTAAGTGGTTAGGGGGTTATAAAAAAATAAAGGGACTCCCCTTTTGAGAGAGTCCCAGTTTTACTACATCTTCAATTTTTAGACTGAAGCCTTGCTGAACCAGCCGTAATCGCCAGAAGCCATTGCGGTTGTTGGTGACAAGTAAGTGCCAGCAGAACCAGTTGCAACAAAGGTTGATGCGTTTACTGAACAAGTAGCTGTAGAAGCTGTAATAGCTGCACCTGCCTGTGCAAAAACATAACGCAAACCATCGTTAGCAAAGGTTTGTGCGCCCAAAGGGCCAAATGTTGGTACTGTTGTGCCACTAGCTGCTAATTCTGTAGCAGTTTGTGTGTCTACGAGGTCTACACCTGCGATGGGTAGGGTGGTATATGCCATGATTATTTCCTTTATATATTAAGTGAACAAAATAAATAGGGGTTTCCCCCATCTATTAAGTTGTCAACAAGCCTTGTAGGAAGCTGTTAGAGGTAGTCAAGTTACCAGCCCAACCGTATAACTTCACGATTGCGTCTTGGTTAATAGACTGTCTTTCGCCACCAATAGGTACAAAGTTGCGTTCTTTATGAGGACGCAAGAAGATGTAGTTAGTGTTCAACATATACATATATGTAGCTGTTTCTTGTGAACCATAACCACCACCCAATACCACATCGGCTGAAGTACCACCACCGTAGAACTTGAGGGAAGCAAAACCAGCAGCGCCTGACTCTTCAGCAGCAATACGCTGAATAGACTGCAATGCGCCTACATAGTAGGAATACATTGTGTTACCAGCAACAATCAAGTCAGCTTTGTCTGTGCCACGAATCTGTTTGATAGCAGCGTCAGTCATTTTTGACAAGATGTTTGCAGATGTAGCACCAGTAGTGATTTGGTTCTGCCAGAAAGTCCAAACTGCACGATTAATACCACCGTAAGTGCCTGTGCTAGGAGAAACTGCAACAGCAGCGCCTAGACCATCCAAATTCTTGCCTCCGTTACCAGTTCCATTGCCGTACAAGTCACCAGAAATACGGTTTAACAAGCGGGCTTCAGAAACTTGCATACGACCATCTAACAAGTCAATGATTGCCTCTTTGCTTGAGTTTTGTAACATCTCAAGACCAGACATGGTAACTGCATCAGCGTACTGTGCAATTTTGTATTGTGCAGCAGAGATAGGGCTATCTGGTGCAATGTTCAATACTTCATATCCGCTATAAGAGTTAGCGTTGTTTGTGGCGCTATCGTCATACATAATCTCTTCCAAGATTACATTACCGCCTGAGAATGGGCGTACATTGCCCTTCTGTTGCAAGCGCTGAAGAATTGCGTTGTTTTGTGTTAAGTTGTCTGCGAGTTCACCGCTACGACTTTGAATCGTGGTAGCGATAATATCGGTAATAGCTGAGTTAGCGTATGCCA
>Ga0209087_1001759_pt1 | contig 12616 bp, 21 predicted proteins | sample S_130805_EF_Meta_FD_187321 | JGI IMG/M metagenome (GOLD analysis project Ga0209087, IMG submission 187321) | Freshwater microbial communities from Lake Simoncouche, Canada to study carbon cycling - S_130805_EF_MetaG (SPAdes) (version 2) | ecosystem: Environmental > Aquatic > Freshwater > Lake ...
TCAGGAATTTGGTCATTCCATTGGATGCCATTAAGCTGAGTCTGCTCCCAAAGTTGCTTCATCTTGGAAACATATCTCTGCTCGATTAAAGACTTGTCAGCCTCTGCCTTGCTTACCAAATCATCATACTTGGCTTGTGATTCTGCCATCTTTTTCAAGAACTCCTCAGATTGGTTTGAATTGACAGAGTTCTTTGCCTTCTCTTCGAGTTCTTTCATCTTCTTAAGAGCAAGCTTGATCTTGTCTCCTGAGTTCTTAGTGACTTTCAATTCTTCAACTGAATTTCCATCAAGACCATACTCCTTAGCCATGCGAACAATCTCCTCATCATATCCCATCATGTAGTTACTTATGAAATGCTTTTTCAAGTCAAGGCTTGTTTTAGCAAGTTCCATATCGTAAAGATTGGTGTTGAACTTATTGCTAACTGCCTCCGGCACTTGAATGTCATTCAGGACAGATGCTGAAATCATCAAGTTAAACTCAGGATCATCTGATACTCCAGCCCTCTTGGCTTGAGCAATCAAAAACTCTTTAATGTTCATACTCATAATTGTGGGTTTGAAAACGACTCAAATAAATCGGCAGTGTCTAAAGTAGGCTCATCACTTACTTCTTCAATTGCTTTCTTCTTTCTCTTAGGCTTCTCATCAGACTCAGCAGCCAATTCAGCCTCAAGTTCTGCTCTGACTTGTGCCTTAAGTTCTTCCTTAAGTTTGCTAAGAAGTTCAGGATTGCTCAGGCTGTTCATATCTCCTCCTGCTGAAATTGTCCTACCAACAATCACATCTCCCAAAGGTCTCACCTTTGCCCAACTGTAAGACCTCTTATTGATTGGCTTCTGCAATTCCCGAAGTGCAATGCGAGCATTAACTTTAAATTGAAATGCATGGTCTTGCGCCCCTGTTGTTGGGTTCATTTCCCAACGCACAACTGTTACTTGTGCATTACTGCCACTTTCTCTGATGGCATCTTTAATGTACTGTAAATTATCCATTTTATAAATTGTTTAAAAATTACCCTGTGTGATGAATTGTTGTTCTTAATGTTCCTGTTACTGTTTCTTGAGTTGCTATGTAAGGCTTAAAACCATAAGCCAACATATCCGACTGAATAACCGATGTCATGCCATCAAGCCCATTGTTTTGAACTCTTGTTCTTTCCTCATAAATCTTTGCTCCTTGCAAACTTAATATGTAGGCATGAGTAAGCCACATGCCATCTCCTTTCCATAGGTTTGGCAGACCTTCAATTTCTACTCTTTCAATTGTCTGCACTCCATAGCCTGCATAATACTCCCAACCTAAATGCAATAGTTCAAATTCAGGCAACTGTCTCCAGTTTGTCGATAGTTGAATAAGCTTATCCAATTCAAAGCGAGCATCATCTTCCAAGACTAAAACATATTCAAGTCCTTGATCAATTTGCTTTTGCCAAACTTCTCTATGAGAGGCACAGCATCCAATTTCTGACAGGCTCATTTTAGGCCTCTTGTTCTTAATCTTAAGGCTGTTGTCAATTCTATGTTTAATAAAGTTGCCATCATTGGCAACATGGCACTCAGCCTTATTGCCATGCTTATCAACTAAGCCAATTTCCTTAAGATGCTTAATCATGTTAAGCTTCCTTTTTTGTGTAGTTCTTAGGCTTATGTAATAGATTGCATCAACAGGCAACTTCACAATTGATCCTCTCTGTGACTGAGAGATTGATGGTGAAGAATCCTGTTTCGAAATTCCTTTCCTCAAGGCCGAAGAATTGTCTGGCGATCGCCTTTGAATCATAATCTGTGGATTCGTATGTTATTCCCTTTGTTCGGTTGATAATTGATGTGATTGCAAATTCTGCACTTTCTAAAGTTGTGTTTGCAACTAACTTAATTGTTACTGTCCTGAGCAAACTGTTGGCTCTGCCTCCTGCTGGTTGTTGCTGAACTGAGGCTGATTCCCTGACCAGGAACATTACTAACTTGTAGCCATCATTAACAGCACAGTAAGTTGTTCCATCCTTAGTAACATAATTGCCAGCCTGATTTTCAATAATGCTTTCAACTGCTTCACCATAGTTAAGCATCTGATTGCCCGGGTAAGTTCCAGCCAAGTTATTGCATAGATCAACAATTGCACTCTCTACTGTTACCTTAGTCAATGTCATCTGCTCAAGTATTGAATAGCTAATCTGTTTATTGTTTGCAGGCTCTGCTCTAACTCTTTATCTGAAAGTTCAAAGGTAACACCAAATCTGCTTTCAAGACTATTTGCAATATTTAATTGTTCAGCAGACACAAATGTAACACCATAAGCAGTGTCAGAGATTGGAACAGGCCTCCATGATTTCCACATGTCTCCTGAGAAAGTAAAGTCAATGTAAGCAGTCTGCAAGCCTAACTTCTGCCTAAGTTGTTTATAGCTATCTGTACTTACAAGAGTTTTTAATCTTCTCTTGTTTCCAAAGGATTGAGCCTTACCAAATGCGGATGGAATTACTCTTTGCCCATATTGGCCTATCTGACTACCATCAGACTTTTGTCCATTCTGTTGCACTCTGCTCTGAACTGCCGGAGCAGCATACAAAGCAGCAGCCCTGAGAACCTTGGAAGCTTGTGAGGCTTCTTTAAAGTTCTTGAACTGTTGCCTCAGGAAAGCAGATGTAGAATCATAGACTGGCATAAATCTTTAAAATATTTTTGCAGATATAAAACCAATGGATTAGTATTGCACTCAAATCTAACCAAAAAAAAAATGAATACACAAAAAGCAAAAGTAATAGATGTCATGGATGCCATATTCATTGACCTATTCACAGAAGACCTGAAAGAGATTCAAGAGGCTGTCTACCGGTATGGTGGTAATATTATAGTCTATGAATTGGCTGATGAATTTAGAATCTCTTACACCTTAAATGCTCATCCATTCTCAATGATGATCTATGGCATTCATATTACCCAGCATCAATATGAGTCTCAAGTCAAAGCCTTTGGAGGTCAGCTTAAGCAATTTAAAAAAGGTGATAAATTAGTGCTTATTGATAACCTTTATTTTGTAGAGTCATGAACAGAGAAATCAAACAAGTTCTTAAACAAGCTTTAGTAATAGGCTTTACCTATTCGGTTTATTTAATCTTAGCCTCATTGCTCATTATTAAATTCATTGCTTATGTCTTCAAGTAATGTCACTATATGCCTGACCTCTTACAAGAGATTTGACCTACTTGAGAGAACAGTTACAAGCCTCTTGCAATTTTGGGATGATGTTCCGCCTTATGAGTTTATAATTCATGAGGATTCAGGCTCTGTGCCTATGGAGTTCAGGAGACTATTAGATCAGTGTGTCTATGAGGAGTGGAAGCTTATGCCTATTTGGTTATTCTCTGAGAATGTTGGGCAAGTGAATGCCATTGATAAGATGTATGCGCTTGTTGAGACTGATTACATTTTTCATTGTGAAGATGATTGGGAGTTTGATTGCTATGGCTTTATACAGGCTTCTAAGCAAGTCCTAAAAGACAATTATTCAATTGCATGTGTTTGGCTTAGATATCCGGCAGACCGCAATGGTCATCCAGTAATTGGACATCCATTGACCACAAAGAATGGCACTAAATACAATATGCTTAAACTTAATTACCGAGGCAGTTGGCATGGGTTTACTTGGAATCCTGGTCTAAGAAGGCTCAAAGATTATAAGGAGGTTGGTAAGTTCAGCAACTTCACTTATTTTGACCAAAAGAACCCATGCAAGTCAGAGATGGATGCCAATGCTAAATACTTAGAGCATGGCTTCAGAGCAGCTTCATTACTCAGAGGTTATGTAAACCACATCGGAGGCAAAAATTCAACATCTAAATTCAAATAACATGGCTAAGGAAAGACTTTATAATAAGATTACAGCAAGCTGCACTGATGAAGAAAAAGACCGATGGCTTGTGGCTGTTGGTCAGCAATCGGCAGCAATGGTGCTTAGAAGAATCATCAGAGATTTCTGCATTCAAGAGGAAACTAAAAAAGAGGAATTAAAGAAGCTTAAACTTAGCGATAAGTAAGGCTCATGCTGGTTGGTGTAAGTGCGAATAAATAGCACCTTGGGTAACAGGCTGACTCATAATCGGCAGATGGAAGTTCGAATCTTCCACCAGCACCTAAACAATTAAAGAATGGCAGACATTACGATGTGCGATGGCACAGATTGCCCAATCAAAGACCAATGTGATAGGTTTACATCTAAGCCTAATGATTACAGACAGTCTTACTTTGTCAATGTTCCTGGAAAGCTTGATGAAGATCTACAATTTACATGCGATTGGTTCTATGGAGATACTCAAGGAAGCATTATGAATCAACTTAAAGACATTGTCAATGGTCAAAGCAATTAAATTATTAATGCTTTTTCTTTTGATTATCTCTTGCAAGAAAGATGATTGCCAAAGTTGCACTCAGATGCTTTCTGAGGATTACTACCCGGCTCGCACTGGATACCCAAAAACAACCTCAAGCAGTTACTATTCTTGTGGCCCAAACAACTCTTGGATAGGCAATCAGGTCAATGTGCAGAGGTTCATCTTGAGTGATACCTTAGTCACTAAAATTTTATCAGTGGATTGCAAATAATTATACTTTTGCACTATGCAAGCAACTCAGATTCAGGAACTAATTGACTGGATAATTGACCATGAAGGTCACATTGATTGCAATGATGTCTTAATAAAGGCTGAATTAATTAATATGAGGTCAAGACCAAGGATTGCAGGCTATCTTCACAACGGAAAACTTTACAAATCAATAGATGAATTTAGGCTCTCTACAATGAATGATGTTGATGATCCTAAACCACTTTTTTATTCTTGGTAAGCATGGGCGCAATTACAGACTATTTCGGGGCAGAAACTACTTCTAAGACTAATATTTTAATTGACCATCCTCAGCACTATGGTGGAGAGGAAAACCCTTATGAGGCAATCAAGGTGATTGAATCTTGGAATCTTGACTTTGCCCTTGGCAATGTAGTTAAGTATATTAATCGGGCAGGCAAGAAGGGAAGCAAGCTTGAGGATTTAAAAAAGGCTCAGTGGTATATGAACAGAGCAGTTGAGCAAGCAGAAAAGTTTTAAATTATGGTAAGTATAGAAAAACAACAACAGTACATCATTGATGCTATTAATGAGGAACTTAAAAAAACTCATAAGTTTGATTTGCGCAATTCATTTAGGCAGGCAGTTTGGTTTGAGCCTGCTTCTGGTCGCTTTTTATTTGATGATGAATTTATTAGATATGAAGTGATAGAACCACTGATTACAGATGGTACTCTTGAGTTTAAATCATTCGAGATGCACCAAGGAGATAAGATGCTCAAATATGTTCTTGCGTAAATTTTAATTATACCCTTTAGGATATAGTTTGAGCATAATTGCACAAATTATACCCTTTCGCATATAATTGCCGTTGATTACTGCACTAAGGCCTTACAAAGCCCTGCTGGATAAGTCCGGCATTATCGCAGTTAAAGCACAATCCTTCTCCTCTAAGGTTTAACTGTCTTGCCCAAATTGCGAGACTCTGATTGTAACCATCAAGGAAGGTAGCCATAGCCCTCTCTGTGAATTCTCTGTTGCCTTGGCTAAAATAGTTAGCCCTTGGACTTGCAACCTTAGCCCAAAGAATTTGATAGCAAAGCAAGTTAGCCCAAGCATCAACAAGAAACTCTTTCTGTTGACAGATAAAGCTATCAAGTGAGCAGAGCAATTGAGCATCCATGTAAACACCTGATTGACTATTGTCCTGACTCCAACTATCTCCAAAACCATACCCTAATGGAGCAGTCACAGGGAAGATGCTCCAGCCATTGCGCCATAGGTAAGTGAATCTTGTTGCGCACTCTAAGTCCATCTGATTCCATCCCCAGTCAATGAACATGCCGGTGGTGGTTTCTAAGTTGGTGCAATCAACAGCAGCCATTATGTTGATCTTATCAAAGTCTGAGTAAAACTCATTATTGATAGGAACATAATTCATGCCTGGTTGCATGTCATAAGTGCCTTGGTCAAGAATGCTTCCATCCTGAGTCTGATAGATATACCAAGGACATGCAGTCACAACTGTACTGCCAGCATTATAGACAAACAATTGCTTGATGCGGAGGCTTAAATATTTGCTTCCTTGAATGCTTACAAATGCGCCCTTCAAGATTGCCTCTTGAGGCACAACTTGAATCTGTTGCCACTGCTGAACAAAGTTCTTGCTTGTTTGAAAGAGTACTTGATCAAGCTGCGCTTCTGCTGATTGGAATAAAGCAAGCTGAATGTCTCTTTTGATTCTTACATAAGAAACAGCCTGTGCAGAATTCCACATGCCAATGTAAGAGGCCTGCTCAGGAGTTGCAATCTTCTCAAGCAACTCTGAACTCATGCCAGGATAATCATTGATGTAAAGCCCCGACAAAGGTGCATCAGCAGTGCATCCTTGTAAACCGATGTAATTCTGTAAGCAATTCATAAGCGCAAGTTACTTAGGTTTCTTGAGAAATTGCAGGTGTAGTAATTCGGAAAATCTTGTTTGTCAAAGCTACCCAAGCACCGAGTACCTGACCAAGAATGAACATCAGTACGCTGTCAGATGCACTTACTTTCTCAACTTGGTATAAGTACCCAGTGCCAAGAAGCATGCCTACAAGGACAACTGAAGTGCAAGTGTAGGCATAGACTTGCATCCTCTTTGAATAGAGGTGTGAGTTCAAATGCCCGGGAATAGACCTTTGATTAGTCCTCCCACGAATTTGCCTCTGCGTTCTGCTCTGTCTGCTTTTTGTGTCTTGACCGAGTTGCATGAGTCCAAATATAAGACAGTCTTAGCCAATGCCATATTCTGATTGTGAACCGTGTCCACCCTCTGATGAATGTTCGCCAAGTCAAATCCTGAAGTGATGCAACTCTTTGCAAGGTACTGAACATCATTGCTAATCTTCGATTCAACATCATAGGCATGGTAACGATCATAAGTGATATAAATCATGAAAAAGGCAAATAGCCAAATAGTTTCATTATTCTTCATTTCAGTAATTTTTTTAACTCTATAAATATTTTACCATATCCTGTAATCTTGATGGCCTCTCCGGCTTCATAGATTGTCACAGGCTTAGATAGTTTGTGATGCAAATCCCAAAGAACATTTCCAAAGCGAAGTACAAGAAGCCAAAGCCATCCATGATCATACATGTACTTCTCAAGGTCGGAGTAGTTGCTGGTGTTGATGTCAGCAATTTTGGTGAGCATTATTGCTCCATAAGCTGGAAGGTCAAAGCCAAACTTAATCAACTCTTCTTTTAGTTCTGCTGTCATTAGTAAGTCCAAATAACATTGGCAGGCTTAGTAGGGTCACAATCAGCATGAATAAAGCTTGATGAAACCCCTATCCTATTTATACCGGATTTGAGAAGAGCATTAATTATTGTCCATCTCTTAGCCCCATCTTTGCAAGCAATGTCTGCTGCCCATCCTTGTGTGTGACTGCTTGAATCAACCCCTCCAACTTTATCATTATGAGCCTTTGTCCTGAACCCTGAGTTGATTCCAAAAGGAATCTTAGCTATTGACCGAGCATTGTCAAGCCTTTGCAGAAATTCAGGCTTCATCTTAGCACCTGAACCAGGAGCATCAGGAGAATCAAATTCCGCAAGTGTAAAATGCTTCAGTTGCATTGTGTAAAGTTATTAATTCCTTTTGAATTTCTTGGCAGCACTTTTTACAGACTTCTTGCCAACACAGCCCCAAGCCTGCCTGCTTAAGTCATTAGCACATGGAGGCTTTGCACACTTCTTAATGCCTGCTGATCTTGCACAATAGGAATCCCCTTTAGCAGTTCCTGGTGCAATGGAATAACCCTTAGCCCCGAACTTAACAGTCTTGCCATTTACCTTGGCCTTAAACTTTTTCTCTGCCATTATCTTCCTTGTCCAATATATTTCTTAGCCCTGCCTCCTTTAGGCTTTCTGCTCTTTGAATGCTTGCCTTCCCTTCTCTTGCCAAAGGTTATTTTAACAGGCGAATTACCAGCAGTTTTTCCTTTTTTCATACCCAAATATCATTTTTTTTGCCTTATTATTGCAAACTGATTTATGAAGTGTCGATTAACTTTACGGATAGAGAAATCAAATTTCTCAAGGTATTAGCATCAGGCAGGCATTATCTTAAGGATATAGTAAAACCCAATAGACATTCTGTTGCTCGATGGGGCAACACCCAAGAGCAAGCAGACATGCTTGGTGTTATGGGTGAATATGGAGTGGCTAAATATCTTGGGTTACCATTTGATACAAGCATTAACCTTGATGGAGATGGTGGAGAGACTGACCTATATTTGGGTAAGCTAAATTTGCAAGTAAAATCCACAAAGTATAAGACCGGAAGGCTTGTCTTTAACAATAAAAAGGAAATGGCTGCTGACTTGTTTGTCTTGTGCTACTGCTCAGAGCCTGATCTATTAGTTCAGATATTAGGCTACATAGAAAAACAATTGATTGATTCAGTATCTGAAGTAAAAGACCTTGGGCATGGCCTTAGAATTGTTGTGGAGCAAAGGCATCTGTTGCCAATTTCTGACTTGCTAAATTATGACAAGTCATTATGAGGCTTCTTGCAGTACTTACATTGTGCATACTGCTTACAAGTTGCTACAAGAGATTTAAGTATAATGCCAATGCTGATAGATGGGAGACTTATGTAGGCAGAGGCAGACCATTCAGGAGTAAGAAGTATCCAAATAAGGCAAAGCATGTGCCTGCCCCATTTTATAGGATGCTCAAGCTTGATTAATTACTTGACTCCTGTTCTGCCAGCTTCTTTGGCTGACTCATATTGCTCTTGAGAGACAGGCCATAGTTGATGCCTGCAATTATATCCTCCCCGATAGATAAAGATTGTGTTGGAATTAGTGCCTGACATTCTTCCTTGCCATCCTTTAAGGTTAGCCCATTGCCTTACCTGGTCAGTGGTAAAGAATCTGCCAGTCCTTGCTGAACAGAATGGCCTTGTATCCTCTATGATTGTCCCGGCATACAGATAATATTCTACACCTAAATCTTCGCTGACTGTCTGAATGTACTCTGCATTAAAGGCCATTACAGAGTCGTTTGTTGTCTGCTTGATGTATCTATTCAAAAAAGGCAATTCATCCGGTGTGCCTTCTATAAACTGCCTTAAGGTCTTGTTTAACTCTGCCCTATTGCTTACTCCGGCTATGTTGCTCTTTAGGACTTCCTGGATGGCATTGCTGAAGTTGTTTCTAATTCCTCCACCTATAAGAGCATCCTTAGTAACCTCAATATTAGTCTCAAGAATTGCTTTATAAAGTTCAGTCTTTGGGGAAAAGTCATCAAGAATTAAACTTAAATATTCATTTGAAGCTTCAGCAAGTGCCTTATAGCCATTAATCACAGCCACAACCTCAGTCTGATAGGCTGCATTGTTTACAATAGTGTCAGCAATGTCCTTCTTGAGCTTGACCATCTCTCTTAAAGTCTTAGCCCGATCCTTTGGGTCAAGACTTAATTCAGAGGCTAAGTCAATTACTTCATTGCTTAAGGTCTTAAAAACTTTAGGCAAAGAATCAGCCATCCCATTCTCAATATCCAGCTGTAACTGCTGAATCTTCCTGATGATGGCTAACTGCTTTTCTGTTGGCATTACATTCCCTCAGGCATGATTGGAACAACAGCCATCTTAATCTGAGCAACTTTGGCTGCTGCCATTGCATCTACTTGTGTCCTTTGAAGCTGAACAGGCAAATCATACCACATCGCATTTTCATCTACTAATTGCATCACAAATGCTGGCAGATTAGCACTCAAGACATAATCCTGGAGAGTGCATCCTTGGCTATTAAGCAGAAGAGTTTTCTCATCTACTGTCCGATAAGGCAAAGGATCAAGCTGCTTAAGTATCTTTAGGTAAGACTGCTGAATTGAGTTCTCTCCATAAAGCTTTTCAACATAATCATTCTCAATGCCGGAGATAATTAATGGGTCAAAGTTGCCCTGTCTCGCCTTAGTAAGCATCTCACCAATCATGTCAGTGGTCATCACATCAAAGTCAGTAGGAACTGTGATTTGAGGCAATGCTGCTTTTACCTTATCACTATCCATCAATGAGGAAGCAAAGAGGCTGTTATAACGCTGGTAAAGAATGTGAAAGCAAACCTTATTGTAAACCTGAGCCAAGTGAACAGTTACAGAGTAGCAGAAGGTATTTAATTCCTTTCTGTCATACTCCTTGGCAATCCCTGATTGAGCTGCCGGTATTTGTCCAAGCAATTCAAGACCAATAGCCTTGAAACCTTGAAACTCTTTTTGAACAATATCTTCTTGAAAGAGTCTAACTGTCTCAGTAGGTCTTTCAATATATCCAGCCGGAGGCACTGGTGGAACAATAGGATTAGGATTAACAGCAGAAACTCTGTCAATGTTAATTTCCATCAATCCGAATGGACTGCTTGAGGCTCTTCCTGAGCCTTGGCAATCATTACAGCCTACTCTTTCCTCCTTTCTGTTAGTCCTCTGTCCTGTGCCATTACAGGTCTTGCAAGGTGACATTTTTAAAGCCCACTTCTGAGGCAAGGCATGAGTAGCCCAAAGGATGTTCAGGTCATCTGTGCGAAATAATACTTCATTCCAAGCAGGAAGGCAAGGAGCAAGCACTGAATCAAAAACCAAATGACCATCTTCCTCTTCATAAATAACGCTTCCAACCTTAACCACAGGGAGGTAGGAGAATTGATAAGGGAGAACAAAAACCTGGAAAGGATTGTCATAGGTGTATTCATTAACTTGTCTAAAGAGGACTAAGCCCTCCATAGTGATACACAAAAACTGATCCCATTTCTTCCGGTTCATGTCCTCATAATCCTCAGCCTTAATGATTACAAAAGATTCTTCCTCAAAAATTAAATCCTCGGAAAAAATTGTCTGTGGGTAAGGCTTTAACCAATCTAATGTCGTTACCCCTGCTGGATTCTTGACAAAATCTTCATAATAAGGCAACACTGCCACAATTGCATTTGAGTCTTGCAGATATGTCTTAAGAAACACATTGAAAGCCCATGTCTCAAGGTTGCCAAACTTTGGCAAAGCATTTTCTACATAGAACTGCAAGGTGTTATCCTGCAAGCCTATTCTCTCAGCTACACCTGTTTTTTTGAAATCAGATTCAAAGGTTATCTTAAAATCATCAGCCTGCTGAATCTTCTGTAAGAAGTTAAAAACCCTGCCTGTGGCTGTAGTGGTTGGTGCTTGCCACCTCTGCCTTCTGTATTCCTTCATCCAAGGCTCTTCACTCGGATGTTGAGTATGGAGGAGCTTAGTTGGATACTCATTTTCAAAGTGGTACTCTAGCTCTTCTGCCTTTTCCCTCGCACATTCAATGTACTCAAGTTTGCCTTCACGAATCTGCCGATCCATTAGGGTTGAAAATAGTTGTCCAATTAGCTCCTCCATTGCTTATTTAATCAGGGCAATTAACAATAAGTGTGATAGTCTCTTGACCAAATACGCAGCCGTACTCGTTAGTTACAGTAACTAAGAAAATGTAAGTTCCAACGAATGTAACTGGATTCCAAGTGATAACTCCAGTAGTTGAATCAATTACAAGTCCAATCTCAGTGATATCATCACTTCCACTAACCTCTTCAATTGACCAACTTTGAGCAGGCGCACCTGAAATTGCACCAATGTTCAGAACTGCTGAAAAAGTAACAGTCTGTGGGTCTGTACAAGCACTTGTGATAGTGTTGCCAATGTAAGTACTGCCTGAACCTCCTGTGAAGCTTATGATGTAATACAAGCCCTCAAGGAAGGTGTCCGTATCAAACTCATAAGGCAAAGGATTGACTTTAGAAACCCAGTTCACAGTCACCTCAGCCATCTGATAGGTGTTCAGTTCTGCTGTGATAATTGGGTCACCAATTACAGTCACATAATAACCGGAGGCATCCCAAATTCTACCTGGTGTGAAATAGTAGAAGTCATAGTTAGATGATGAACCAAGGATGTCATTGTAAAACTGAATGTTGTTCTGAACAACCTGCATGTCTTGATAAGTCAATGTATGAGTCTTAGCAAGAGCCTTGGTGTTCTGCATACCTCGGCCTGCTGTTGTTGCAGTTTCAGGCTTAGGTTTTTCACCTGATGTATTAAGCACAAGGTAGCCTTCACCATCAAGGTATCTCTCATAGAGAGCAGCAATCCATGAATCAGCAGTAGCCTTTTCAACTGGAGTGAGAGCAGATGACTTCTTTACATAGGCCACTGCGATAATTTTATTTTGGAACTCAGGATCACACAGAAAGTTCTGATAGCATCCTACATCCGGACAGGTTAATGAAAATATTGACATGTTTTTAGCAAGTTAAACAACTTGAGTTTTTAGGCTGAAAGCCTTGAAGAAGTGCCGAAAACTTGACTTGAGCCAAGGTTTCAAATGATGATTGTGTAGTGAAATCTTGAATGGTGGCAACATCAATATCTCCCTTCACAAAGATTGACTTATTGTTCCAAACTAAGTACGGATGTCGAGTGGCATCAACAAGCGCAAGCTGAGTTTCGGGGTCAATAAAATCAGTATGCAAATCTAATGA
>Ga0209087_1001760_pt1 | contig 12607 bp, 8 predicted proteins | sample S_130805_EF_Meta_FD_187321 | JGI IMG/M metagenome (GOLD analysis project Ga0209087, IMG submission 187321) | Freshwater microbial communities from Lake Simoncouche, Canada to study carbon cycling - S_130805_EF_MetaG (SPAdes) (version 2) | ecosystem: Environmental > Aquatic > Freshwater > Lake ...
TTGGAGAGGTCCATGGGGTGGGGAGGATCTTGGCGGATCCTAGCCTAAGTCGGAGTGAGTATGAGTTAGGCGCCTGCCGCCTGGGGGCTGCCGCTTGAGAGCGGTGGTCTGCACTTCCCGCGCCAGCCAGCAGGCCAACCCAAAGTCTGGAAATCTCAACAGGCCAATGGGCAACGGACGCACAAGCACGGCAGCCCCGCGGCAATCAGCACATTAATACTCAGATTAGAAGCAATTAGGCGGCTGGCTTGGGCTGACTGGGAGCGGAGCGTATAGCTTTTTGCGGGTCAATCCCTTTTTTTATTTGCCATGAATTCTTCATTCCGGCCGCTCTGGAAAAGAGCTTCCCTGGCTTCTGCCGCGGTTGCCACCTCCACCTTGCTCTCCGCCTCCATGGCGTCGGCTGCGCCAACACTCGTTGACCTGGAGCTGTTCCTCTCCATGGATGTTTCTGGGAGCGTTGACGCAGCTGAATTCAACCTCCAGCGGCAAGGCTATGTCCAGGCCTTTCTCGATACAACCGTTCAAGCCGCCATTGCCAGCAAGCCGAATGGTGTCGCTGTGGCCTTAGGCCAGTGGAGCTCAACTGCAGCCACTACTCCTGCCGTTGGGTGGTCCTTGCTGAAATCGGCGGCTGATGCCAATCTGTTTGCTGCTGCCATCGCCGCCATGGCAAGGGATACTTCAATCGGGGGGTCCACCTGCGTGGCTTGCGGAATCAATGAGGCGGTTGCTGAGTTGGAAGGCAATGACTATGCAGGCGCGCGCGTCATTGATGTCTCTGGGGATGGTGAAGATAACGTCGTTGGCACGCCAGCCACCGCTGCCGCTCGCACTGCGGCCGCTGGTCTTGGGATCAAGATTAATGGCTTACCCATCATCACTTCTGATTTCCCGACGCTCGACGTCTGGTACAAAGCCAATGTCCAGACAGCCGACGGCTTTACTGAGCCAGCAGCCAGCTTTAACGATTTTAATCTCGCCGTTCAGAAAAAGATTGTCAGGGAGATCACAGGCGATGCCGTTCCCGGCCCCTTGCCGATTCTTGGCGCGGGTATGGCTCTCGGCTTCAGTCGTCGTCTTCGCAAGCGCATCAACCTCGCCACCCTGGCCTGAGATGCGACAGCGGCTCGCCATCGGATGAGCTGATGCTGCGGGACCCCTCTGCACAAGGGGGGTCCCTTGCTTTCAATAATCCGGCAGGCCTGGGGAGGTGAATGGTTCGAACCTGGCAGAGATGACACCGAACAAGCAATACCGCTTCCTTCCCCACCGACTCCTTTTCAGCGTGTCTGACTCCACCGACTACTCCAGCTTTCAACAGGGTGTTACCGCCCGTCGTCTAGGCGCCATCGCCATCGCCTTGTTCGTCCTTTACGTTGCCAATGTGCTGGCAAGAATCATTCCTTTTCGCGTCGCTCTCGCGAGCTGGAAGCTCGAATTTTCCGCGAGCCTGATCGATGCGGCACCGATCGCCCTGCTCGGCTTGATCCTGGTGCATCTGGCCGCCTACATCGATCCCGGCAGTCCATTCCTCAGGCAGCGAAAACAACAGTGTTCCCGTATGGCCACGGCAGCCGTTCTCGGCTTCCTGCTCCTGATTCCTCTCAATGTCTATGCCGTCTGGACAGGTGTCGGCAACCTTCAAGCCGCCAGAAGCAATGTTGAAGCGGACGCTGGGCGAAGGATTGTCAAGTTTCGGCAGATCGTCAGTTCCGCTACCACACCAGAGGATCTGCAGCAACGGCTTGCATCGATCGGGGTCCCTGAGTTGAAGCCCTCCGCCCTCCGCCTGCCTCTGCCACGTCTTAAACAGCTGCTCCTGGAGAATCTTGATCAAGCGCAGGGAAAATTGGAGGCCAAGAAAACCGGCGCTGGAGATGTTTTGCGTGAGGGGCTTTGGTCCTTGGTTCAGAGTGTGCTGAAGCTGGTCATTGCCTCCCTTGTCCTTGCCTTGGCCTTTGCCGCTGGAGCACAGGGCCGCGACAGCGACATTTCCCTTCTGGAGTCTTGGCAGCGTGGCTGGCACAACCGATTCCGCAGGGGCGCTCTTCGACCATCCAACCCCCTAGTTGCGCATGAGGATTACCTCCGGCAGCTCAGTGTTGGCGATGACGCTCCATGAAGGGCGTCTTCGCTGATCGCTCCTCTGCAAACCGTTGCCCCGCTGCCTGGATGGCCGCCGCTCAGTAGGCGGCTCCTGTGCGGCGCTGATGCACCGCCGTGGTGCCGGCCGAATCCAGCAGGCCGCCGTGGCTCACCTGGGCATACAGGATCCAGTGGTCGCCGCATTCCATCCGCGCCGACACCTGGGCCTCCAGCCAGGCCAGGGCCTCCGGCAGGAGCGGCTGGCCGCCGGGGCTGGTTTCGAGTTCCAGGCCGGCGAAGCGGTCGGCACCGGGGGGGAAGGGCTGCAGGAACTGCCGCATCGGCCCCGTTTCCCGGCCCGCCGCCAGCACATTGAGGGCGAAGCGATCGCCCACGTGCAGCAGGCTCTCCACCGCCCGCTCCCGCGCCACCGCCACCGTGAAGCCCGGCGGGTTGAAGCTGGCCTGGCTCACCCAGCTGGCCACCATCGCCCCGCCCAGGGCCGCTTCGCCCTCCCCCTTGCGCGCCGTGACCACGCAGAGGGAGCCCACCACCCGGCCCAGGGCCTGCACGGCCGGGTTGCTGCGGCTCTCCGCAAGGCCGCCGCCGCCGCTGCGGCGCTGGCTGCGGCGTTGTTCGGCCTGCAGCGCTCGGCCCAGGGCGATGCCCGTTTCCTCCAGGGTGCGCAGGGTGGCCGGATCGGGGCTGAACTTCACCCGGATCGGCTCGAAGGCGAAACGGAAGCCGCCATCGCGCAGCTTGCCTTCGAGCAGGTCGATCGCTTCGCCGCTCCAGCCGAAGCTGCCGAACACCCCCACCGGCTTCTCGCGGTCGCCCTCGGCCAGCACCGTGCCCAGGGCCGAGACGATCGGCGTGGGGGCATGACCCCCGAGGGTGGGCGAGCCGATCAGCAGAGCATCGCCAGCGCGGATCGCGGCGATCAGCTGGTCGCTGGGGGCGAACTCACAATTGAGGCTCTCCACCCGCACGCCGCTGCGGGCCACCCCCTGGGCCAGGGCATCGGCGATGGTGGCGGTGTTGCCGTAGGCGCTGGCGTACAGGAGCGTGACGGTGAGGCCGGAGCGGCCCTGGCTTTCGCCCCAGCGGCGGTAATCGGCCAGCAGGCTGCGCCAGCTGCTGGTGATCGCCGGACCATGGCCCGGCGCGACCGTGCGGATCGGCAGCGCATCGAGCCGGTCCACCACCGCCTCCACCTGGCGCGCCATCGGCGCCATCAGGCAGTCGTAGTAGTAGCGGCGGTCCTCCTCGGTGCTGCTGGGGTGGGCCTCGGCAAAGGCCTCACCGCAGAGGTGGGCGGCGAAGAACTTGCCGCTCATCAGCAACCCCGTGCGCTCCTCAAAGGCCACCAGGCCGCCGGGCCAGCGGGGGGTGGGCACCGGGATCAGGGTGAGACGGTGGCCGCCGGCCAGTTCGCGGCTCACCTCCTGCTTCACCACATCAATCGGAGGCAGGGGCGGCAGGGGGGCGGGCTCCCCTGTCAGGGCTGAGGTGGCCGAGGAGGTCACGGGGCCTGGGGGCGAGCCGGCGCCGGCAGCACCCGAACCCGGTTTCTGCTGGGTCCACAGATCCTGGAGCAGCCGCGTGCCGGCATTGGAGGCCACCAGCATCAGGGCGGGCCAGCGGACCGCCAGCTGGCGCAGCAGGGCCACCCGGTTGGGGTTCACGTGACCGACCACCACCTTCAACGCCGCATCGGCGGGAATCAGGGCGGCCAGCTTCTCCAAGAAGGGGGCCGCGAAGGAGGCGCCGGGCGGATGCACAAGCACCGGGGGCACCGGTTGGCCCGCCGCCGTGGTGCCGGCCTCGAACAGGAAGCTGTTGGCGCTGGTGCCCCGCTCCAGGCCGTATTCCACCTCGAAGCGCAGGCGCCGGGGACTCAGGCCCCGCAGACCGATGAGGCCCGGGTCAAGCGGCAGGGCGATCACCGAGCGCCCTTCGGCATCCAGGGCCGGAGCGCCCGGGGAGGGATCGGGCATGGCGGGAGCTGCGGAGGGGGAGGGGGCTGGCATCAGTAGTGGTTGCCCACCTTGCGGTGGTGTACGGCGGTGGAGGCCGTTGTGTCGGCCACATTGCCCTGCTCCACCACCGCGTAGATGATCCAGTGGTCCGGGCCCTCGAGCCGCTGGGCAACGCGGCAGCCCAGGAAGGCCAGGGCATCGCCCAGCACCGGTCCGCCGGCCGCCACACCATCAAGGGTGGCCACACCGGCGAAGCGGTCGGCACCGGGCGGGAAGCGGCGCAGGAAGTGGCGAAGCAGCTCCTGGTGGTTGTCCTCCCGCAGCACGTTGAGCACAAAGCGATCGCCCACCTGCATCAGGGCCTCGATCGCCCGGTCCTTGGCCACCGCCACCGTGAGCCCCGGTGGTTCGAAGCTGGCCTGGCTCACCCAGCTGGCCACCATGGCGCCGCTGCGCAGCGATTCCCCTTCCCCCTGCCGCGCCGTGACCACATACAGCCCGCCGGAGAGGCGGCCGAGGGCCTTGTCGAGGTCGCCATCGAGGCTCTTCATCGCTGCGATCGTGCGCTCGCGGGTGAGCAACTGGCCCAGATCGGTGCCGGCCTCCTCGCAGCGCTGGTAATCCTCGGCGGCGGGCACCTGGCGGATGCGCAACGGCACGAAGGCCTGCTTCTGGCCGAGCCCGCGCAGCTGGGCGGCCACGGTGTCGATCGCCTCATCGTTGCCGCCGTAGGCGTCGTAGCAGGCCACCCACTGGCCGCTCTGCAGGGCTGCCAGCAGGGTGCCGATCGAGGCCTGCAGCTCCGCATCCGGCTGAGCCGGCCAGGTGGGCACCACCACGGCGCTGGCCTCGCCCACCAGAGCAGCCAGCTCCTGGGCATCGGTGGCGCGCAGATCCACCAGCTGCACCTGGGCCTCGGCCTTGCCGATGCCGCGGGCGATCGCCTGGCTGATCCGGTCGCAGAAGCCGTACTGGCTCAGATAACAAACCGCCGCGTAGGCCTCGCCCTTGCTGCGGCCGGTGCTCCATTCGCGGTAATCGCCCAGCCAGAGATCGAGGTGGTGGCGCAGCAGCGGGCCGTGACCCACGGCAATCGTGGTGATCGCCGGCAGGGCCTCCATGCGCTTCATCGCCTGCAGCACGCTGCGGGCATTGGGGCCCATCAGGCAGTCGTAGTAGAAGCGGAAATCGGGGGCGATGGCACCCGGATCGCTGTCGAACAACTCCTCGCTGCAGTAATGCAGGCCGAAGGCATCGCAGGTGTACAGGATGCCGGTGCCGTGGTCGAAGGAGAAAATCGTGTCAGGCCAGTGCAGATTCGGGGCACTGAGAAATTCGAAGCGGTGGGCCACGCCACTCGCGGGGTTGGTGCCCAGATCCAGCTCCTCGCCACTCTTCACGGCCCGGCTGCGGAAAGGCCGGTGCACCTGGTTTTCCAGGAACTGGATCGCCACCTTCGAGCCCACGATCTCGATCTCGGGGTGGAGGTCGATCAGGTGACCGATCAGGCCGGAGTGATCCGGCTCGGTGTGGCTCACGATCAGATGGTCGATCGTGGTGGGATCGATCTCCTCCTGCAGCAGCGCCAGCCAGGTGGCCTCGAACTTGAGATGGCTGGTGTCGATCAAGGCGGTGCGCTCACCCCGCACCAGAAAGGCGTTGTAGGTGGTGCCGTTGCGCAGGCCGAACTCGATGTCGAAGCGGCTGCGGTCCCAGTCGAGGGAGCGGATCGCGGTGGTATCGGCGGCGATGCCTTCCCGCTGGAGGGAGAGGCGTGCGCTGGTGCCCGGGGCGGTGGTCACGGAGGCGGGTGAAGTCACGCGGGCTTGGGTGCGGCGACCCGGAGGAGGGTGGGACTTTAGGAAGATTCCTGGCTGGCAGGGTTCATGCGGCATGGCCGCGGCAGGCACAGGCCATGCAGCCGGCAGAGGGCCTCACAGCCACCACCAGCTCTCGAAGCAGGCGGCCTGACCGCAGGCTTCCCCCGCGCCATCGCGCAGGGTCCAGAGGCGGGCACCGGCGATGCGGAAACGGCGGCCCCCGCTGTCGATGCGGATGCCGGAGTAGTCGCTGATCGCGTCACGACGGAGGGCCAGGGCCAGGGCGCCGGCGCGGGCCTGCCGTTCTGCGGGTTCGGCGGTGAGCCGGGAGGGCATGCCCACCAGGGTGCCCCAGGGGCGGCGCCACAGCCGCAGCGCCGCCGCGTTGGCGTAGGTGAGGCGGGGATCGTCACCGCCGTCGTGGGCCAGCACCACGCTGGCCGCCGCGAACAACTCCTGGGCCCGCAGCCGCAGGGGACGATGGCCGCCGCCCGCCAGCAGGGGGCGTCCGTAGGCCCGCTCGTGGCCGAGCAGGATCCGCTCGGCATCGCCCAGCCCCCGGGGGCTCAGCCAAGGGGGCTCAGCCTGGGGCACCATCGGCGCTGCCAACGGTTTCGGCGCCTGCGGCTTTGGCCCCTGCGGCCTCATCAGACTCGCTGCCGGCCTCCATGGCGCGCACCATGGCCAGCTGGCCCGTGGCCACCCCCTGCTCCCGCAGGCGTTCAAGGAAGAGCCGGTTGGCCTCGGGGAAACGGGGTTCCTCGGCCAGGGGCAAGGGACCAGCCCCCTCCAGCCCCGATTCCCCCTCCAGGGCCGGGGTGATCACCACCAGATCGGGATCGAGGGCGGCGTCGTAGCGCCACCAGCGGGCCGGATCGGCGATGGCCGCGTGCACCGGATGGGGCGCATGCTCCCGCCGCACCACCGCCCCATGGCGCCGCCGTTCGGCCAGGTCAGCCAGGAGCTGGCTGCGGGTGCGGCCCCGCAGCTGAAACAGCACGAAGGGATCCTCGGAAAAGCGGTCGCCCATCAGGTAGTAGACGGCGCTCACGTGCTTGCAGGGATTGGCCTTGTCGGGGCAGGTGCACTCACTGCGCACCTCCTGGAGCTTGAAGGGAAACAACCGCTTGCCACTGGCGGCGAAGGCCCGCTCGATGTCCTGGGGCATGATCCCGGCCAGCAGCTGGGCCGACCAGCGCGCCTTCTGGCTCAGGGCCTCCAGCACGTAGCCCCAGTCCTCATCGTTGAGCACATCGAGCCAGAGCTTCACCTTGTAAGGGTCCTCCCCGGTGCCCTGCACGCGGGCATGGACCCGGCGCCCCTCAAAGCGAATCGACACCACGTTGCCGGAGCGGGCGTAGTCCCAGGCCCGCTCCAGCCGTTTCTTGAAGCGGTAGGCGTTGATCAGCTCCATCCACTGCTCCACCCACCAGGGCTGCTGACCCAGGCCCTGCTGGCCCAGCTGGGTGGTGATTCCGTTGCTGTTTCCCGATGCGGAAACGACCATGCTCGGCAGGGTTGGCGCAGGATGATTGCTGTCTAGTCTGCCCCTTGAGCGCCGCATGCAGGCGCGCCCAACGCCGGGCCTTGATCCTCTCCCAGCCCACCTCTGCGAGCCCCTCACCCGGGCGGCCCGAACCTCCGAGATCCCCGGCAACCCCTCTGGTGCGCTGACCATTGCCCAACCCCCCACCCCTGATCATCGGCGCCGGGGTGGCGGGTCTGGCCATGGCGGTGGGCTGGCGGCAGGTCCATGGGGAGACCCCGCTCCTGTGTGAACGGATGGAGGCCCCCGCCCACCAGGGCTTCGGTTTCCTCCTGCTGCCCCGGGGGCTCCAGGCCCTGCGGGCCCTCGGCGTGGATGCCGACCGGGAGCTGGAGCCCCACCCGATCGAGCACACCCGCCTGGTCACGCCCGAGGGCGAGACCATCGCGGCCCATCGCCTCGAGCCGGGCACGCTGGCGATCGACCGTGCCCGTCTGGTGGAGGCGCTGCGAAGCCGGCTGGATGGCCGCCGGATCCTCGGGGGCAGATGGTTCGAGACGCTGCATCGCTCCAGCGCCGGGCGCGTGAGGGCCGTGGGCTTTCGTGGCGGTGAGCAGATCGCGGCCGACCTGGTGTTCGGCGCCGACGGGGCGGTGTCGCGCTGCCGCCGGGCCCTTCTGGAACGCCCTGGGGAGCCGTGGATGCCGGGCGCCGCGGCACAGGTGCAGGAGATCGTGGCCCTGGTGCGCGATCCGGCGCTGGTGGCCCGGCTCGGCACCGAGATGCTGAAGATCGTGGTTCCCGGCGCCGGGGTGGCCGTGGGCCTGCTCCCCCTGTCCCGGGGCCGGCTGGTGTGGTTCGTGCAGTTCGACACGGCGCGCCACGGCAGACCCGCCACCGCGGGACCGATGGCCTTCCTCGAGACCCTGCTACGGCCCTTTCCGCCCTGGTTGCGGGAGATGGTGGCCGCCACGGAGAGCGGGCATCCCCACCATTGGCGCCCCCTTGATCTCGACCCGCCAACCCGGTTGGTGGGGGCCAACATCGCCCTGCTTGGGGATGCGGCCCACCCCCTGCTGCCCTTCACCAGCCAGGGGCTGAACCTCGCCCTTGAGGATGCCTGGCTCCTGCGCGATCTGCTCCGGAACGCCGCGGATCCCGCCGCGATCGCGGCCGCGCTGCTGACCTACGAGCGCCAGCGGCTGCCGCTGCTGCGGCACTTCGTGGCGGCGGGTCGGGGGATGGCCGCGGCCTTCGTGGCCCTGGGCCCCGACCGGGGGCTGCTGCCGGTGGCAACGTGATCCCCCCTGCCGCTCCCCGCTTCGATGACGCCGCGGTGCCGCTGCCCCTGCTGCGCCAGCGGGCCTTCAACCAGCGCTGGGCCGAGCAGCCGGAGGGGGTGATTCCGCTCACGGCCGCCGATCCCGATTTCCCGGCTGCTCCCGTGATCCGGGAGGCCCTGATCGCCCAGGCCCAAGACGGGGTGTTCAGCTACGGACCACCCGGCGGCCTGCCCCTCTTCCGCGAGGCGGTGGCCCGCGATCTGCGGCAGCGGCGGGGGGCGGCGGTGGCGGCGGCCGGGGTGATGGCGGTGAACAGCGCCGCCGCCGGGTTGGCCCTGGTGGCGCGGCACTGGCTGCGGCCCGGCGATGAGGCGATCGTGTGGGATCCGGTGGATTTCCTGCTGCCCCACACCGTGCGGGCCGCCGGAGGGGTGCCCGTGCTCTGGCCGATCGGGCGCCACGACCCTCTGGATCTGGACGCCCTGGAGCGGTTGATCACGCCCCGCACCCGGCTGCTCTGCCTCTGCAATCCCCACAACCCGCTGGGCCGCTGCTTCAGCCGCGTTGAGCTGGAGAGCCTGGGCCGCTTCTGCCTGGAGCACGGCTTGCGGGTGCTCAGTGATGAGGTGTGGAGCGACATCGTGTACCCGCCCGCCGTGTTCACCAGTTGGCTGGCCCTGGAGCCCTCCCTGGCGGCGATCGGCGCGGTGGTGCAGGGCTTCTCGAAGGGATTCGCCCTGGCGGGACTGCGGGTGGGCGCTGTGGCGATGGCCGATCCGGATGCCCTCGCGCGGCTGCTGGCCGCCAGCGACCAGCCGAGCACCGTGGATGGGGTGGCCACCCTCAGCCAGGTGGCGGCCGCGGCGGCCTGCAGCGAGGCGGGCCTGGCCTGGCTGGCGGCCTTCCTGACGCATCTGCACCAGCGCCGAGACCAGACCCTCGCCGCCCTTGGCGCGATCCCCGGCCTCAGCGTCAGCTGCCCCGACGCCACCTATGTGACCTTCGTGGGCCTGCCGCCCGGTGGGGAGGCTGCCGAGGCGCTGGTGGAACGGCTGCGGCGCGACCATGGGCTGGCCCTGGTGCCCGGCAGCCCCCGCTGGTTCGGTCCCGGCGGCGCGGGCCACGTGCGCCTCTGCTTTGCCACCAGTGAGGGGATCCTGGCCGAGGGGCTGCGGCGCTTCGCCGCGGGGATGGCGGCCGCGCCGTCCCAGCCCGAGGCGGGCTGAGGTCGCGAAGTCGCAGGTGTTGGCGGGGGGCAGGCAGGTGGAGGCCAGGCCGTTGGCAGGGGAGGCCCGGCAATGGCGCCAAGCGGGCCTTCTGCCCAGGCGCACGCCCGGCGGCCCCGGCCGCTCAGCTCTCCTCGAGGGCCACCAGATCCCGGAGCTGGCCGATCTCGAGACCGCCCAGCCAGTCCTCGCCGCTGCCCACGATGTCGGCGGCGAGCTTGGATTTCTCCTGGATCATCCGGTCGATCCGCTCCTCCACCGAGCCGCTGGTGATGAACTTGTGAACCAGCACCCGGTTGGTCTGGCCGATGCGGTAAGCGCGGTCGGTGGCCTGGTTCTCCACGGCCGGATTCCACCAGCGATCGATGTGGAACACATGGCTGGCCCGGGTGAGGTTGAGGCCCACGCCGCCGGCCTTGAGGGAGAGCAGGAACAACTGGGGTCCGCGCGGATCCTCCTGAAAGCGATCCACCATCGCCTGGCGTTCGCTCTTGCTGGTGTTGCCGTAAAGGAAGGGCACCTCCTGGCGCCAGCGGCGCTCCAGGTGCACCTTGAGCAGCTGCCCCCATTCGGCGAACTGGGTGAACAGCAGGGCCCGGTCGCCCGCCTCGATCACCTCCTCGAGGATCTCCTCGAGCCGCTGCACCTTGGCGCTGCGGGCCGCGAAGCCGGCATCCACCGCCTGCTCCTTGAGGGCCAGGGCCGGGTGATTGCAGATCTGCTTGAGCTTGGTGAGCAGGGCCAGCACCTGGCCGTGCTTCTGGCCCAGAGGGGCGCGGGCGATGGCATCGAGGCTCTCCTCCACCGTTTTGGTGTAAAGCTTCCGCTGCTCGGCGCTGAGACCCACCCACTCGCGCAGCTCCACCTTCTCGGGCAGGTCGGAAATGATCGATTTGTCGGTCTTGAGGCGGCGCAGGATGAAGGGGCCCACGCGGGCCTTGAGGTCGCGCAGGGAGCTCATGTCGCCGTAGCGCTCGATCGGCAGGCGGTAACGCTGGCGGAAGAAGGGCTCATCCCCCAGCACCCGGGGATTGAGGAAGTCCATCAGGGCCCAGAGCTCGCTGACGCGGTTCTCCACCGGCGTGCCGGTGAGGGCGATGCGGAAGCGTCCCTTCTTGCCGGGGCGGCCCAGGTCGCGGGCGGCCTGGCTCTGCTTGGCAGCGGGATTCTTGATCGCCTGGGCTTCATCGATCACCACCCCCTGCCAGTCGATCCGCTCAAGCAGCTCGCTGTCGCGCTGGAGCAGGCCGTAGCTGGTGAGCACCAGATCGACACCCTCGAGGGCCTTCTTCAAGGCGGCCTCCGTGGCAGGCCGGCGCGGACCGTAGTGCTCCCGCACCCCCAGTTCCGGCGTGAAGCCCGCCGCCTCCCGTTTCCAGTTGGTGAGCACCGAGGTGGGAGCCACCAGCAGCACCGGCCGCCGCAGTTCCTCCTCCGCTTTGAGGTGCTGCAGGAAGGCCAGCAGCTGGACCGTCTTGCCCAGGCCCATGTCATCGGCCAGGCAGGCGCCCTGGTCGAAGCGGTGCAGGAAGGCCAGCCAGCCCAGCCCCCGCTCCTGATAGGGCCGCAGCTGGCCGGCGAAGCCCTCCGGTGCCGGCAGCGGATCGGGGGCCTTCTGCTGGTGGTACTGCTCCAGCACCGCCTGGAGCCGCGGCCCCGGATCGAAGTGGTGCACCGGCAGCCGATGGAAGGTGTCGCCGTCGGTGGCGGTGAGGCGCAGGGCATCGTCGAGGCTGAGGCTGGGCTTGGCGGCGCAGAAGCGTTCGGCGTTGCGTTGATCACTGGGGCGCAGTTCGATCCAGGCGCCCTTGTGCTGCACCAGCGGGCTGCGCTTGGCCCAGAGCCGCTCGAGGTCGTTGAGGCTGAGGGTGACCCCGCCGATCATCAGCTCCCACGACCAGGTGAGGTCCTCACCGAGGCTGAAGCCACGGGAGCGGCTGGGCAGCTCAGCCACGATCGCCAGGCCCAGCCGACTGGCCAGGCCACCGCTGAGGCTGGGGGGCAGCACCACGCCCACGCCCACATCGCGGAGCTGGCTGGCGGCGGTGCGCACCAGCACGAAGGCCTCGGCCGGGGTGAGCTGCATGGTTTCCGGGGCCGCCGAGTCGAGGCCCCTGCCGATCGGCTCGAACACCTGGAGGGCGCGCCCCAGGCCCTCCAGGAGCAACTGGCCGGGCTGCTGCACCTCCACCTCGCCCATCTGCAGGGTGGTGTCACCGGCATTCCACACGACCCCCGCCGGCAATCGCAGACTGGGTTCCGCCTCGGCCTGCAGGGAGAAGCGCAGCTCCCAGAGCTCCTCCTCCGGCGGCGGGGCGAACAGCTCGAGGCAGGCCCGGGCTGGCGCCACCCGCCCCGCCACCGCTTCGCGCCAGTGGTGGGTGGCGATCTCCAGCCGCTCGATCGCCTCCTCATCCACGGCGATCTGGCCGTCGCCGGGGCCCAGCGCCTTCTGCCAGGCCGCCAGCAGCGGATCCAGACCGGTGGGCGGCGGCTTGAAGCCCGACCGCAACTGGCCCGCCAGCAGCGCCTCCAGCAGACTCGCCACCCGCAGCCGGCCGCTGCCGGGCCGGCGGCAGGCCAGGGCCTTCTCGCCGGGGGATCCGGGCCCGATGGCGCAGGTGGCCACCTGGGGCAGCCGAATCGCCATCTCTTCGAGCCGGCGGCGGTCGCCTTCGCGGTTGAGCAGGGGCCACCAGCGGGCCTGGCCCTCCTCCACCAGCGG
>Ga0209087_1001761_pt1 | contig 12606 bp, 24 predicted proteins | sample S_130805_EF_Meta_FD_187321 | JGI IMG/M metagenome (GOLD analysis project Ga0209087, IMG submission 187321) | Freshwater microbial communities from Lake Simoncouche, Canada to study carbon cycling - S_130805_EF_MetaG (SPAdes) (version 2) | ecosystem: Environmental > Aquatic > Freshwater > Lake ...
CAAGACCGATTGCCATCTCTCGGACGGCTGCGTCATTGTCAATCGCACATTCCAACTCTTCGCCGTACTGCTCCTTCAAGAGTCCGTACTTGTATTCCTTGAATGCCAAGCCGGTGGCAAAGGCGCTTCCCTCAAAGTCGTTGAGGTGAACCTCCTCAATACCAGCGACCTTATGCTCTTGCAGCCAAGCGCGCGTCTCCTGAAGTCGGTCAATCTTGCGAGCCGACACGATGATGATCTGCTTATCGCTAGACATCACTTCCTCATTGAGCAAGTCGATCAGCGGCTGATTTGGCTCATCGTTCTCAAGGATCAGTGTGCCGTCAAGGTCAACGATGATGTAGCTCACGCCTGCGGCTCCTTGCCTACGGTGCCGATATTGAGCGGCTTCCAGAACTCGTCGCCGCCAACTGGGAGAGGTGGTCGGTCCTCAAGCGCGCGCACCTCATTTAGATTGAGGATGCCTGAGTTGAGCGCGACTGCGTAGGAGTCCATTCGCTCCTTGGTGGTGGGTCGCAGCAGTCCGTCGATGTTGAACTTGATGAAGGTGGTCTCGCCAACAATCAGGCGCTGAAGCCCTGCCTCAATGCGCGCGATGAGTGGTCCAAGCCCTAGGCGCAGCCACTCGATGCTGATCACTTCCACGCTGCTGTAGGAGGTGTTGCCACCTGGGTACTGAAGCAAATGCAAGGGCAAGCCGTAGATTCTAGAAATGGATTCCACTGACCAGTGGAGGGTCTCGGTGAGCTGCATATCGCTAATTTTCATTGACATCTGCTGGAAGTCTGCCCCTCCGGTTAGGACAGCAATCTTGTGCATCTTCTCTACGCCTTCGTGGCGACGGCTGAACGATGCGCGGAGCGAGTCGGCGACATCCTGCGTCAGCTCGCCTGGCACCTTGATAACGGCGCTAGGCGCTGCGCCATTCTCGTAGAACTTCGCAGCGTAGAGCTGCGTGGCAGAGGCGAGTCCGAGTGTCGTGCGGTGATGCTCAACAGGAGACATACCGCGCGCGGTGCCTGCTGTAGCGAAGAGTGGGATGTGGATCATTTGATCAGGACCAACGCTGAACGCGCCGTCTCCTGTCGTGACGGTGTAAATCGGCACACCGTTTGCGTCTGCGCCGATGGTCACCTTTTGTGGATCAAGGCAGCGTGTCTCAACGACATCGCCAAGGCGATCAGTCAGGAACAGGATGAAGGCGTTGCCGTCAAGCAAGAGGCTTGACACAATCGCGTGACGGAACTGGAAGCCTGTGAAGTTGGGGTTGGCAGGAATAGGTTGATCAATCCAGCGCGGTCGCGTGACTGGTCGGCGCACGCCGCCGTCGCGGATGAAGGCACCAACTGGAAGGCTCGCTACTGTGTCGGCGTACAACTTGACGGCAGCGTACACCGCGCCAATCGATGTTGCGTTCTGCTGATTGAGTTGGACTCCGGCTGACGATTCGGCTGGCTTATCGCTGAGCCACTGACCGCCAGAAACATTGCGCTGCTCGGTGCCAAGAAGGCGACGGAGGATGCTCACTTACGATCTCCTAGCGTATAGCCGAGCGCAGCTAAGGCTACGCCTGTGGCGATCAATGCGACTGGGATTGAGAATAGCGCGAGACCTGCAATCACAAACGCCGCACCCACAACCTCAAGGATATTCTGAATCATAGGTTCACCCACTCCACTTTCGCTGTCTGCTTTGGTTCAACCTTCAGGAACTTTACACCCTGGAACGCCACAACGGCGGAGACCGCCGCGTCGATCCTGTCAGGCGATGCCTTGTACGCCTTGGTAAGTACCTGCCCATAGCGTGTCAGGCGCGTATGGACATTGCTGATATGTCGAGCTAGGAGCGGCGAGCCATCGTGGCGCAGCCCTTCGCCAGTCGCCACGGCCGTGAAGAAGCGATCCACGGCAGGACCCATCCGCTCAATCGTGGCGGTAGGGAATACTGCCACACGCTTGCCGTACCGGCGCGTCCACTCTTCGATCTCCGATGCCCACCCTGGAGGGTCGCAGAAGAGGGTGGCGTTGTAGGTGGTCATTACCTGCTCAACGACTGCGTCCACCTCCGAGCGCGGCACCGTCCAGTCAGGGTCTCGGTTGGTGTCCGACTTCTCCCACGCCTTGATCAGGAAGAGGTAGCCGTCCATCGTGCAGCCAGTCAGCACGGTCGCGTCACGAGCGTAGGAGCCGTCGAACCCAACGCTGATCTGCTCGCCTGGTACCAGTACGCGCTCTGGCTCCTTCAGCCGCGCCCACGATTCAGCACCGATCCAACGGTCAGGCGGCTGCACGAAGCGGTTCAGGTGGTAGCGCTGCCACTCGTGCATCGGCACTTCGTTGGCTCGTGCCAACAGTCTGTCAAGGTCCACGAAGGCAGGAGCGCTAGGGTTCGCCTGCTCCAGTGCAGCCCTGCGGCCAGTGTCTGTCTCTAGGTCGTGGCTGTCCGCAGCAGCCCACCACTCGACTAGGAAGCCAGGGTCGGAGACTTCGCCAGAGGCGATGCGCTTGGCGTAGGTCAGCATCCTGCCGAGCAGGGTGTTCTCGTCTGATCCTGCCGTTGAGATGTTCAGTTCAAGCGCCTCTGCTCGCTTGGCGAGAGAGTTGGAGAGCACGAGATGCACGCGCTCCTTGTTGCCAGTCCACTCGTGCAACTCGTCTGCGATGAAGCAGGTAGGTCGCCCACCGTCATTCGTACCGGCTGCGGCCGCGACTCGGTACATCCGGCCTGGGCGATCCTTGATCAGGATCTCGGTGTCGTAGACCTCAAAGTGCGCGGCGAGTGGACCCTGCGTGAGCATAATCCGAGCCGTGCCGAACAGAAGATCCGCCTGCTCAAACGAAGCAGCAGCGATAGGGATATTTGGAGAGCGTGGAGCCTTCGGTCCAGCCAGTTCAGCCAAGGCGATAGCGGCGAGCAGCTCGGTCTTGCCGTTGCCCTTAGGCGTACCCAGCAGGGCGCGCTTGACCGTGCGCTTGTTGGTCGTGGGGTCGTACTCGTAGATGCGCCAGATGTAGGCACGCTGCCACGGCTCCAGCCTGAACGGCTCGCCGAACTTGTCGCCCTCACCGTGGACTAGGTTGGTCTCAATCCACCGGCAGACCAAGCCGCCCCAAGAGGGCGGCGGAGGACTACTGATCGGCGACGAGTAGAGCGGCCTCTTCTGCGGTGTCTTCAGCGGTGTCGGCTTCGATGTAGCGTGGGTCGGCTTCGCTGTTGGCTTCCGCAATGGTGGCGTTGGTGATCCTTGCATTCAGTTCCTCCAGGCTGCGAGCGGCTTCCCCATAAACGATACCCAGTTGCAGCCCTGCTTTAGGGTGCAATCCGAAGCGATCCTCCAGCTGCCGGATCTCGGCATCGACTGCTGAGCGTTGACGATACATCGGATTAAGGATTTTCTGCCCTTGTGAGCCTACGCTCATTGGCTCCTCACGCAGGTAGGTGTCCATTCGCTCGCGCTCCTCGTACATTGAGAAGAGCCGTTCGAGCGCAGGGTACTGCGCTGGCTGCACGACCTGAGCGAAGGGTGAAGCCCAGAAGATCTCCCATGACTTGACCCAGCGCTCAGTGAGATGAGCCGGTGGCGTAGGGATTGAGCGTGGATCAACCTCGATCTGGGGCAGCACGCCAAGGTCTTTGGTCGCTCGGTTCTGCCGTTTCTCGATTGGTTTCTTGGCGCTCATAAAAAACTCCAGACCCTACGCAGGCTCCACACCGTACAAGAGATAGACGAACTCGTCGCTGGGTACTATAGCAGGAACGTCATCCAGAATAACTGGTGCCCTGGTAACAATACCGTCACTCTTGTAGCTGTTGCACGACCAGTGGGCAAGCGCAACGTTATCCCAGACGTGAGATCCACCTTTAGCCAGGGGAACAATGTGATCTACGGTTGGAGCGTTGGGCATCCAGCTGTGATGTGATTGCCAACCTTTCCATACGGCAGGATGGTCAGTCATACGCTCGCAGATGTGGCAGATGGTGCCATCTCTAACGTAAAGTTTCCAAGGAGAGATTCCCCTGTCGCCATCCACCATATTGTGTTTGCGCTTTATCTTCTGCCAACGTCCGCTTGCAGCGGCGTTACGCTTCCTGCAGGTGTGGCACAGCCAGCCTGAGGACCAAGCGTTGAACACTGCATTGCATTCTCTGCACGACCTTGGCAGAAGCCAACGCAGGCGGACGGACAGCATTGCTAACAGCACTTGCTTCCTGTTGCGGTGCGTATGGCAAAGACCTAAGCGCAATCCAGTTAGGCATTCACGACATCCTTTTGGAATACGAGAGCATTCGCCGACTCGGATAGGTGGCCATTGAGCCTTTGCAAGTGGAGGCTTGTTGCGTGGCTGACAAGACCTCTGGCAGTAGCGCATCTCTCCGTCATAGCGGCGTGTCCGGTACTGCACGACAGGGCGGCTACAGGTGCGGCAAGGTTCAGTAGGGTAGTGAGGTCTATTGACTATCAGCCAAGCGTTTGTAGCCTTGAATGCCATCTTGCCTCCTGAATAGGCTGGTGCAGGGAGATTCAGGCTCCCTGCTTCCTAACCTTATCACGGTCACGCTTAGCGAAGCCCTTGCCCTTGAAGTGAACAGGCGTGGCTACCAGTTGCAGGATCATCCAGGGGCCGCACTCGCATCGTGGGTTCACTGGCTCGTAACTCACTTGCAGTCGCTGTTCGATGCGGCCGCAGGTTGGACACTTGAACTCATACAGCGGCATTGGGTACCCAGTCCTTGCCAGCCCAGTACGGCTTGCCAGCCTTACGGTCTTGGGTGCGGCGGCAGTAGCTGCACTCTCCGCAGGTCGGAGCGTCTGGCACGATGTTGCGCTTGCACTGATTGCAGTACAAGACGCGAGCGCAGGCTCGGCGCTTGCCAAGCCCACGGATGTCTCCAGGCTTGCACAGGTGTTGAATCACAAGTCATCCCTCACATCATCATCGTCGTTGAGCAGCATTGGTCTAGGTCGATGCAACTTGCCGCTATACCAATCCTCAATCACTTGTGTGACTTGCGGTCGCAGCCGAGCTGCGCGCTCTAGGCAGACATCCTTGCCAGGGTCAAGCACTACAACCTCCGCCTTCCAGAGCCGGTATGAGGCTAGGTCTGCCTGCTTGGGTGCGGTGTGAATGATCCAGACTGCTACGCCCTTCGCTGTTTCTCGCAGCCTCACTGCTCGGCGCACAGCGCCATTGCGAGCACCGACGGCGATATGCCCTAGGTAGTCAGGCACCATATGCCCATCCTCATAGCCCACGGTTAGTGCGCGTGAGATTGGATCAAGGTCGATGATTACATCGCCGCGCTTGGCGCGCTCTCGGATATAGGTTGACTTACCAGCACAGGGTGGACCTGAAACAATCGTGATCACTTCTTGGCTCGGCGCTGTGCGCGGTTGGCGATCTCTGTCTGCCCAACGCCTAGCCTGATCTTGCCTGACTGAATGGACTGGAACAGCGGCTCCCACTTATCTGCGTAGACCTTGTCTGCGTCGTACTCGTCCATCGTTGCGGCTAGTGCGGTGCGGTTGATCTTGCCGCGCTTGGTGTCTGCATAGTTAGCCAGCAGGGCAAAGTAGATCGCGTCCACATTAGGGATCTTGCTGAACGCCTCGTGGAAGTCTTCCCAGTGCAGTTGACCCTTGACGATGTGACCGTGGTCACGCACTAGCTCTGGCTGCGCTGTGTGGTCGGTGACGATGACTGGCGTGCCTACGGCCTGAGCCTCGATGACAGGGAGACCAAACCCCTCAGAGCGTGAGGCTAGGAGCAGCACATCCGCAGAGCGCATCAGGCTTGCCACCATCTCTGCCGGTACGCCAGCGCGCATCTGCACTGAGTTCACCCAGCGGATGCGATCCTCTGGAGCGCCAAGCGCCTTCAGCAGTGGGATCAGGTTGATGCCGTCCATATGACCCCACTTGTCGGTGTGCAGGTAGAGGTAGGCATCCTCGTGCGTCTGCGCTAGGCGCACCCACGCGGTGAGCATCTCAGGGAACGACTTACGCTTCCCCTTGTTCATCGCCGTGATGATTGTCAGGTGCGCGCCTTCTGGCACGCGGAGCAGATCGCGCACTGGCTTGACATCTGCATTCCAGATTGAGCGGTCAATGGCGTGAGGAATGTAGGTCAGGCGGTCTCGTGGTACGCCAGCCTCTAGCAGCAACTGCTCGCCGTTCTTGCTCATCGCCACGATGTACTTGTTGCCACCCTTGATGCACCACTCAGCCACGCGGCGTGGCACAGGCGAGTGATCCACCGGCACCCAGCAGACGAGCGGCAACTCGTGCCAAGCATCGGCTACGCCAGTCCACACATCGAAGAGCGTCAGCCCAAAGGCTCCAGGCTCACGAGCAGCCAGGGCGATGTTCTCTGGTCCTGAGTCGTTGGCGTACTTCAGCAAGCCCTCTGCGTAGATCTTGATGCCGTTCCACTCCATATTCACAGGAGCGCCGTAGTTGGCAGCCACGCTGAAGTCGTGACCTGCCGCGAGTGCGCGCAGTCCGAGCTGCGCGATCTGCGTGCCGTAGCCGGTTGGTGCCATTGGCGTGTTAGAGACTGCGACGATCTTTGCCATTGAGTCCTCCTACTTGTGCTTAGTCACCTTACCGTGACAGGTCCTGCATAGCGTCCTCAGCATATAGGTCGGCACGATCAACGCGCCACCCTCAGCCAATGGAACGAGATGGTCGGCGGTGAGTGGGTTGCTTGGGTTGTTATCCCTCTGGCCGCATAGTTCGCAGAAGGGAACCTCTTTGCGCTTCTGGATCGAGAGCCTCCGCCAGTCAGGCGTTCGATAGGGCGATGGTCCACGGTTGCGCGCCCACTCGGTCGCCTTACGCGGTCCACAGACATTGCAGCGGTCGCCGTGCGTGGTGAGTACGCCACAGGTCAGGCAGGGGCGCTGGGTGCGCTTCACGCCTTAGGGAAGTTAGGGAGGCTCAGGTAGGGAGCGATGATGCGAGCGAGATGCTCGGTTGCGCGCTCTTCTGCGTCCTCCAGTTGCGGCTCTAGGACTGCCCACGCCAACTTGCCAAGTGACTCCTCTAGCGTCTCGGTGACGCGCGCATATCGAGCGAGCACTAGGTGCAGCAGCTCGTGGGTCAGGATGAGGCGCTGCTTCTCTGGGGTCTGCGCCCAGAAGTCGTGACTGACGCGAAGGTCAGCGGTTGGCTGTTGTGCGTGTGCGTCAATGTCTGCCCAGGCGTCGACATCGGAGGCGGCCTCAACGATGGTGAGTTCCCACGAGTCAACGCCGAGCATCACCTGCGCGTCGGCTACCCATCCCCTGAGTACGGTGAACTTGTCCTGCGCCTTAGCCATTTGCCCTCCTGTAGTGGTGGAGCAGGAGTGGAGTTGCACCACTCGTTCCTTGCTGACCGGCAATAGCCGTGATGGTCGTGCAAGCGTCTACGCTGCCCCAAGTTAGACCCTGCCGATGGGAGGACTCCACCGGCAGGGCGAGTGACGGCAGCACACCAAACGGTCGCGCCGTCGCCGAGAAAGCGTAGCGCATCATCCTAAGATCCTGAGTGGGAGCGGCGACACAGGTCGCAGTGGGCAAGTGCCATCCCAGCAGGTCGGAGTCTTCTCCTCATCGCCAGCGCAGACGCGGCACATCAGATCTACAGCAGCTGCGTAGCGCTGCAACTTTGCAGAGTATTCAATCTCGGTCTCATCGTTCACGCGAGCATTGATCCAGTAGAGGTCAGCGTCGGTGACGAAGGTGCCGCCGTAGTAGCGCTCTCGCGCCCAGTGGATGCTCTTACCGAACTGCGGCATCAAGTTGAAGAGGGCGTTGAGTTTGACTTCGAGCTTCACCGACCACGCGGCACAAGCCTGCTGGAACTCTCGCTGCTCTTTGGTAACTCCCTGATGGTTACCGCCAGCACTCCTCTGCCGAGCGGCGCGAGTTGAGAGAACGCGGCTGGACTTAGGTCGATGGCTCTGCTCTGACTTGTCCACGGTCGTTTGAGATCCCTCCTACACAGACCGGCGCACTCATCCCTGACCACGACGGTCACACAGCGAGTCGGCTGGTCCTTCCTACAGACGCGGAGTGTATACGGTTTGGCGTAGTAAGAGAAAGAGGCGACTGCGGCATACCAGATCCTCTCTCCGCCACGGCCGCCTTGTGCCTTAGTGAGGTACGGAGTGCAGGTATCAACGCGCCCAAAGTTGGTCACGCCTTTGGGGCAGTGCGCGCCGTACCAGGTGGCGACACCCTGTGTCGGCACGCCGTGTGGCGTGAGGTCTGGTCCAGTGCTGCCGGTGAGCAGCGCTAGTGCCAGCAGCAGCGCTGTCAGATGCTCTTCCCCATTAGGTCAACGAAGGTCTCGAAGTCCATCACGATCATCGTGCGGCGGCGCGTACCTGGTCCAGGTGCGTCGCCTACGATGAGTGCCGCGATCTGGTTGGCGTTGCCCTTTACTGAGCGGAGCCAGCCGTCGTAGCGCTCTGAGTAGGAGCCGTTGCCGACCTTGCACTGCGCGACGATCCAGTCGGACATCACATCGGTCTTTCCACCGTACTGCCCTACGCGCACGCCGCCGAGCTTATGAGCTACCTCTAGTTCAAAAGCATTTCCTTTAGCCCTGGCGCGCTTGCCGCGCTTCGCCTTGGCTTTGTTCTGCTCGTCAATGTCTAGGTCAGACATCTGGCTCATCTGCGTACCAACCTTCCCAGTCGAGCCTGACCACCATCCGAGAGGGTGAAGGCTGACTGATCTACTTCTAGGTGACCTGCCTTCAGCAAGTCTGCGATGGTCTTGCGGTTGAAGATGTGTTCGTTGAGAAAGAACCAGCCGTCCGGTGCAACTGCATCAGCGTAGCGGATGCTCAACTTGGCGAACTGCCTGCCGATCTTAGGATCTAGGCACCAAGCGTCTGCGCCTTCCTGAACGCAGCGGATGCCATCGTCCAGCTCGTCGCAGAGAATGTCGATCTGGCTCACTTCACGCAGCCCTTATGCCGCCACTCGAAGCGTCGGCCCTTCTCGTGAATCACGAGTACGCGCGTGCCAGGGAACACCTGCCGCTTAGGGTCGGTGTAGTCGATCACCTTGCCGCAGTCGGTGCAGTTCGTCACCGTCCATACCGGCGGCTTGGCTGCTCCTGCGCGCTTGGTCTTTACGCCTGCCACTGCAGCGCCCTCCACATCCAAACCACGGTCGCTGCCGTGGTGAGCAGGAAGATGAAGGACGGTACGACACCGATGCCACGCTTGATGCTAATCGGCAGCGATGCAAAGACCACCAAGAAGAGCGCGGTGTTGATGACGATCAGAGTCACGCCGACATAGGCGAAGGCGCTCACAGGTCAGCCAGACCTGAGAGCAGCGCCATCCGGTCGTTGGCGACCTCAATCGCTCCCTCAATCGTTGGCGCTTGGAAGGTCAGTTCCTCCCCAGCCGTGTCGATCAGAACGATGGTCCAGGTCACCTGATTCTCCTGATCGGCGAATGGGTGTTCGACTCGCACTAGGCCGTCGTAGTGGTAGCCGAGCTGCGCGGCGCGTGTCTCTAGTTCGGTCAGGTCAGTATTGCTCACGATTCCTCCTCATAGGATGACTGCCAAAGACCGTTATTCACCATATGCCTACGAAGGATCGCGTACGAGTCCTCCGCTGTCAAGTCCGTTGTGTCGATCTGCAAGTCGTATTCCGTCTGAAGGTAGCCAAACTCTGTCACATCGCTGACCCCTTGCAGCACCCCACGGCGCTGGGTTCGAGCCTCAGCCGTAGCGTGAACCCTCACGATGACGATGCCTGGGATGTGGTGGCGGAGGTAGTGCGCCTCTAGCGGCAGCCGCACATCGTCCACGGCGACGAGCCGGTTGGCGCTCTTGACCTTCAGATACTCGGCGTGCCACGCCTTGATCCAGAACGATGCGTCTAGCTCGCGCAGCTGCGCGCCGATCTCCTGCAAGATCTCACGGCCGGAGACTTCAACATCCAGCCCTAGGCGGCGCTGGCTGTACTGCTTGCCCTTGTCAAAGTCCTCGCCATAGCCCAGTGCAGCCACCGTGCGGATCGTCTCCGCAATCGGTAGCACCGTGTACGGATGCACGCGGCGCTGCTCCAGCATTGCCGCCAGTGTTGATTTGCCTGAGCCTTGCGGCCCTACGAATGCGATGTTCACTGTGTGTCCTCCTCTACTAATCTAATTTTATGACTACGGTTCAAGTAGCCAATTGCCTCTTGCATTATCTGTACTTGATCTTCAAATAGACCCATTGCTGTATTGCAACGATTACAAATTGCTCCTCTGACGCAGTTGCCACAGGTGATTCTATCGGTGCAGCAAGAATGGTCGTGATCGATCCTAGGTGCACCAGCTATTTCTGCCGGTCTCTTGCAAATTGGACAACCAACCAGGTTGTATTCATCAACAAGCGCCAATGTAGCCGCTCCATACCGACTCACTAGCGTGTAATGCGTCCTGCAATATCCAAGGCTGTTTGCCTTCTCAGGGCAACTATCTTTCAGGCAAAGTTCTCCATTGTATCTTTTCGTGAACGGTTTCTCATCAACTGGAATTCCATCATTCACTCGTTCGGCGTGAGCGCGGCACATAAAACTCCACTGGGCAACCCTGACACAGCCCTCAATTTTGCACTTCAGACCGTCATAGCGTTTTACTTTTATTGGTGCCGTTAGATCCTTGTTGAAGTACCACCGAGCATAATGAGTTGTGCACATTAGTTTTGATTTTGCCTTCCGGTCACAACCTGATACTGAACAATTGCCGTTATTTACAGCCCTCCTTGGACCGTCTAGAGAACGGCCAGTCTTGACTCGGACATAATGAAACTGGCAATACCAGACCCCAAGCAGCTTCCGAAACCGAGTAGCCGGCTCACCGCAGTCAGGAGCAGGGCAAAAATTGACCGTCACTTGTTCACCCTCCTGAGGTAGTCGATCCACATATGAACGCGCTGTGGATAGCGCTCAAAGAATCCGATGGCTCGGTTGCAGGGTGAGCAGAGCAGCGCCCTGACACACTTGCCACACGAGATCGGCACGCCCTTTGTCCTGCCGGTACTGAGTGTCTCGTAAGTGCAGCAGCGTGGATCGTGATCCACCGTCACCGCCCTCGTCTCGCCAAAGCGGAGTGGCTCTTTGCACGCTCCACATCGATCAGCCTGTGCCAGCCGTAAGGCCGTGTACTGCTCCATCGTCATCCGATGGTTGTAGAGCGTGTACTTCAACACCCTCACAGCTCGTTCGCTTTCAGTCTCTTTCTCCCTCCAGGCTCTCGTTGCCAGAGCGCGCTTGCTCGGCTGCTCTTGCTTACGCATTCTTCTTCAGTCCAAGAATCTCGTTCAGTGGCGTGAGCCTTCCAGAGCCAGAGCGTTTAGGGGATATAGGGGTTCTATTCTTTTCTCCTTCTCTTTCTCTTTCTCTGTCCGTTGACCTACCCCTGTTTTGATCTCGCCACTTTTGTCCACGAGAGGTCGAGGTGGGGTCGACTTGATACCGAGAGTAGTTCGACACGGCGATGACTCCGTCTCCAGATTCTGTCAGGAGACCACTTTTCAACAGGCCGTCCACACCCCTAAAGAGGCGCGCGCCGATGACGGTCTTCAGGTGCTGTCGGTTCTTGAAGATGCCACCGGATCGCAGCAGCTTCACCTCACCGATGATCGTGATGAACGCGCGGAACTGCGTGTCAGTCAGCGCCGAGATCTCTGCGTCTCGGTGTGCATTTGCTACCCACTTGAACCAAACCATTCGTCCTCCGCTCTGTGTTAGTGGCTGGGAGAGGTGGAGGTCACCAGTCTCTCCCAGCCGTAGCTGATGCCGTCGACTAGAACGGCAGTTCCTCAAGCGCTGTCTCCAGCTCAGGGTTGCCATCGTGCAGACCCTTCGCCTTGGCGGCAAGCATTGCCTCACCCTCATCGCGCACCTGGGCGTTGACCCACGCGATGCTCGGCTTGCGCTGGCAGAAGGTGCCGTTCGACTTGCCAGAGCAGGCGTAGAAGGCGTTGTACGGCTTGCCAGCCTTGCTGACACCGGCAGGCTTGAACGACCAAGCGGTGCGGTGGTCTGGGCATTCACCCTCTGCAAACAGCATTGCTGCTGCTACGGCCACATCGCTCGTGGAAACCGAGGGATGCGAGTGCCTCACAGAATCAACGGAGAGGGGTCTAGGAGCCACGGAGAGGCTCGCGCCTGTGCCTGACGCATAAAGAGACCGTCCCACGCCAAGGAGAGCCGCGCAGCGGCGAAGAGCGTCGCTTGATGCCTCCTTCAGAGGCTCGTCGCTTTGACCACCGTTGGGGTATCCGTAATCTTCCTTGGTCGAAGCAACGCCATCCACTCGGATGGTCAGCGTTCCCTTGATCGCCTTGGCGGTGCTGTCGACCACGACGCTCTCAAAGTTCCACCCAGTGATGCCCAAGACATCGTCTAGGCGCTGAGCTACGGCTCGCGCATCTGCGTAGGTAAAGGTCATTCCGCCGCGCCCTGGGCGCTGCTTCAGATCCGTGCCGGTGAACGGTGCGGCCAGTGCCGCTGCGATTTGCTTACTCATTCTCTGGTCCTCCTAGAACTTCAACGCTATGCAGAACTGCTGCAATCAGGTTCTTAGAATCCGCCTGCGCGGTGTGTCCG
>Ga0209087_1001762_pt1 | contig 12605 bp, 21 predicted proteins | sample S_130805_EF_Meta_FD_187321 | JGI IMG/M metagenome (GOLD analysis project Ga0209087, IMG submission 187321) | Freshwater microbial communities from Lake Simoncouche, Canada to study carbon cycling - S_130805_EF_MetaG (SPAdes) (version 2) | ecosystem: Environmental > Aquatic > Freshwater > Lake ...
GTTCCTGCAAGAATCAATGCGCTTACCGCAGCCAGTAACACCAATCAACTCGGAGCGCCGTAGTGGACCTTCAGACTATCTTCAACGTCGGGTTAGGCGCCGTGATGGCAATCTTAGGCTGGTTCGCACACGAGGTGTGGACTGCGGTCAAGGAATTAAAGTCGGACCTGTCGGGCCTGCGCGAGGCCATGCCAAAGACCTACGTTATGAAGGAAGACTACCGGCGCGACATCTACGAAATCAAAGAGATGTTGACCCGCATTTTTGATAAACTAGACGACAAGGCGGACAAATGATGACCCTTGGCGAAAAGCAGCGACTGTTTACCCGGCTGGTGGGCAAGCTCATTGAGTTTGCTTATGCCAACGGCTACGAATTGACTTTTGGCGATGCCTACCGAAGCCCCGAGCAAGCAAAATTAAACGCGGCGGCAGGGAAAGGCATCGTCAACAGTCTCCATTGTGAGCGTCTGGCGATTGATTTGAACCTGTTCCGCCACGGCCAGTACCTAACAGCATCCGAAGACTACAAGCCGCTAGGCGAGTTCTGGGAGACGCTAGGCGAGGACTGCGCTTGGGGCGGGCGGTTCAGCAAACCTGACGGCAACCACTTCTCTATCAAACACGCGGGGCGCGCATGATGCAGTATTTCATCGACCGGGCTAAAGAGCCTAGCACCTGGCGCGGGCTGGCGCTGTTCGCTGGCGCCGTAGGGCTGCACATCGCGCCCGAGGCGCTCACCACTATCGGAAGCGCCGTTGCTGCGGTTATTTCGATGATTGAGGTACTGCGGAAAGGCTAATCAGCCGGTCAAGGTACCAGCGGGCCTTCCGCAAGTCCTCGACCCCGCCCTTGCGTTTCCAACGCCACAGATACTTGATGGCGTTAGCGGTGCAGACCGCCTCGATGCCTTCCAAACCGACTGTGGCGGCCTGTAGGGCGTCGATGCACTCGACGCCGCCTGCGGTGTAATGAGGCGGATGGTTGACCGTATCGCTCACGCCAGCATCTCCCGACGTTCGCGCTCCATCCGAATAGTGCAGTAGCGCTGGTGTAGGCGCAGCATGATAGTCAACCGCCGCGCGCCTGCGCGCTCATCATCCAGCATCTGCTTCACTTGGTCTTCTGACATCGTTGGTAAATTCACCAACAGTTCGCGCCACGTCATCATTTAAGTGCCTCCTGGGCAATGTCCGACAGACTGCGCTTATCCGCTAGCGCAGCCCAGATTTTCTCGTCTATCGTCTGCTCGGCCATAAAGACGTAGCACCACACCGCGTGCTTTTGCCCGCTGCGATGCAGCCTGCCGATGGTCTGCTCATAGAGTTCCAGCGACCAAGGCAGCGACAGAAAAACCATCTTGCGCCCGCCATGCTGCAAGTTAAGGCCATGTCCGGCTGACCGGGGGTGCAGCAGGAGGATTTCGACTTTACCAGCGTTCCAGCGCTCGATAGCACGGTCATCCTCTAGCGTCACGGCGCGAGCGCCGTAGCGGGCCTTAAGGGTGGCGAGTTCAGCCTGATAGTTGTAAACGATTATTGTAGGCGCGTACTGATTTTCTTCAAGCAACTCGTCTAGCCGCACCAGCTTGTGGTTGCTGAACCACTCGGTGCCGGTGTCGCCGTAGACGAACCCCGACGCCATCTGTTGCAGCTTGCCGGTCACGGTCGCGGCGTTAATCGCCAGCGCCCGACTGTCGGGGAAGATGGCAACGAAGTTCTTCTTCATCGCATCGTAGGGCGCGCGGTCGAATAGCTGGGTGACGACCGGAACCGTGTGCAGCGGCGGCAGCGTGTCGCTGTAGTCGCCGGGGTCCAGTAGAAAGGTAGCCGGCTTGATGCGAGCCATGACCTTCTCCAGCGACCCCGGCACCGGCGTCCATTCTTGATGCTCGCGGTTCACGCAGTAGAAGTACTGCTGGAGGAACGCGCCCTTGGACCGGCCTAGCAGTGTCTGGTCCACGATTTTGCACTGGCCGAACACGTCCTCTAGCCCGTTAGACGTGAATGAGCCGGTCAGGCCCCAGCGTATCTTCATCGGCTCGATGACCTTCTCCAACGCCTTGAACCTGGCGCCTGATGGGTTCTTGAGCCGGGTCAGCTCGTCGAACACGATAGCGTCGAAGTTCAGCGTCTGCTTCGCCAGCCACTGCAAGTTGTCGTAGTTCGTCACGACCACTTGGGCGTCTGACGCCAGCGCTGCCAGTCGCTCACCGGGTGAGCCTATGGCGACAGCCAGCGTCAGGCCGGGCGCCCACTTGGGCGCCTCGACCGGCCAGACGTCGGTGACGACGCGCTTAGGGGCCAGCACCAGCACTCGGCGCGCGGCACCGGTGGCTAGCGCGTGCTGGATGGCGGTGAGCGTCATAGCGGTCTTGCCGGCCCCGACCGGGGCTAGCACCATGCTGCGGGGTGTGTCAAGCAGGAACTGAGCGCCTGCGGTTTGGTAAGGTCTTAGTTGCATGACAGATACGCCTCTATGAGCGCTTGCGCGACTTGCGGGACAATGGCGTTGCCGTAGGCGCGCAAGTGTGCCAGCCTGCCGGGATTCCCATCAACCAGCGGGCAAGGTTGGCGTTCAACTGCATCCCAGCCGCGCAGCCCTCTGGGTCGCGTTCCTTCGCCTGATGCGTCAACATCTTTTGCATGTTGCCGCGCAGACTGCCCGCCGCGTCCTCGTTCGCGTTGGGTGTCAGCCACGAACCAGAGTCGCTGCCGATTGTGCGGGGCACCGACGCCCGCAGCAGGTATACCGACCGCCCCGCAGGCGTAATCTTCACTTTCCAAGTCAGCTTGAACAAGGTCGAGCCAGCCGTGGTTAATCGCTGTTTCAACCTGTTCTCCAAAGATAACTGAAGGGCGGCGCTCGCGGATGAGATTAAACCAGTCGGGCCAGAGGTGGCGTTCGTCGGCGGTGCCAAGTCGGGCGCCGGCGCTAGAGAAAGGCTGGCAAGGGCAACTACCTGTCCAAACAGGTCGGTCATCGGGCCATCCGGCGAGTCTGAGGGCGTGACTCCAGACGCCGATTCCGGCGAAAAAATGGCATTGAACATATGGTCTAAGGTCTTCTGGCGCGACATCTTTAATGCTCCGTTCGTCTACATCACCTGGCGCTATATGGCCGGCGGCAATTAAGTTCCTAAGCCACTGCGCGGCGAAGGGGTCTATTTCGTTGTAATAAGCAGCCACTGGTCCACATCCTCTTTCGTCCACAGGACAACGTAGTTTTGCCCCAGGCGCAGCATGTCTTCGCGGAACACCTTCTGGAGTTCCGACAGGCGCCCGCCAGTTGTTTTGAGTTCCACGAACCACGTCTGGCCGGGCAAACAGACTACCCGGTCGGCGACGCCTCGGTGGCTCACGCTGGCGAACTTATATGCCATGCCGCCCTGCGCCTTGACCCGTTTCACTAAGTACTGCTCGATGACTTTCTCAAGCACGGCGCTGCCCCCAGTCGTTGTAGTTGCCCTTCTGCGGGCTGTTCGCTTGGTGCAGCAGCCACTTGGTGCCGAGCAGGCGCAAGGCCTGCTGGCGTTTGGCTTCCATGTCGGGGTCGTCCCAGACCGGCGGGGTGTCGTTATTCATTCCTTTTCCCCCCCTATTGCATTCACACAGCGCCGCCGGGGCAAAGCATGATCCGCAGACGTCGCGGTTCACTTTTTATTCTCCGTGAAATAGAAAAAGAACCCCAACGAAAACAAGCCGGCTAGGTAAAGCATGGCAAGCCTCTCCATTTCCGACCACCCCGCTAGGCCCCAATCCCATGAGATAAAACCGACCGCCAAATACCCCGCTAGGATCGAAGCGAACATGGTTTTCAACGCAATCATTTTCGCGCTCTCAATTTCCGCTTCCCGCCTTGCCGCTGAACGGCAAATCTGCGTCTGGAAACAGGCAGATATTCGCTCAAATTATAAGTGGTCATGTGTTCCCCCTTGCGCGGATTTCCGCCGCAATTTCAGCTACTGCTATATCGCAATGACCCTCGCTCCAGTAGTCTTCGGCGACCTTTGCGCACGCTTCGCGCTCGGCGGCGGCGACTAAAGCGGCGAAGCGTTCAAAATTGGGAACAGTTTCCGGCCACGCCACGCTGAACCCAGCCTCCCGCGCCATGCGGATAACGTCGTCGCGATTCATTTTTTCCTTCTCACATACACTGCGGTGTTGACAGGCCAAACCGCCGCTTTGTTTTCGGCCCACAGCAGCCACCGCCCAGCATGTGTTCCATAAATGGTGCCGATGAGTTCGTACTCCTCCGGCTCCTCGGCCTCCTTATCTTCTTCAAACTCCCCCGGATAAAAACTAGCAAAGCTGTCTAAGTTTAGTGTTTCTAACGCCTCGTCCAGTTGCTGGTGTGTTTCCGACAAACGCACTAGGGCGTCCTCTTGATACTCGCTCTCGGTCAGCGCCTGCATTTCCGCCAGCGCGTCCTCGCGCAGCAGCTTACGCAAAAGCGCCACCTTGTCAGCTATTTCCTGCGCGGCTTCTTCCAAAGCAAGCAGCACGGCACAATCATTTGAACTAACAAACTTAACCTTCCTCATCGTGTTCCTCCAGTTCTTCGGCCAGCTTGTCGGCCTTCAGCCGCAACTCGTTCAGCCGCTTCTTCTTGCGCCGCAGTTCCTTCCGTTCCGCCTCGGTCAGTTCAGCGGGCGGCGCGTCGGGGCGCGGTGGCGCCACGACCGGCTGCGGGCCGTCCAAATTCAAGCGGACCCGCCAGGCCCGCCTAAACATCCCCTTCTTCTCCAACTCTCGCGCCTTCTGCATCGCCGCGCGGAAATCCTGCGGCGATACGAAGTAGTACTCGTATGACTTGTCGCCGACCGTCGGGCCAGCGTGCGGGTCGAGCTTGAGCCCGACCCCCTTGGTGCTGGTTTTGTGACCGGCGGGCATTAGTAGCGCGCCTCTTCGCGACGTTCGTGGAAGAAGTTGTGATACCACGCCTCACCCACAAAATGGTCGCCGGCCTCGTCCGCCTTGGTCGCGGCTAAGTCGGCAATCATCTTGCCGAGCGCCGCGTAGGCAACCAGTTTTTCGCGAGCGGCGTTGACGCCGCCGTCGTTGACAGAAAACACCGCCGCCAGCCGTGCGGCGAATTTGGTGCTTTCAAGGTAGGACATGTCGTCCAGCACCTCGTCCGCGCACTCGCGGACGTACTCGGCGCGCCAGCCATTCCGAGCGACCTCGCCCAGCTTGCCAAAGCTGTGCGGGCCGGACACGCCATATTCGCTGGCGAGGAATTCGGCAAACTTCTTGGTCAATTCATCCATTGTCGTCGTCTCCAGTTGTTGTTGAGGTGGGCACTGTAGCAACATCACAAACATGTTGACAAGCATCTGGCGCGAAATTAATCTCGCCGCTCCACAACACAGAGGCATCATCATGCAGCACTCCTCAGTCGTCGGCGGGTCCACTGCCAAGCGCGTCATCAACTGCCCCGGCAGCGTCAAGCTGGCGGCGCAGATGCCGCCGCAGCCCAGCAGCAAGTACGCGGATGAAGGCACGCTCCTTCACAACGCGATGGCGATGATCATCGAAACCGGCTGCGACCCCATGTCGCTGGTCGGCACCAAGTACAACGACCTTAGCTTGACCGCTGAACTGGTCGAAGAGAAGGTGTTGCCGGCGCTAGCCGCGCTGGATGAAATCGACCCCGACAACACCGCCGACATCGCGGTCGAGTCGCACGTTGACTTCGGCAATTTCATTCCCGAGGCGTTTGGCTCGACTGACGTTCTGATGCGCGTCGGGTCAAAGGCGGTCGTCTTGGATTGGAAGTTTGGCAGCGGCATCCCAGTGGACGCTGAAGAGAACCCGCAGCTTATGTTCTACGCCTGCGCGGCCATGCGGACCCCGCGCACGCAGTGGGCGTTTGAAAGCGCCGAGACTATCGAACTGGTCATCGTGCAGCCGCCGCATGTGCGGCGCTGGGAGGTCAGCCGCCGCCGTCTGGAGGTGTTTGAAATCGACCTTCGCAACGCGGTGTTGCAGGCCCAAGCACCGCAGCCGCCCATCAAGCACGGCGACTGGTGCCGCTTCTGCCCGGCCAAACCCATCTGCCCTGCGATGACTGGGGCGGTTGAGCGGGCGCTCAAGACGCAGCTTGACGCCGTGGCGCCGGAACTCATCGGCGCCATGCTCAAGAACGCCGACTTGCTTGAGAACTGGATTAGCCAGTTGCGACAATTTGCTTTACAGCGCTTGGAGAACGGTGCTAGTGTGCCGGGGTACAAGTTGGTGGCGAAGCGCGCCACCCGCCAGTGGACCGATGAAGCGGCAGCAATCGCCGCTCTGACCGCCCTTGGCGTTGACGAATCTGAATTGATGGTGACTGAACTGAAGTCGCCGGCGCAGGTTGAGAAAGTGCTTAAGAAAGCTAAGCTCAGCCTGCCGGATGGCCTTATCGTCAGCATCAGTTCCGGTCACACCTTGGCAGACGAGGCAGACGCCCGGCCGCCAGTTGTGCTCATCGGGCAGCAGTTGACTGCTGCCCTTAGTAAACTTCAGTAGGAGATAGTAGAGATGTCCAATCTTGTTAAGTTCGCAGGCGCTGGCCTGCCGTCCGTTCAGACAATCAGCACCGCGCTGAAGGCCCTCACCACCAACGCTCCCGGCACCGGCGCCGCCATCCTCAAGATGGACCGCACGGGGCACTGGATTTTTGGTGCCGACCAAACGGAAGTCGAGTCTGACTCCCGTTGGGCGGTGAATCCGTTTTCGTTCATTCATGGCTTCATCGCTTGGGCGGATGGTTCCGTCGCTGGCGAGGTCATGGTGTCCGTCACGGAACCGCTGCCGGATGTTGGTCCCGCGCCAGCGGCGTCGGACAAGGGCTGGGAGCCCCAGGTCGGCATGATGCTCCAGTGCATCAGCGGCGAGGATACCGGTCTGGAATGCCGCTTCACCGCGACGTCGGTGGGCGGTAAGAAGGCCGTGCAGGAGTTGGCGATTGCGCTGGCCCATCAAGTCGATAAAGACCCCGCCAAGCCGGTGCCGGTCGTGGTGCTGAAGAAGGACCACTATCAGCACAAGTCCTACGGGCGCATCTACACGCCCGTGTTTGAAGTGGTGGAATGGGTGTCGCTCAACGGCCCCGAGCGCGAGCCGGGTGAGGATGACGACAAGGACGACGAACCGGCGCCCGCGCCGGCCCGCCGCACTCGCCGCTAAACCTCAACCTGATGGAGAACGGGGCCGAAAGGCCCCGTTTTTTTCTATGCCCCTATGGCTCGATTTTGAAACCCGCAGCAACTGCGACCTGAAGGTCGCTGGCGTCTACAACTACGCCCGCGACGCCAGCACCGAGGTGCTGTGCATGTCCTACGCTTTTGACAATGAGGACGTCCAGACGTGGACGCCGGCCCAGCCATTCCCGGCGCGTGTGGCCGAGTACACCGGTCAAATCCGCGCCCACAACGCAGCCTTTGAGCGGCTCATCTTCTGGTACGTCTTGCAGATAGACTTTGAGCTTGAGCAGTTCTACTGCACGGCGGCGCAGGCCCGCGCTAACTGCGCGCCAGGTAGTCTTGAGGATATCGGGCGCTTCATGGGTGCCAGTATGAAGAAGGACCACAAGGGCGCCGCGCTCATCCGCAAGTGCTGCGTCCCGCCGTTCAAATGCACCGAGCAGGACTTGGCCGACCTCATCGCATACTGCGAGCAGGACGTGCGGGCTATGCGCGAAATCAGCGGGCTGCTGCGCGACCTGTCGCCGACCGAGCTAGCCGACTATCACGTCAACGAGCGCATCAATGACCAAGGTGTGCTGGTCGATGTGCGGCTCTGCCGCGCGGCTATGCGTTACGCGACCACCGAGTCGGAAGACATCACCAGAACAGTCTGGGAGGCCACCGGCGGGCTAGTCGGGTCGGTGCGCTCGCCCCGCATGCGCGACTGGGTGCTGGACCGGCTGACGCCCGAGCAACTGAAGCTGACGGTCGTCAAAGACAAGCCCAGCATCGACAAAACCGTGCGGGCTAACCTGCTGGCTTGCGACGACCTCGACCCAAGCGTGCGCGAGGTAGTCCAAGCGGCGGACGACCTATGGGCGTCCAGCGTCGCGAAGTTCCATCGTTTGTCGCAGTTGGCCGACGTTGAAGATAACAGGGTGCGCGGCGCGTTCGTGTTCGCGGGCGGTAGCGCCACCGGGCGGGCGTCGTCTTATGGCGCCCAAGTGCATAACTTCACCCGCAAGGTCGCCAAAGACCCAGCCGCTGTGCGGCAGGCGATGGTGCGCGGTCACCAGCTAGTGCCGGCGCATGGGCCGCGCATCACCGACGTCCTGCGTTCGATGCTGCGACCGGCGCTAGTGCCGGCGCCGGAACATGTGCTTGTCGTCGCTGACTGGTCAGCTATTGAGGGCCGGGTCAACCCGTGGCTCGCGGAAACGGAAGCGGGTGAAGCTAAGCTGGACGTGTTCCGGTCAGGTCGTGACCCCTACATAGTCAACGCCGCCACAACCTATTTGGTCGCGTATGACGACGTCACTGACAGCCAGCGCCAAGTAGGCAAGGTGCAGGAGTTAGCGCTTGGCTTCGCCGGCGGCATCGGCGCGTTTGCCGCAATGGGCCGAGGGTACGGGCTGCTCGTGCCTGAGCCTGAGGCGCAACTCATGGTCAACGCATGGCGTCGCGCGAACCCTTGGGCGCAGCCGTTCTGGGCCGCGCTGGAGTTCGCCTACCTGTCTGCCATGCGCCAGCCGATGCGCGAGTTCTCGGCTGGTCGGGTGACCTATCTGTACGACCGGCAGCATCTCTGGTACGTCCTGCCAAGCAAGCGCGTGCTGTGCTACCCGTTTGCCAAGTTTGATGAGGAGGGCAATTTGACCTACGCCAAGGCCGCATGGAAGCCTATGGCGGACGCCACCGAGTGGCCGCGAGCCCGCTTGTGGCGCGGGCTAGCTTGTGAGAACGTGACTCAAGCCACCGCGCACGACCTACTCCGGTACGCCTTGCGCGAACTGGTCTGGTGTACTGTCCTTCATGTCCACGACGAAATCGTGCTAGAGGTGCCCGAGGCGGACGCCGAGCGCGCGCTGGCGTGGATGCGTGAAGTGATGACCGTGCCGCCCGACTGGGCGAAGGGACTGCCGTTAGCTGTAGGTGCCAAAATAATGGCGCGGTATGGCAAATAGGTCAGCAGGCAAAAAAAATCCCGGCGGGTAAGGCCGGGATTCAAGACAGACAAACAGAAGGAAACGACGTGACGGATATTAACCGCTTCTTAGAGTTTTACGCAAGCCTCGCCGTTGATGGCGAGACACCCCTAATCGTCCGCCAGAAGCCGCTGCGCCCGCTGGCGTATCACGCCGACGGCAACCCGAAGTGTACTTATATCGCCATGCTGCCGGGCGCCCGAATCGACCCGTCGTGGAGCGTGTATGGCAACACGGGCAGCTTCATCATCGACCGCTTCCCCGAGGGGCGTCCGGTGGCGCAGGCGCGGTGCGTTGACTACCCGCTGGTCCTCATGATGGACGACCTCAACACCAAGGCGCCGATGCCGACCTTGCCTCCGACGTGGCTCATCGAGTCGTCATCTGGCTCCTTTCAGGCCGGGTACGCTTTCGGCGTCGATGACGTGCCGACCAAAGCACAGTTTATCGCGCTAGTTCGCGCGCTCGCCGATAAGGGGCTGACTGACCCCGGCGCGAGCGGTGTGGTCCGAAACTTCCGGCTGCCGGGTAGCATCAACCTAAAGCAGGGCCGCAATAACTTCGCCGCCCGCTTGGTCGAACTGCACCCCGAACGGCAGTTCACTTATCTACAACTGTGCGAGGCGTATGGTGTCACCCCGACCGCCGGTGACACCGATGAGCGCGGATGGTCACCCATTGCGATATTAGCCGATGACGGCAACGACGACGTTTGGCGTTGGCTGGCGGACAACGGGCTGGTGTTGTCGCGCCCGAACAGCGAGGGCTGGGCGGGCGTTGTCTGCCCGAACAATGAGCAGCACACGGATGGCAACGTCGAAGGCCGATACAACCCGTCAAAGCGCGCCTACTGCTGTTTGCATGGGCACTGCGTGGACCTCGATTCGCGGACGTTTCTCGCATGGATCGCCGAGCAGGGCGGGCCTGAGCGCGAGCCGGGCATACGCGATGAACTGCTGGCGCTCACGATGTCGGCGGCGCTGTCGAAACTGCCGACCGATAACGAGCAGGCCGAGGCCGCGCAGGCGGCGCTGGCCGAGGTGCGCCGGCGCGAGCACGGGCGGATTGAGAAGTCCGACTTGCATCGGCACTGGGCCTATGTTGTGCCCGACGACGCCTACTTCAACCTAGACGACCGAACCGAAATCAGCCGAAAGGCGTTCAACGCTCTTTACGCCCATCTAGAGTGTCGGTCGCCGCATGGCAAGCAGGGTATCATCAGCGCTTCGCAGTGGTTCGACTCAATGCGCCAGCCGATGGATGGGCGCGTGCTGGCCGGCATCACATACGCGCCTGGCGCGCCGGTGTTGGTCGAGCGTGACGGCGACGTGCTGGGCAACCGATGGCAGGACGCGCGGCCCGCGCGCCCGCAGGGTCACGACGTGAGCCTGTGGTTAGAACACCTGGCGGCGGTGCTGCCCGTAGTCGCCGAGCGCGAATTGTTGCTGGACGTGCTAGCGTTCAAGCTCCAGCACCCCGACGTCAAGGTGAACTGGGGCATCCTGTTAAGCGGCGTCGCGGGCTGCGGTAAGGATACGCTACTGGCGCCGGCCATCAGGGCCATCTGTGGGCCGTTCCAGCGCAACCGAGGGTTGATTGACTCCGACCAGATAGGCAGCCAGTGGGGCTATCATCTTGAGTGTGAAGTCCTGATTTTGAACGAACTGAAGGACACCGATGGCGCCGCTCGGCGCGCGATGGCGAATAAGCTGAAGCCGCTGCTGGCCGCGCCACCCGAATACTTGTCGGTTAACCGAAAGGGCTTGAAGCCCTACGATGCGCTTAACCGAATGCTGGTTATCGCTTTCTCAAACGAAACCGTGCCGCTTGTTATCGACTCGACCGATAGGCGCTGGTTCGCCCTACGTTCGACGGCTAAGCGGATGGATGCCGACGACGCCGCGCGGCTATGGGGCTGGTACGCGGCGGGCGGGTTCGACGCTGTGGCCGAGCTACTGTGGTCGCGCGACGTATCGCAGTTCAATCCCGGCGCCGCTCCGATGAAGACACAATTCTGGTATTCGTTAGTGAGTGACGGGCGCTCGCCTGCCGAAGAATTGCTAATCGATATGATCGAGAATCAGACCGGCGAGTTTGCGCGCGGGGTCATTGCAGGGCCGTTCAGCGCGCTCTGTATGCGGATTCAGACTGCGACACCTGGCGGGCAGCGCATCCCGAAGGCAGCGTTACTGCACGCGCTAGCCGAAGCCGGCTGGCTGGACGTCGGGCAGATTAGTTCGCGCGAATATCCGACCCGCAAGCAGGTCTACTGCGCCCCGACGCTGGAGCACTACAGCAAGTCTGATTTGCGCCGGATGGTCGAAGACCGAACCGAACCCGCGTCGCCCCTGGCGGCGCTGCGAGCGGTGCAGTAGGCAAAAAAAAGGGCCGCGCGATGCGGCCCTGAATCGGTCGGCGCCGACTAGGCGCCGATGTTGATCGTTTCAAATTCCGCCCACTCGGGGAACGCGCCCATCCAAGGGCGATGGTGCTTCCGCACCTCGCCCGGCGTCGCGAGCCCGAGCCAGTCCTGATAAGTGTGCGCGATATGTTCCGGCTGGCACGTCTTGAGCCGGTTGAGTGCGGCGGCGGCGCGCGCCGCGCGGTGGAGTCGTTTACCGTACATTTGATGTTCTCCCGTTGTTTTGAATAACCATCGTCGCAGCGCACCGTCCGGCGCCTTCAAGCTCCACTCGGTAAGTGTGGCGAGCCGTGCGGCTCACCCGGATGTTCGGATCGTCACGCCAGCCGCGCAGCATCGCCGCCGCGCGCTCGCGGGTCATACTGGTGTCTTGCATCTGTTTTTCGCCGTCCCAAGTCCACAGGAATCGCGTCATTTAAAAACCCTCCGGCGTCGGTTGGTCGTCATCACTCCGGCGCGGCGGGTCGATCATGAAAACCTTTACCGGCGCGCGCTTGACGACGTTCAAACATTCCACAGGCCAGATGCCCCAGCAATCGCTAAACTCCACCGCCGCTTTGCCTTCCCCGTCAATGGGGTCAATAAACAATTCCCGCACGACGCCCATCCCAAGCGCAAACGTCGCCCGAACGGGTTCCCCGTGATAGTTAGATGGGGTCACCAGACTACCGATATTCATTTGTCGATCCTCATTAGTTGTTACCGAAGCCGCGACGATACCGAAGACACCGAAAGGCTGTCAACAATTCTTTTGCAGATGCCCGAAGTGTCCGATAGTCCGATAGTCCGATAGTCCGATAGTCCGATAGTCCGATAGTCCGATAGTCCGAAGGGCTCACCTGGCGGCCGTCGGGCGCTGGCGCTGGCGCTGGCGCTGGCGCTGCGCTGGCGCTGGCGGGCGCTGGCGCTGGCGCTGGCGGGCGCTGGCGCTGGCGGGCGCTGGCGCTGGCGCTGGCGCTGGCGCTGGCGCTGGCGCTGGCGCTGGCGCTGGCGCTGGCCGGGCTGGCGGGCTGGCGGGCGCTGGCCGGGCT